>Ga0187809_10000706_pt1 | contig 16999 bp, 17 predicted proteins | sample NC_wetland_sal_i_8_FD_132415 | JGI IMG/M metagenome (GOLD analysis project Ga0187809, IMG submission 132415) | Wetland sediment microbial communities from Neuse River Estuary, North Carolina, USA - ASW_4 | ecosystem: Environmental > Aquatic > Freshwater > Wetlands > Sediment | place: USA: North...
CCGTACGAGGGCGTGCCTTGTGGCGGGCCGTAGCCGGGTCCGTACTGGCCTGGCGCGCCGGGCGGGATGAACTGCGGACCCTGCGATCCGGGCGTGCCCAAGCCTTGTGGCTGGGACCTCGGGTCGGTCCCGTAAGGGTCGGTCACTGCTGCTCCTCGCACGTCGGCGACACCATTGTCGCCGAACACGGTCCATGGGTTGCCCGCCTCCGCGAGGTGGATGGGTGAATGATGGCGCGATGACCCCGTTCATCGTCGAATTCGGTACGCCGCACGCCGCCGCCGGCATCTCGCTGGCCCGGGGCGGGGGCAAGGCGGTCAACCTCGTGCGACTTGCCGCCAAGGGCTTCCCCGTACCGCCCGGGTTCGTCGTGACCACCTCCGCCTACCGCGAGGCCGTCGCCACGAACGACCTCGGCGATGTGGTGGCTGCGGCCCTGGGCGCGCTCCACGGCGACGACCCGGCGGGGCTCGAGCGTGCATCCGCGCTCATCCGCGCGGCCTTCGAGGCCGCCGAGGTGCCTGGAGCGATCGCCGCCTCGATCCGGGACGCGCTGGCGGCTCTCGGGGGCGGACCTGTCGCCGTGCGGAGCTCAGCGACCGCCGAGGACCTCGCCGACGCCTCGTTCGCGGGTCAGCAGGACACGTACCTCAACGTCCTCGGCGCCGATGCCGTCGTCGAGGCGGTGCTGCGGTGCTGGGGGTCGCTGTGGACCGCTCGGGCGATCGGCTACCGCGCGCAGGCGGGGATCCCCCACGACACCGTGGCGCTCGCCGTCGTCGTCCAGCGCCAGATCTCCTCCGAGTCATCCGGCGTCGCGTTCACCGCGGATCCGCTGAGCGGTGCACGGAACCGCGTGGTCATCGACGCGACGCTCGGTCTCGGCGAGGCCCTGGTGTCCGGCCAGGTGGTGCCTGACCACGTGGTGTGCAGCCGCAGCGGGCAGGTGTTGGAGCGCGTACGGGGGGACAAGGCGGTCGTGACCGTCGCCGCGGCAGAGGGCGGCGTCGAGACACGGGAGCGATCCGGCGACGACTGGGCTCTCGACGACGAGCAGTTCGCCGGCGTGGCCAGGCTCGCGGTCGAGGTCGAGCTGGAGTACGGAGCGCCGCAGGACATCGAGTGGGCCGTGGCCGAGGGCAAGCTGTGGCTGCTGCAAGCGCGGGCGATCACCTCGCTGTACCAGCTACCAGACGACATCGACACACCCGAGGAGCTCGGGATGTGGGGGTCCTTCGGGGCCTTCCAGGGAGTCCTGGACCCGGTGACGCCCATCGGTCAGGACGCACTGCTGCTGCTCATCCGAGGGATCCATCACCTCGTCGGGAGCCACGTCTCCCCGCGCGCCACCCTGGAGGACTCGCCCATCGTGCGCGTGGCCGGAGAGCGGCTCTGGGTCCGTCTCGACCTGGCCTACCGGACCGGCGTGGGCCACAGGGTCCTGCCCAAGCTCCTGTCCCTCGCGGACCCGCCGATCGCCGCGCTCATACCCACGCTGGACGAGCCGCGCTGGACCCCTCATGAGGTGATGTCCGTGGGGGCTGTCCGCGGCCTCGCGAAGCCCATGCGGAGGATCCTGCCCGGGATCGTGCGGTCGTTCCGCAACCCCGAGGCCGTGCGGAGGGCCATGGACATCGCGTGCGAGGAGCTGGTCACGGCTGCGGCCAACCGCCTGCGCCGCGCGTCGGCCGTGCGGGGAGCGGCTCCACGCCTGGAGGCCCGGATCGCGGCCATCCATCAGTCGCTCGAGGAGACGTTCTCGGTCCTGCTCGTACGGTTCGGGCCGATCATGCCCGTGGGCGCGGCCGGCGCGAACCTGCTGCGGCTGATCGGGGGCCCTGAGGCACTCGAGACGATGCGCTCGCTCGACGGGAACGTGACCACCGAGATGGATCTCGCCCTGTGGAGCGCCGCCGAGGCGATCAGGGCGGACGCTGCCTCGACCGACGCCGTCCTGGGCGCACCGGCGGGCGAGGTGGCCGCCACCTATCTGGTGGGCGGTCTGCCGACGGTGGCCCAACGGGCGATCGGGCGGTTCCTCGACGCGTACGGGATCCGGGGCGTCGGGGAGATCGACCTCGGTCGCCCCCGCTGGCGCGACGACCCGTCCGGGGCGATCGTGTCGCTGCAGGCGTACGTGGCGCTGCCCGCTGACGCAGCGGGACCTGCCGCCGACTACGCCGAAGGCAAGGAGGTGGCGCGCGCGGCCACGGAGCGTCTGGCCGCGAGGCTGTCGGCGGAGGGACCGGCCGGCCGGGTGAAGGCGGCCCTGGTGAGGCGTCTCATCCGTACGATCCGGGGCGGCTTTGGCGGTCGCGAGACGCCGAAGTTCACGATCGTGCGCGAGTTCGGCCTGATCCGGGAGGCGCTGCTGGAGTCGGGGCGTGACCTCGTCGAGGCCGGCCGCCTGGACGACCCGTACGACGTCATGTACTGCCACCTCGGTGACCTCGCGCAGGCGTGGTCGCTGCCGGAGGGCGACCTCCAGCGGAGGGTTCAGGCGAACAAGGACGCGTACGAACGGGAGTCGCGCCGCCGTCAGGTGCCGCGGCTGCTGCTCGGCGACGGTCGTGCGTTCTACGAGGGGATGGCCGACTCCGATGGCGACCTGATGGGCTCGCCGGTGTCGCCCGGTGTCGTCGAGGGCCGCGTACGGGTGGTGCTCTCCCCCGCGACCGCCGGCCTGGAGAAGGGCGAGATCCTCGTCTGCCCCGGTACGGACCCCGCGTGGACGCCCCTGTTCCTCACAGCGGGCGGTCTGATCACCGAGGTCGGCGGTCTCATGACCCACGGCGCCGTCGTCGCTCGCGAGTACGGCTTGCCCGCCGTCGTCGGCGTCCACGCGGCGACCGAGCGCCTCGTCACCGGCCAGCTCGTCCGCCTCGACGGCAGCACCGGCCACATCACGCTGCTCGACGGCTGAGCGTTCAGGACGGGGTCAGTGGGTCACTCGTAGACCGGACCCACGTACCGCGTACGGATCGCGCGCACGTCGGTGGCCGTACGAGTGGTGGCGAGAGCAAGCTCGAGCGCGACCCGAATCATGAGCACGGTGAGGAAGCCGGGGATCCAGCCGAGGACGAGCGCGAGGATGCCAGGGAGCGGTGTTCCCGGGTAAGTGAGGATGCCGCCGATGTCGCGGCTCGGCAGGAAGGCCGCGAACATGAGCAGGACCGTACCGACGTAGCCGAGCACCGCCACGATCATCGTGAGCACGTAGACGACCTTGACGACAGCGGGCGTGGCGTAGCGGTCGAAAGAGAAGTCGAAGGCGTCCGAGAAGGGCCCGTCGCCCCCGCCGGATCCACTCCCCCCAGCCCCAGCCGTGACCTGACCTCGATGGGTGCGCTGTTCCCAGCCGGGGATGAGCTGCTGTGCGTACAGGTGCTGTTGCGGCGGCGGGTACATGCCAGGGGGTGGATTGGTCATGTACGCATCGTGGCGAGAGCGGCCCTCGGGTGACCCGTTCCTGAAGAGCCCCTCACGTTGCCTGTGCCTTCATCTGTCGAAGTGAAGTCATTTGCCTTACACTGATCCAGTGAAGCCATCAGCCTTCAGAATCGTGGTCCTAGCCGATCAGGTCGACAGCCGTACGGCGGCGGACCGCGTCCCGTCCGCCTTGGACGCGCTGTCGCGCATCGACCTCCTCCTGCCGTTCGAGCGCACGGCCGGCGACGAGGTCCAGGGCCTTGTGGCGACCGGCAAGGCCGTCGTGGAGTCGGTCATCGCGCTGACAAGGCTCGACGGCTGGCGGATCGGTCTCGGCCTCGGTCACGTCGAGGAGCCGCTGCCGGAGTCGACGCGCGCGGCGCGCGGTGGGGCCTACCTCGCTGCGCGTACGGCCATCGGTCAGGCCAGACGTAGCCCGGTGGCACTCTCGCTCGTGGCGGCTGACAGTGTCGGTGCCGGCACGTACGGTGATGCTGTCGAGGATGCAGAGACAGCACTGTGGCTGCTCCGCTCGACCCTCGCGCGACGAAGCCGGGAAGGATGGGAGCTCGTGGACCTGCTCGACCAGGGCCTCACCAACGCCCTCGCCGCGGACCGGCTCGGGATCAGTCCCTCAGCCGTCAGCCAGCGGCTCGGTCGCGCCGCCCGTACGGAGTCCGTGCGTGCCGCCCGCCTCGCCACGCGGCTCCTCGACCGCCTCCTGGAGGAGTCCGCATGATCCTCAAGATCCTCGTCGTCGTGATCATCGGCGCGGCGACCACCTGGGGCGGAAGCCCCCTCGTACGCCTCCTGTTCCGCCTCGCCGACCGCTCCGAGAAGACGGCTCCCGGGGAGGCCCAGGCCATCCCGGCCGACCCGATCCAGGCCGCGGCGAGCAGGCTGCGGGGCGGGTTCTGGATCGGCCTGCTCGAGCGCCTGGCGATCTTCTCCACCATCATGGCCGGCTACGGCGGCGGGCTCATCGTGATCCTCGGCGTCAAGAGCCTCGCGCGCTACCCCGAGCTCCGCGCCGAAGGGGGCACGGGTGCCGCCGAGCGCTTCATCATCGGCACGTTCGCCAGCTCCCTCGTCGCCGCAGCGGGCGCCGGCCTCAGCCTCTGGATCGTCAGCCTCTGGTGATCTGATGAGCACACGCGACGCACCCAGCCGGGCCGCCCAGGTCGCCATCACCGCAGCGACAGCGTTGGTCATCACGGCTGGCGCCGCGGCGTACGTCTCGCTCTACCGAGCCCAGCGCTCCCTGTTCCTCAACGGGCTGCCGCCCGCCGACGCCTCTTACCCCCGAAGCGGAGCGGACCGTACGGCGGCCGCCGCCTCGTTGGCGGCCTACTGGCCGCTCATGGGCATCGTGATGGGGGCCTACGTCGTCGTCCTGATCCTCGTCCGAGTCGCCCGGACGCCCTGGGCCGCGGGTCTCGCCATCACCGCAGGCGTCGCCTGCCAGGCCGCACTCGTGCTGGTGACGCCGACGTTGTCGATCGACCTCTACTCGTACGTCGCCCACGGCTACCTCGCCACCCAGCCTGGGACCAGTCCGTACACGACCCCAGCCGCGGCGGCCATCGCCACACCGATCGGGCCGGCCCTGCTCAGCGCGGGGTGGCTGCCCGTCCATCCGCAGACACCGTACGGACCGCTGTGGAGCGACATCGAGAGCCTCGCCGTCTCGCTGGCGCACGGCTCGGTCGCGACCGCGGCCCTGCTCCTCAAGGCGGTCGTCGTCCTCGCCAGCCTGGGCACGGGGCTCCTGGCGTACCTGATCGCTCGTCGAGTGCACCCCGGCTCGCACCTCCTCGCGGCGACCGCCTGGCTCCTGAACCCTGTGGCGGTCAGCGAGTTCGCCGGCGACGGGCACAACGATGCGCTCGCCATCTTCTTCGTGGCGCTGGCGATCTGGGCAGCGGTGCGTGGCTGGGGCGCGGTCGCGTTCCCGGCCCTCGCGCTCGGAGCGCTCGTCAAGTACACCCCTGCGGTGTTCGCGCTGGCGCTGCTGGTCCTCATCCTCCGCCAGGCCTCGTCGCGCGGGCGCGCCGCGCTGGGAGCGCTGGCCGGCATTCTGATCGGCGCGGTCATCGCGGCCATCGCCTGGATCCCATGGTGGAAGGGTTGGGACACCCTCATGGGCCTGCGCGCCAGCACGACCCCATTGGAGTCGTGGTCTCCTGCGGGGTGGTTGGCCGGGATGTTCAACGACCCGTACGGGCTGGAGCCGTCCATGACGCCGCAACTCGTGCTGGCCGTCGCCCTCGTCGCGGTCGTCCTGGCGGCGAGCTGGGGCGGCGTCCCGAGCCGCACCCTGATCGGATGCGCCGCCATCGCCGTCGCAGTCCTCGCGGTCAGCCCGTCCTACTGGCCCTGGTACTCGGCGCTCGCGGTGGCGACGCTCGTGATGCGGCCCACCGGCCCGTCGCTGGTCGCGGCCGTGGTGCTGAGCCTGGGGTCGCGGATCGCGGGCCCCTTCGGGGACGTTCCGCAAGAGGGGCTGATGCAGTTCCCCGACGCGTTCAACATCGCGTCGCTGGCGGGGCTCACACTGCCGGTCGCGGCGAGCCTCCTGGTCGGGCTGGTGGGCCTCGTCGTCAGCCTCGCCTCACGCCGCAGGCGTCGCCGAGCGGCGGTTCTCGACGCCGGCGAGGCCCCAGCGGACCGCCGCGGTGCCGAAGCGGCCGAGACCTGACGCCACCGGGATGGCAAGGTCGGGCAGCGAGATCCGGAGCATCTCCCGCACCCAGTCCGGGAGGATGGCCAGGGCCCCGTTGGCGAGCAGCTGGTAGCCCGGCCGAGCCGCGCCCGTCACCGGTGGGGTCCGCAGCAGGAAGTCGACCGTGTCGAGCGCCTCGGGGCTCACTTCGAGCTTCGGTCTCATGCCGTCGATGAGCGCGGCCAGCTCCGCGACGGAGCGCGGCGGGCTGGGCACCCCCAGCATCGCGGCGGGCAGCCCGGCCTGCTCGACGTACAGGTCGGCCTCGCGCGGGGACAACGGCTTCTTGCCGTACGCCTGGTGCGCCCAGAGGAACGCCTGGATCTCGGCGGCGTGCACCCAGGTGAGTAGCTCGGGGTCCGACGCGCGGTACGGACGGCCGCGGAAGTCCTTGCCGCGCACCTGCTCGTGCCTGGCCCTCACGCGAGCGATCATCGCCTCGGCGTCGGGGATCGTCGCGTAGGTGGTGATCGCGATGTAGTCGCTCGTCCGCTTCAGGCGCCCCCACGGATCGCTGCGGTAGCCCGAGTGACCGGCCACACCCGCCATCGCCAGCGGATGGAGCGTCTGCATGAGGAGGGCCGCGATACCTCCGGGGAACATCGACGCGTCCTCGTGCACGCGCCAGACGGGGTCGCTCGGCGAGAACCACCGAGGCCCAGGCTTGCCCCAGATCCGTACGGCCCGCTCAGCCGCGTCAGTACCGGCGACCTTCGACCGTACGGCCTCGCCGAACGCTCTCTGTACGTTCCGCAGGACCATGCGACTCAGCGTACGTGGCGTGGCGAAGGCCGACCCCGCGTCGCCGAGCAGGCTCGGGCGCAGCGCCGCCATTCAGGGCAGGGACGAGCCCACTGATGCGTACATCGACGAGCCGTTCTGCCTCTGCATGGTGAACACCGGGCCTCCCAGCTGGCGGGGAGACCCGGTGAGAGCACCGACGGTGACGCGATCAGGCGGCGACGTACCGTTCGATCTGCACGATGAGTCCGTACTGGGGACTCATGCCGCGCCACCGCATGCGGCCGTGGAGGGTTGGGAGGTTGGTGAAGGCGACGGGGCGGAACGCGCGCTGGGCTTCGTCCAGCGAGTTGAACCGGCCGACCTGGCGGAGGACGTCGGAATCCTGCTCGACTGGCCATGGCTTTCCGGCGTATGCGATGAATGGCGTGCTCATTGGGGTGCGTCCACCTCCTCCAAGGGGGGTCTGGAGGGCCGGTTGTCTTCGGGCCGGCCCCCGTTGAGCCCATCCTCACTCAGCGCCGTGTCGACTACAAGAGGTAGTAGAGAGTTGACCGATTCAAGGCGGCAAGGTCATTGCCCAGACATAGACTTCGACATCGGGACAGGGAGAGAGGTCGACGATGTCGGACGACACCGCTGACCCTCCGGCACGGCCAGGCCCGGTCACACTCTCCCAGGCGTTGAACACCGACGGGGTACGACGAGTGGTCCTGAGCGCCTCCTACCTGTTCTGCCTGATCGGCGCGCTCGCTGCGTTCGGCGTCATCGAGAACGACCAGCCGACCCTGTCCACCGTGCTCGGGGCGGACACGTCCTTCCTCGCTCCGGCACTGCCGGCCGACCGCATCTGGTGGGTCGTGCTGGTCGGGCTCGGGGTCTACGTGCTGTGGATGTGGCGGCCGCAGAGCGCCGGCGACGAGCGTGGTCGTGCGATCGCCTACCCGGCGTCGGCAGCAATGAGCCTGCTCGGGATCTGGTTCTTCCTCGTACGAGCCACCGACATGGTCCTGGGCGCGATCGCCACTCTCGTGGTCCTCGCTTCGCTGGTGCTGACTCTCCGCATCGCAGACCGGGTGGCGGCCCACCGCTTCCTCGGGCGCCTGTTCACACAGTTCGGCCTCGCAGTCACGACCGGGTGGGTGGCGGTGCTCAGCGCGGAGACGATAGGCGCCGCCTTCGTCCAGCACGACGTCCGGATCACCGCCACTCCCGCCGAGACGTGGGGGATCCTCGCCGTCACGGCACTGCTCGCGGCAGGGATGGCGCTGCTCCGCTACCTCCCCGGCCGCCTGTACATCGCGTGCGCCATGTCGTGGGGCTTCGTCTGGATCGCGTACGCACGCATCATGGGCGAGCCGCGAGCGTACGGCCTGGCGCTCGTCGCGCTCATCAGCTCACTGCTGGTGCTGCTGGCCGCCCTCGTCATCTTCTTCTGGGCGCGAGGACGCGTGCGCGAGCGGACCAGCTAGGCGTCGTTCGAGGCCCTCCGATCCGGCCGCGACAGATCAGCTCACAGCTCGACGCCACCGGCTCGCCGGGGCCGGACAGGACAGAACCCCCGACCCTGAAGGGGCGGGGGTCCATCCGGCCGGCCTCACAGCGGCCGGGTCTTTCGGGTCACGGCTGCTGGATGGCCGAGATCTCGATGTCGAGGGTGACCTTCTCGCTCACGAGCACGCCACCGGTCTCGAGCGCGGCGTTCCAGACGATCCCGTAGTCCTTGCGGTTGATCGTGGTCTCGCCATCGAAGCCGGAGCGCACGTTGCCGAACGGGTCCTTCGCGGTGCCGACGTAGGAGAACGGGATGGTGATCGGGTGGGTCTGGTCCTTGATCGTCAGGTTGCCCGTGAGGTCGAACGTGTCAGGACCCGTGACCTTGACCTCGGTGGAGGAGAAGGAGAGCGTCGGGTACGCCTCGACGTCGAGGAAGTCGCCGCCCTTGACGTGGCCGTCGCGCATCTCCTGTCCGCTGTTGAAGCTCGCAGCCTGGATGGTGATGTCGACCTTCGACGCGTCGGGGTTCGAGCCGTCGAGCTGGGCCTTGCCTTCGAACTCGCCGAAGCCGCCGCGAACCTTCGTCACCATGGCGTGACGGGCGCTGAAGCCGATGCGGGAGTGTGCGGGGTCGATGACGTAGGTGCCCTTGAGGTCTGTGAGGCTGGTCATGAAGTGTCCTTCCGAGGAACTTTGTTGATGTTTCAACTATAACACCATCCCGTGACGGATATTCCCGACCGCGGCAGCCTGCCGGATGACGGGCAGAGCCTCGTACGCCAGACTCGTCGTGTGAACTTCTACTCGCTGTACGACCAGGGTTTCTGCCGGGTCGCCGCGTGCGCGGTCCCCGTGACCCTCGCCGACCCGGCCACGAACGCTGCGACCGTCATCGCCGCGGCGGGCGACTGCAGCGACCAGGGGGTCGCGGTCGCCGTCTTCCCCGAGCTGTGCCTGAGCGGGTACGCGATCGACGACCTCCTGCTCCAGGACCCACTGCTCGATGCGGTACAGGCGGCGCTCGAGACCGTCCGCGCCGCCACCGAGGACCTGCTGCCCGTCGTCGTCGTCGGTGCGCCCATCGCGACGGGCAACCGCCTGTACAACTGCGCTGTCGTCATGCATCGGGGGAGCGTGCTGGGCGTCGTGCCGAAGTCGTACCTCCCGAACTACCGCGAGTTCTACGAGAAGCGCCACTTCGCTCTCGGCGCCGAGGTGGGCCCTGACAGCGAGATCGAGGTCGGGGACGCGATCGTCCCGTTCGGGTCGCACCTCCTGTTCGAGGCCACCGACGTGGTGGGCCTGACGCTCCACGTCGAGGTGTGCGAGGACATGTGGGTTCCGGTGCCCCCGTCGGCACAGGCGTCGCTCGCCGGGGCGACCGTGCTCGCGAACCTCTCGGGATCCCCGATCACCGTGACCAAGGCGTCCGAGCGCTCGCTGCTGTGCCGCAGCGCCTCAGCGCGCTGCCTGGCTGCGTACGTGTTCGCGGCCGCGGGCGAGGGGGAGTCGTCGACCGACCTGTCCTGGGACGGGCAGACGATGGTCTACGAGGTCGGTGAGCTGCTCGCCGAGACCGAGCGCTTCCCGGAAGGCCCGCGCTACTCCATCGCGGACGTCGACCTCGACCGGATCCGGCAGGACCGACTGCGGCAGGGCTCGTTCGACGACAACAGGATCGCGGAGGGCTCCGACGACTACGAGACGATCCCGTTCACGCTCGACCCGCCGCGCACCGACCTCGGCCTGCGACGCCCCGTCGACCGGTACCCCTTCGTGCCGAACGACCCCGAGAGGCTCGCCCTGGACTGCTACGAGGCCTACTCGATCCAGGTCTTCGGCCTCGAGCAGCGGCTGCGAGCGCTCGGTGGCTCGAAGGTCGTCATCGGCGTCTCAGGCGGCCTCGACTCGACGCACGCCCTGATCGTCGCGGCCAGGGCCATGGACCGGTTGGGCCGCCCGCGCTCCGACATCCTCGCGTTCACGCTGCCCGGCTTCGCGACGAGCGATCACACGAAGACCAACGCCACGGCGCTGGCGCGGTCGCTCGGCGTGACGTTCGAGGAGATCTCGATCGTGCCGCTCGCGACGCGGATGCTCGAGGACCTCGGCCACCCGTTCGCCGACGGGCACCCGGTCTACGACGTGACGTTCGAGAACGTACAGGCAGGGCTGCGTACGGACGTGCTGTTCCGCGCCGCCAACCAGCGGGGCGGCATCGTGCTCGGCACGGGCGACCTCTCGGAGCTGGCACTCGGATGGTGCACGTACGGGGTGGGCGACCAGATGAGCCACTACACCGTGAACTCAGGGGTGCCCAAGACGCTGATCCAGCACCTCATCCGCTGGGTGATCAGCGAGGGGATGTTCTCCTCCGACGTCAACGAGACGCTGCGCAGCATCCTCGACACCGAGATCACCCCGGAGCTGGTGCCGACCGGCGAGGACGGCGCGCCGCAGTCGACACAGGCGACCATCGGTCCGTACAACCTCCAGGACTTCTCCCTCTACTACACGCTGCGCTACGGGTTCCGCCCGCGCAAGATCGCCTTCCTCGCCTGGCACGCGTGGCACGACGCCACGTACGGGCCGTGGCCGGCGGGGATCCGGGACGACGAGAAGCTCGCCTACGAGCTGCCCGAGATCCGACGCTGGCTCGAGGTGTTCCTCCGGCGCTTCTTCGGCTTCTCGCAGTTCAAGCGCTCGGCGCTGCCGAACGGACCGAAGGTGGTCGCGGGCGGGTCTCTCTCCCCGCGCGGCGACTGGCGAGCGCCCTCCGACGGCAACGCACGGATCTGGCTCGCCGACCTCGAGGCCATCCCCACGAACTGACGGACCCCGAACCTCGGGGCCCTGCGCGGAGCCTCGGGGGAGCGCGTCGCGAGCCCCGCCTGCCGAACCCCGCGAGCCGAGACCCGCGTGTGGGGCCTCGCGAGAGGGGATTTCGGCCGTCTCGATCGATCGCTCCCGGCCTGCGTGCGCTTCCCCGCCATCGAGACGGCGAAAACCCGCTCATCGAGTCGCCGCCAGCTCGGCGAGGATGGTGGTGATGACGTAGTCAGGGTCCCGGACGAGCATGTCCCACGTGAACCGCAGCACCCGCCAGCCGGCCCGTACCAGCTCGTTCTGCCGGTAGCGATCCTGCTCGAAGATCGATGGGTCGTCCTCGTGCAGCCGACCATCGATCTCCACTGCCAGACGGGCCCTCACGAAGGCGATGTCGATGAAGTACAGGTGGCCTCGGATGCGCACCGGGTGGTTCGCCTTCCAGCCTGTGACGTGGTGGGTGTGAAGCAGCTGATGTCCGAGCCTCTCCGCCGCGGACCAGGGCTCGTCCCTCGACTCGATGAGCAATCGCCGGCGCGCGACGTTGCCGCGACGCCCAGGGTGGTCGGTAAGAGCCTCCCACAGGTCCTCGATCCTGGCCGCTCGCGACCGTAGGACCGTATCGATGGGGTCTCCTCCGAGCGACTCAGAGAGATCGACGGCGGCCAGCGCGGGCGACGCGATCCGCAGTCCGCGCGTCCAGAGCGCGTGCTCCGGCTCGATGTGGCGCTGGTGGAAGCGGTAGCCGACTCCTCGGGGCGCATGCCCTTTCCATGCGACGTCGATCTCTGTGACCGGCGCTGTGGGCCAGAACGTCACCCGCGCGGCGGCCGCGCCGAGGATGACCGCATCCGGCTGCCAGGCGGCCACTGCGTACATCCGGCTGATGAGGTCGCCAGCGAGCCCCGCGGGAACGTACGTGCCGGGCAGCACCCGGACCACCGCCCCGCGCTGATGAGCACGTTCGAGGGCGCGTTGCGCCGTCTTCTCCAGAGAACCCCGATGGAGAACGGGACCGTGGGTCGCCACGAGAGTGTCTGCCTTCACACCCGTGACAATGAGCATCCAGAGCAGGAATTCGTCAGGGAGTCTGGGCCTTGTGGACGCCGTCGCTGGCGCCTGTGCACGACTCCCGGGAACGGGTTTCGGCCGTCTCGATGCGCCGACCTTCGCGGATACGAGCGCCACACGCAGCGAGACGGCGAAAACCCGCCGACCGGCCCGCAAACATCGGCCCCATCAGCCTCCCCAGACTCCGCGGCGCCCCGATGTCGAATCTTCGGTTCTTGCTAGAGAGCCGGATAGTGTCCCGACATGGACCCGATCCAGAACCCGTACGCGCCCGGCGCGGGCCAGCGTCCACCCGAGCTGGCCGGGCGCGACGAGGCGCTGCGACAGTTCGATGTCGTCCTCGAGCGCATCGCGCGTGGCCGACCCGAGCGCTCGATGGTCCTCACCGGGCTGCGCGGCGTCGGCAAGACCGTGCTGCTCAACGCGATGCGGTCGTCAGCCGTACGTGCGGGCTGGGGCACCGGCAAGTTCGAGGCACGGCCCGACCAGAGCGTGCGGCGTCCAATCGGAGCCGCCCTCCACATGGCCGTACGCGAGCTGGCGCACCCCGATCCCGTACCGGTCCTCGGTTCGCTCAAGGCCTTCGTCGAACGCGAGTCCCCGAAGGGGTCGAAGCCGGCAGATCGCTGGCAGCCCGGCATCATGGCCCCCACGGTGACCGGGCGGGCCGACTCAGGCGACATCGAGATCGACCTCGTCGAACTGCTCGTCGACGTCGCGGGCCTGGCCGCCGACGTCGGCCGAGGGGTCACCCTGTGCATCGACGAGATGCAGGACCTGGGCCCGACAGACGTGTCCGCGGTGTGCGCCGCCGTCCACGAGCTCGGGCAGCAGGGGCTGCCCCTGGTGATCGTGGGCGCAGGCCTGCCGCACCTGCCGGCCGTCCTGTCGGCGTCGAAGTCGTACTCGGAGCGGCTGTTCCGCTACCAGCTCGTCGACCGTCTCCCCCGCGGTGCAGCCGACCAGGCTCTGGCGGCGCCCGCGACCGACGAGGGTGTCGAGTGGGCTGCGGAGGCACTCGATGCGATGTACGAGGTGACCGGCGGCTACCCGTACTTCGTTCAGGCCTACGGGAAGGCCGTCTGGGACACCGCGCCGCGCACCCCGATCACGCGGGAGGACGTCGTCGTCGGAGCCCCGCAGGCCGAGGCCGAGCTGGCGGTCGGGTTCTTCGGGAGCCGGTACGAGCGGGCCACTCCCTCCGAGCGCGACTACCTCCGGGCGATGGCCGACGCTGATGCCGACAACCTGGGCTCGGTCGCGACCGCCGAGGTCGCACGGGTTCTCGGCCGTACGCCGCAGTCGCTCTCCCCCGCCCGTGACGCGCTCCTCAAGAAGGGCCTCGTCTACTCCGGTGAGCGCGGCCGGGTCGCCTTCACCGTTCCCCACTTCGGCCGCTACCTCCGTACGGTCGGCTGATCCTCGAGCACGGCCGCCCCTCGAGGCACCTGAGACTGACACCGGCACGCGCATCGGCTGAGAGCCATCCCTGCTGACGCAGCGCCGATCTCACCGCCTGCCCTGGCGAGGCGCCGCCCGCGAGGGCGTCGTCAGCGAAGCCCAGGTGGCCACGACGAACAGCCGCGTTCGCGGATCCGCAGCGACCAGGTCCTGCCTTGCACGTGACGAGTGACGTGATTCGTCACCAACTCAGGCCGCTCTGCCCGCCAGGGGCCATCCTGCTGAGAGTTCGTGACGATCTGCGTCAGTCTCCGGTCAGGTCCGGCTCCGAGCTGGGCTGAGAACGACCACAACGGCAGTTGGTCTTCCTGGAGTTGTCCCCTGCCCCATGATTGGCCCATGAACGTGACGGTGGTCGGTGCGAGCCGGGGCACAGGGGCGGAGGTCGTGCGGGCGGCCGCGGCGAAGGGACACCAGGTCCGAGCCGTGTCCCGGTCGGGCGGCCCCTCCTCCGACGGCGTCGAGCAGCTCATGCTCGACGCGACGGATGCTGGAGCACTCGAGGCGGTGCTGCGCGGCACCGATGCCGTCGTCGTGACCGTCGGCGGAGGTGGAGGCTCGCCACGTACGGACGTGACGCGCGCCGTCATCGCCGCCATGTTGGCGACCGGCGTACGACGCCTGGCCGTGCAGAGCTCCTGGGGAGCCGGCGACTCGTACGGCTCGCTGCCGTTCGTGATGAAGCACCTCGTCGTACCGCTGATCCTCAAGCAGGCGCTGGACGATCACAGCCGCCAGGAGCAGCTGGTCGCCGACAGCGGCCTCGACTGGACGGTGCTCCGCCCGGGAGGCCTGACATCGGGGCCGCCGACCGGGCACGTACGGCTGGGGCCCGCGACCGGGGGCCCGGGCACGCTCGGGCGGGTGTCCCGCACGGACGTCGCCGCGCTGCTCCTCGCCTGCCTCGACGACCCGTCAGCAGCCGGTCACGCGTTCACGATCGCCGGCGACTGATGGCCCAGCGCGCCTTCGACGTCGAGGCGGTGGTGCCCGTCGACCCCGAGGCAGCGATCGAGTTCCTCACCGATCTCACCCGTCATCGAGGACTCCACCCCTACCTCGTCGATGCAGTGGTGACGGAGAAGGGCGAGGACGGCTCCGGACCGTGGGCGACGTGGCGCGTACGGGAGCGGCCTCGTCTGGGACCCTTCCGCTACTCCATCCGCTTCGACGCGCGCCTGACCCGTACCTCCCCGACGAGCTTCAGCTCCTGGGTGCTCGCCGCGCCCGGCTGCACCATCGATGCGACGACCAGCGCGAGGAACGGCGAGACGCCCGGCACGGCGCACCTGGTCGAGCACGCCGTCGTCACAGCCCCCGCGCCGCTGCTGGCGTACATGGCGCACCACGCCGAGCTGGCCCACGCCCGTACGTTCGACCGTCTCCCTGACGTGCTGAGCGGCCGATCCGACCGCTGAGCGTCAGTCGCCCTGAGCCTGCGGCGCGACGGTGACGCCCTTCCAGAACGCCACCCGGTTGGTGATCTCCTGCGCGGCAGGCGAGGGCGTCGGGTAGTACCACGCGGCGTCCTGGCTCGTCGTGCCGGGAACGGCGACGGTGTAGTAGGAGGAGATGCCCTTCCAAGGGCAGGTCGTGTGCGTGCTCGACGGCTGAAGGTAGTCCGCGTTCACGTCCTCGACGGGGAAGTAGTGGTTACCCTCGACGACGACCGTCCGGTCGCTGTCCGCCACCACGGTGCCGTTCAGAATCGCCTGCATCCTCATGCCGTTCCTCCTCTGGTTCTCTGTTCAGAGAGTACGTGGCGGCTCCTCACCCGCCGGGACGGCGAGGGCCGGGCACCTACGATTGTCATGGCTCACGACAAGGAGCACACGAGAGGTGGTGCCATGTTCGCGGGACGTCTGATCCTGGAGAGTCTCCGACCGGGGACCGACATCCACACCCCGGGTCTGCGGATCGACCGCATCTTCCGCGTTCCGGTCGAAGGAACCACTGCCAACCAGCCGAACGTGTGGTCCATGATCGACGTCCGCGGTCCGGCCGACGAGGCCGACCGGTTCGCCAGGCAGCTCTCGGCGGGACTCGAGGAGAGCAACCACTGGTACGCGGACCTCCGCGTCGGCGACGACCACGTCGTCATCTTCCCGGGCCGGATCTTCCGCTACCGGACGGGCGACCCGACCGGGCATGCCCAGGCTGTCGCGTACGGACTCGAGCTCGGCATCCCCGCACCGCAGCTCGACTGGGGCGAGGTCGACGACTCGGTCGACTAGGCCGTGACCACCGGTGAGGCGCCGTGACCCCCGGCGGCTCAGATCGTGCCGTCGGCGGCCCGGGCGAGGCAGGTCGCCCCGGCCCTGACCTCGTCAGACGTGGACAGTGCGGTGGGCACGGCCGGGTCTGTCCCGGCCGTGCCCACCGACTCGACGACGAGCCTCGTCGGCCCCGACGCCACAGTCACCGAAGGTCTGTGCGTCAGGCCTTGGACAGCGCCGACTGCAGGCTCGTCACGTACGCGCCGGTCGTGTACGTCGCGCCACCGATCGTGGAGACGTTGGCGGACTGGGCCTGCAACACCTCGGACTTCATCATCGGGATGGCCTGGCTGTCGATCGACTGCGAGCGCCGGTCACCGGGGTCGGTGTACTGGGCCGTGACGTCGGTGATCTTGCCACCGGAGATCTTGACCGTGACCGTGACGGACCCGTACCTGTGCTGGGCGGTCGCCCCGGTGTAGGTCCCGTCCTTGAAGGACGTGCTGCCGCTGGTCGTCGTGTTGTTGGTCGTGGTCGAGGTGTTGCTCCCCGAGGTCGTCCCGGTGGTGGCGGTGGTCCCGGTCGTACCCGTGGTCACCGTCGCACCGTTGGCCGTGCCGACCGCCCAGCCCGCGCCGAGGACACCGGCGGACGCGAGCGCTGCTGCGAACTTCGCTCGGGTGCTCACCAGACGAACCTTTCGTTGTGGATGTTGTCGACCGGGGTGCCGCAGGCCAGGGCGTCGGCGACCACGAGGTCTGACGCAGCCTGCGGGCCGCACACGTACACGTCACTGACCGCCACGTACGGGACGAGGTCGACGAGTCGGTTGCCCCGATGCGAGGCAGGCATCCAGCCCGTCTCGCCGAGCCGGTTCTGGGTCCGCGACCCGATCAGCGTGATCAGCTTGGCGCCCCGTTCCTGGCACAGGACCTGGATCTCGCGCAGGAGGTAGAGCTGGCTCGGGGTGTGACCGCGGAGGATGACGGTGGCACGGCCCGGAACGATCTCGGTGGACTCGAGGAGAGCCCGGAGA
>Ga0187809_10000707_pt1 | contig 16980 bp, 14 predicted proteins | sample NC_wetland_sal_i_8_FD_132415 | JGI IMG/M metagenome (GOLD analysis project Ga0187809, IMG submission 132415) | Wetland sediment microbial communities from Neuse River Estuary, North Carolina, USA - ASW_4 | ecosystem: Environmental > Aquatic > Freshwater > Wetlands > Sediment | place: USA: North...
GAGAATCGACGAGCCGACGACGTAGGGGTAGCTGTCGAAGCTCACGTCGATGCCGTCGGCGAGCATGCGGTCGACCAGTTCACCCAGCACGTCGGCCGGCCCGTGGTAGTGACTCACATGCACTGCGGCGCCGCTGCGCACGGCGATTTCGCGCACCTCGGCCATACCCTGTGGCGCGGCGCTCTCATAACCTCGCATGTGCGTGACGTAGACGCCGTCGGCCGCCGCCACGACCTCGCACAACGCGGCTAGCTCTGCGGCGTCGGAAAACCGGCCTGGCACGTAGTCGAGACCGGTCGACATGCCGACCGCGCCGTCGGCCAATCCTTGCTCGAGCGTCAGGCGCATCGATTTGAGTGCGACCGGATCGGCTGGGACGCCGGCGGCGCCGAGGGCGTCGAATCGCACGTTGCCGTGCGGCACGAGCGTCGCCACGTTCAGCGGGGTGGCGCCGTCATACGCCGACAGCAGGTCGGCGACGCTCTGCGGTGGCGAGTCGGTCGGCCATGTCCCGTTGACCGCGGCGAAGTATTCCGAGACGTAGCGCGACGTGTCCGGCGCGGCCGGGGCGAAGGACAAGCCGTCTTGGCCGACGATGAACGTCGTGACGCCTTGCGCGAGCGCGGCGAGTTGCGCCGATGGGTCGAACACGAGCGCGTCGCCGTGCACGTGCGCGTCGACGAACCCAGGCATGACGAGCCGGTCTCGGCATTCGACGACGTCGCGGGCGTCGACGTGGTCAAAGTGCCCTGGTTCGGCGATCGCCGCGATGCGGTCTCCGACGACCCCCACCTCGGCACGTCGAGGCGCCGAGCCGTCGCCGTCGACCACCGACCCACCGCGCAGCACGACGTCGAACACGTCACGACCCTATCGCCGCTGCCGCGACGTCAAGGCCGCTGAGCGGCATCAGGCCGTAGTGGTAGAAGTCGACCGCGGCCGCGCCGTTTTCCCTCGCCGCGTTGACTTTCTGCCGCAACTCGGCAGGGGTGGTGAAGTCAGGACCGCCGTGGCGCAGCACACATCGCAGTGGAGTCGCAGCGCACGCGTCCGCGTAGCTGGCGACGTCGGACGCCACTCGCTCAGGCGCTCTCGCGTAGGCCAAGGCAACGTAGGCGTCGACCGACGCGGCCACCGCCCGGGGGTCGACGCCAAGCCGCCACGCGTCGTCGCCGCTCGCGACTCCGGCGGGTTCGCCGGTCGCATACCCCTTCAACGCGCCCGCCTGGTCGATGAAGCCGAAGCCGACGCCGCGCTCGCGCGCCGCCGCCGCGCATCGCGCCACGAGCGCCGCGGTCGTCGACTCACGGACAGCGAGGTAGTCGAGCAATTCCCTCCCGCAGCGCTGTGCCAACTCCGCGCGGTCGGGTCCGCCGGCCGCCGCCGTGGGTCGGCGTAGCTCCGCTCGGACGACGTCGCGCACCCGCGCGGCCAGCGCGTCGACGTCGACGCCGCCGGCCACCCGCGACCGGCACGCGGCGCAAAAGCACAGCGAGAGCAGGAAATCCGCGGTCGGAGACACCTGGACGAACGCTCGCTCGTGGTGCGCCCCATGCGAGAAACCGGCATGGTGCAACGACTCGGCGAGGATCAGCGCCGGTCGCAGCCGCGCCACGTCGGCGGTCAAGGCAACCGTGTACTCGCCAACCTCATCGGACGACGGGCAGAGGTCGGTCTCGTAGCTGTCGCCGAACGCGTTGGTGACCGCCAGATCGGGGCGGTCGGCGGCGAGCCTGCCGTTGTGCAGGTAGACCGTCCAGGCGTGCCACGACAGTCCTGCCGCTCCGAGTTCGGCCGCGACATCCGGCAACAGCGGTCGGGCCGCGGCCGCCGGTCGCAACTCACCCCGATACAGCGCCGTATCGGGTGGAAAGTAGTGCGCGCCTTCCGCTCGTTGCGCGACGGCCCGACGCGGGTTGTGCGGCAGCAGATCTCGCGCCGCGTGATAGACGGCGGCCAGCGCGATCGCGGAGAATCCTTGCCGCGCGAGACGTTCGGTGACCTCGGCCACCCCTTCGTCGACGAAGTCGTCGACGAAGGCGTAGACCGCCGAGTCAACCCCCATCGCAGGCAGCCGTCATTGCCGCAGCGCGGCGACGACGTCGATCTCGACGAGAATGCGCGGGAGCGTCGACCCGACCGTCGTCCGCACCGGCAAGCCGTCGGTGAAGAACTCGCGGTACGCCGCGTTGAAGCCGGCGAAGTCGCGCCCGACGTCGGCCAGGTGGACGGTCGCCTTCACGACGTCGCCGAAGTCGAGCCCGGCCGCCTCGAGCACCGCGCCGATGTTGCGCATCACCTGGCGGGTCTGCTCGCCGATCTCGGTGCCGACGACCTCTCCGGTCTGCGGGTCGATCGGGCCGAAGCCTGCGGTGTACAAGAAGCCGTTCGCCTCGACCGCTTGTGAGTACGCGCCTCCGGGCGCGGGCGCCCCTTCGACTTGCAGGCGTCGCAACGGCATGTCAGTTCTCCTTTGGTTAGCGGGTGACGGCGTCAGCGCGATGCACGAACGCGACGAGTTCTTCGCGAGTGGGCAGCCCTTCCCAGTCGCCGGGCACCGCCACCGCGAACGCCCCAACGAGGTTGGCGGTGTCCAACGCCTGCGACGGCGAGGCGCCGTCAAGCCACGAGGCGAGGTAGCCGGCGACGAACGCGTCGCCCGCGCCCACCGGGTCCGCAACCGGCACGGGCACGGCTGGCGCGGCGAACGGCTGGCCGTCGACCACCGCGGTGTACCCGAGCTCGCCGCGCTTGATGACGGCGTGCCGCGGCCCGAGCGAGGTGAGCCGCGTCGCGGCGTCGGCGGGCTCGCACCGGCCGACGATGAGGGCGGCCTCGTGCTCGGAGGCGAAGACGATGTCGCACTGCTTGACCAGCGCGCGGAAGACCGCGGTCGCCTCGTCGTCCGACCACAACCGCGCGCGGTGGTTCACGTCGAAGCTGACCGGCACGCCGTTGGACCGGGCGAGTTCGATCGCGCGGAACACGGCCGCGCGGGCGGTGTCGCTCAGCGCGGGAGTGACACCGGTGACGTGCAGCACCCTCGCCGAGCTGACGAGCTCGGCGGGCACGTCGGCAGGCGAGAGTCGCGACCCGGCGCTGTCGCGACGCGCGTAGATCACCTCCGAGGTGGCCGTGGTGCGATGGACCTTCAACATCAGTCCGTTGGCGGCCGCGCTGTCGGTCACGGCGCGCTCGACGTCGACGCCCTCCCCGCGAAGCTCCCGCATCACCAGCCGGCCGACCTGGTCGGCGCCGACCCGACCGATCCAGGCGGCCCGATGCCCGAGGCGAGACACTCCGATCGCGACGTTGCTCTCAGCGCCGGCGATGCCGAGCACCATGCGGTGGCCATTGCGCAGCGGACCGATCTCGTCGGCGGCGAGCACGCCCATCGTCTCGCCAAGCGTGACCAGGTCAACACTCATAGCGGTTGTCCGTCGCGAGCCGCCCGGACGACGTCAAGCAGCCGCTTCGCCCGAGCGGCGAGCGCGTCGAGGTCGCCGTCGTCGCTCAACGCGTCGCCGAACAGCGGACCGCCGACTCCCACCGCGATCGCGCCCGCGGCGAAGTACTTCGGCACGTCGTCGATCGACACGCCGCCGGTCGGAATCAGTGGAATGTCAGGCAGCGGCGCGCGGACGTCACGCACGTACTGCGGCCCGACCGCGGACGCCGGAAACACCTTCACGGCGGCCGCGCCCGACAGCCACGCGGCCACGATCTCGGACGGCGTGAGCGCGCCCGGTAACACCGGAATCCCTTGCGCCGAGGCGAACTCGACGACGTCGGGAACCACGCTGGGAGCGACGATGAACTTCGCGCCCACGTCGATGCACTCGCGGGCCTGTTGAGTGGTCAACACGGTGCCCGCGCCGACGCACACCGTCTCGCCGAACGACGCGGCGAGCGCGGCCACGGCGTCGACCGCTCCCGGCGTCGTCATAGTGATTTCGACGCAGGTGACGCCAGCCCGCACGACCGTCTCGACGGCCCCGACGACGCGTTTCGTCGACGCCGCGCGTGCGATGGCGACGACGCCGGTGGAGGTGAGCGCGCCGGGCAAAGCCGGACGGTCTGACATCACGGTTCCTCGATTTCGAGCGTCTCGGCCTCAGAAATACAGCGGCACACAGTCAACGACCCTTCGCTCGTCATCGAGCAACGGGACCAGCCGCCAGTGGTCGAGCGCGGTGCATGGATGGGAGATGCCGAGACACACGAGGTCGCCCACCTCCAGCTGCGCCGACTCGGCGATGGCCAAAAACGCGTGCTGGTCGTTGAGCTTCACGACCTCGCCGTCGAGCGGAGTGAGCTGTCCCGACGCGTCGCGACGTAGCAACGGCCTCGGCAGACCGGCGTCGAACGACACATCGCGACGCCCGGCGCCGAGTAGCGCGAGACCCCCTTCGGGCCGCGACCACACCTGACACCACACCTCGATCGCGGGCCGCAACTCCCCCGCCAACGACGAGGTGAGCGCGTAGAGGCCGTCGTCATGCGTGATGTAGGAGCCGCTGCGCAGCACGCGTCGCACCGGCCGAGACGCGTTGATCGGACGACGCAACGCCTCGGTCACCACGTCGACCTGCCCGCTGCCGCCGCAGGTCAGGACGTACTCATCGACGTCGCCGTCGAGCAGCCCGTCGGCGTCGAGACGCTCGAGCAACTCGCCCAAATCGCGGGTGTACGCGCGCACCGCGCTGAGCGTGGTGTCGTGGCGGTCGTGACCGAGCGGCCCTTCGTATCCCGCGACGCCGACCAGCGACAGGCCGGGCAACTCGCGCACCCGCGCGGCGAGCGCGCGCGCCGCGTCGTCCGATCTCATCCCGGTGCGACCGGCGGGCAACCCGCGTTCGACCAGCACGTTGACCGGCCGTGGCGCTTCGCGCGCGACCTCGCTGATGAGCGCCGCGCCGACGGCGGAGTCGACGTAGCAGTAGAAGTCAAAGTCGGGGTCGGCGAGTTCACCGGCGAGCCATCGGAGGAACGCCGAGTCGACGAGTTCGTTCGCGAGCAGGATCCGGCGCACGCCGAACGCGCGGTAGGCCCGCACCTGCCAGGGCGTTGCGGCGGTCATCGCCCACGCGCCGGCGGCGAGTTGCCGCTCAAACAGGGCCGGGGCCATCGTCGTCTTCCCGTGCGGCGCAAGGGAAATCTCGTGTGCCGTGCACCACGACGCGAGGACGCCGACGTTGTGATCGATCGCCGACTCGCGCAGCGCGAGGATGGGCCAGCTGAAACCCGCGTCGAACAGGCCGGGCTTGTCGGCGACGAACGCAGCGACGCTCGTGTCGACCACCGGAAAGCCCTTGCACCGCCAGTCGATGATGTCGTTGCCCGTCATGGAACGTCATTCTGCCAACTGCGCCTCTGGTGAGGTTGGTCACGACCGCTTATCCGCGGCGGCAGGTTGCCGATGGCATTACCGTGCTCGCCGCCGCCGCCCTCGCCGTCGCGACGACGACCTATCACCACGAGGTCACCGGCCCGGCCACCGCGTGCGGTTTGATCGCCGGCGGCGTCGGGGTCTGCACGAGTTGGCCCCAAGTCTGGCGGCTTTGGTTCGGTCGTCAACACGCCGGGCTGGCCCTTTCGACCAATCTCATGGGCGTGCTGTACGGCGTGGCTTGGCTGCTGTACGGCGTGCTTTGCCACAGCACGGTTCAGGTGCTGACCAGCGCCATCGGGTTGGTGGGCGCGGCCGCCGTGCTGGCCGGTCATGTGGTGCGAGCCCGCATCGGGCCGCGCGCCTGGGTCCCGGGGTTTCTGATCGGGCTCGTCGTGATCGCCGGCGCATGCGCGCCGGGGCGGGGCACGCTTGGCGTCGCGGCCTCCGTCGCGACCATCGCCGGAGTGGTGCCGCAACTGCTCGCGCTCATCACGGACTCGGGGCGCAGGGACGCCGCCGGGGTGTCACGCGCGCGATGGGGACTCGCCGTCGCGTGCAACGCCCTTTGGGCTGGCTACGGCGCGATCGTCGGCGATCGGCTCATCGTCGTCAACTCGCTGATCATCGCGGCGCTCGCGGGGTCGATCGTCGTGCTCGCAACCCGCGCGCAGCCGCGAACCGCCGAGGCGGGCGGCGGCGCCGTCTTCGCGACTGTCGGCTAGGCCGCACGGTCCGGCCCGAACGCCAGCGCGAGTTGGTGCCCGGGTCGGCGGCTGCCGCCTTGCTCGTCGTGGAAGATTCTTCTCATGTCGCTACGCGTTCTGGTGCTCGACGATTACCAAGACGTCGCGAGGTCAATGGCCCCCTGGCAGGAGATCTCCGACCTTGAACCGGATCTCGACGTCCGGACCAGCCATTTGGACGACGCGGCGCTACGGGCCGCGCTCGCCGACGCGGACGTGCTGGTCGCGATGCGCGAGCGCACGCCGTTGCCACGGGAAGTCTTGGCCGCCGCCCCTCACCTGAAGCTGCTGGTGACGACCGGCATGCGCAACGCGTCGATCGACCTCGAGGCCTGCCGCGAGCGCGGCGTCGAGGTGCGGGGCACCGGCGGCCTTCGCACCTCGACCGCCGAGCTCACCTGGGGCTTGATCATCGCGCTCGCCCGCGGCCTGTGCCACGCCGAACGCGACCTGCGGGCCGGCGGTTGGCAGACCAGCGCAGCGGGGCTTGGAGTCGAGCTGGGCGGCGCGCGGCTTGGCGTGATCGGGCTTGGCAAGCTCGGTGAGAAGGTGGCGCGGGTTGGCCTCGCGTTCGACATGGATGTGGTGGCCTGGAGTGCGAACCTGACCGCCGAGCGGGCGGCGCAGGTCGGCGTGCGCGCGGTGAGCAAGGCGGAACTGCTCGCGTCGTCCGACTTTGTCACGTTGCATCTGGTGCTCAGCGACCGCTCGCGAGGGGTGATCGGCGCTGCCGAGCTGGCGATGATGAAGCCCACCGGCTACCTGGTGAACACCTCGCGTGGGCCGCTGATCGACCAAGACGCGCTGATCGACGCGCTGCGGTCAGGTCAGATCGCCGGCGCCGGCCTCGACGTGTACGACAGCGAGCCGCTGCGGCCCGGCCATCCGCTGCTTTCCGCGCCGAACACCGTGTTGACCCCCCACATCGGGTACGTGACCCGGGCGACCTACCAGGTGTGGTGGCGGCATGTCGTGGAGGACATCCGGGCGTGGGCCGACACCACGCGGCGCGGCGACCCGGCCGACCCGCTGCGGTTGCTGTGAGCGAGCCGACCCTGGACGGACGGTTCGTTTAGCGCACGCGGGGAAGGTCGTTGACTGCGCGCGCGATCTTGCGATTCGGACCCCGCGCGGCGAACCAGAGGGGTGGCCGCGGCGTCATCTGTGGTGTGACCCGGGAATCCTCCCGGTGGCTCGCACGTTGGAGCAGGTGAGCCTAGCGAGTGGAGGCAAAGATGGCCGAACGAGCGCTTCGGGGTAGCCGGCTAGGCGCCGTGAGCTACGAGAACGACGAGTCAACCGAACCTGTCGAGCGGCAGGTGGCCGGTTACAGCTGCCCGAACGGGCACCGGTTCGCCGTCCCCTTCTCGGCGGAAGCCGATGTTCCGACGACGTGGGAGTGCCGGTTCTGCGGCGCCGCCGCGATTCGCGACGACGGGGCCACCCCACCCGCGAGCCGCACCAAGCCTGCGCGCAGCCACTGGGACATGCTGCTCGAACGGCGCAGCATTCCAGAGCTGGAGGCGATCCTCGCCGAGCGGCTTGAGCTGTTGCGCGAACACGGACGACGCAAGACCGCCTGATTGAGCTGGAAGCGCCGAGCCACGCCTGTTTTCCCCCGGCGGCGTGGCTCGGCTTTTCGTTGTTCAGAGTTTGCGGTCGAGCACGCCGACCCGGCTTTGCACTCCCCACACGGTCACCCGCCACAACGCCTCAAGCACGATCGCACGGCTCATCTTGCTCGCGCCGTGCTGCCGTTCGACGAACTCGATCGGCACCTCGACGACGCGGAATCCCCTGCGCAGCGCGCGTAACGCCAGCTCGATTTGAAAGCAGTAGCCCTGGGAGCGCACGGCGTCCAACTCGAATGACCGCAGCACTCTCGCGCGATACGCGCGGTAGCCGCCGGTGGCGTCGCGGATCGGGATGCCCAAGAGCAGCCGCGCGTAGGTGTTGGCGCCGCGGCTGAGTGCCTCCCGGGACTTCGGCCAGTTGCGCACCGTGCCGCCACGCACCCATCGCGAGCCGAGCGCCACATCCGCGGTCTGCATCGCGGTGAGCAACGTCGGCAGTTCCTCGGGCTGGTGCGAGCCGTCGGCGTCCATCTCGACCAAGGTGCCGTACCCGTGGTCAAGCCCCCAGCGAAATCCGGCGATGTACGCGGCGCCCAGGCCCTGCTTGCCAGGCCGATGCAGCACATGCACGTGGTCGTCGTCGTGGGCGAGTTCATCGGCGACGGCCCCGGTGCCGTCGGGACTGTTGTCGTCGACCACCAGGACGTGCGCGTCGGGCGCCGAGGCGCGCACCCGGCCGACGATCAAGGGCAGGTTCTCGCGTTCCTGGTAGGTCGGGACGATGACCAGGACCTGCCCGATCCCCTCGTCACCGTCGGATACTTCCGTGCTGGTCTGCGCGCGGAGGTCAGCGGTCATCGGCGGGCGAACTCTCCTTCGGACGCCGCGCGGACCGACCGGCGGCGAGCGGGATGACGAGTGCGGCGATCACCGCCAGCCCTCCGAGTATGCCGAGCGTCCATTCGGGCGCGGCGCCGAGGTGGTCGGCGAGGGTCAGTTGCGACCGCTCGACCACTGGCAAATCGATGATCGCGGGCGTCAGCTCGCCGGTGCGGGTGACCACCTGACCGTCGGGCGCGATGACCGCGCTGATCCCGCTGGTCGAGGCCACCACCACCGACCGCCCGTGTTCGACCGCCCGCAGCTGCGACATCGCCAACTGCTGCTTGGTCTCGGCGGTGCCCATGTAGGTGGCGTTGTTCGTTTGGACGACGATGATCCGGCCGCCGTTCGTCACGCCGCTGCGAACGGCGTCGTCGAACGCGACTTCGAAGCACATGACGTCGGCGATGCGGGTCGGCCCGATGTCGAGCGCGCCTGGCGAGTGCCCGGGCACGAAGTTCTGCGGCACCAATGAGGTCAACTTCGTCAGGTGCGAGACGAAGTCGCGCCATGGGATGTACTCGCCGAACGGCACCAGGTGCCGCTTGGTGTAGGTCTCCCCCGGCCCGCTGCTCGGGCTCCACACAATGCCGGTGTTGCTGACGTGGTCGGGGCCGGCGTCGAGCACCGCGCCCACCAGGATCGGCGCGTTGACCGCTTCGGTGGCCGACTGGATTTTCCCGAACACGGCGGGGTCGTGCAGCGGGTCGACGTCGGAGGCGTTCTCCGGCCAGAGCACGATTTGCGGCTGCGGAAGCGCGCCGCTCTTGATGTCCGCGGCCAGTTTCGCGGTCTCCGCGAGGTGGTTGTCGAGCACCTGCTCGGCCCGGCCCAGAAAGTGCTTGCCCGGTTGTGGAACGTTGCCCTGCACGGCGGCCACTTGAATCGACTGGCCGCCGGTCGGGCGCGGAATGAGACTCGAGACGAGCGGGATGACGAGCGCGGCGAGGGTGAACGTCGCCGCCGTCGTCCAGCCGTGCCGGTTGGCTCGATGCGCGCGGACGAGGTCGGCGACGGCGATGGTCGCGCTTGCCAACAGCGCGGCGCACAACGCCACCGCGAAGGTCACCAGGGGCGCCCCCGCGACCGACGCGTAACTGGTGAACGGCGTGTCCGCCTGGCTGAACGCGAGGCGTCCCCAGCCGAAGCCGCCGAGTGGCCAGCGGCTGCGGATCAGCTCTTCGCCGACCCACGCGCACGCGGTCCAGACCGGCCAGCCCGGGAGGCGTCCGACGAGGGCGGCCAGGCCGGCGCCCAACGCGGCGAGGTAGAGCGACTGGGCGACCGCCAACACCAGCCAGGCCAACGGTGTGACGACATGCAGCCAGAAAATCAACGGGACGAACTCGGCGAGGCCAGCGGCCAACCCGACGAGCAGGCCGCCGCGCCAGCCGCGGCCCCGGCAGGCAAGCGTGATCGCGGTGACCGCGGGGATCGCCAGTGGCCACCAGCCAAGCGGCGGAAACGCGAGGCACAGGACTAGGCCGCCGGCCGCGCCAAGCGCGACCGCCCGGCCGGGGAAGCCGCCGACGGCGGGCCGTCGCCGAGCCGGGGCGCCACCCGGGCGGACCTTGTGATCGCGGTTCAGCGTCGCGGTGCCGCTGGCAGGCCAAATCAAGGCCGCCTCCTCACCGTTGCGACGCTAGCGACTTCTTCGCACGGTACAACGTGCGTGGTCGGCCTGCCGCTCCCTTGTGTCCGACCGCGGCCGAACGCGTCATGGTGGCCAGCCGGCTACGAGCTGCGGCCAACGCGGCCGAGAAGGCGGGGTAAGGGTCGGGCACCCTTCGGACCGATCGCGCTCCCGCCGGCTGCGGCAGCGCCACCGTTGTCTACTGGGCGCCCGAACCCTCCCGGGTGTCGCACCCCCTACCGACCGGAACGGCGTCGTCCGCGCATCCATCCACAGCTGGGCCTGGCACCGAGGCGGCTTCGGCGCGGTGCCGCGCGAGCCGCCCATGACTCAGGGTTTCAAGATCGCGGCGGGTTCTCCTCGGTCGGAAAACTCGGTGGACGCGGGGGAACATACCGGGTCTGCTCCCGCCGCTGTCAACCGTGCCCTGACGTGCGGAAACGCGCGTCGTCGCAGGTCAGCGGCATGCCGACAATCCCCAGAAATTCGAGGAAAGTTTGCCGAATCGCGGTTGTGGCCCGCGCCGGGTTGGCCGCGACGCGGCTAGTTGAGAGTCGCGTTGATCGCGACGAAGTCGAGCAGCCGGGCCACCGGGTCGACACCCTGCACTCCGGGCGCGTCGTCGAGCTGTTTGGCCAGCCGCTGCGCCTCCTGGAGCGACAGCCGGGCCAGGTCGCGGGACGCGCGAGTCTGCGCGGCCGCAGGCGGGCGCGCCACGGTCGTCGGCGCCGCGGCCGGCCGCCGCGCGACCGTGCTGCGGTGTTGGGTCGGCGCCGCCGGTGGCGGCGCGGCGCGCGTGACCACCGGCTTTGGCGCTGGCGCCGGGGCCGGGGCCGGCGCGGTGGCCGCGCCGGTCGGCCGCCGGAAGATCTCAGACACCCACATCGTGCCGGTCGAGTCGACGACCGCGCCGACGCCGATCTGGGTGTAGCTGCCGGACAAGATGTTGGCCCGGTGCTCGGTGGAGTTCATGAACGCGGTGTTGATCGCCGACGCGGACGGTCCCTCGCCGACGTTCTCGCCGAGCGCCGCCCAGCAGCACACCGCCCCGCCGAGGTTTGGCGTGTGCGCGAGGGTGCGGGAAGCGGCCATCCGGCCCGCCTGCGCGCGCGCCGCTGACGCCAAGTCGGCGCTGACCGCGAGTGCGGGCAGGCCGTGCGCCGCGCGGGCGCCGTTCACCATGGCGACCAGGCTCGAACTTGAGTCGGCCCGGGCGCCCCCGGCGGCGAACACCAGACCGGCCAGCGCGACGACCAACGCCAAGACGAAGCCCGTCGACCTCGCCGCCCACGCCCACAAACCTCGGGCGAACTGTGGGGTACGCGGCGCGGTGGCGGGCACGAACACGAGGCGGTGACCCTCCTGATCGGAACTGACGGGAGTGCGGCCGGCGTCCGGCCGGGATCACCGAACGACCGTTACCTTGCCGCAACATGGGCCCGAATGCCAACAGTGCAGCCGTGGTTACGGGCGGTTTTCGTCCCAGAGAGTCATGGTGTCTAGCGGGATTTAGCCCGATTTGATCAGGCTTGGCCGTAAAGCTGACGGCTGATCACTAGACGTTGGACCTGGTTGGTCCCCTCGACGATCTGCAGTGCCTTCGCCTCGCGCATGTACCGCTCGACCGGATAGTCCTCGACGTAACCGTAGCCGCCGAGCACCTGGACGGCGTCGATCGTGACCCGCATCGCCAGGTCGCTGCAGAACAGTTTGGCCATCGCCGCCTGCTTGGTGACCGGCTGGCCGGCGTCCAGCCGCCTGGCCGCCGCCAGATACAACGCCCGGCCCGCCTCGACTCCGGTGGCCATGTCGGCCAGCATGAACGACAGCCCCTCGAAGTGCCGCAACGGTCGGCCGAACTGATGCCGCTGGTCCGCGTACTCGGTCGCGACGTCGAGCGCGGCTTGAGCGAGGCCGACCGCGCAGGCGGCAATGCCGAGCCGGCCGGTGTCGAGCGCGGCCAGCGCGATCGGGAAGCCCTGCCCCGGCTCGCCGATCACCCGGTCGGCGGCCGCGGTGACGCCGTCCAAGCGCACCTGTGCCGTCGGCGACGCCCGCAGCCCCATTTTGTGCTCGGGGGTGGCGGCGGTCAGGCCCGCGTCGTCCGAGAAAAGCTGGAAGCAACTGATGCCGCGCGCGCCGTCGTCGGACGTGCGGGCCATGACCGTGTAGAAGTCGGCCACCCCGCCGTGCGTGATCCACGCCTTCGTGCCCTCGAGCCGGTAACCGCCGTCGACCGCGGCCGCCCGGGTGCGCAACGCGGCCGCGTCCGACCCCGAGTCGGGTTCGGACAGGCAATACGCGCCAAGTCGGGCGCCGCCGAGCAGCGCCGGCAGCCACCGGCTCTGCTGGTCCGGGCTGCCGTATCGGGCGAGCGGAAAGCACGACAACGTGTGGACGCTGACGCCGAGACCCACCGTCAGCCACGAGCGGGCGAGTTCTTCGACGACCTGCAAGAACACCTCGTAGGGCAGCCCCGCGCCACCGTGTTCCTCGGCGTAGGGCAAGCCGAGCAGGCCCATACCGCCAATCTTGGTGAACACGTCGCGGGGAAAGGCGCCGTCGCGCTCGGCGCCGGCCGCTCGTGGCGCAAGCTCGTCACGGGCGAATTCACCGACGAGATCGAGCAGTTCACGCGCTTCGGGTGTGGGAAGCGTGCGTTCGACGTTCAATGCTGCTCCTGGGTTCGGAAGCTGCTGGACGAGGTGGACGCCGGGGTCGCCGGCCCGCGTTCCGCTCAATCTAGTGCGCATCCTCGTCAACCCCATGGAAAGCTGCTCGCATGCCGTCGACGTCCGGGTCATTGATGTTGCTCGACACACCCTCGCTGTACTTTCGCGCGTTCTACGGCGTGCCGGAGTCGGTGACGTCGCCCGACGGCATGCCGGTCAACGCGGTGCGCGGCTTGCTCGACTTCATCGGGTTTCTCGTCGAGCGGCATCGGCCAAGCCGGCTGGTCGCCTGCATGGACGCCGACTGGCGGCCGGCCTTCCGCGTGGCGCTGCTGCCATCGTACAAGGCGCACCGGCTCGCGCCCACCGGCGGGGAGACCGTCCCCGACGCGCTCACCCCGCAGGTGCCGGTCATCGAGGCGTTGCTCGACGCGATCGGCATCGCGCACGTCGGCGTCGACGGCTTCGAGGCGGACGACGTGATCGCGACCCTCGCGCACCGCTGCACTGGATCAGTCGACGTCGTCACCGGCGACCGCGACCTGTTCCAGCTGGTGCGCGACGACAAGCCGGTGCGCATCGTTTACACCGCGCGCGGGGTCGGGAAGTCCGAGGTCGTCGACGAGGCGGGTGTGACGGCGAAGTACGGCATTCCAGGTCGGGCTTACGCCGATTTCGCGGTGTTGCGCGGAGACCCGAGCGACGGCTTGCCCGGCGTGGCCGGCGTCGGGGAGAAGACGGCGGCCGCGCTGGTGTCGCGATTCGGCGAGCTCGACGCGCTGCTGAAGGCGCTCGATTCGGACGACGACGCGGGCTTCCCGGCCGGCGCGCGCAACAAGCTGCGCGCGGCCCGCGAGTACCTGGACGCCGCCCGCGTCGTGGTCGCCACGCGCGTTGACGCCGACGTGCCGAAGCTCGACGACGCGCTGCCGACGTCCATCCGCGACCCCGAGGCGTTGCTCGAGCTGGTGCGGCGTTACGGGGTCGCCACACCGGTGCAGCGGTTGTTGACCGCGCTGCGGATCAAGCTGCCTCAGCCGACCGACGAGTAGGCCACCACACCGCGGCGCAGCGCGTCGGACGCCTTGTCGGCGACGGCCGCCACCTCGTCGTCCGCCGCGTTGGAGAGTTGACCGAGCAGGTCGAGCACCTGGCGGATCCAGCGCACGAAATCGCCCGCCGACAAGGCGTTGTCGGTGAGCACCGCGTCGAGGCTCGCGCCAGACGCCCACCGGTACGCCGCCCACGCGAAGCCGGGCGCGGGTTCGCGCAGGAAGTCCAGCCGATGTTCGCGCTCCGCGGCGGAGAGCCGCTCCCACAACGAGTTCATCCGGTCGAGCACCTCGGGCACCCGGCCGCGCGGCAGCCTCACCGGGGCCGGATCGTGCTCGCGAACCTCGAACACCAGCGCCGAGACGACCGACGCGAGTTCGGCCGGCGACAACCCGCGCCAGACTCCCGCCCGAAGGCATTCGGCGGCCAGCAGATCGAGCTCGCCGTAGATGCGCGCGAGCCGTCGGCCGTCTGCTGTCACCGTCTCGTTGTCGAGATATCGCAAATGCTGGAGCAGGTCGCACACCCGGTCGAAGACGCGCGCGATTGAGTTGGTGCGGTTTTCAACCCGGCGCTGCAACGCCTCGGTGTCGCGCTTGAGTCGCCAATAGCGTTCGGCCCAACGGGCGTGCTGCTCGCGGTCGGCGCATCCGTGACAGGGGTGGGCGCGCAGTTGCGCGCGCAGCTCGGCGATCTCGGCGGACACCTCGTCGGAGTGGCCGCCGCGACTGCGGCCGCGCGGCGTCTGATGGCTGTCGAACTGCCGGGAGCGCAACGTTGACGCCAGATCGCGGCGGTCTTGCGCGTTGCGGGCGTTGAACGACTTTGGGATGCGCAATCGCTCGATCGCCTCGACCGCGCTCGGAAAATCCACCAGGGAAAGGCGTTTCACCTGCCGTTCCTCGGTGAGCACGACCGGCCGCGGTCCCTCGTTGCCGGCTTGCAGCCCTGGGTCGAGCACAATCGCGAGGCCCGCTCGCCGTCCGGCCGGGACGCGAATCACGTCGCCAGGCTTGAGCTTCTCCAGCGACGCCGCCGCGGCGGCCCGTCGAAGCGCGGCGGCGTTGCGGGCCGCCCCAGCCTCGACGTCTGACAGCTTCCGACGCAGCCGCGCGTACTCCTCGAAATCGCCGAGGTGGCAGGTCATCGCCTCGCGATAACCATCGAGCGCTTCCTCGTTCTTCTGGATCTGCCGGGCCAACCCGACGACGGCGCGGTCGGCTTGGAACTGCGCGAAGGAGGCTTCCAGCAGTGTTCGCGCGCGGTCGCGGCCGACCTGGCCGACCAGGTTGACCGCCATGTTGTACGACGGCCGGAAGCTCGACTTCAGCGGGTAGGTTCGGGTCGAGGCCAGACCGGCGACGGCGCCTGGGTCGACGCCGTGCGACCAGATGACGACCGCGTGACCCTCGACGTCGATGCCGCGTCGTCCGGCCCGGCCGGTGAGCTGGGTGTACTCCCCCGGCGTCACGTCAACGTGCGCCTCGCCGTTCCACTTCACGAGTCGTTCGAGGACGACGGTCCGGGCCGGCATGTTGATGCCCAGCGCCAGCGTCTCGGTCGCGAAGACCGCCTTCACCAGGCCGCGGGTGAACAGCTCTTCGACGACCTCTTTGAACGTCGGGAGCATGCCGGCGTGGTGGGCGGCGATTCCCCGTCGCAGACCGTCAAGCCATTCGTGGTAGCCCAGCACGTGGAGGTCTTCGTCGGGGATCATCGCGGTGCGCTCTTCGACGACGCGCAACACCTCGTCGGCCTCGACCGGCGTGTTGAGCCGCAGATTTGCCCGCAGGCATTGCAAAACCGCGCCCTCGCAACCGGCGCGGCTGAAGATGAAGGTGATCGCGGGCAGCAGGCCTTCGGCGTCCAGTCTTTCGATGACGTCGACCCGGCTGGGGGTGTCACGTCGGCGCGGGCGCCGCTCACGGCCGCCACGGGGGCCGCCCCCGCGTTCGATGCTGCGGTGGCGGCGCTCCTCGTCGCCGGTGGCCCGGCTGAGCTCGGGGTTGAGCTGAAGCTCGTGGTCGCGCACGGTGAACAGGTCGTACATCCGCTGGCCGACCATCATGTGCTGCCACAGCGGCACCGGCCGATGCTCCTCGACGATCACCCGCGTCTCGCCGCGCACGGTGACCAGCCAGTCGGCGAACTCCTCGGCGTTGCTGACGGTCGCCGACAGCGAGACCAGCCGCACCGAGTCGGGCAGGTGGATGATGACCTCTTCCCAGACCCCGCCGCGGAACCGGTCGGCCAGGTAGTGCACCTCGTCCATGACGACGTAGCCGAGGCCCATGAGGGTCGGCGAGCCGGCGTAGAGCATGTTGCGCAGCACTTCGGTCGTCATGACGACGACGGGCGCCTCGCCGTTGATCGTGTTGTCGCCGGTGAGCAGGCCGACCGTGTCGGCGCCATAGCGCTTCACCAGGTCGGTGTACTTCTGGTTGGACAGCGCCTTGATGGGGGTGGTGTAGAAGCACTTGCGGCCCTCGGCCAGCGCGAGATGAACCGCGAACTCGCCGACCACGGTCTTGCCCGAGCCGGTGGGCGCCGCGACCAAGACGCCGTGGCCCTCCTCGAGCGCTTGGCACGCCTCCAGCTGGAACTCGTCGAGCGGGAAGTCGTAAAGCGCCTCGAACGACGTCAAAGCGGCCGCCGCGCGCCTGGCTTTGGCTGCGGCGTACCGCTGCGCGGGGCTGGACACCCTTCCACGCTACGCGGTCACGCCGGTGCGGGTGGCGTCGCGCGACGCGAACGAGCCACTCGGCCGGCGCGCGAACCGACCGCGTTGCCGAGTTGTGTCGGCGAGGACGCGGTCTACCGCGTGCTGGCCGACACAGGTGTCAGGGCGTCAGTCGATGCGCTCGGGCGTGAGGTCGAGCGGCGACGCTTCGTCGTCTGAGAGATTGGCGAAGTCGGACGACGCTTCCGCCTTTGCCTTGCGCGCGTCGTGCACGCGGGCGATCTGGGTGGCGATCTCAAGCAGGATCACCAACGGCACGCCCAGCGCCAGCATGGTGACCGGGTCGCCGGA
>Ga0187809_10000708_pt1 | contig 16975 bp, 18 predicted proteins | sample NC_wetland_sal_i_8_FD_132415 | JGI IMG/M metagenome (GOLD analysis project Ga0187809, IMG submission 132415) | Wetland sediment microbial communities from Neuse River Estuary, North Carolina, USA - ASW_4 | ecosystem: Environmental > Aquatic > Freshwater > Wetlands > Sediment | place: USA: North...
ACCGAGGAAGGCCGCAAAATCCGGCACGCCTTCATCGCCACGCCCGGCTGTCTGCTGATCTCGGCCGACTACAGCCAGATCGAGCTGCGCCTCGCCGCGCATGTCGGCGATATCGGGCCGTTGAAAGAGGCGTTCCGCCAAGGCCTCGACATTCACGCGATGACCGCGAGCCAGGTTTTCGGCGTGCCGATCGAAGGCATGGATCCGATGCTGCGGCGCCGGGCCAAGGCGATCAATTTCGGCATCCTCTATGGCATCAGCGCGTTCGGTCTCGGCCGCCAGATCGACGTGCCGCAGGCGGAAGCCGGCAAATTCATCAAGGCCTATTTCGACCGCTTCCCCGGCATCCGCAACTACATGGACCGTACCAAGGAGTTCGCGCGCGAGAACGGCTACGTCGAGACGCTGTTCGGCCGGCGCTGCTACGTGCCCGGAATCAAGGACCCGATCCCGGCACGGCGCGGTTTTTCCGAGCGCGCGGCGATCAACGCGCCGCTCCAAGGCGCCGCCGCCGATATCATCAAGCGTGCAATGCGCCGGATTCCGCCGGCGCTGGCAGAGGCCGGCCTCAAGGCCAAAATGCTGCTGCAGGTGCACGACGAACTCGTGTTCGAGGCGCCCGAAGCCGAAGCCAAGAAGACCGCCGCGGTGGTGAAGGACGTGATGGAAAACGCGCATCGCCCTGCGGTCGAGCTGTCGGTACCGCTGGTCGTCGATACCGGCATGGCGCGCCACTGGGACGATGCCCACTGATGCCGGCGTCGTCGTCGCGACCGCGGAATTGCGCCGAAAAAAGCTGTGGATGACGCACGCTGCCGCGTGGCTGTTTTAACCGCCGTTAAACCGTTGTGACTAAGGTGTGGCCGTACACAACGTCGGGGTGAGGGCGACGTGCAGGGAGAGTTTCGCGACGATCCGATTTTGGGTCCCGCTTATGCGTATTGGCGCGGCAAATGCCGCAATGGCGATTTACCGCATCGCCGCGACATCGATCCGACGGAAATTCCGCGACTGCTGCCGCATTTGCTGATTACCGAACTGGTCGATGGTGGCGCGCGGCTACGTTACCGTCTGGCCGGCACGGCAGTCGTCGCGGCTTATGGCGGCGAGCTCACCGGTAAGCATTGCGACGAAGTCTGCCCGCCGGAGCGCCGCGCCTCGATCGTCGCGCAATATCGCCTGATCTCCGAGCGCAAGCAGCCGTTGCTGCTGCGGCACCGCTATTTGTCGTCGAACCAGGTGCCGCTGATCTGCCACCGCCTCGTGATGCCCCTATCCAAGGATGGCAACACGGTTAGTCAATTCGTCGCGGCGCTGCGTTTCGAATACAACGGCAACGCCTACGAATGGGCCGGCCGCTGGGCCGGATCTTCCGGCGATTTCACCTACGAGGATGGATACAGCGCTCTCGTCGCTTAAGAGGGCTTAAGCTTGCCGCCATTCTTCGCACCGTCGATCACCGGAAAGCGGTAGATAAACCGCGCGCGGTCCCAGACTTCGAAGCCTTCATAAGCCTTACCATAACGGTCGGCGAACAGTGCCCGCGCTGCCGCGATCGCATCGTCGTCGTTGGTTACATTCAAAATCTCGACGGCGCCGATATGGCCATCGCGCATGAAGTAGCATCGCATGAAGTGTCCCCGGCGAGCGGCCGATGAAGACCGTGCGGTTTATGTCGCGTTTCCGCAGACGCGCGCATAGCGCTGTCGTAGGACCGACGGCCGAAGCCGCAAACAACGATACGTGGTCGCGGTTACGAATGCAGACGGGACGGTTTCAGCCCCAGCGCGCGGCGGTCGCGGTCGATCCAATCGTCGGCCGCGGTGCGCGACAGAAATTCGTGATACCGGGTGACAAGCGAGCCGGCGACCGCCGCCGCTTTGACCGCATAGCGGCCATTCTTCAGCGGCGTGATCGTATATACCGGCGATGCCAGCGGCTCGCGCACCATGTAGGAACCATACGGAAACGTGCTGTGCGCCGCGTTGATCTGCATCAACCAACGCCAAACCGCCGCCGCGGCTCAGCACTGTGACATTTTGTATTGCGAAACCTTGTGCTCGGCGAGCTCGGCCAGGCGTTCGAACTGCGCCGCGACTTCCAGCAACTCAAAGCGCAGCAGCGCGCTTGCCGACTCGCGCGCCAATGCGCGCAAGCGCGCCGCTTGCTCGCGATAGGTTGTGGACGGTGCTCGACCCTCCGCCATGCCGACCCCCGGGTTCGACGGGTTGCGAGCGTATGCTCGCCGTCTCAGCCGGGCGCGTGACGTTTCTGTGATCGCGCCGGTTCGCGAACCGCGCGCGTTCGCAACCCGTTCACCGGCGGCACCCCGCCACGACTCGGGCTTATTCCGTGCGTTCCGCGGAGTCCCGGCGACGATGCCGCGGCGCAACAGGCCATCGGCCATGCGTTACCGGCGAGCAACAGCAATCGCAAAATTGCAGCCGATCGAGACCAGCAGCGCCAAAACCAACGCTGCGGGCACACCAAGCGATAGCACCGCCAGATGCAGCGCGACCAGCGCTGCGGCGAATCCGCCGAGGCCGATTACCGCATTGGCGGTTAGCGCCGCGGTCGCCGGGCCGCCGATGCGCGGCTGGAAGATGAGGATCAGGCTCGCCAGTACGATCGGGAACAGCGCCAAGATTCCGGTCACCGTCGGACCGACATGCGAGCTCAGCACCACCACGGCGGCGACCAGCGTCGCGACCATGGCGGCGCGCAACGGCACGTCATAGGGGCGACGGATTGTCGGCGGCATCGGCGCGACGCGAAATTTGCGACTGATCCCTAGGCACGCAACGAAGACGACGACGTTGAGCAGCACAGCCTCGGGCAATGTCCAACCGATCGCGCGCGCGGCGATGGCTAGCACGATCCAGACCCCGAGCGCTGCGGCAAGACTGGCTGCGGTTGCGCGCGACTGCGCCACCGCGGCGTGAACGGTACAGAACACCATGTTGGCGGCGTTGGCCGCGAGGCTCGCCAACGCGCTGGCGGCGATGAACTCGGCATCGTGGTCGAGTGCGAGGAAGACGTAGGCTGGACCGGCCGCGATCGGCAGTGTCGCCACCATCGCACCGATCAGCGGGCCGGCCCGCTCGGCTGCACGCGCAGCGCCGACGACGAAGGCGGCGGTCACCGCCAGCTTCGCCGTCAGCGCCCATGCGTCGGCTCCCGGTCCCATGTTCGGCTGCTCGAACGCCCGGCTGGGCGCCGCCTTTCGGTTGGATGAACTCGTGGAGCGACTTTGATGGGTTCGGGCGCATCCGTCGAGCATGAGAACGGAACTCGGCGGCTATCGGGCGCTAAAGACTTAGAACGGCGATTATGTGATAATCTGCGCCGTCGCTGGCAGCCCCATTTCCAGGCGCCGGCGTCGCCTAGTCAAACGCCCGCCGAACCGTCCCGATCCATGCAACTGAGGCGAATTCGGGCGATGAAATCCAAAGACGCCGCGATGGTCACGCGTGAAGTACGCCGCATGCGTCGCACGGCCAAAGGGCTGCCGCGCGGCGAAGTCCGCAAGGCTTTCATTGCTGCGGCGGGCAAATTGGAGACGATCGCGCGGCGTCTCGAATCCGAAACCGCGCGGCCGAAACGGAAGAAATAGACAATCGCCGCAGTGGCGGACGCCTACGAGCGCAACCAGGTCGTCAGGTAGCGCTCGGCCTTGTCGTATCCGCCGGCACGCGCGATCAAACCGACATACCAATCCGGACGGATGACGTACACCCCGTTGCCGTAGCGCGCTTTCATCTCGCCGTCGGCCAAAGCCGGCACTGCTTTGACCCACGGCATAAAGCGCGCGGCAAGTTCGACCGCGCCCGGCGCTTCGGCTGCGCCAACCGCTAGCACGGTAAAGCCGTCGCGGTTGAGCACGTCGAAAAGCTGCCGTTGCCGGCCGTTGACCGTCGCTGCGGCATCGGGCGCACGGTCGCCGGGCCGCAGCGCCTTGCTCGGCCGGCCCTGGCTCAACGCGCTTCGCGGATAGCGGATGTCGAGCTCGGTCATGGTGCGGGCAAAGGCGCGGCGTACCGGCGCGAACCGCATCAACAGCGCGACCGCTTGGTTGCGAATGGCCTGGGCCGCGGGTTGGCGCAGTGTTGCCAACCGCGTCAGGCGCGCGGCATTGCGCAAAACCACATCGCCGACCGCGCTGCGTTCCGGCGAAAAGCTCGCCAGCAGGCGCTCGCCGCCCTTGCCTTTGATTGCCAGCGCCAGCTTCCACGCAAGGTTGAAGGCATCCTGGATGCCGGTGTTCATGCCCTGGCCGCCCGCCGGGCTGTGAATGTGCGCGGCATCGCCGGTGAGAAAGACGCGGCCGTGTCGATAGTCGGCGACCTTGCGGTCGTTGATGTTGAACAGGCTCAGCCACACCGGATCGTAGGCGCGCACGCCGCTCGGCCCGCGGCGGTCGAGCGCCGATTGAATGAGTTCGAGCGTCGCGTCCTCAGGTGCCGTAGCCGACGGTCCGAGATCGGCGATGACACGGAACCGGCCGCGCTGCATCGGAAAGATGCCGAGCACGCCTTCGCGATGCCAATAGAGCTGAAGCTTGTCCTCGACGGCTCCGTCGAGCTTGACGTCGCCGAGCATGAAGGCGACGGGCTCGGTCTCGCCGGCGAAATCGAGCTTGAGGCCGTGGCGCACGGCGCTGTGCGCGCCGTCGCAGGCGACGAGATAGTCGCAGGTGACGCGTTCGCTGCGGCCGTCGGCGTGACCGAGCATGCAGACGACACCGTATGGTCCCGGCTCGAACGACGTCAGCTCGACTCTTCGTTCGAGGCCGCCACCGAGGCGTTCGAGGTGAGCCTCGAGCAGCCGTTCGGTCTCGCTCTGCGGGATGAACAGCGCGAAGGGATAGGGCGTGGCAATGCCGGCGAAGCCAATCTCGGCGATGACGCGGCCGTTGGCACGGAGTTGCGCCTCGCGGATCGGTCGGCCGACGGCGGTGAAGTCGTCGGCGCAGCCGGCGAGCCGCAACAGTTCGAGCGTGCGGGGCCAAACGACCAGCGCCTTCGAAAGTTCAGTGGGCTGCCCTGCGCGCTCGACGGCGCGGAAGCCGACGCCGCGGCGCCGCAGCTCGCAGGCCATGGCCAACCCGACCGGCCCGCCGCCGGCGACGAGAACGGGAATATCGCTCACGGCCCGACGACCCTGCGCCCGGACGCGACGTTGCGCGTGCGCTTCATTGTTTCCCCCGAGCATCACCGCGCTCGTGTGCGGCTTTGCCTCTCCCGTGCGCGGAAGAGCGATGATCTAAACTAGGAAAACCACAAAGGGTTCAGCAACAGTTTCACGAGCGGCTTGCTGATGGAATCGCTCGACGTGATCAGCGGCATTCAGGCGGCGGCATGGACGCCGGCGGCCTTCACGTCGTTGCTCACATAGGGTTCGTACTGTTTGAAGTTGCTTTCGAACCTCTTAGTCAGGCCGCGCGCAGTCTGGTCGTAAGAGCCTTTGTCCGCCCAGGTGTTGCGCGGATTGAGGACCTCGGCCGGCACCTCGCCACAGGATTCGGGGACCTGCAGGCCGAAGAACGGTTCCTTGCGCGTCGGCACGGATTTGAGCGTGCCGGCGAGCACAGCGCGCACCAGCGCGCGGGTGTGCGCGATCTTCATGCGCGAGCCAACGCCATAGGCACCGCCCGACCAGCCGGTATTCACCAGCCAGCAAACCGCCCGGTGCTGCGCGATGCGCTCGCCCAGCATCTTGGCGTAGACCGTCGGATGCCGCGGCATGAACACGGCGCCGAAGCAAGTCGAGAACGTCGCCTGTGGTTCCTTGCCGAGGCCTTTTTCGGTGCCGGCGACGCGCGCGGTATAGCCCGACAGGAAGTGGTACATCGCCTGTTCCGGCGTGAGCTTGGCGATAGGCGGCAAAACGCCGAAGGCGTCTGCCGTCAGCATGATGACGTTCTCGGGATGCGGTGCGAGGCCGGTCTCGCTCATGTTGGGAATGAAGTCGACCGGATAGCAGGCGCGGGTGTTTTCGGTCAGGCTGCCATCGTCGAGGTCCGGCATGCGCGTCGCCGGATCGATGACGACATTCTCGAGCACCGTACCGAAGCGGAAGACCGTATCGTAGATCTCGGGCTCGGCCTGCTTCGACAGGTTGATGCACTTGGCGTAACAGCCGCCTTCGAAGTTGAAGAGCCCTTTCTGGCTCCAGCCATGTTCGTCGTCGCCGATGAGCGTACGCGAGCTGTCGGCCGACAGCGTCGTCTTACCGGTGCCGGACAGGCCGAAGAAGATGGCGGCATCGCCGCGCGGGCCGACATTGGCCGAGCAGTGCATCGGCAGCACGTCGCGTCCCGGCAGCACGTAATTGAGGTAACCGAAGACCGACTTCTTGATCTCGCCGGCGTATTCGGTGCCGAGAATCAGCACCAACTTGCGCGCGAAATTGACCGCGACGATGGTGTCCGATCGGATGCCGTCGATCTCGTGCATCGCGAACAGCTTCGGCGCATGCAGGATGGTGAAATCCGGCGTGAAGTCGTGCAGCTCTTCGCGCTTCGGGCGGATGAACATGTTGCGCGCGAACAGGGCATGCCACGCGCTCGGCGTGACCACGCGCACCTTAAGTCCGAACGCCGGATCGGCGCCGGCGCGCAAATCATGCACATACAGCTTGTCGCCCTGGTACCACGCGAGCACGCGGCGATGCAGCGAGTCGAAGGTCGCTTCGGGCAGCTTCTGGTTGATCTCGTTCCAGTCGATGTCCTTGTTCGTGGACGGTTCATCGACGGTGTACTTGTCCTTTGGTGTGCGTCCGGTGAACGCGCCGGTATAGGCGACGAACGAGCCGCCGGCGCCGAGGAACCCCTCACCGTTGCGGATGGCGTGCTCGTAGAGCACCGGAACCGACAAGTTCCAGAACTCGCCGCTCAGATTGCGAAAGCCTTGCTGCTTGAGACCGAAAGTCGAGGCGAGCGCGAGCGCCGTCTCGGGTGCGTCCTTGGGCACGGTGTTTCCTCCTGGCCGAGGTGACTCCGGCGCCGGCTTATGGGCAACGCGTTTTCCCCCTCGCGTCGCGGTGCCGGCTTGGCCGTAAAACTATCGCGCCGAATGTGACGAATGCAACGTGCCGCTGGCCCACGCACCGTGACCGATTTCTGCCGCAGCGCGATGCAACGAATGCAACTATGTGCTTCAGCGCTTCGATATGGCCGATGCTGCGGTGCGATATTGGTCGCCCGATATCCAGTCGATGCGGCCGAAGCCAGCGACCAGATGAATGCGCTCAACCGCGAGACGATAAAGCGCGAAATCCTTGAAAGTGGCATAGGTCGCGGCCGACGGATGGCGGGCGACGAACTTGGCTTTGGCGGCGGCGTCGGCAATGCGCGCCGCTTCGCCCATGAAGGTCGTACGCGGTGCGGCGAGCGGATCACCGGCGTCGTCGGCGCTCTCTATCAGCAGCGACGCCCGCGGATCGCGCGCCAAATTTTTAGCATGCTCGGCTAGGTCGGACAGCAACAGCAACGGCGCGCCGGCACCATCGTCGGCAGTCAACACCAGCGAGGCATAGGGTGCGCCGGATGCGGTCAGGGTGGCGAGGCTGGCGCGCGGCGCACGGCGCAGCAGTTCGTGCGCCGTCGCGGCAACCGTCGCTGGATCGCTCATGCCGCCATCCTCAACCGCGCGCCGCTGCGGCGCAATGGCAACGGCTACTCGGCGGCTTCGGCCACGGCCGGGGTTGCGGCGCGGGTGCCGCGCGGGAAAAGCCACGCGGTGGCAAGAATTCCTGCCGCGAACACCAGCAGCACGGCAAAGATCCAGACAAAGCCGGCGCGTTCGGGCGGCAGGAAGGCGACGAGCGGCACGGCGATGCTGGAGGCGACGAGCGACACCAAATAGCGCACGGCGTAAACGCGCGAACGCCAGGCGTCGTGCGCGTAGCGCGCCACCATCGCGTCGGTGATCGGAATGAAGCCGAAGACGACGAACATCATCGCCACCGACACCGCCAGCATCGGCCAATTGCTCAATGCACCGGCCAGCAGCAGCAGCGGCGCCAGCAGCAGCGCCAACGGCAGGAAAACGTCGCGCAGCGGCCGGTCGTCGATCAGCCATCCGACCAGGAGCTGCGCGAAGGCGGCGATGACGTAGACGAAGCAGACCAGTAGGCCGACGCCGAAGGTCGTGTGCACCAATGCGATCAGCCGGACGTCGAACAACTTGGGCATGGCGATGGTGGTCGCATTGAAGACGACCGCACCGCAGATCGTCGCGATGGTCAGTAGCACGAAGACGCGGCGGGTTTCGTCGTCGTGCGTGACGCGCCGTGTGCCGCCAACAACGGTTCCAGCCGGCGCCGGTACGCTCGGAACCAGCCAGGCAAAGGTGACGCCGATTGCGATCGCGATCGCGCCCGGTACCGCATAAGCCGCGCGCCAGCCGGCGAGATCGGAGAGCGCACCGGCCGACACTGCCGCGAACGCGACACCGAGATTGCCGCACAGTCCGTTCCAGCCGAGCGCACGGCCCAGGCGCTTCTGGTCTTTGACCAGCATGGCGATACCGACCGGGTGATAGATCGACCCGAACAGTCCGACGAGCGTGAGGCCGGCGGCGATCTGCCACGGCGTCTGCGCCAGCGACGTGAGCATGCCGGCGGCGCCGATGCCGATGAAGAAGACGATCATCATCGGCCGCCGGCCCCAATGATCGCCGAGCCAGCCAGCCGGCAGCGAGCCGGCACCGAATGCGATGAAGCCCCCAAGCGACAGCGGCAGCATGGCGCGATAGTCGGAACCGAACGATGCAGTCATCGCCAGCACGACTGTCGGAAAGATCAGCATCATCAGGTGATCGACCGCATGGCCGATATTGAGGAAGGCGGCGGTGACGCGGGGCTGGCTCATGGCTCGTCGCGCTCGGCGATAGAATCGGTCCAGTACGCTATCGTGGCCGGACCTTGCGTGCTTGCGCCAGTAAGCCATAATCTATCGCAATATGGCCATGGCAATTTCTTCGCACCGCAGCACCGACGCTGCCGATTACCAATATCTCGCCCGCCCAATCGCGGTGATGGCGAAGGATTATCCGCGCGGCGCCGCCAACGCGCCCCATCGCCATCGCCGCGGCCAATTGATCTACGCCGCCACCGGCGTGGTCGCGGTGACGACGCCGGACGGCACCTGGGTCGTGCCGCCGCATCGCGCGGTCTGGGTGCCGGCCGAGACCGAGCATTGGATCCGCACCTCGACCGCTGCGGCGCTGCGCGCCGCCTTTGTTGATCCCACGGTCCCGGGCCTGCCGCCGCGCTGCTGCGTCATCGCTGTCTCGCCGTTGCTGCGCGAATTGTTGCTGCGCGCCGCCGCTCTGGCATTGGATTACGACGAAACGGGGCCCGATGGCCGCATCATGGCAGTCATCTTAGATGAGTTGCGTGCCCTGCCCGTGTTGCCACTGCATCTGCCACGGCCGACCGATCCGCGGCTGCGTCGCGTTTGCGACGCCATCGAGCACGATCCCGCCCAGACGCATACGCTCGCCGGATGGAGCCGGCTTGCAGGCGCCGCGCCGCGCACGTTGGCACGGCTGTTCCGCGCGCAAACCGGCATGAGCTTCGGCGCCTGGCGCCAACAGGCCCGGCTGATGGCGGCGCTTGATCGCCTCGCCGCGGGCGAGCCGGTCACAGCGGTCGCGCTCGATCTCGGCTATCAGAGCCCGAGCGCCTTTACCTGCATGTTCCGCCGCGCCCTCGGGGCCTCCCCGACGCGGTACTTTGGCGAAGTTTCGCGGTAAACTGGCCGCCCTAAACTCGCCACACTTGGTCGGCTACTTAGGGCACGCCATATTCTTTATTCTTTTGTCGATAAGAGGGGTCTTCCGTGGCCAATTCGATTGCTTTGGTTGATGACGACAAGAACATTCTGCAGTCGCTCTCGGTCGCGCTCGAGGCCGAGGGTTTTGCCGTGCGCACCTATAACGACGGCGCCGAGGCGCTCAAGGCGATGACGGCGCAACCGGTCGATCTGGCGATTCTCGACATCAAGATGCCGCGCATGGACGGCATGGAATTGCTCGCCAACCTGCGCAAGCAGAGCGCAATGCCGGTCATCTTCCTGACGTCAAAGGATGACGAGGTCGACGAGGTGCTCGGCTTGCGCATGGGCGCCGACGACTACATCAAGAAGCCGTTTTCACAGCGCCTGCTGGTCGAGCGCATCCGCGCGTTGCTGCGCCGCGGCGAGATCGCGCGCGGCGGCGCCGATGCCCAGGCCGAACCGGTCATCCAGCGCGGCGACTTGACGCTCGATCCTGGCCGCCACCAATGTACCTGGAAGACTCAGGACGTCGATTTGACCGTCACCGAATTCCTCATCCTGAAGTCGCTCGCCATGCGGCCGGGCCACGTCAAGAGCCGCGACCAGCTAATGGACAGCGCTTACGGCGAGCACATCTACGTTGACGATCGCACCATCGACAGCCACATCAAGCGGCTGCGTAAGAAGTTCAAGTCCGTCGATACCGATTTCGCACAGATCGAAACCCTGTATGGCGTTGGATACCGTTACCGCGACCACTAATCCGCGCGACGCTGCGGCTGCTGCCGAGCCGCGCGCGAAACCTCGAGCGCCCGCGACACGGCGGCCGCGCTTCCGCGTGCGCGTGCGCTGGCACCTGTCGCCGCTGACGCGGCGCATCCTGGCGGTCAATGTCCTGGCGCTGGCGTTGCTCGGCATCGGCGTCCTTTATCTCGGTGAGTACCAGGACAGCCTCGTTACCGCCAACATCGAATCGCTCAAGACCCAGGCCGAGATTTTCGCCGCGGCGCTGGGCGAGGGCGCGGTCGATCAGCAGCGTGCGGTGTTCAAGCTCGATCCGCAGCTCGCCCGCGAGATGATGCGGCGGCTCGTCGAGCCGACCAAGACACGGGCCCGTTTGTTCGACGAGCACGGCAAGCTCATCGCCGACACCAATATTCTCGAAGGCCCTGGCGGCATGGTCCAGGTCAGCCAGCTGCCGGCGCCCGATGCCAGCTTTTTCGAGCGACTCGCCGACATGATCTACGGCACCGTGATCGGCGCCTTTCCGTGGCAACAGGGTTTCCCGCGGTATGTCGAGCCGACAACCGACAACGCCGATTCATATCCCGATGCCGAACGCGCGCTCGCCGGCGACGTCGCTCACAGCGTGCGCACTCGCGGCAATGCCGGATTGATTCTGACAGTCGCGGTGCCGGTACAGCATTACCGCAAGGTCCTCGGCGCGGTGCTGCTGTCGATGGGCAGCCGCGACATCGAGAACGCAATCCGCTCGATGCGCATCGAATTCGTCAAGGTCTTCGCCTTCGCGCTCGGCGTTTCGGTGCTGTTGTCGATCTATCTCGCCGGCACGATCGCCCGGCCGATCCGGCGTCTTGCCGCCGCCGCCGAATCCGTTCGCCGCCGTCCGGCGCGCGAGGCGGCAATCCCCGATCTCACTGCCCGGCACGACGAGATTGGCGATCTGTCGGGCGCATTGCGCGAAATGACCGCCGCGCTGTGGCAGCGCGTTGGCGCGATCGAGCGGTTTGCTGCCGATGTGGCGCATGAGATCAAGAATCCGCTGACGTCGCTTAAGAGCGCGATCGAAACCGCAAGCCGCCTCAACGATCGCGAGAAGGAGCGCAAGCTGCTGGCGCTCGTGCTCGAGGACGTAACCCGTCTCGATCGTCTGATCTCGGATATTTCGGATGCGTCGCGGCTCGATGCCGATCTGGCGCGCGACGATTTCGTGCCGGTGCCGCTCGGCAAGCTGCTGGCCACCCTGGTGCAGGTGAACGAGGCCGCAGCCAAGGAGGATTCGCCGCGGCTGCTGCTGTCGCTGCCGGGCGAGCCTGGCACGCCAGCCGGCGATCTGCCCGTGCCCGGCATCGAAGGTCGCCTCGTCCAGGTCTTCCGCAATCTGATCGCCAACGCCGTCTCGTTCAGTCCGCCTGGCAGCGCCATCCGGATCGCGGCGCGCCGCGACGGCCACGACGTCGTCGTAACGGTGGACGATCAGGGGCCGGGCATTCCCGAGGGCAAATTCGCGGCGATCTTCGAGCGGTTCTATTCCGAACGGCCGCGCGGCGAGAAATTCGGCACCCATTCGGGTCTCGGCCTGTCGATCTCGAAACAGATTGTCGACAACCACCGCGGCCAGATCTGGGCCGAAAATCGCACCGACGATCGCAGCCAAGTGCTCGGCGCCCGGTTCGTCGTCCGCCTGCCGGCGGTTTAAGTCGCAGACCCATATTGCCCTGCAACATGCCGGCTTCAGTCAGGCCCCTTTAACCACCCGAATCCGGAAATATCTGTTTATTTTCAACGGCTAGAGATATGTCAACGGTTTGGTGCAGTGCCACACCATTGACATTGAAAGCGCCCCGGCGCACCTAAGGCGCCCAATGCAATTGGTCCATGGCACGGCAGTGCAGTTGGGTCGGGCAGGCGTGCTCCTGCGCGGCCCTTCCGGCAGCGGCAAGTCCGATTTGGCGCTCCGCCTGATCGAGACGGGCGCCTGCCTGATCGCCGACGACCAAGTGGCACTCGCACTCGATGATGGCGACCTGTGGTTGAGCGCACCGCCGGCGATTGCCGGTATGATCGAGGCGCGCGGCGTCGGCATCCTGCGACTGCCGCGCGTTCGGCGCGCCGCTCTGCGCTTGGTGTGCGATCTGGTGCCGCGCGATCAAGTCGAACGTTTGCCCGAGCGCGGTGATTGCACGCTGCTTGGCGTCACCGTGCCGCATCTGGCGCTGTGCGCCTTCGACGCTTCGGCGCCGGCCAAGCTGCGCTTCGTCCTGCGCGCGGTGACTGGCGACACCATCACGTCCGAGCCGCTCTCGGTCCAGCCGTGACGCCCGGTTCCACCCGCACGCGCCTTCTGGTGGTGACCGGCCTGTCGGGCGCCGGACGCTCGACCGCGCTCAAGGCACTTGAGGACATGGGCTACGAGGCGGTCGACAATCTGCCGCTGTCGCTGCTGCCGAGTCTAATCGGCCGGCGCGTGCCGTTGGTGCCGTTGGCCATCGGTGTCGATGTGCGGACGCGCGACTTTGCCGTGCCGTCCCTCGTCAAGGCGCTCGACGAGCTGACCGCGGGCCGCTCAATCGACCTCAAGCTCCTGTTCCTCGATTGCGACGACGATCATCTCGAGCGGCGCTTCACCGAGACGCGACGGCGCCATCCATTGGCGCTCGAACGTCCGGTGGCCGACGGCATCCGGCTCGAACGCCAGCGCGTCTGGCCGCTGCGTGACCGCGCCGATCTGGTGATCGACACCAGCAATCTCGCGCCGGGCGATCTCAAGCGTCTGCTGCAGGGTCATTTTGCCTTGACGTCACAGCCCGGCGTCACCATTGCGGTGACGTCGTTTTCGTATCGTCACGGGCTGCCGCGCGACGCCGACTTGGTCTTCGATATGCGCTTCCTGCGCAATCCGCATTACGTGCCGGCGCTGCAGCCGCTGTCCGGCCGCGATCGCGCCGTCGGCGCCTTCATCGACTCCGATCCGGATTTCGCTCCTCGCTTCGAGGAAATGGCCGCATGGCTCGAACGCCTGCTGCCTCGCTACGAGGCCGAGGGCAAAAGCTATCTGACGATCGCCATCGGCTGCACCGGCGGCCGTCATCGCTCGGTCTATGTCGCCGAGCGGCTGGCAGCGCGGCTTGCGGCCGATGGGCGGCGCGTCGCCCTGATGCATCGCGACCTCGACCGGCCGGGCGAGGCCGGTCCGCATCCCGCCGAGCCGCCGGCGCCTCCCGTGAAGGATATTGCATGATCGGTATGGTTCTCGTGACGCACGGCCGCCTGGCGGCGGAATTCATCGCCGCGCTCGAGCACGTCGTCGGCCCGCAGCGTAACATCGCGGCCATCTGCATCGGCCCGGAAGACGACATGGAGAAGCGGCGCCAGGATATCCTCCGTTCGGTCGAAGAGGTCGGCAACGGCGACGGCGTCGTCCTCCTGACCGACATGTTCGGCGGCACGCCGTCGAACCTGGCGATCTCGATCATGGACAAGGCCAAGGTCGAGGTGATCGCCGGCGTCAACCTGCCGATGCTGATCAAGCTCGCCAGCCTGCGCCAGACCGAATCGCTGGCCGACGCGGTGCGCGGCGCGCAGGAAGCCGGCCGCAAATACATCAACGTTGCGTCACAGCTCCTGGCCGACGTTCGCTGATGGCGGAAACGCCCGCCAGCGCCCCCGCGCCATCCGAAGTCCACCGCACCGTCACCATCCGCAATCAACGCGGCCTGCATGCGCGCGCCGCCGCCCGCTTCGTCAAGCTCGCCTTCGAATACGACGCCGAGATCACCGTCACGAAAGCCGGCGCATCGGTCTCCGGCCGATCTATCATGGGCTTGATGATGCTGGCCGCGGGTCCCGGCAGCACCATCGACTTGAGCGCCACCGGGCCCGATGCCGCGCGCGCGATCGACGCGCTCGTGGCCCTGATCACCGGCGGCTTCAATGAGGACTGACGGCGGACACGGCGAGCGGCGGCTGCAGGGTCTCGGAATCGCACCCGGCGTTGCCGTCGGCCGTGCCTTCATCTCCGACAGCGGCGCGATCACCGTGCCGGAGCGCCGGATCGAGGCGGCCGAGGTCGAGGGAGAGCAGAGGCGCTTCACCCAGGCGGTCGAAACCGCGATCAAGCAGCTCAAGAAGCTCAAGACCAAGGCAGTGGCGCTGCCCGGCACGGCCGCCGAAGAGATGGGTTATCTGCTCGACGCGCATCTCGCCATGCTTTCGCGCTCGCGCTTCGTCCGCGGCGTCGAGCGCCGCATCGTCGAGGACCGGGTCAATGCCGAACGCGCGGTGGCGCTCGAAATCGAGGGCATGGGTGAAAGCTTTGCCGCCATGGGCGATGCCTATCTCGCGGCGCGGATCGAGGACGTGCGCGTCGTCGGCCAGCGGCTGCTGCGCAACCTGACCAAGACGCCCTACGCCGCGTTCAAGACGCTGGCCGCAGGCACCATCGTCCTTGCCGAGGAGCTGAGTCCGGCCGATATCGCCTTGATGGATCCGAAGCAGGTCAAGGGCTTCGCCAGCGTGCTGGGCGGCGCCGAAGGTCACACTGCGATCATGGCGCGCGCGCTCAGCATTCCGGCTGTGCTTGGCATCGCCGATCTGCTCAAGGATGCCTCGCCCGGTGATCTCGTGGCACTCAATGGCAGCACCGGCGAGATCGTGTTGCGGCCGAGCGCTGCGACCCAGGCGCGGTTTGAGAAGCGCCGTTTGGCCATTGAGCGGGCCGGCCGCGGTTTGGCGCGGCTCAAACGCCTGCCAGCCGAAACCCGCGACGGCGTCGAAATCGTTCTCGAAGCCAATCTCGAACTGCCGCGCGAGATCGGTCAAGCGCTGTCGGTCGGCGCGCAGGGTCTTGGCCTGGTGCGCACCGAGTTCCTTTATATGAATCGCGACGATCTGCCCGACGAAGACGAGCAATACGCCGCCTATCTCGAGCTGGTCCGCGGCATGGACGGCAAGCCGGTGACGTTGCGCACCCTCGATATCGGCGGCGACAAGCTGGCAGCGCCGCTCGCCGAAATGATGGAGGGCGAAGGCGCCAATCCGGCGCTCGGCCTGCGCGCCATCCGCCTGTCGCTCAAGGAACGCAGCTTGCTTGACGCGCAACTCGCGGCCATGTTGCGCGCCGCCGCGCACGGGCCGGTCCGCATCCTGCTGCCGATGATCTCGAGCGTTGGCGAGGTCCGCGCCGCGCGCGACGACCTGGCGCAGGTGGCGCGAAGGCTCAAGCGGCGCGGGGTGCGTGTGCCCGACGAGCTGCCGCCGTTGGGCGCGATGATCGAAATTCCCGGCGCGGCGCTGGCGGCCGACGCCTTGGCGGCGGTCGTCGACTTTTTCGCCATTGGCACTAACGACCTGATCCAATACACCCTGGCGGTCGATCGGGGCGATGAGCGCGTCGCTTATCTCCACAATCCGCTGCACCCGGCAGTACTGCGGCTGATCCAGTTCGCCGTCGAGGCGGCGCTACGCGCCCAAATTCCGGTAAGCCTGTGCGGCGAAATGGCCGGCGATCCGCGCTACACCGCGTTGCTCGTAGGTCTCGGTATCCGCGATCTGTCGATGGCGCCGGCCAACATTCCGCGCGTCAAGCAGCGGATCCGGGCGATGGATTTGGCGGCCGCGACGCAGCGTGCACGGGCGATCATGGATCAGCTCGACGATGCGCGCATCGCCAGCCTGCTCGACGATTTCAATGAGCTGGCGTGAAGCCGGCGTGGTGTTACCGCCCCGGCACGCCAGTCATGGTCGAATATTCGAAGTGCAGCGCCTCGCCGGGATGGACGAGCGGAAAGATCGCGCGCGCCGCCAGTGCCGCTTCGGCGAAGCCGGACAGGATCAGCTTGAGCTTGCCGGGATAATGCGCCACGTCGCCGACGGCGAAGATGCCGGGTTGTGACGTAGCGCAGGTCGCAGGTTCGACCTTGAGATGGTGGCGTTCGAGCGCCAGGCCCCATTGCGCGATCGGTCCAAGGTCGGTGGCGAGGCCGAAGAATGGCAGCAGCACGTCGGCCGGTAGCGTCCGCGTGCCGCCGTCGAGATCGGCGACGATTACCGCGCGCAATTGTCCGTCAGCGCCGTCGAGTGCCTGCAGCTGGCACGGCGTCACCAGATCGATCGTTCCGGCCCTGGCCAGGGTTTCGAGCCGCGTGACGCTTTCCGGCGCGGCGCGGAATTTGGCGCGACGATGCACCACCATTACCTTGCCCGCGATCTCGGCCAGTGACAGCGCCCAATCGACCGCCGAATCGCCACCGCCGGCGATGACCACGCGCTTGCCGCGGAAATCCTCGCGCCGACTCACCAGGTAGAACACGCTCTTGCCTTCGTAGCGCTCGATTCCGTCGAGCGGCGGCCGATTCGGCCCAAAGGCGCCGGCGCCGGCGGCGACGATCACCGCCCGCGCCGCGACGCTTGCGCCGTTCGCGGTGCGCAGCGCGAAGCCGCCGTTGCGTGGCG
>Ga0187809_10000709_pt1 | contig 16972 bp, 12 predicted proteins | sample NC_wetland_sal_i_8_FD_132415 | JGI IMG/M metagenome (GOLD analysis project Ga0187809, IMG submission 132415) | Wetland sediment microbial communities from Neuse River Estuary, North Carolina, USA - ASW_4 | ecosystem: Environmental > Aquatic > Freshwater > Wetlands > Sediment | place: USA: North...
GTCCGCGTGCCGGTACCGCTTGGTCGCCACGCCGTTGGGGATGAGCACGGCGTCGCCGCCCAGGTGCTCGACCAGCGTCGTGCGCGCCGCCTCCGAGACCGCGCCTGCGCGCGCTGTCTGCGTTAGGCAAGCCCGCCGAGGGCGCCAGGCTCCTCGACGCGTACCGCGGCGTGATGTCCGCCGACGACCAGGCGCAGAACGCGCGGCTGCTGGCGTGGGGATGGGTGCGCGTGGGCGACCTCGACCACGCGCGCCAGGCGCTCGCCTCGGGCGGCGGTGGCGACGACGCGGCGGCGGGATGGATCGCGCTCTACCAGGGCGACCTGGCGGGGGCGCGGGCGCGGCTGCGCACGGCGGGCGTCCCGTCCGGCGACGTGCTCGCGGTGCTGGCGCTGCTGGACCGCACCCGCGCCACCAAATCGGAAGCGTTAGGCAACGCCTACCTCACGCTCGCGCGCGGAGACACGGCCGCCGCCGCGGCCGCGTTCGCGGCCGCGGCGCCGTCGCTCGCCGACGCGGGCTCGCTGCTCATCGCCACCGCCGCGCGCCTCTATACCGCGCACGGCGACGCGCCCCAGGCGATCGCCGCATGGAAAACGATCGTCGACTCGCTGCCCCAGAGCCCCGAAGCGCCGGAGGCGGACCTCGAGTGGGCGCGCGTCCTGCGGCGCACGAAGCAGGCGCCCGCCGCCATCGCACGCCTCGAGCACCTGATCATCACCTACCCGCAGAGCGCGCTGGTCCCGCAGGCGCGGCGCGAGCTCGAGCTCGCGCGGCAAACGGTGCCTTCCACATCGTGAGTTCGATGTTCCCCACGAGAATCGTGACGTACGTCGCGGCCGCGGCCCTGGCGCTGCTGCCTAACGCTGCCCGCGCGCAGCACCTCCTCGTCCCGATGGACGATGCGCAGACCAACGACCTCAAGGCGTACGGCCTCACCTACAACGCGCTCAAGGACGGCGCGCGCGGCGAATGGCTGCTCAACTATCGCGGCGGGTCGTTCCTGCTGCCCGATACGCCGGAGCTGCGCCGGCGCGCGGCGCTCGATGGCATCACGACGCAACCGGTCGACGATGCCACGCTGTCGGACATCCGCAACCAGATGTCCCAGGCGAACATGGAATCGGTGCCGCTCGAGAAGGCGCCGCGCATCGCCGTCTACACGGCGCCGTATTCGCCGCCGTGGGACGATGCCGTGATCCTCGCCCTGCGATACGCGGGCATCCCGTACACGCCCATCTGGGACGAGGAGATCGAGCACGGCGATCTCGCCAAGTACGATTGGGTGCACCTCTTCCACGAGGACTTCACGGGCCAGCTCGGCAAGTTCTACATTGCGTACAGCGGCGCGTCATGGTTCGTGGACATGCAGCGAACCAATCTGGCGATGGCGAAAAAGCTGGGATTCCCGAACACTCCCGCACTCAAGAAGGACGTGGCGATGAAGATCCGCGAGTACGTGAACAACGGCGGGTTCTTGTTCGCCATGTGCGGCGCCACGGAGACGCTCGACCTGGCGCTGGCCGCGCACGACGTGGACATCGCGTCCGTGTTCGCCGACGGCACGCCGATGGACCCTAACGCCGACGCGAAGATGGATTGGAACGCGAGTTTCGCCTTCCGCGGCGCACACCTCGAGATGTCGCCGTACGTGAATTCCATGAGCGACATCGACGGGCATCAGGCGAACGTGCCGGGGCGCCGTCAGCCGTTAGGCACGTTCACGCTGTTCGCTTTCAGCGCCAAGTTCGATCCGGTGCCGTCGATGCTCGTGCAGGACCACCGGACGGTGATCCCCGATTTCTACGGCGTCACCACCAGCTTCATGAAGAACCGTCTCAAACCCGGTGTCACGGTGCTGGCCGACGAACCCGGCGCGCCGTGGGCCAAGTACATCCACGGCGACTACGGCAAGGGCAGTTGGACCTTCCTCGGCGGCCACGATCCCGAGGACCCGCAGCACGCGATCGGCAACCCGCCCACGGATCTGTCGCTGCACCCCAACTCCCCGGGCTACCGGCTCATCTTGAACAACGTGTTGTTTCCGGCGGCGAAGAAGAAGCCGCTGAAAACGTGAGGGAAGGGGGAAAGGGGAAGAGGGAAGAGGGAAGCGCGAAGGGGTGTTGCCGGACACTGCGAGAGAGTCCGGCGCCGTGACAGTCGCACGAGGAGCGTCGATGCCTAACGTAAGCACGTCGGAGCGGCGGCTGACGCCGCGCGCGGCGGCGGCGCTCCGCGCGGCGATCGCGCTCGCGGGCGGCCGCGAAGTGTGCTTCGCGGCCACGCTCGACGGCGAGGGGGTCGTCGAAGCGGTACGCGTCGTAGCACGCGGCAGCGTCGACAGCGTGCTCGCGCTGCCCGGCTTCGCCGAGCGCGGCGAGATGCTGCTGCACAACCACCCGAGCGGACGCCTCGATCCATCCGACGCCGATCTCGCTGTCGCGGCGCGCATCCACGAGGACGGCATCGGGTTCGGCATCGTCGACAACTCCGCCGCCGCGCTCTACGTGGTGGTCGAAGTCCCGCGACGGAAACAATCCGTTAGGCTCTCGCTCGACGCCGTGCGCGCGACGCTCGCGCCGGAGGGCCCGGTCGCCGCGCGCCTGGCGCGCTACGAGGACCGCGACAGCCAGCGCGACATGGCGGCCGCGATCGCGCGCCTGTACAACGGCGGGGGCATCGGCCTCTTCGAGGCGGGCACCGGCGTCGGCAAATCGCTCGGCTACCTCGTGCCGGCGCTCCGTTGGGCGGCGGCCAACGGCGAACGCACGATCGTGTCCACCAACACGATCAACCTGCAGGAGCAGCTCGTCGGCAAAGACCTGCCGTTCCTCGCCGACGCGCTCACCGACCAGAAAGTGCGCTTCGCGCTGCTCAAGGGATGGCGGAATTACGTGTGCCTGCAGCGCTTGGAGCAGGCCGCCGGCCACGGTGCGTCGTTGTTCGACGGCGCCGTCACGAACGAGATCGAAGCGTTGCGCGCGTGGGCAGCGCGCACGAGCGACGGCTCCCTCGCCGATCTCCCGTCGTCGCCGAGCCCCGACGCGTGGGATGAAGTCGCGGCCGAGCCCGATCTCTGCGGCCGGCTCGCGTGTCCGCACTACGCGGACTGCTTCGTGTTCGCCGCACGGCGCCGAGCCGCCGAGGCGGACGTGATCGTCGTCAACCACCATTTGCTGCTCGCGGATCTTGCCGTTAGGCGGGTGCAGCAGAACTGGGGCGACGCGGCGGTGCTGCCGGCGTACCGCCGGCTGGTGGTGGACGAGGGCCACCACCTCGAGGACGCCGCGGCCGCGCACCTGGGGACGAGCGTCACGCGACGCGCGGTCGAGCGCCTGCTGGCGCGCCTCGAGCGCCGCGGCGGCCGCGGCCTGCTCGCGCTCCTCGCGGCGCGGCTCGCGGCGCGCGAAGACCTGTACAGTACGGCGAGCCACGACCTCGTCACCGCCCGCTTGCTGCCGGTGGTGCCGTCGGCGCGCGACTCGGTGGCCACGGTCTTCGCGCTGCTCGACACCGTGTTGCGCGACGCGGGCGAACCGGTCTTCCGCCTAACGGACGAATTCGCCGCGCATCCGGTGTGGCGCGGCGGCCTCGAGGCGGCGCTCGCCGATCTGCTGTCGCAGATCGGTTTGCTGCGCGACGGGCTGCGGCTGGTGCGCGACCGCCTCGAGATGGAGTCCGACACCGGCGATCCCGCGGCCGGGATGGTCCGCGAGATCAGCGGCGTCGTCCGCCGCCTCGAGGCGTTCGGCGACGGCCTCACGCGTGCGCTCCGGCCGCCGCCCGACTCGCCCCCCACCGTGCGCTGGCTCGAATCGCGGGGCCGCGAGCGCAATCTGGCAGCCACCGCGGTCCCGCTCGATCTCGCGCCGATCCTGCGCGAGGATCTGTTCAAGCGGCTCGAGACCGCGATCGTCACCAGCGCCACCCTCGCCGCCGGCGACGACTTCTCCTACCTCACCGCCCGCCTCGGCCTAACGGAAGCAGAGGTGGAACCCGAGACCGCGGTGTTCCCATCGCCGTTCGATTTTGCGGCGCAGGCGCTGCTCGTCGTGCCCACCGACGTGCCCGTGCCTAACGTCGACCCGGCGGGGCACCACCGCGCCTGCGTCGACATCGTGCGCGCGCTCGCCGAGGCGTCCGATGGCGGACTGTTCGCGTTGTTCACCAGCCATCGCGACGTGCGCGCGGCTGCCGCTGCGATGCGCGCGTGCGGCTCTGGCGCACGGTGGCCGCTCCTCGTGCACGGCGAAGACGCGCGCGACGCGCTCCTCCGCCGCTTCCGCGACTCGGGCCGCGCGATCCTCCTCGGCACGGCGTCGTTCTGGGAAGGCGTCGATGTCCCCGGCGACGCACTGCGCGGCCTCGTCATCGCCAAGCTGCCGTTCCGCGTGCCCACCGATCCGCTCACCGCCGCGCACTGCGAAGCGATCGCCGAACGGGGCGGCGATCCGTTCTCGGAGTTCATGCTGCCCAACGCGGCGCTCCGCTTGAAGCAGGGATTCGGCCGTCTCGTGCGATCGCAAACCGACCGCGGCGTGGTGGTCCTGTGCGATCCGCGCATCGTCACAAAAGCGTACGGACGCGCCATGCTCGCAACGCTTCCCCCGGCGACGCGCGTAATCGACTCATGGGCGCGCGCCCGCGATCACGTCAACCACTTCTACGGAGCCACGCGGTGACAGACTCGACTCGGCCCGGCAAGATCGTGTGCGTGGGGCGAAACTATCGTGCGCACGCGAAAGAGTTGGGCAACGACGTGCCCGCCGAGCCGTTGATTTTTCTTAAGCCTCCCTCGAGCGTGATCCGCACGGGCGGCACCATCCTGCTCCCAACGGTCTCCTCGCAGATCGAGTATGAAGGAGAGATCGGTGTGGTGATCGGTACGACATTGTCGCGCGCGGACGAGATTCGAGCGCAGCGCGGGATTCGCGGGATCGTCGCGCTCAACGATGTCACGGCGCGCGACCTGCAGCGCAGTGACGGCCAGTGGACGCGGGCCAAAGGATTCGACACATTCTGTCCCATCGGTAGCGAGGTGCCCGTCCCAGCCGATCTCCACTCGCTCGAGGTCACGACCCGCGTCAACGGCTCCGTTCGCCAACACGCGTCGGCCAGCGAGATGGTTTTTTCGATCCCCATGCTGCTCTCGTACATCTCGAGCATCATGACGTTAGAACCGGGTGACGTGGTCGCCACGGGAACGCCGGCCGGAGTGGGCCGGTTGGACATAGGAGATGTGGTGGAAGTCCAGGTTGCTGCAAGCGTGGTGCGGAACTCCGTTGCCGCTTCGGGGTGATCACACGATCGAACGGGCGTTTCAACGTGTGCCGCACCCCATCGCTGTAGTAGATTGAGGGTTATGCCGCCTAAGTCGTCTCGTTACGCCCGCTTGCCCGAATACTTGTTGGCTTCGATCCCGCAGAAAAAGCGCGAGCTCGCGGCCCGGGGCGTGGACGTCATCGACTTGGGCGCCGGCGACGCCGATCTCGCGCCGCCGCCCGAAGCGGTCGCCGCACTCGAACGTGCCGCCCGCGACCCGGCCATGAGCCGCTACGGATTCGGCGCGGGACTGCCCGCATTCCGCGAAGCCGTCTCGCGGTTCATGCAGCGCCGCTTCGGCGTCGCCGCCGAACCCATGCGCGAGATCGTGCCGCTCATCGGTTCCAAGGAAGGCATTGCACATGTGGCCCTCGCGTATCTCGATCCGGGCGACGTGGCCATCATTCCGGAGCCCGGATATCTCGCGTACCTGGGCGGCACGCTGCTGTCCGACGGCACGCCGCACGTGGTTCCGCTCGACCCGCGCGCGGATTTTCTGGTCGAATTGGACGACGTGCCGCGCGACGTGCTCGCGCGCACGAAGCTCCTGTACCTCAACTACCCGAACAATCCCACGGCGGCCATCGCGCCGCGCGCGTATCTCGAGCGCGTCGTTAGGCAGTGTCGCGAGCACGACATCCTGCTCGCGTACGACAACGCGTACTCGGAGCTGGCCTACGACGGCTATCGGCCGCCCAGCATCTTCGAGATCCCGGGCGCGCGCGACGTCGCCATCGAATTCCACTCGCTGTCCAAGACGTACAACATGACGGGATGGCGATGCGGCTGGGCCGTGGCGCGTCCCGAGATTGCGAGCGTGCTGGCGAAGGTGAAATCGTTCGTCGACACGGGCGCGTTCATGGGCGTCCAGGCGGCGGGCGCCGCGGCGCTCGACGCGTGGGAGCACTTCGTTCCGGCCAACGTGCGCACGTTCGCCGAGCGTCGCGATGCGGCGGTCGACGCGTTCCGCGCCGCGGGCTTCGCGTGCGAAACTCCGCGGGCCACGATGTATCTGTGGCTCCCGCTCCCGGCCGGAGTGCCGAGTGCGGCCTTCGCCGAGCGATTGCTGAACGAAGAGGGCGTGGTGGTGCTGCCGGGCTCCTCGTTCGGCGCGGGCGGTGAAGGATTTTTCCGGATCTCGTTCATCACGTCGCCCAAACGCATCGCCGAGGCCGCCGAGCGGGCGGGCCGTGTACTCGAGAGCTTCGAGGCGGCTGTCGCATGACGCGGAAGCCTAGCGGCCCGCTGATCCTGTCGATCGGCCTGCACATCGTGCTGGTCGCGGGACTGCTGTGGGTGATGGCGGTGCCGCTCCCGTTCCAGAAGTGGCTGAACGAGCACAAGAACGTGCCGGTCGAGCACATCGGCTATTTCCAGGTGCCTAACGAAGGCGTGACGCGCACGGGCCGCAGTGGCGGCAACAACATTCCGAAGACCCGCGGCCCGGTGCGGCGTGTGGTCGCGCCAACCACCGCGCCGACCGCGATTCCCAAACCGCCTGCGCAAGCGTCGCAGCCGGGCGGCGGCGGAGGGACCGGTCCCAAGGTCGGCGCCGGCGGAGTCGAAGCCGGCATCACGCCGTCATTCTCCGATCCGCGTCTCTGGCTTCCGCCTGGGCCGGTGATGGGCGTGCCGCGCACACAGAGTCAGCGCTTGGATTCGGTGCTCATGGCGCGATTCCAGCCGCACCTCGACTCGATGCAAGCGATTGCCGCGGCGCAGGGCAAGGCGCCGGGGGACTGGACGTTCACGAAGGACGGGAAGAAGTGGGGCATGGATCCGAAGTACATCTACATCGGCGACCACAAGATCCCGACGGCGATTCTCGCATTGCTGCCGCTGAACAAGGCGGCGAACCCGATCACGTCGAACGAGAACAAGATGTTCGATCGGGAGCATGACGAGATTCAGTTCGAGGCGCAGCGGGCGATGAACGAAGAGGAGTTCAACGCGGCGGTGAAAGCGATCCGCGAGCGCAAGCAGCGCGAGCACGACGAGGACATGAAGGAGCGGGAGAAGCGCAGGACTGCGGATAGTACGATTGCGCACCCGTGAGGGCGGACACGGCGGGACGGAGCGGCGGGTTGGTCCGGCTCCGTCCCGCCGGGGCCGCCTTGTTCAGTCGGACATCTCGCAGAACGGCCGGAAGACGCCGCACACCTTGCCTAACACAGTTGGGCCGCCGTTGGCGTGGTGCGGTGCGCCGTCGGCCACGCGCAGTGTGACGGTGCCCCCCGCGCCCTCGCGCTCGGCGTAGAGGTCCCCGGGGGAGGTGCTGGCCACGGGGTCCACGAGCACGTAGTCGCCGCTGAGAATGCCGCCGCCGGGCGCGGCCGAGCCGACCGTGTCGACCCGCACGTAGAACACGCGCTCGTTAGGCACGAAGCGGCGGTCGAGCGTGAGATACGAGATGCGCGTGGAGGCGGCGGCCGCGTCCGCGCTGTAGGGCGGCACCGGCATCGTCCGACCCGCGCCCTGATAGCCTAACAACCGCACGCCGCGCGATCGCGATGGGTCGCGCTCGATGAATCCCTTGCGCGCGAGCGATTGCAGAATCTCCGACACGGTCTTCGTGGATTTGATCCGGAACTCGCGGCCGATCTCCCGCACGCTCGGCTGATACGTGTTTTCCGTGAGGAAGTCGAGCAGGTAGTGGTACACCTTTCGCTCGATCGGCGTCAACGACTCGGGCATGGGTCCCCCCGATGATGCGAAACCGGGAATCCATACGAGTGTTGAATTCCCGGTGAACTTCCTCCGCGCAACAATAGTGTGAACCCAAGAGCTCGGTCAACAGCTATGTCAACAAGTGTTGATCGACCTCCAGGTAGCGGATCGCGTCATCGATGCGCAGCAACGACAGGTCGCGTCCCATGGTCAGCAGCACGTCGAAGATGCCCGGACTCACGGTCATGCCGGTGAGAGCCAGACGCAGCGGCTGAAAGATTTTGCCCGCGGCCACGCCGCGTGTTTCCGCGAGCTTGCGCAGCGCTTCCTCCATTGATGCGGGCTGCCAATCAGCCAACTCCGACAAACATTTGCGTACGGCCGTCAATACGTCACGCGCGCTCGCTCGGTCCTTCCAGAGTTTGGAAACCGCGTCCTCATCATAGGTGAGCGGGCCCGGAAAGTAGGGCGCAGCCTGGCGCACGATGTCGTGCACGGTGCGCGCGCGGACCTTGAGCAAGTCGATCAGCGATAGATACCACACATGTTTCGCCGAGAGATCGTCGGACGAGGCGAGGCCCGCCGCGATCAGATCCGGCGTGATTCGCGGCTCGAGCTCAGCCGCCGGCGTCAGACTCAGGTGCTGTCCGTTCATCCACTCGAGCTTCTTGGTGTCGAACACCGCCGCTTTCTTCTGCAGCCCGTCGGTGGAGAACAGCGCGATCATCTCGTCCAGCGTCATCACTTCGCGATCGCCGCCCGGCGACCAGCCCAGCAGCGCCAGAAAGTTCACCATCGCGCTCGGCAGGATGCCTTCGTTGCGGTAGTCGGCCACCGCGGTGGCGCCGTGTCGCTTGCTCAGCTTCTTGCCGTCCAGCCCGTGGATCATCGGCACGTGCGCGAACCGCGGCAGCGCGTGGCCTAACGCATCGTACAGCAGGATCTGTTTGGGCGTGTTCGAGATGTGGTCGTCGCCGCGCATCACGAGCGTGATCGCCATCGCGATGTCGTCCGACACCACCGCCATGTTGTAGATCGGCGTGCCGTCCGACCGCAGGATGACGAAATCCTCGATGTCCTTGTTCGGGAACGCGATCGGTCCGTGCACCACGTCGTCCCACGACGTGCTTCCGTTAGGCACCCGGAACCGGATGACGAACGGCTCGCCGGCTTCGACGCGCCGCGCGACATCGGACGGCGACAGCCGGTCGCAGCGCCGGTCGTAGCGGAAGCTCTCGCTGCGCGTTGCCGCCGCCGCGCGCTGCGCCTCGAGCTCCGCCGCCGTGCAGAAGCACCGGTATGCGAAGCCGCGGTCGACCAGCGCCCGCGCGTCCCGCTGATGCCGCTCCAGCCCCTGCGCCTGGTACACGACCTCCTCGTCCCAATCGAGGCCGAGCCACGTCAGGCCCTCGAAGATCGCGCGCGTGCTCGCCTCCGTGCTGCGCGCCTTGTCGGTGTCCTCGATGCGCAGAAGGAACTGCCCGCGATACTTGCGCGCGAACAACCAATTGAAGAGCGCAGTGCGGGCGCCGCCCACGTGCAGATAGCCGGTGGGCGATGGCGCGAAGCGAACGCGGGGAGCGTCGAGGAGCGATGGCATACGGGGGGAAGCTAACCGGCGTGGGAAGCGCGCGCTTGGCGCGCGCTGGGGGAAGGGGGAAGCGGCGCCTGAGCGCCTGAGGGAAGAGGGCGCCGGCTGTCGCCTAACGGGGGAGGCGCGCCCGCTTCCCCAGGCGCCGCTTCCCCCTTCCCCCGGCGCGCGCCAAGCGCGCGCTTCCCTGTTTCACGGAGTGGGAGGGATTCGAACCCTCGATAGGGCTTTTCAACCCTATAACGGTTTAGCAAACCGCCGCCTTCAGCCTCTCGGCCACCACTCCAGCATTGGGCATCGAATCACGCCCGAGTGCCAGACCAGGCGGAGGGCACAGGATTCGAACCTGTAAGGGCTTGCGCCCGGCGGTTTTCAAGACCGCTGCCTTACCAATTAGGTCTAGCCCTCCGGACAACAAAACATCACTCATCGGTAGCAGGCACGCAACCCGCGCGTTGCAGGCGTCGCAGACAGCTAGGGCGGCGTGGGCTTCGGCTTCGCCTTGCTCGTGTCGAGCAGCTTCGTCGCGTTCGACTCGGGTTGCAGCGGAACCGTCGGCTCCGTTGGCGCGGTGAAGAGACCCTGCAGGCCGGTCGCTTTCGCGATCGCTTGCACCTGCGCGAGAATGCGCGTCGCGTCCTTGTCGTTGTCGTTGCCGCTCGCAGCTTGCTCGGCTTCGGCGAGCGTGACGCCGCTCGCGAGGTACAGATACGGAATGCCGACGGACGCGCGGTCCACCCACATCGTGCGACGTGCGAGCGACGCCGGCGCCAGGAAGTCGTGATCCCAGAGCCACGCCGACGTCTTGACGTCGAGCATGCCTTGGCCGGGAATGGGGACCGTATCCTTGCTGGCCACCGGCTCTTCGGGCAGCAGCTTGCGCGCCAGACCCTGCGTCAGCAGATGCGACTCGAGGCCCAGGTCCTCGGGATAGCCGCCGGCGGTGCGGCTGAAGTACACGGGCCGCTCCGGCCACGCGTCGCGAATCATCCGCAGCACGACGACGTCGGCGCGCGCGAGGACCTGCGGGCGGATGGTCGCCGTTAGGCTGCCGGCCTTGAACAGCTGCGGCTGCGTGATCTCCACCGACGGCGGCAGCGCGTTGGCCTCATCGATCGTGAGGTGCAGCGGCGATCCGTTCGGCTTGGGCCACGCGTGCCCGCGATAGATGGCCGGCCCGGCCAGGCTGTCGTACGGATAGACCGGGCGCTGGATGAGCTGGCGGACGTACCAATCCGTGTTGAGCAGCGACGTGTTGGCGACGACGACGTCCTTGCGGATGCCTTCCACTTCCTGCGCGTACCAGAGCGGGAACGTGTCGTTGTCGCCCACGGTGACGAGGATGCCGTACGGCTCGACGCTATTCAGCAGATCGTGCGCGAAGTCGCGGGTGTCGGTCTGGCCGGCGCGCGAGGCCGCGCTCCAGTTCATCGCGAGCGGCACGAACGCGATGAGGAGCAGCGGCGACACGGCGAGCCATCCGTTGCGCGTGGCGATCGTGAAATACTCCCGGCCGCGTTTCACCCCCTCGCTGCCGACGAGCGCCGCGAGATATCCCCACACCCACACGAGACCGAGCGCCACCCACACGCCCCACGCGGAGAAGCTCGCGATGAAGAAGTAGTCGCGGTCGCGCACCTCGCACGGCACGCCCGGCGGATTGCCCATCGCGGCGCACTGGCTGTAGCCGTACTTGAAGTTCAGGTACCAGATGAGCAGCAGCGTGAGCGTGAACATGAACGTGCCGAGGTACCAGAACGACTTGCGGTCGCGCTTCCAGTGCACCCAGCCGCCTAACAAGCCGAGCGCCATGTAGGCGACGGCCATCAGCGACTGCCAGAATCCGTACTGCTCGCCGGCGTCGCGCAGCCATTGCCACTTGAAGTACATCCAGTACATGCCTAACTGGCCGCTGAACGGCGCCTGGCGGTCGAACACCGACGGCTTCCCGTACTGGCCGCGGTTGAAGTTGTACCAGAACGCCGACCACGTGGTGGGCTCGCCTTCGTCGATCGGCGGGTGGTGCAGGGCGCGGATGGGCTGCGTGAGGAACGGCGTGTTGCCGAGGACGAACACCGCGATGAGCGCCAGGAGCAGCTTCCACCGCACGAGCGTGTCCGGCCGGCGCACCAACACCGCCACGACGACGGCCGGCGCCGCGAGCAGCCCCATCATGTGGTTCGCGTTGCCTAACCCGAGCAGATACGCGATCAGCACCAGCGTGCGGTCGGCGGCGGGTCCATCGGGGTCGTCGCACCAGCGCACCGTGAGCCACGACACGATCGCCAATCCCATCAGCGACACGGTGTACACCTTTTCGTTTACCACCGACTGGTTCCACACCGTGAACGCCGTTGCGCCCACGAGCGTGGCGAGCGCGCCGCCCGCGATGCGCTGCCACCGCTCGGGCAGCCACGACACCAGCACGCGCTCGGCCACAAGAAACCACATGCCGGCGGCGATCGCGCTCGTGAGCGCGGCGAGCATGTTGATCTTGACGGCGACGCTGAGCGATCCCAGCGGGAGCACGGCGAACAGCCGGCCGATGAGCACGAACAACGGATTGCCCGGCGGGTGCGGCAGCCCGAGCACGTACGCCGCCGAGATGTATTCGCTCGTGTCCCACATGGCCGTCGACGGCGACAGCGTGAGCAAGTACAGCACGAAGACGAACACCGCGGCGATCGCGGCGGCGAGGTATGACGGTCGGTAGTCGAGCTCGGTGTTGGCCATGCGGGTCGAGAAAGTGGAGCGGGAGCGGTCCAGGGTCTAGTGACGGAAGAGCCGTTTGCCGGTGAGCACCATCGCAATGCCCCGCTCATCCGCGGCGGCGATCACCTCATCGTCGCGCACCGAACCTCCGGGTTGCACGATGGCAGTGATGCCGGCTTCGACGGCCTGGTCGACGCCGTCGCGAAACGGAAAATAAGCGTCGGAGCCGAGAACCGCGCCGTGGGTGTCGTGTCCGGCGCCTTTGGCTTTGTGCACGGCGAGGAACGACGCATCGACGCGGGACATCTGACCAGCGCCGATGCCGATCGTGGCGCCTTCGCGCGCGAGCACGATGGCGTTGGACTTGACGCTCGCCACCGCGCGCCAGGCGAACTCGAGGTCGGCCTGTTCGGCGTTCGTCGGCGCGCGCTTGGTCGCAACGGTCCACGAGGCGAGCTCATCGCCAAGCGCGGTGCGCTCCTGCACGAGGAATCCGCCGCGCACGCGCTTGAAATCGAAGGCGCCGCGGTCCCACGACGCGCGTCCTTCGAGCACGCGGAGATTTTTCTTGCGGCCCAGAATGTCCACCGCTTCCGGGGAGAAGGCCGGCGCCACCAGGCACTCGACGAAGAGGCGCGAGATGGCCTGCGCCGCGGCGTCATCGACAGGCACGTTGACCGAAATCACCGAGCCGAACGCGGACACGGGGTCGCACGCCAGCGCCTTCTCGTAGGCCTCGAGCGCGCTGCTGCCTAACGCAAGGCCGCATGGCGTGGTGTGCTTGATGATGGCGCAGCACGGGCGCAGGCCGGGGAAGAGGTCGGTGGCGAGGAGCGCGCCTTCCAAGTCGAGCAGGTTGTTGAAGCTCAGCTCCTTGCCGCCGCGCTGGCGGAGCCCGTGGAGCCCGGCTCCGGGCCGCTCGACGTAAAACGCCGCGCGTTGATCCGGGTTCTCGCCGTAGCGGAGGGATTGTGCGCGCTCGAGCGAGAGCGCGACCCACTCGGGGAAGAGCGTCTCGCGCCGCGCGGCGAACCATCCGGCGATCGCCGCATCGTAGCCGGCCGTGTGGGCGAACGCCTTGCCGGCAAGCAGGCCGCGGAGGTCGGCATCGTCGTCGGCGGCGGCCACCGCGCCTAACACACGCTCGTAGTCGGCCGGGTCGACCACCACGTACACGCTGGCGAAGTTCTTGGCGGCGGACCGGATCATCGATGGGCCGCCGATGTCGATCTGCTCGATGACCTCTTCCGGCGGTGCATCCGGCCGCGCGGCGGTTTCGCGGAATGGATACAGGTTGACGGCGACGAGGTCGATCGGCGCGATGTCGTGCTCGCGGAGCGCGCGCATGTGCTCGGGCAGGTCGCGCCGCGCGAGCAGGCCGCCGTGCACGGCCGGGTGGAGCGTCTTCACCCGGCCGTCGAGCATCTCGGGGACGCCGGTGATGGCGCTCACGTCGGTCACCGTTAGGCCGGCGTCGCGCAGCGCGCGCGCGGTGCCGCCGGTGGACACCAGGTCCCATCCGTGGCCGGCGAGGCCGCGGGCGAATTCGACCAGACCGGTCTTGTCGGAAACAGAGAGCAAAGCGCGGGGCATGAGTTGCTGGCTGAGATTACGGTTTCGGCGCCGGCGCCGGCGCCGGCGCGGCGGTCGCGGGCTTTGCGGGCGCCGTGCGGCGCACCGGCTCGGACGCCCGGGCCAGGCGCTCGATGATGCGGCTCAGCGAGAGGAGATCCCGCAGATCGATCACCTCCGCCGGCGAATGCGAGTAGCGGAGCGGCCATCCGATGGGCACGTCCACCGCGCCGTAGCGCACGAACTCGCTGCCGTCGTTGCCGCCGTTCGTCGTGCCCACCTGCATCGGGATCCGCGCCGCGCGCGCGATCGAGAGGACGCGATCGACCTCGGCCGGCGGCGTGGCGCTCGAGTTGTCGAGGGCGCGCACGACGGCGCCCTCGCCTAACGGAGCGTCGGCGAACCGGTCGCTCTCCATCGGGTCGTCGGCCGACACGAAGGTGTCGATCGCGTGGACGCGCCGCACGCTGGTGCCGAACGCGGCCGCCACCGCGGCGGCGCCGAAGAGGCCCGTTTCCTCGCGCACGGAGAACACGAAGATCACCTTGTGCGTGAGCGCCGCCGGGTTGATGCCGCGCATCGCGAGCAGCTGCGCCGTGCAGCCGGTGCGGTCATCGAGCGAGCGAGCCGAAAAGCGCAGCGCACCGAATCGCGCCGCCGCCTTGTAGCTGGTGACGGTCGTACCGACGGTCACGCCCCGCGCGGCAAGGCCGGCGGAATCGACGCCGAACCACGCCGTGAGATCTCCCGGCTGCGCCGTCCGGGCGCTGTCGCGCGGCACGAAAACACCGCGCACCATGATGTGCGACTGGCCCGAGTCGACGTGCGCGAGCGCGGTTTGTCCTTCCCAGAGGGAGCCGAGGAATCCGCCGCGGCGCGCGAGTGTGACGGTCCCGTCGGGCGCGATGCGCGTGACGGCGAATCCCACTTCGTCCATGTGCGCGACGAACACTGTGGTGTCGCGATCGGGACCGGCGGCCACGATGATGTCGCCGGCGGTATCGACCTGCGCGTTCGCGGCCGCCCATTCCGGGAGGGCGGCGCGGACGGCGTCGCGCACCTGGCCTTCGTTGCCCGACACGCCGTAGATGTCGGAGAGGCGGCGGAGTAGCGCGGCCGCGTCGGCGAGGCTGTCGCGCGGCTCCACGGTGTGGACCGGCGGGACGTCGAGGATCACGAGCGGCGTCCGCGACGCGATGCCCGATGCGCGCGCGATCGCCGCCACGTACTGCTGCGCGTCGCCTTCCTCGACGCTCTCGACCAACGTGTTGGCGTACCGCGCGCGCACGGCGAGCTCGATCGTGACGCCGCCCGGCGCGCCCGGTAGCGCGGGGAAGGGCGGCCGCGACTCGGTGCGCGCGCTCACCGGCGCGCCGCCCGGCCCCGTGGCCGGCGTCTCGGGCGCGACGGCGAGGACGAGCGTGTCGGCGCCGCCTAACGCAGCGACGACGGCGGACAGGCCTGCCCAACGGAAATTGCTCTGCACGGAGATCACGTAGTCGGTCTCGCCGTGCTCGGGCGCGGCCGACGCGGCCGCGGCGACGGCCGCGCACCCCGCGCGGTCGGCGGCGGCGGGGCCGGCAACGAAATCACCGTAGGTCCACCGCGGCCAATCGCGCGTCACCGGGTCGAGCATCTCGACGCCCATCGCCTGCGCTTCGGCGCGGGTGCGCGCGCCGATGTCGACCCACAGGTTCTCGATGCTCGCCGGCGCGTCGCCGGCCGAGCGCCCGCGCCACAGGTGAACGCTGCGCACGCCGATCACGCCCGGCACGCCGCCCCGCCGCGTGTGGATTACGATGCGCTGGCCCTGGTAGAACTGTGCCCAGAGCGGGTTCCTGGGCAGCCCGACCGGATCGTGCAGGCGGAGGTACCCGTCCGGCGTGAAATCGCTCACCACGAAGCCCGGCTCGTCCAGCGCGCAGGCGACGACGCGGCGCGGGCTGCCGCTGCCGCGGCGCATCACCAGGTTGCCTAACGCATCGCGCTGCCATCCCGGAATCGCGCGGTCGATGATCGCGGTCGCGGTCTGTTCGCGGCCCGGCGCGGCGTCGAGCGCGATCCACGATGCGAGCGCGGGCAGCGTGGTCGTGTCGCGGGCCGGCGGCTCCTGCGCGCGCGCCAGCGCCGGCGCGCCGAGGGCCAGGGCGGCGGCGCACCACCGGGCGCGCCGGCCCGAATGCCTAACGAGACGCGCGACAGTCGAGGGCATCGTCGATGTACCGGACAAGCTCGTGATCCTCCACGGATTCGGGGACGAACGTCAGACCAGTGCGCGGCGCGCCATCCGCCCATACGGCGCGTCCCGCCTCGTCGAGCGACACGCGACCGGAGGCGACGGCCTGGACGACGCGCGGGAACAGCAGGTGCTCCACCCGCAGCACGCGCGCGGCGAGGGACCCGGCGGTGTCGCCGCCGACCACCGGCACCGGCCACTGCGCGATGATCGCGCCGCGGTCGTACACCGGATCGACGAAGTGCACGGTCACGCCGCTCACGCGCGCGCCGGCGTCGAGCACGGCCTGGTGGACGCGCGCACCGTACATGCCGCGTCCGCCGAACGCCGGCAGCAGGGCGGGGTGGACGTTCAGGACGCGGCCCTGGTAGGCGCGCACGACCGCGTCGGGCACGAGGCGGATGTAGCCGGCGAGCACGACGAGGTCGATGTCGAATTCCGACAGGAGCGCTGCGAGGCGCTCGGCGTGCTCGGGGCCGGGCGGCGCGACGCGGACGTCCACGCCTAACGCATCGGCGAGCGCGAGCGCGCCGGCGGTCTCGCGGTCGCCCACCACCAGCGCGATCGACGCAGCGGCCCTGTCGCCTAACGCGGCCAGGTATCGGTGCAGCGCCTCGAGGTTGGAGCCGCGCCCCGATGCCAGCACCGCGATCCGCCGCGCCGCCGCCGTCATCGCGCGACCGCGAGCGACGCCAGGACGGCGTCGACCACTTCGCCCAACGTGTCAACCACGCGCGCCCGCGCGTGCGCGGTGCGCACGTCGTCGTCCGGCGTGCTCGCGCTCGGCACGAGCACGCCATCGCCGCCCAGCTCGAGCGCTGGCGCGATGTCGCGCCAGCGGTCGCCCACGTACCACGACCGGTCGAGCGCGA
>Ga0187809_10000710_pt1 | contig 16959 bp, 13 predicted proteins | sample NC_wetland_sal_i_8_FD_132415 | JGI IMG/M metagenome (GOLD analysis project Ga0187809, IMG submission 132415) | Wetland sediment microbial communities from Neuse River Estuary, North Carolina, USA - ASW_4 | ecosystem: Environmental > Aquatic > Freshwater > Wetlands > Sediment | place: USA: North...
ACAACGGCCACCCATTCACCGTCCGTGCCACCAGCCACAGGCGCCAGCCGCCAACAGGGTGAACCGACACGCCCGCCGCGGCATGAGCGGACACTGCTGACGGCCAGGGTTTGCCGCCGGAGACGGCGTCGGGTGTGGAACCTGGGTCGGACGATCCGATGAGAATCGCTGATTGCGATCGTCCTCTTTAGCGGAGCCCGGAGGGAGCAGTCAGTGAGCCAAGTAATCGTCATCAACTCAGTCACGCTCGACGGCGTCATGCAAGGGCCAGGTCGTCCGGAGGAGGACACTCGCGGCGGGTTCGCCCTGGGCGGATGGGCCGCATCGGCGATGAACGCGGAGGTGCAGGCTGCGGTCAACCGGCGAGTCACGGACGCGGGCGGGTTACGGCTGCTGCTCGGTCGTCGCAGCTACGAGGAGATGCTGAGTTACTGGAACACCCAGGACCATCCGTTCAAGGACGGCTTGAACAACGCTCCCAAGTACGTCGCGTCGACGACGCTGCGCGACCCAGCGCCGTGGCCGAACACGACCCTGCTCGCCGGCAACGCGCTGGACGCGGTGTCCGCGTTGAAGAAGCAGCCCGACAACGACCTCGTGATCATGGGCAGTGGTCAGCTGATCCAGTCTTTGATGGGTCACGACCTCATCGACGAGTACATGCTCATCGTTCACCCACGTCTGCTCGGCACGGGCCGCCGGCTCTTTACCGAGGGCACCCCGCCGACGTCGCTGCAACTTGTCACGGCTACCCCGACCAGCACAGGCGCAGTGGTCGTCGTGTATCAGCCCCGCAGGTAACCGCGCCGCGAAGCCCGCGCCCTATTGCGAAGTGATGCAGGTTCTGGAGCGCCCGCATGGCGGCATGAGGGTGCATTTCATGACGTAGCCTTCGCCTGTGGAATCGCCTGCCGGGCCTCAGCCAGCCTCGTGCATCTGGTGCGGGAAGCGGACGGATCAATCCGAGGATGGCGCATCGTTCCTCTTCTTGGGGAAGCGGCAGGACACGTTCACGAGCAGGCCGGAATTGTGGCTCGACGAGTCACCTCACGCGGAGGGTCATCAGTTCTTCTGCCACATCGCGTGCTTCAGGGCGTCGGTCCCCGCTGCACAGCAGCATGTCCTCGAACTCGCCCTCGGTCTTCCGTAGGCGTCCGCGCGCCGGCACGACCGCGCATATGAGGCACTTGAGGACGTTCCGCGCGCGCCGAGGCAGGCAACGGCGGAATCCGCAAGACCCTTCAGCGAGCCGTTTGCGGGCGGGAGCAACAGCAGGCACGACCTGCCCGAGCTGTCGGAGGCGCGGACGACACTAGCCTGGTGACGTTGAAGAAGGCGAAGACGGACCGGGTCGTGGCGGCGCTGCGCAAAATCCAGCAGACCGTCCGCACAGCGGGGCAGAAGTCGGCGGACGAGGTCGTTCGGACGCAGCGGGTCTCCGGCACCAGCGGCCCGACCGCACGGTATGTCACGTTCGACGCCGCTGCACGCGACGCCGTCGGCCGCGCCGCTGCGCTGCTCGCCGCAGACGAGCGGTTCGAGCACATGAAACAGCCCGCCGAGGCGGTTTGGGATCTCGCCCGTCGCGTCGCAGTCGACCCCGCGAGTGACTTAGTCGCGGAGTTCGTCGCGGAGCACGAGCGCCCGGTGCTCGCGCTGCGCTGCTTCGTGCCGGTCGAGCACCTCGTGACCCGACAGCGGTGGCGAGCCGACGGTATGGAGTTCCTGCCGGTGGGCGACGGCGAAGTGCCGGACCCGGGCGGCTGGTTCCGGCTCGATGAGCCGATCGGGACCGTCGCCGTCGCTGATGTGATCGGGACGAGCCTGGAGCGGATGGCCCACCGCGCGCGCGAGCGAGTGTCCGCCGCCCTCACCGTGGTTCGGCTAGCGCTGCTCGCCGGCCAGCTCGGCGTCGCCGACGAGCAGTTGCGGTTCCGCGTCGGCGAGGCGTACGCGTTCGGTGACGGCATTACCGGCTGGCGGCGCCGCGACGACGTCGCGTCCAACCTCGACGTCGGTCCCGATCTCGGCGCGGTGCTCGCAGCCAGGCCGGTCGGCGGGTTGCTCGACAGCAACCGGCAGGACATCGCTGCGGCCGCACGGCTCGCGGCTGGCTGGCTGGACCGTGCCGCGTTCGCCGCCGACCCGCTCGTCGACGTGCTCTTCTCGTTCTTCGCGTTGGAGGCGATTCTCGGCCGTAAGTCCGATCGGCTCAAAGGAGACAGCCTCGCCGTCCGGCGGATGACGCTCGACCACGACCGGACCGGCGGGTTCGGCCACCCGAACCGGCTGTGGCTGCTTTACGACGAGGTCCGCAGCGCCGCAGTCCACGGGAGCCGACCGAGCGACGTCGACGAGCGAGACGCTCACCAGTTCCGCCACGACGTGGCCATCGCTATCGAGCAGGTGCTCCAGTTCGCCGTCGCGCACGGCCTCACCCGCCGCGACCGGCTACTCGACGCGCTCGACGCCCACCCCGACCTGCCGCGGCTCGCGGACTGGCTCATCGCAAACGGCGGCGCGGACTGGCAGCCGTACATCGACGGACTGCCCGGATCGAGCACCGCAGACCCCGCGACATCGGCGACGGATGAGGACGGGAGTAGCTGCTAGCTGAAGTGGTTCATGGCCTTGTTGACGCGTCCGCGCACCGCGGCAGAAGAGGACGTCTACGACGTCGGTAGTGACGGTTCTGTTCGTGTCGGGTCGGCGGATCCACGTTTGGTCTGGCGCAATCGCGTCGCTGGTATGGGGCCAGTCAGGCCCGTCCAGTAGCGCCCGGAGATGTCGGAGGGCGCCCGTACCCTTAGGGGCATGGCGCAATGCACGGCACCCGACCGAGGCCACCGCACAGCAAGCGGTCGGGCGAACTGCCCAGCATGCGGCGGCCGGGGACGGTCGTACGGGTACTCGTCGTACTCGTCGTACTCGTCCAGACCTTCCTTCAGCGGCGGTGGCGGTCGGTCCTCGTACAGCTCGTACGGCGGCAGCGGCGGTGGAGGTACCCGCCGCCGCACCAGGTCCGGCGGCACGGTGTCATACACCCCCACCGAGTGGCGTGCGGTCCAGCCCTACGCCGAGAAGGCCGCAGAGCAGGCCGTCGCGCACCCGGACAAGCGGGACCTGTTCCTCTGCCACGCGTGGGATGACCGGGAAGGCAGCGCGAAGGAGCTGCACGGCCACCTGAAGGCCAGCGGCGCGACGGTGTGGTTCAGCGAGGAGGACATCCCGCTCGGCTCGCTCCAGATGCGCGAGATCGACAAGGGACTGCGCAACTCGCGCATCGGGATCGTGCTGGTCACGCCCGCATTGTTGACGAGCATCCGGAACGAGGGCATCGCCGAAAAGGAGCTCGCCGTCCTGCTGAACACCAGTCGGGTCGTGCCCGTGACGCACGGCGTGACCTTTGACGAGCTCTACGACGTGAGCCCCATGCTCGCGTCCCACGCCGGGCTGAGCACGAAGGACTCATCGTTGGACGCGGTCGCCGCCAAGATCGCCGCTGCTGCCGCCGCGCTTCCTGCTGTCTGACGCAGGGCCTGCTAGCACGCTGTCGCCCAGCCGCCGTCCGGTCGCCGGGTGCCTGGGCGACGTCGAATTTGTCGCTGTCTACGGTGATGCAGTTGGGTCTGTCAGGAACTTTTGTGAGTGGCCAGATCGCTCAATAGTGCCCGCGATGATGCGGCAGCGGACGCGTACCGATTGTCGATTCCGAGCGGCATGCTCGGCCTGCGCTTGCTTGATGGTCGCTCAGCGTTATGTCCGGCAGCGCGCCCGCTTCGTCGACCGCACTGCCACGCCGTGGACGCTGCTGCGGCGCGCCGCGATACCGCAGTCGGGAGAGCCCCCGAAAGTTGTCCTAAATTGGGGACAGCCACTCTGCGGTCACGCGTTCGCGAACGCGCCGGGCTCGACGTCTAACGCCAACGCCGATGAGGACCAAGAGCACGCCAAGCGTCGCAGCGCCTACGCCGAGTCCGCCGAGGCTCGAACCACGGGCGCGAAGGCCGATCAACAATCCGCCGAGGGCGAGCCCGACCCCACCCAGCGCCACCAAGGCAAAGGTGATTTCAAGCTGGCGAATTGGCCGGACCACGCGGGACACCGCCGCGGCCGCAGCCTCGTCATCAAGGCCGTCAAGCCAACGCGGCCGTGTCACTGCGTCGCCCGGTGCAAGCGGTCTCGACGCCCGCACGACCGAGGAGAAAGCCTGCACCAACCACCCAACGCGCCCTTCGCAGAGGCGATGTCGAATGACAGCACACGCCGTAGGCTAATCCGCCGAGCGCTCAAGCCGCACCTGGCGTCGCATCGGAGCGGCCGACGCCCATCCGCCACGCGGTCCAGGGCCGCCGGAATCGACGGCTCGGCGCGCGTCGTCCGAGCGCTCGGGGTAGCTCACGAACCGTCGAGTAGTGTCCGATAGTCCAGGCACCGACTGCTAGAGAACCTGTTGCGGAACGGCACGCTACCTAACGTGGGCGAAGGACCCTTCAGCCTCGTCCTTCACAGCATCAACCTCGTTCGTAAAGAAGAAGTCGATGCGCTCACCCTGGATGCTGGGGCTGACGTTCGTTGTCACGTGGGTGTACTCATCGCCCATGTCGGAGCCCCAGGCGATGTTGAACACGAAGACCTGGCGACCGTCCCGGAGTTCTATTGTCGTACGTTGGCCATCGCGCCCGGCCAGCAGCGCGATCAACTCGCTATCGACCGGCTCCGGCTGCTCAGCCCGCTTCACAGGTGCAACGGTAACGCCCGTTGCCTCTGTTGATCTCGGCCTTGGCAAATCGATCGGTAATGCCCGTTCTGCAACATCCTCAAATCGGCATGAGGGTGCATACGCGAAGGCCAAGCGTCGTCATACGCCCTTCATGCCGCCCGAAACTGCCAGCGGCGGCGCCTCCCCGACGACTAGGCGGGGGCCATGTCGACGAACCGGCTGTAGTGCCCCTGGAACGCGACGACGAGGGTGTCGGTCGGGCCGTTGCGGTGCTTGGCCACAATCAGGTCGGCCTCGCCGGCGCGCGGCGACTCGCGCTCGTACGCGTCTTCGCGGTGCAGCAAGATGACGACGTCGGCGTCTTGCTCGATGGCGCCCGACTCACGAAGGTCAGACAGCTGCGGCTTCTTGTCGGTGCGTTGCTCAGGCCCCCGGTTCAGCTGCGACAACGCGATGACCGGAACCTCAAGCTCTTTGGCCAGCAACTTCATCGACCGGGAGATCTGGCTGACCTCCTGCTGCCGGTTCTCGACCCGCGAATGCGATGTCATCAGCTGCAAGTAGTCGACGATGACCAGACGCAAATCGTTGCGCTGCTTCAACCGCCGTGCCTTCGCGCGGATCTCCATCATGGTGAGGTTGGGCGAGTCGTCGATGTAGAGCGGCGCGCTGGCCATCTCGCCAAGCCGACGGGTGAGCTTCACCCAGTCGTCGTCGCCCATGCGCCCGGTGCGCATGTATTGCAGCGGAATCCGCGCCTCCGCAGACAACAGCCGCATGGTGATCTCGTGCTTGCTCATTTCCAGCGAGAAAATCACCGACGTCTGATGGTGCTTGATCGACGCGGCGCGGGCGATGTCGAGGCCGAGGGTTGAGTTGTGCGTCGGGATCATCGACCGTCCGGCGAGGTACAAGTGCGACTCGTTGTCGACCTCCACGCACCGCACCGGCACTGAGTTGACGGGCCGCACATCGACGATGAACCGCGACGTCACTCGTGGTGCGAGAACGTGAGCCCGTTCTTTGAACATCAAGCGCTTGCGCTCCAGCCGGAACGGATTGTCGGCTGGACTGAACGTGATCACGTAGCCGATGGACGACGCGACGGTGCGGCCAGCCACCGGCTTTTCCTGCCAACCACAGCGGTAGCCGAGGCTCATGACAAGCTCACGGACGTCAAGCGCGAGCCGTTGGTTCGTGAGCGTGATTTGCACCGCGCCGGTGCGTGACACAGTGCCGTCGGTGTCGAGCAGCCCCGCGAGAAGTTGGCGCCGTTGGTGCGCGGACGCGCGCAGAAACTGCGTTGGGATGTGCTTGTTGTGCAGGACCCCCATCGCGTGGAGCACCGCAGCCACGGAGCCGTCTTGCTCGCCGCATACGAGACATTCGCGAGTGGGTACCTGCGCTGGTGACTGGCGGAGCCGGAGGCTGAATAGCCGACGCGACTTCGACACGACGTCGAGGCCGTCGTCCTCGATGTGCATGGCGATCTCGGGGTCGTCGCTCGTGTAGCGCGCAGACGCCGAATGCCCGTCACCCAGCCAGACGCCCAGCGCGTAGGGCGGGAGTGGGAGGGGCGCTTCAGGCAGGTCAAGCGGCGCGGCATTGGCGACCGCGTGATTGAGTCGCCGGTCGGCCGTATTGCAGCGCAGCGTGGCCGCCAACTGCACGGTCGTGTGGATGCTCGCCGTCGGCTCGGTCCGCGCTCCAGTTCGGGCGAATGACTCTTGCGCGGCCCGCCGCGACGCGCGGGTGACCGTCGCCCATTGATGCTGGCCGTCGGCCAGGATGACCGAACCGTCGTCGAACTCGACCTCGAAGCAGGAGCGGTCGACCATCACCTCGGTGGCGGCCACCACTCGGGTCGGCCGGCCGTCGGCGCCAAGCAGCAGGTCGCCGACGTTGATCGCGCCCATCGTGGTCCAGCCGGACGGCGTCGGCAGCGGCGTGTCGAGGGCCAGCGCTTTTCCCATCGCCGGCCGGCCGGCGATGACGACGAGTTGGCCGGGGTGCAGACCGTTGGTCAGGGCGTCGAGGTCGTTGAAGCCGGTCGGCACGCCGGTGAGCCCCGCGCCGCGCTGGCCGCTCGCCTCGATCTCGTCCATCGTCGGCTGCAACAGCGACTCGAGAATGCTGTAGTCGTCGTTGGTGCGGCGTTCGGTGACGTCGTAAATCGCGGCCTGCGCGCGGTCGACGATCTCGTCGACGTCGCCGCCGTTGCCCGCGTACCCGAGCTGGACGATGCGGGTGCCGGCCTCCACCAGCCGGCGCAGGATCGCCTTCTCGGCGACGATCTTCGCGTAATAGCCGGCGTTTGCCGCGGTCGGCACCGACGACATCAGGGTGTGCAGATAGGCTGCTCCGCCCACGCGGGCGATCTCCCCGCGCTTGGTCAACTCCGCCGCGACCGTGATGGCGTCGGCCGGCTCCCCGCGGCCGTACAAATCCAAGATGACGTCGAACACGGTCTGGTGCGCTGGCCGGTAGAAATCTTGCCCGTGCAACGCCTCGACGACGTCGGCGATCGCGTCTTTGCTCAACAGCATGCCGCCAAGCACGGATTGCTCGGCGTTGATGTCTTGCGGCGGCGTGCGCTCAGCGTCCCGCGCCTGGCCGGGAAGCTCGATCACACTCACTTGCCGCCGCCCCCTTCAGGCCACCAACTCACCCGCCGCATCGTTGCCGTCGAGAGTTCTATCGCGATCCACCGACAACCCGCGAGCGCGCGCGCCGAACCGGACTCGCACGCTGTGCAAACCGTTGTGGGCCGGCTGGGGATAAGGGCGCGTCACCGTGGGGACGAGGTGTGCACAGCGGTGTGCATGAACCGTGCGGTGTCGATCGTCCCACCCGGCTGACCTGCGCCGACGTCATCGACACCCTGTGCGCCGCACAAACTTCCGGCTCAGCCGTGCGCCGTCTCACAGTTTGGACGACGCGGCGGCTGGCGCCGCCGACTGGGGGGAGGAGGTGGCGGTCGCCGCCGGCCGATCACCCGCCGCCGTCAGCACCAGATGCGCGGCCAACGCCGTCCAGCCGGTCTGATGCGACGCGCCAAGACCGGCGCCGGTGTCGCCGTGGAAGTACTCGTGGAACAACAACAGCCCAGGCGGCCACGACCGGCTGCCGGCGGCCGGGGGCTGCCCCGCGTCGTCCGGGATGAAGAGCGACACCAAGCGGCGGGACAGCTCGTCGGCGGCCGCCCCGAGCGAGACCGTGCGGCCCGATCCGGTCGGCAGGTCGACGCAGAACTGGGCGCCGAGATGGCGGTCGAAACGGCGCAGTGACTCGACGAGGAGCGCGTTCAACGGCAGCCACACCGGCCCGCGCCAGTTCGAGTTGCCGCCGAACAGCCCGGTCGTCGACTCGCCCGGCTCGTAGTCGACGCGAAAGCTCTGCCCGCCGAGCGCGATGGTGAAGGGATGGTCGCGGTGGTACGCCGAAACCGACCGAACCCCGTGTGGAGAAAGGAATTCCGATTCGTCGAGTGCTCGTTCCAACAGCCGCAGCAGCTGCGCCGGCGTGACAATCGCGAACAGGGTGTCGCCCTCGTCGGTCTTCACCACGGTCGAGGTGTACTCCGACTTGTTGGTGGTGAACCAGCGCAGCCGTTCCGCGAACGACGGAAGCCGCGCCAAGTGCGCGTCGTCCACGTGGCTGACCGCGCACAGCGCGACGAGCCCGACCAGCGAACGCACCCTTACCGGGACGCGGGTTCCGTCAGCCAACCGCAGCTGGTCGTAGAAGAAACCGTCCGCGTCGTCCCACAATCCCTGCCGCTTTGCCGCGGTCGCGATTCGGGCGAAGTGCTCGAAGAACTTCGTCGCGACGTCCTCATATGTCTGGTCGTTCATGGCGAGGGTCAACGCCATGTCGAGCAGGTCGAGGCAGTACATCGCCATCCACGACGTGCCGTCGCTTTGCTCGAGCCTGCCGATGTCGGGAGCGAGCTTCGATCGGTCAAAGGGACCGATGTTGTCGAGTCCGAGAAAGCCACCCGCGAAGAGATTGTTGCCGTCGGCGTCCTCGCGGTTGACCCACCAGGTGAAGTTCAGCAGCAGCTTGTGAAACGCGCGTTCGAGAAAGTCGTAGTCGTTGTCGCCGGCGATCTCGAACACGCGGAGCGCCGCCCAGGCGTGCACCGGCGGGTTGACGTCGGAGAAGTTCCACTCGTACGCCGGCAACTGGCCGTTCGGGTGCATGTACCACTCGCGTAGCAGCAACAGCAGCTGTCGCTTGGCAAAGCCGGGATCGAAATGCGCCAGCACGACGCAGTGAAAAGCGAGGTCCCAGGCCGCGAACCAGGGGTACTCCCAGGTGTCTGGCATCAGCAGGACGTCGCCGTTGTTGACGTGCCGCCAACCGCCATTGCGAATTTGGCCGCGGCCGGGCGGCGGGGGTGGGCCGGCCGGGTCGCCTTCGAGCCAACGCTCCACGTCGTAGTGGAAGAACTGCTTGCTCCACAGCAATCCCGCCGCCGCTTGTCGCACCACCCGCATCTCGTCGTCCGTGGCGGACGACGGACGCGTCGTCGCGTAGAACTCGTCTGCCTCCACGCGCCGCGCCTGCATCACGTCGTCGAACGGCGGAGCGCTCGCGTCGTCCGGACTTGGCTGTTGGAGCCGGAGCCGAATCTCGCGCGTCTCCCCTGGGGCGACGGTGAGGCGGTAGCGCAGCGCCGCCTTTGTTCCGAATCCCTCTGGTCGCACCGTCGCCCCGCCATGGACCACGTGATCGCCGATGCCGTCCTTCGGGTACGGCGATCGGTTGGCCGAGCCGTAGAGCAGGGCCGCGTTCGTCTCGTTGTCGCATGCGACGGACTCCACGAAGCCGGTGCCCGCGCCGGAGTCGCCGGTGAGCGTCAGCGCCGGGAGCTGTGGGTGGGTCGCCACCAGCCGCGCGCCGTCGCCGGTGATGCGCGGGACGCCGTCAGCGTCCGGCAGCCCCCAGGCCCACGTGTTGCGAAACCACAGCGTCGGAAGGATCTCCAGGATCGCGGTCTCAGATCCGGGGTTCGTGACGGTGACCCGCACGCAGAGGTCAGTCGGAGTCGCCTTCGCGTAGTCGACGCAGATGTCGAAATACCGGTCGCCGTCGAAAACACCGGTGTCGTCGATCTCGTACTCCGCCTCTAGCCGGCTTCGGCTGGAGTTCTCCGCCACTAACTGCGCGTAGGGGTACTGGCGCTGCGGATAGTGGTAGCGCCAGCTCATCCACGAGTGAGTCGGTGTGCCGTCGACGAACCAGTAGCGCTCCTTGACGTCCTCGCCGTGGTTCCCTTGCGAGTTCGTCAGGCCGAACAGCCGCTCTTTGAGGATGGGATCGCTGCCGTTCCAAAAGGCGAAAGCGAAGCACCAGGTTTGGTCGTAGTCGCAAAAGCCCGCCATGCCGTCTTCGTTCCAGCGATAGACGCGTGAGCGCGCGTGCTCGAACGGAAAGCTCGCCCACGCGTCGCCGTCGACGCTGTAGTCCTCGCGGACGCTGCCCCACGCGCGTTCGGCCAGGTATGGGCCCCATGCTCGCCACGGTGAGTCATGGTGGTCGCCTTCGCGAAGCCGTGCGCGTTCAGCGCCGTCAGCCGTCACCGCCACGCCGACAAGGGTCGCACATCGCCGCCAGTTAGGCTGGGCGACGGAAGCCATGGCTACCAGAACCATGGGGTTGTGAGAAAGCGGAGTGCGTCGTGGCCCGTGTCGTCGTTGACGTCATGTTGAAGCCGGAAATCCTCGACCCCCAAGGTCAGGCGATTCTCGGTGCGCTCGGCCGGCTGGGCCACGCCGAGGTGACGTCGGTGCGGCAGGGCAAGCACTTCGAGATCGAGGTGGCCGGCCCGCTTGACGACGCGGCGCTTGACCGGATCCGCGAGCTCGCTCGCACATTGCTGAGCAACCCGGTTATCGAGGATTTCGCGGTTCGCGCCGCGGCCGAGTAGCGAGTCATCGACGGACGGAAAGCTGGTCCGCTGCCCCTCAGTGCCCTTCGTTCGCGACCCGCAAACCATTCGTTTCGCGACAGTCGCGCGCCAATTCACCCCTGTTGTGCTGTTAAGCCGCGTGTACTGACGGGAAAACCTTGTCACGAGGGCTGACGTCCGCGACGGCATGCGACGCGCACCACGGTCAAGGGATGGGGTAATGCACTTACAGCTACGGCTGCGGCTTCCTGGTGAGGGACGTAGCGTGCCTGTGGTCCGCAAGGTGCTAGGTCACGCCCTCGATGTGCTCGGCGTGCAGCGCGACTGTGTCGATGACCTGGAGTTGGTGATCAGCGAGGCCTGCACAAACGTGCTCGATCACGCCGGGCCGCAGGACGAGTACGCGGTGCTGGTCAGCATCGACGGTCGTGACTGCACCATCGAGGTCTGTGACGAGGGCCAAGGCTTCCGCCACCCACCGCCGGCCCCGGCCGGCACCTTGATCGATCCGGACGCCGAACACGGCCGTGGCGTCCAGCTGATGCGGGCTCTGGTCGACCAGCTCGATTTCACCGCCGGTGACGCCCGTGGCACCGTCGTCCGGCTGCACAAGTCGCTGACCTACGCGTCAGCCTCCAGCTGATCTCGGCTCGCCTCCCTAGGGCCGGTCGGCCGCGGTCCGGTGTGAGCGCGGTCGACGCGCGGCGGACCGGTATCCTCGTAGCCGAACCCGCCTGTCGAGCTCCCCAGGAGCGCCGCTCACATGACTGCCCGCATCGGCGTCGTCACCTTTCCCGGCTCACTCGATGATCGCGACGCGTTGCGTGCGGTGCGCGCCGTCGGGGCGGAGCCCTTGGCGTTGTGGCACAAGGATCCCTCGCTGCACGACGTCGACGCCGTCGTGCTCCCCGGTGGCTTCTCTTACGGCGACTACTTGCGCTGCGGCGCCATCGCCCGATTCTCGCCGGTGATGGAGGCGGTCATTCAGGCCGCGAAGGACGGGATGCCGGTGCTCGGCATCTGCAACGGCTTCCAGGTGTTGTGCGAGGCGCATTTGTTGCCAGGCGCCTTGACCCGCAACTCGCACCTGCATTTTCGCTGCAAAGACCAGGCGCTGCGCATCGAGAACAACGCGACCGCCTGGACCAGCGGGTATGACGTCGGGGCGCGCGCGGTGATTCCGGTGAAGAACGGCGAAGGCTGCTTCGTCGCAGACCGCCAAACCCTCGACATGCTGGAAGCCGAGGGCCGGGTCGTCGCGCGTTACATCGAAGGTTCTCCCAACGGCTCGATGCGCGACATCGCCGGGATCACTAACGAGCGAGGCAACGTGGTCGGCCTGATGCCGCACCCCGAGCACGCCATCGACGCGCTGACCGGCCCGTCCGCCGACGGCGTCACGTTCTTCACCAGCGTCCTCAAGGCGCTGGTCTCGGCATGAGCGCGCACATCGACACGGTCACGCACGCGGCCGCCACCCCCGATGCCGAGCTGCCGTTCGCCGAACTCGGGTTGAAGGACGACGAATACGCGCGAATTCGCGACATCCTCGGTCGTCGGCCGACCTCGTGCGAGCTGGCGATGTACTCGGTGATGTGGAGCGAGCATTGCTCCTACAAGTCGAGCCGCAAACACCTGCGGCAGTTCGGCGAGAAGGTTCCGCCTGAGGCGAAAGACATCTTGCTTGTCGGCATGGGTGAAAACGCGGGCGTCGTCGACGTCGGGCAGGGATTCGCCGTCACGTTCAAAGCCGAGTCGCACAACCATCCGAGCTACGTCGAGCCGTATCAGGGCGCGGCCACCGGCGTCGGCGGCATCGTGCGCGACATCCTCACCATGGGGGCTCGGCCGATCGGCGTCATGGACTCGTTGCGGTTTGGCCCGGCCGACGCGCACGACACGCATCGGGTGCTGCCGGGCGTCGTCGCGGGCATCGGCGGCTACGGGAACTGCCTTGGTCTGCCGAACGTCGGCGGCGAGGTCGGCTTTGACGAGACGTACCTCGGCAACCCGCTCGTCAACGCGTTGTGCGTCGGCGTGATGCGCACCGATGGCATCAAACTGGCGACCGCGCCTGGCCCTGGCAACAAGGTGATCCTCTTCGGCGCGCGCACCGGTGGTGACGGCATCGGCGGCGCCTCGGTGCTGGCCAGCGCGACGTTCGAGGCCGAAGGCGAGCGGAAGCGACCCGCCGTCCAGGTTGGCGACCCCTTCGCCGAGAAGGTGCTCATCGAGTGCTGCCTCGAGATCTTCGCCGAGGATCTGGTCGCCGGCATTCAAGACCTTGGCGCCGCAGGTCTGAGCTGCGCGACGTCCGAACTTGCCTCTGCGGGCACCGGCGGCATGCGGGTTGTTCTTGACACCGTGCCGTTGCGCGACCCCACGCTCGCTCCAGAGGAGATCCTCATGAGCGAGTCGCAAGAGCGGATGTGCGCCGTCGTCGAACCGGCAAAAGTCCAACGGTTCATGGAAATCTGCGGCAAGTGGGACGTCACCGCGACGGTGATCGGCGAGGTCACCGACACCGGACGCCTCGAAATCTTCTGGCGCGATGAACTCGTCGTCGACGTGCCGCCCCGCACGGTGGCGCACGAGGGGCCGGTCTACGACCGCCCGATCGCGCGGCCGGCCGACCTCGACGCGCTCAATGCGGACGACGCGAACGCGCTGCCGCGGCCGTCGTCCGGGGAGGAGTTGCGCGCCACGCTGCTGCGCCTGGTCGGCTCATCGAACCTCGCTGACAAGTCGTGGATCACCGACCAATACGACCGCTACGTCCTCGGCGGCACTGCGCTGGCAATGCCTGACGACGCAGGGGTTTTGCGGGTCGACGACGCCACCGAGCTCGGCATCGCGCTCGCGCTCGACGGCAACGGCCGCTACACCCGGCTCGACCCATACGCCGGCGCGCAGCTCGCGCTTGCGGAGGCGTATCGCAATGTCGCGGCGGCCGGCGCGCGACCGCTCGCTGTCACCGACTGCCTCAACTTCGGCTCGCCTGAAGACCCCGAGGTGATGTGGCAGTTCACCGAGGCGATTCGCGGGATCGCCGACGGCTGCCTCGCGCTGGGTGTGCCGGTCACCGGCGGCAACGTCAGCTTCTACAACCAGACCGGCTCCACGCCGATCAACCCGACACCGGTGGTTGGCGTGCTCGGTGTCATCGATGACGTCGCTCGCCGTCGGGCGATCGGCTTTGACTTGGACGGCGCGGTCATTTACCAGCTCGGCGAGACGCGCGCCGAATTCGGCGGCAGCGAGTGGGCGCATGTCGCGCACGGGCATCTTGGCGGCCGGCCACCACGAGTCGATCTCGACGCCGAACGTGCTCTCGCCAAGGTGTTGGTGACAGGCGCCACCGAAGCGTTGATCGGCGCGGCGCACGACCTGTCCGACGGCGGGCTGGCTCAAGCGCTCGTCGAGTCGTGTCTCCGAGGCGGCCGGGGTGCGCGAATTTCGCTGCCTGGTGGGCTCGACTCGTTCGTCGCGCTTTTCTCGGAGTCGAGCGCGCGAGCCGTTGTCGCGGTGTCGCCCTCCAACGCGGCCGCGTTCGAGAAGCTGGCCGCCGACCAGGGCGTGCCGCTCGCTCGCATCGGCGTCACCGGTGGTGACTCGCTTGAAGTCGACGGCTTATTCGCGGTCGGCGTTGATGAGTTGCGCGCCACGTCGTCCGCGGTCTTGAGCGGATTGTTCGACTAGCGAGCCTGTTCGATGCCCGTCGCGCCGCGCCGTCCGCTCTTCGCTGACGTCGCGTCGGCGTGCGTTCGGCAATGGACCGCGCTCGCCGATTGTGTCGACGAACTTCCGGACGACGTGTTCCTTGAGCCGACCCGATTGCGAGGATGGCGAGTCTCGGAGCTGGTGGTGCACTTCGCGGCGTGCGTCAACGCGGTGTCGGTGCGGCTGGCCGAGCCGGCGCCGACAGCTCGCCCGATGTCGCTCGGCGCGTATCTGACCGCGGTGCCGACCGCCAGCGACGTGATCGCGCAACGCGAGATCGACGCCGCGGAGCGGCAGAATCCCCCACAGTTAAAGGAAAACCTTCGCGCGGCGCTCAAGAACCTGTCGAACTCGATCGCCGCGGCGAGCCATGATCGGGTCATCAACACCCGCTTCGGCGCGATGCGCCTCGACGACTTTCTCGTCACCCGCTGTGTCGAAGGCGTCGTCCATGGGCTCGACTTGGCGCAGGTGCCGGGAGTCGTCACAGTCTCCGATCTCGACGCGTTGCGGATCACCACACGCGCGTTGCTCGACACCATGGTCGAGAAGGCGCCGGGCCGCTCGGTCGAGTTGCGGGTGCCGCCGATCGCCGCGGTGCAGTGCGTCGAAGGCCCGCGCCACACGAGGGGCACGCCGCCGAACGTCGTCGAGACCGATCCCAGCACCTGGATCGAGCTTGCCGCGGGCCGGGTCCGCTGGGCCGACGCCGTCGCCGACGGCCGGGTGCGGGCGAGCGGCGAGCGCAGCGACCTGCGGGCGTTTCTTCCACTGCTCTGACGGGGCTTTTCCACAGCAGCGGACGAGGTGGCGGCGCCGAGGATCGCGGATCCGGCAGGCTCGTCGCATGCCAACCAACGAGACATCTTCCGAATTGTCAGCCAGCTGGTATGACGACGTCGCCGCCAACGTCCGCGGCAAAATGCGCTCGGACGACGAGGGCTGCGTGTGGGTGCTGTTCACCGACGAGGAGCACGTCGTCCAAGTCGGCATCGCGCTCGAGTCGGACGGGCGCGTGCTCGGAGAGATGGAGTACGACGGGCTGTCGCACATCATCGGTGAGCTTGATCTGCCGGGTGTCGTCGTGGCGGTGTCGCGCGCTGACGGCGAGCCGCTCGCGGAGGACTGGGAGCTGTGGGAGCAGCTGCGCGGCCGACTCGCCGCACTCACCAGCTGCGAGTTGCTTGACCTGGTGATCGTCGGCGAACAGTCATGGTGGGCGGTGCTCGGCGGGCGCTCGAATCGCGCGGCGTGAGGCTCGACCGCCCGTGTCACGGATCTTCGAGGTCGACGTCAGCGCGCTCTGAGCAGACGATCATGAGGGCTTGCGATACTGGCGCGGCACCCGCCCGTACACTGGACGACGAAGTCCCGCCCCTCTCGCGCTAGGAGCTTCGCCCGTGCCCGGTGGCGACGGCAGGCTTAACCACAATCTTCTCGACGACGACTTAGGTCCGCAGGACGCGTGCGGCGTCTTCGGCGTTTGGGCCCCAGGCGAAGAGGTCGCCAACCTCACCTATTTCGGGCTGTACGCGTTGCAACATCGCGGTCAAGAGTCGGCTGGCATCGCCGTGAGCGACGGCCGGAAGATCCTGGTTTACAAAGACATGGGCCTGGTCTCGCAGGTCTTCAACGAGTCCAACTTGGCCAGCCTGCGCGGGCACGTCGCGATCGGCCACGCGCGTTACTCGACGACCGGCGCCTCCGTGTGGGAGAACGCGCAGCCGACCTTCCGCTCCACCGCCGTCGGCAGCATCGCCTTGGCGCACAACGGAAATCTGACAAACACCGGTGATCTCGCGCAGCTGGTCGAGAAGGCGCAAGCCGACAGCGGCGAGATCGCGTTTTCGCACCGGCCGCTGCGCTCGACCTCCGACACCGACCTGGTCACCTCGCTGCTCGCCAGCCATCCCGACCGCAGTCTCGAAAGCGCTGCCCTTGAGGTGCTCACGCAGATCGAGGGCGCCTTCAGCTTCGTGTTCATGGACGAGACGACGTTGTACGCCGCGCGTGACCGGCACGGTGTGCGGCCGCTTGCGCTCGGCAAGCTTGAGCGAGGCTGGGTGGTCGCGAGCGAGACCGCGGCGCTCGACATCGTCGGCGCCGCGTACGTGCGCGAGATCGAGCCCGGAGAATTGCTCGCGATCGACGAGAACGGCCCGCGGTCGAGCCGGTTCGCGCCCGCGAAGCCGCGGTTCTGCACCTTCGAATTCGTCTATCTGGCAAGGCCGGATTCCACCCTCGACGGCCGCAGCGTGCACGCGGTGCGCGTTGACGTCGGACGACGGCTCGCCCGCGAGGCGCCGGTCGACGCCGACCTCGTCATGCCGACGCCGGATTCCGGAACACCGGCGGCCATCGGCTACGCCGAGGAGTCCGGAATTCCTTACGCCGCAGGCTTGGTAAAGAACGCCTACGTCGGGCGCACCTTCATCCAGCCGTCACAAACCCTTCGCCAGCTGGGAATTCGGCTGAAGCTGAACCCGTTGCGTGACGTCATCAAAGGCAAGCGGCTGATTGTCGTCGACGACTCAATCGTGCGCGGCAACACGCAGCGTGCCGTCGTCCGCATGCTCCGCGAGGCGGGCGCCACCGAAGTGCA
>Ga0187809_10000711_pt1 | contig 16957 bp, 17 predicted proteins | sample NC_wetland_sal_i_8_FD_132415 | JGI IMG/M metagenome (GOLD analysis project Ga0187809, IMG submission 132415) | Wetland sediment microbial communities from Neuse River Estuary, North Carolina, USA - ASW_4 | ecosystem: Environmental > Aquatic > Freshwater > Wetlands > Sediment | place: USA: North...
ATCGGCCCGGGCGCCCTCGCGGGTAATTTCCAGGGGGGTCACCGGCATGCTGTCGATCTCCCTGAGCTGGCCCAATAGAAAATCGGTCACCGGGAAAAAAGTAGACGGCTGGGCGGAATCGCCACCGGCGGTTGACGGGTCGCCAGCCGGGTGGTTCCCGTGGCACGCACTACAGCAAATTCCCAGTAACAGACCGGACAACAGCCAGGTTATACGCATGTGCAAAAGTACGACAAATTGCCCCGGAACCGCTTGCTCCGGTGGAAGGGTTGCGTGGAGGATGCAGGCTATTTCCTGAAGGGAGTGATGCCGATCCGGATCCCGTAGTTCAGGAGGTGTTCGCTGACCGTATAGTCCTTTTTATAGGTGGAAAACCATTGATAGCGGAGTACGGGGCCAACCTGCCAGCTGACCTTACGGGCCCCGAAGGAAAGGAAGATGCCCAGGTTGCTGGCCATATTGGATTTGCGCATCAACGACGGGTCGTTCACATAATTTCTGCCGTCGGAAGACAGCAGGTAGGCGTATGACCCGAGGATCAGGGACGGCTCGATGTCTGCCGATGCGTTCAGCTGAACATGATCGCCGCTATAGAACTGGTATTGCAGGCCGACGGGCAGGGAAAGCTGGACGCTGTAATTTTTGATATTGACCGGCGTCAGTCCCGTCCCATCCCCGTAATGCGACACGTACTGCCTGGAATAATAACTGTCCGGATTTTTCAGGATCAGCATGGCAACGGTGGGATGCATTTCATTGGAACGGATATTATACCCGGAGTAGCTGAAGTGAAGCCCCGTCGTAAACTTCCATTTCGGGGCAAAGGCATAGTTCATCTGCGCGCCTGCCTCGAATCCCAGGGCCGGATGATTCAGCACCTTGTAGCTCGAAGGAAGGATCGATACGCTGGTACTCAGGAATATGGATGGAGAGACCGGCGCGCCCCGGAAAGCTACACTGGCCACACTGGGTGCCATAAAATAGGTATAGGTAATCCTGTCATTGTGTTTGCTTTTTTGCGCCGTGGACGCAATCCCTCCCCGCCTTCCTGCGTCACTGGCGGGTGTTGCATGCCCCGCAGTGCCGGCCTGGATATTACTGCGGTTCACGTTGTTCCATGCAACGGCCGGGTAGGCGATGTCACGCTGCGTGGACTTTGCCGGGTCGTCCGTTGCGTAGGCTACCGGGGAACCCGTCAGGATCTTTCCGGTCTTTTGGCTCTCCGTGCCGGTCATTTCGGGGGAGGCAGCGGTTGCGTCCGGTAAGATGACAGCATTGCTTTCCTGCCAGGTATAGGTGCCGGTGGGAAGGGGGGTAAAGCCATTATAGGCGGTTGCCTGCTGCCCGTTTTCGGGAGAGGCCGGTAGCGTCGGCGGAAAATCTTCGGAGTCCCGGCCGGTCCCCGAAGCGGCCGTGACAGTAGTCACCGGCGCCGCTACACCGGCGGAACGATCGCTGGCCGGCATCGGATCCTGCATCCCCCCTGTCTTCCGGGGAACGCGCGCTTCACTTTTTGTGATATCAGCCTGCAGTATTCTGGGAGTGAGGGAATGCCTGCCGGCGGTCGCCTGGTGTTTCAGGGTGCGGGCAGCGGATGATTCGGGCGTGTTCATATGCCCGATGAAAACAAGGGTCGAAACCAACAGGAGACCTACCGTAATGGACGGCCATCTTCTCCCGGGGTGAATATCGTTGTAGATGCCTCTCCAAACGTTCCGGGAGGGCACCATCTTGAAATTATCGGCTTCCTGTCTGAGAAACTGCTCCAATTCATCTGTTGTAAATTTCTGTTCCATTTCACATAATTTCAGTTATTGGTTTCACGTCCCGTGATCACTTGAACCTCCGGTTAGCTTCCCGAAGAAGCGAGTTTGATCTTTTCCCTGGGTTGCACCAGGATTTTCTTCCTGATCAACAGGGCTTCCAGCATGGCCTTCGCCCGGGTGTACTGGGACCGGCTCGTACTCTCTTCGATATCCAGGATGGAAGCAATCTCGCGGTGGGAATATCCTTCAATCGCATACAGGTTGAGCACGGTCTTATACCCGACGGGCAACATCCGGATACATTCTACGACCTGCTTGGCCTGTAAAATGGAGGGAATGTTGTTCTCATTAAGGTAGATGCTGTTGGCATGAAAAAGGTCGACGCTGTCGGTGAATTTTTTATTTTTTTTCAAAACATTGATGCACGTGTGGACGATGATCTTTCTGACCCATCCTTCGAGGGCCCCCTGGTTCCTGAACTGGTGGATCTGGGAAAATACCTTGATGAATCCCTCCTGCAGCATGTCTTCCGCATCCTCACGGTTCCGCGCAAAACGGTAGCAAACGCCCAACATCCTCGGGCTGAAACGGTTGTATAATGCCTCCTGCGATGCAGCTGAATTCTCAAGACAGCCCTGAAGCATAAGTTCCTCCGTCATGGCAAATGGATGGTTTTCCCTACTAAGATAGGACAAAAATTAAGTTGAAAAGCTGCTTGCCGGTCAAAAATCGGGCTTTTCTTCCCTCCGCGGTCCGGGATGACGAGGCAACCGGTGACCGTCAGTTGCCGGGGGCCGGGCGTTTGGGCATTACGAGGCTGTCCGCCGGGTATTGTTGCTCGATCTGTTTGCGGGTCGACGCGACCCAGTCATTGATCGCCTGCTTTTGGGCCGGTTCCAGGACGGCGTCACGATGGATCAGGGTATAGGAAGAAAGGGGCATGTCACCCTCCTTGATCTCGTCGGTGATTTTCTGGAGCAGGTGATATTGCCGGGCGATCCTGTAGGACGTGAAAACCGAAAAATCGAGATGCCTTTTGCCTTCCTGGATATGGTCGTTCAGAAACCAGGCGACGGGTTGCAGGTGCCAGTACCAGGGATAGCGGCTGCTATCGGTATGGCAGTCGTTACAGGCCACCTTGAGGGCGTCCTCCACCTGTGGCGGCGGGGGGTACTTCAGGGCAATATCGGTCGGTGAAGGCGCCGCGGACAGGTTTTTGTCCGGGCGGAAGAACTGGATGACGATCAGGGCAATCAGCAAAATGACCAGCAGGGTCTTTAAGAACTTTCTCATGCATGCACAATTAGTGGTTTATCAATATATCGCCGGTCATCTCAGGGGGCACCGGCAGTTGCATCAGGGTAAGAATGGTCGGTGCGAGGTCCCCGAGCTTTCCGTTCTTTATGGGTCCGCGCCATTCCCGGTCGATGATAAAGAACGGGACCAGGTTAAGCGTATGGGCGGTATTGGGTGTTCCGTCCTCGTTGATCATGTAGTCGGCATTGCCGTGGTCAGCCGTCAGGAAAACCGTGTAACCGTTTTCCAGGGCGGCCCGGACGACCTGCTCCACGCAACGGTCGACCGTCTCCACGGCCCGGATCACGGCATCCCAGACGCCCGTGTGTCCCACCATATCGGCATTCGCGAAGTTGAGGCAGATGAAATCGGCGGTCTGGTTTTTGATCTCCGGCAGCAGGGCCTCCGTCACTTCGCGGGCGCTCATTTCCGGCTTCAGATCGTAAGTGGCCACCTTCGGGGAAGGGATAAGGATCCTTTTTTCTCCTTCGAAGGCCACCTCCCTGCCCCCGCTGAAGAAGAACGTGACATGGGGATATTTCTCGGTTTCCGCGATGCGGATCTGTTTTTTGTGATACCGCGACACAACCTCGCCGAGCGTATTGTTCAGATCATCCTTCTCGAAGATCACCTGCACGTCGTGGTACTGGTGGTTGTAAAGGGTCATGGTCGTATAATGCAGCACCATCGGTTGCATGTTGTATTCGGGGAACGCGGTCTGTGTAAGGGCCTCCGTGATCTCCCGGCATCGGTCCGTTCTGAAATTGAACGCGATGACCGCATCCCCTTCCCGCATGCCGGACCCCGGCGTCCCATTGTTGATGATGGGCAAAATAAATTCATCGGTTACGCCCCGGTCGTACGATGCCCGGACCGAGGCCAGGAGGTCATCCGATGCCTCACCGGTCCTGTGTACGAGTGCATCGTATGCCTTTTTTACCCGTTCCCAGCGCTTGTCCCGGTCCATCGCATAATAGCGGCCGGTGACGGTTGCGATCTTTCCCGTCGTCCGTTCGAGGTGATCCTGCAGTTCTTTGAGGAAGCCGAGACCGCTCTTCGGATCCGTATCGCGGCCATCGGTGAAAGCGTGGACATATACTTCCTGCAGTCCCTTTTCGTGGCAGAGGGTGGTGATGGCTTTCAGGTGATCGATATGGGAATGCACTCCCCCGTTGCTGACCAGGCCCATCAGGTGGAGTGCCCGGTTATTCTTTTTCGCGTATTCCAGGCTGTCCAGCAGGACGCTATTTTTCTGGAATGAGCCATTCCTGATCGCTACGTTGATCCGTTCAAGCTCCTGGTATACAATGCGCCCCGCACCCAGGTTGAGATGGCCGACCTCGCTGTTGCCCATCTGCCCTTCCGGCAGTCCGACTGCAGTGCCGCAGGTTACGAGCGTGGCATGCGGATAAGTGCCGTAAAGTGACGTAACAAACGGTGTATCAGCATTTTGAATAGCATCGCTTGCCTTCTTTGTACCCAGCCCCCAACCATCCATGATGATCAAAATGACTTTTCTTGCTTCCATGCGTCAAAGCTAATTATTCCGTGGTTTTTTGCTAAAAATTGTTTATCTTTAAGACGAATCTGCCGCTACTTACCAGCTAACTGGTGCGAACCTGTTACTTGCTTTACGCCCTTTACCTGTAAATCGTGAGTCATGAAAAAAACTTTACTAACGCTGGGCATATTCATCCTCTTTTCCGCATTCAGGGTGCAGCCATTCGAAGATGTGATCCGGGCTATCCGTTCCGGGGACGCCGCACAGGTGTCGCAATATTTTGACAACACCCTGGAAATCAGTTTGCCGGATAAAAGCAGCTCCTATAACCGGAACCAGGCGCAACAGGTATTACAGGATTTTTTTTCCTCCAATGCCGTCAGGGACTTCGAAATCCTTCACACCAGTGAAAACGCCGACGCCAAATACTGTATCGGCAACCTCAAAACATCCAACGGTACCTTCCGTACCACGATCTTCATGAAGCAAAAGGGTAACCGGACATTGCTCCAGGAGATCCGGTTCGAAAAATGACGGCGACCACCCACCTGCTGCCGGCTGTCGATCCGCCGGCTTTTTAAACCCTCCAGGCGCCTGTTTCGCGTTCCTGCAATACTTTTGTTTACATGAATGATGCCTGGTACCAGGACAACCTGCGAAATCTTATTAAAAATGCGCTCGCCGAAGACGTCGGCCCCGGGGATTACTCGACGCTTTCCTGCGTGGATCCCCTCGCCCGCGGCCAGGCCGTTCTGAAGGTCAAGGAGGCGGGGATCCTCGCGGGCGTGGAAGTGGCCGGCAGCATTTTCCGTTACGTGCAGCCGGATGCTTCCATGGAAGTGTACAAAAGGGACGGGGACCCGGTGGTGCCCGGGGACATCGCTTTCACGGTCACGGCTGCCATCCGGACGATCCTCACCTGTGAACGCCTCGTACTGAATTGCATGCAACGGATGAGCGGGATCGCCACCCTTACCCGCCGTTATACCGCGCGCCTGGAAGGCTATCGCACCCGGTTGCTGGATACCCGCAAGACCACCCCCAACTTCCGGTTGCTGGAAAAGGAAGCGGTCCGGATCGGGGGCGGCTACAACCACCGCTTCGGACTTTTCGACATGATCATGCTGAAAGACAACCACATCGATTTTTGCGGCGGGATTGACAAGGCGGTCTGCCGGGCCCGGGATTATGTGCGGGAAAAGGGGCTGGACCTGAAAATAGAGGTGGAAACCCGGACCCTCGACGAGGTGGCCGCCGCCCTGGAGACCCAAAAGGTCGACCGCATCCTGCTGGATAATTTTACGCCGGAGATGGTCGCAGCGGCCCTGAAAATGATCGGCACGGCCTGTGAAACCGAAGCCAGCGGGGGGATTACCCTGGAAAACATTGAGCGCTATGCCGCTACGGGAGTGGATTTTATCTCCAGCGGGGCCATCATCCACCACGCCGGGAGCCTGGATTTAAGCCTTAAGGCCCGCCTCATACAATAATATGCCGAAGAAAAAGTTATATAATACGAACGGGATAGTTTATTCGACTGATCCGGAATTCAAAACTGAAGAAGAAGCCGAACAGACTGCTAACATTCCCGTAAGTGATCAGCAACTGAGTGTGAGGCTGGATACAAAACACCACGCCGGCAAATCAGTCACCATCGTTGAAGGTTTTATTGGGACCGCCCCCGAGCGGGAAGCGCTCGGCAGGCAACTGCGTTCTTATTGCGCGACGGGTGGCGCTGTAAAAAATGATGTGATCATCATACAGGGCGACCACCGGCGGAAGGCCGTTGCATGGCTGTTGAAGCAGGGGTTTAAAAAGACCCGGACCGGGTAGTATGCGGGCGTTTTAAAAGAGTATTGACATTTGTATTGTCCACTTTTATAACTTTATAACCAATATCCGTATTTATGGTCTCCAAGATCTCACAGGGTGTAAAAGTAAGCGTTGAAACTTTTTACCAGCCGGAATACAGCAATCCCATCACCAGCGAATACATGTTCGCCTACAGGATCACCATCGAAAACAACAACCCGTTTCCCGTCCAACTGCTGAGAAGACACTGGTACATATTCGACAGCAATGCCGAACGGCGCGAAGTGGAGGGAGAGGGCGTAATCGGCGTACAGCCGCAAATCAACCCGGCCGAAAAATACCAATACGTAAGCGGCTGCAACCTCCGCAGTGAAATGGGTAAAATGCACGGAATGTATTTCATGGAAAACAGCAGCAGCAAGAAGACCTTCCTGGTCAATATTCCTTCCTTCGAAATGGTGGTTCCGCTGAAGCTGAACTAGGTCCGCGGTTTATACCGGGCCTCGTTGAAGATCGTCCCGTCGTCCAGTTTCATCAGCTGGGGCAGCGAGGTCCGGGGATGATTTTCCAGGTACTTCCTCACGATCTGCAATCCCACGAACGTACCGATATTGCCCGGCGACGCTTCCCCCAGTCCCTGGGTCGTGGGGCCCTCCCCGATATAGTTCTCAATCGTGCTTTCCTCCGTATTATGAAGGAGCTCGTTGTTCAAAAAAAAGCTCCAGATGCTGGCTTCGCTCCGGTAACATCCCTTTAGCTGTTCTTCGGTGTAGTTGAAACAGAGGTACTCGGGCGTATAGGGCAGCAGGTGGGTCAGCAGGTACATGCGTCGACCCTTTTCCACCATCAGGTCCACCAGGGGTTTGCCGGCGCTGCTGTCGGGGTACAGGTCATCAATAATGTTGCGCATGCAGTTCACGGCGATGTGTTTGCTGTCGAAGTTGCGCGAAAGATACGAGGGGTACTGCTCCTGGCCCTCTTCGCTCCTGTAAAGCGAAAAATCCTTCCCCATGTGTAATTGAAGTCCCACCCCCAGGCCCTCCCGGGTGATCACGTCCCCCTGGGTGCCGAAGGATGTCTGAAAACTGGCATTGACCGGGCCAATGAAGGTGATGATCGCCGCCGGCAGCCGGTAGGCGGGAAAATAATATTTTACAAACTGCAATCCCTGCCGGATCTCACCGGCCTCCTGGTCAAAACTGCGGTACAGAACGTCGCAGGAGTCCTTCAGCGGACGGTAGTCTCTCAGGAACAGGCGCAGCGCGGCATCCTGGGCATTCCGCGGTTCCAGCAAGCTGTCGAGATCCAGCCCTACGATGTTCTCGATAAAATCCGGCGTAAAGCGGGGATATGCGCGCAGGAGCGCCTGCAGGGAACCGGCGATATCATTGGTGTCGATCCGGAAAAAATCCCGCTCATAACGTTCGGTGGGGATGTTGATCCGGATCCCGGAAACATCGGGAATGTTTTGGTGGCTGCCGCATGAAATCAAAAAACCGGTAAGCAGCAGGGCAAACATTGGTTTTTTCATCCGGCAAAGAAAAGGAAAAAAGCACGAAGGGTTTGTTAATTGGAAAAAGCATTCCCCGCCAATTCTGCTAATTTTGCCTCATGAAAATTGTCCTCGCGCAGCAGAATTATCATATCGGGAATTTTGAGGCCAACACCCGGAAAATCATCGAGGCGATCGAGCATTCCCGGGCACGGAACGCCGACCTGGTCGTGTTCAGCGAGATGAGCATATGCGGGTATCCCGCCAGGGATTTCCTGGATTTCAGGGACTTTGTCAACAAGTGTTACGCGAGCATCGATGCCATCCTGCCCTACACCCGCGATATCGGGGTGATCGTAGGCGCCCCGGACCGCAATCCTGACCGCGAAGGCAAGGATCTTTTCAACGCGGCTTTTTTCCTTTATGAAGGCCGCGTCAAACAGGTGGTGCACAAAACCTGCCTGCCTACCTATGATGTTTTTGACGAAGACCGTTATTTTGAACCCGCTGCCTCCTGGAAAGTGGTGCCGTTCAAAACCAAACGGATTGCAGTGACCATTTGCGAGGATATCTGGAACCTGGGAGATCATCCGCTGTACAGGACCTGCCCGATGGACCGCCTGATGGAGCAGCAGCCGGACCTCATGATCAACCTGTCGGCCTCCCCATTCGATTATACCCATATCGAGGACCGCAAGGCGGTGATCAAATCGAATGTCTCGAAATACCGCATACCCCTGCTGTATTGCAATGCGGTCGGCAGCCAGACGGAAATCGTGTTCGATGGCGCTTCCCTGGCTTTCGACCGGGATGCCAATCTCTGTTACCGGCTGAACCAGTTTGGAGAGGAACTTGCCGAAATAACGGTGCACGACGATGGGTCCCTGGGGGCACCGGTCATTGAACCTGCCCTGGCGCTGCCCAACCAGGAGATCAAACCGCCCTTTTATCTTCCGGAGCTCAATATTCCCCAGATCCACAGCGCACTGGTCCTCGGCATCCGGGACTACTTTTCAAAAATGGGATTCACCCGCGCCATTGTGGGAAGCAGTGGCGGCATCGACAGCGCGGTCACCCTGGCGATCGCGTGCGCCGCCCTCGGTCCTGAAAATGTGCGGGCGATCCTGATGCCTTCCGGTTTTTCCTCGTCGCATTCGGTAGCCGATGCACAGCAACTCAGCAGGAACCTGGGCAACCCGCATGATGTGTTGCCGATCAAAAACATATACGGCCAGTTCCTGCGGGATCTGGAACCGCATTTCAAAGATCTGCCGTTCAATATTGCGGAGGAAAACATACAAAGCCGGATCCGGGGCAACCTGCTGATGGCGCTCGCCAACAAGTTCGGATATATCCTCCTGAACACGTCCAACAAAAGCGAGCTCGCTACGGGTTACGGCACGCTGTACGGAGACATGGCAGGCGGCCTGAGCGTGCTGGGGGACTGCTACAAGACCCAGGTGTACGAGCTTGCCCGTTACGTGAACCGGGAGGGCGAAGTGATTCCAGCCCATATTATCGGCAAGGCGCCGTCCGCGGAATTACGCCCGGACCAGAAGGATACCGACAGCCTGCCGGAGTACGAGATCCTCGACCGTATCCTGTACCAGTACATCGAGATGGTCCAGGGACCGGGCGAGATCAAACAGCAGGGGTTCGACGGGGCGCTGGTGGACCGGATCCTGAAAATGGTCAATATCAACGAGTATAAACGCAACCAGTTTTGTCCCATCATCCGGGTATCCCCAAAGGCGTTCGGGGTCGGAAGAAGGGTGCCGATCGTCGGTAAATACCTGGCCTGACGGGAAACGCCGCGGGGAAAGCAACCCGGGAAAGTGTACTTTTAATCAATTATTCATCACATATGGAAGCCTATATCGTCGCCGGTTACAGAACGGCAGTGACCAAATCAAAAAAGGGCGGGTTCCGGTTCTATCGCCCGGATGACCTGGCCGTCGAAGTCATCCGGGGACTGATGGCCACGGTCCCGCAACTGGCTGCTACGGAAGTGGACGACCTGATCGTCGGGAACGCCGTACCGGAGGCCGAGCAGGGACTGCAGGTCGCCCGGATGATCAGCGTGCGCGCGCTGGGCATTGAAGTGCCCGGGGTCACCGTGAACCGGTACTGTGCCAGCGGCCTGGAAACGATCGCCATGGCCACCGCGCGGATACGGGCGGGGATGGCGGATTGCATCGTCGCCGGTGGCACGGAGAGCATGACCATGGTACCCACGGCAGGCTGGAAGACGGTTCCCGCCTACTCGGTAGCGTCCGAAACACCGGATTATTACCTTTCCATGGGGCTGACCGCCGAAGCGGTGGCCCGGGAATACCAGGTGACGCGCGAACAGCAGGATGCATTCAGCCTTGCTTCGCACCAGAAGGCGTTGGAGGCGATCCGGCAGGGATATTTCAAAAGCGGGATCCTGCCCATTACCGTCGGGGAAACCTACGTGGATGAAAATAACAGGAAACAGCAGCGGACCTTTGTCGTGGATACAGATGAAGGAGTCCGCGCCGATACGACCCTGGAAGCACTTGCCAAACTGAAGCCCGCCTTTGCCGCGGGGGGCACCGTGACCGCCGGCAACTCTTCCCAGACCAGTGACGGGGCCGCCTTCGTAATCGTGATGAGTGAAAAAAGAATGCAGGAGCTGGGATTGCAGCCCATCGCGCGGCTGGTTCATTGTGTCAGCGCGGGCGTTCATCCGCGCATCATGGGGATCGGCCCCGTCGCGGCCGTCCCGAAAGTGCTGGCAAGGGCCGGCATGAACCTGTCGCAGATCGACCTGATCGAGCTCAATGAAGCGTTCGCGTCGCAGGCCGTCGCCGTGATCCGGAAGCTGGATGCGGATCCTTCGCGGGTGAACATCAATGGCGGCGCCATCGCGCTTGGACATCCGCTGGGTTGCACCGGGGCCAAGCTCACGGTCCAGATCATCAACGACCTCAAGCGGCTTAACAGGAAATACGGGATCGTCACCGCCTGTGTCGGCGGTGGCCAGGGCATCGCGGGGATCATTGAAAACATCTCCTGAGCCCGTTTCTCTCCCCTCTCCGTCAGAATTTCAGGGCCAGTCCCGCGGCGAGCAGCGACTTGAACTGCAGACCGGGAGCGTCATGTTGGGGACCGAACAGCTTGACATCATCGTCATAGATGAAGTTCAGGCTGAGGCTGGCATTGAGGGCCCTGGAGATCTTTGCCACGAACATGTTGGTCATCATCACATCCACGTTCTGGGGGTTGTGCTCATAGTTGGAGAAAAGATCCAGGCGACCGTTATAACTCAGGGATTTGGACTGGTTCAGATCGGCGATATAGATGATGCTGGCAAAGGCCCCGATCTCATTTTTCACTTTTTTCCCGGGGTCTACACCATAGCTGCCCTTCGCGGACAATGAATCGTCTTCCACGAACGTCCAGCGGGAGGTCGCGGGGGAAAGAAAGATCGACAGCCCCTTCACGGGTTTATAATCAAAGCCCAGGCTCAACAGCAGGTAGCCGGGCGCCATGAAATTGGAAAGGAGGTCCCGCGTTCCGTCGCTGTTATAGTTGTACCCTTTGGAGAACTGGCTGTGAAAATCGAACAGGGCGGCTACATCCCATTTGGGAGAAATCGCGTAACCATATTTTGACAGCAGGTCGATCCGGTCATCGTTCTTCCGCGTCCCGAGGCTGGTAGTATTTACCAGTCCGTAGTTCAGATCCAGCGTATTGTCCCAGCTGTTCTTTCCTTTCTGATAATGGGCATACAGGCCAAGGTAGGTCGCCAGTGAGAGTGAAAAATCGTCCCCGCCCGCGGCCCAGTTGTTCTGGCTGCCCTGGCCGAAGTTCAGGGTATAGATGCCCCCCGTTTTCCAGGTCTTTCCCGAGTCGATCTTTTCCTTTTTGACTTCCTGCGTAGCGGCGGATTGCAGGTCCTTGACCGACTGATCCTGGGCGAGACTGTTCAAAGAAACTGCGGTGGCGAGCAACCCCAGAATCAGTGAGGGCGTTTTCCTGGTTAATTTCCCGATTTTCATATTACGTTTTTCGGCAAAAGTAATACTATGCTTTCGAATTCACCGGCTGCGTGCGGAGGATGCTGATCATCCCGAAGCCTTGGAAAAATGAAGTATTTTGCGGGCTGTTTCACTGCCAAATAACCATGACATGATCGAAGAATTACTGCAACGATTAAAAGATGAACACGGCCTCAGCCCGCAACAGGCCACCGGCGTGCTCCAGACGATCAGCGGATTTATAAAGGAGAAATTTCCAATGGCGGCCGGCATGCTTGACCAGTTCCTTCCCGGCGTACCGCCGGCTGCCGGAACCGCTGCAACCGACCCGGGGGATTTCCTGGACGGGGTATCCGGAAGGACCGGCGAAGACCTGGCGGATATCGCCAAAAGCAAGCTCGGCGGACTTTTCGGAAAAGACAACAGCTGAGGATATTATTGGAACGGGAAAGCGGAGGGTCCCCTCATGTAAGCATTTCCCGGGCGATGACGATTTTCTGGATCTCGCTGGTCCCTTCGCCGATCGTACACAACTTGCTGTCGCGGTAAAATTTTTCGACGGGGAAATCCTTGGTATATCCATAGCCCCCGAAGATCTGGACCGCCTCCGTGGCCGTCCTTACCGCGGCTTCACTCGCATAGTATTTGGCGATCGCTGCGGCCCGTGTAACGTTTTCACCCCGCATTTTAAGGTCGCACGCCTGGTTGATGAGCAGCTCCGATGCCAGGAGTTCGGTCTCCATATCGGCGAGCTTGAAGGCAATGGCCTGGAAGGCCGAGATCGGTTTGCCGAACTGGTGACGTTCCCGGGCATACTGAACCGAAGCATCGTAAGCGCCCCTGGCAATGCCGAGTGCCAGGGAAGCGATGGAGATGCGTCCCCCGTCGAGTACCCGCATGGCCTGGCGGAACCCGTCGCCCACGGCGCCCATGCGCGCGCCATCGGGAACGCGGCATTCTGAAAAGATCATTTCCGCCGTTTCGCTGGCACGCATGCCCAGCTTGTTCTCCTTTTTGCCGCCCGAAAAGCCCGCCGTGGTCCGCGGAACGATAAAGGCCGTCGCATTGTCCCGGGTCCCGGGCGCCCCCGTTCTGCAGATCACCACCGCCACGTCCCCGCTCCTGCCATGGGTGATCCAGGTCTTGGTGCCATTGATGATCCAGTCGTTCCCGTCCCTTTCGGCGGTACACTTCATGTTTCCCGCGTCGCTGCCGGTTCCGGCTTCCGTCAGTCCCCATGCCCCGATGTGCTCGCCGGACGCCAGCCGGGGCAGGTAGTCCGATTTCTGTTCATCGTTGCCAAAGGCCAGGATATGCCCGGTGCACAGGGAATTATGGGCCGCCAGCGACAGCCCGATCGATCCGCAGACCCGGGCGATTTCCCGGATCACGGCGCTGTATTCAAAATAGCCAAGGCCTGCACCGCCGTATTGCTCCGGTACGAGCACGCCCATGAGCCCCAGCTGTCCCATTTTCCTGAATACTTCCACGGGAAAGACCTGATCCTCGTCCCACTCCATTACGTGCGGCCGGATGTGTTGCGCGGCAAAATCGCGCGCGGTAGCGGCGACCTGGGTGGTAAGCTCATCATATCGGAAGTCCATAATGCGGTTTTAACGATTGCAATTTAGCTGAAAATAAACAGGAACCATCCTGCTCGCGGGCATTTTGGCGGCGGCAGCCTAGAAGTGCAGGGTCAGCCCGTCGTAGGCCAGCTGCATCCCGTTCTTCAACTCCGCTGAAACCGCGGCATGGGTGCCGAGCTGGTGGCTGATGTGGGTAAAATAGACACGCGGGATGCGCAATTCTTCCGCGAGCGCGACCGCTTCCGGAAGCGTGTAATGGGAAACGTGGGGTTCCTTGCGAAGGGCATTGATGACCAGGGTGTCGCTGCCGGCGATCTTTTTTTTCTCGCCCGGTTCAATGTGGTTGGCGTCGGTGATATAGGTGAATTTTCCAAAGCGGAACCCCAGTACCGGCATGCGCAGGTGATAGACCGTGATGGGGATCACCGGCAGGTCGCCCACCATGAACGGTTCCTGGTCGATGGGATGCAGGTCGATCTCGGGGAGGCCGGGGTATTTCTTGTCCGAAAATGCGTACAGGAACTCCCGTTTGAGGGCCTGGATCGTAAGTTCATTGGCATAGACCTTTACGGGACTTTGCTGGAAGTAATTGAAAGCCCTGATGTCGTCCAGTCCCGCGATGTGGTCCTTGTGCGGGTGGGTGAAGATCACCGCATCCAGTTTTTTCACCTGTTCGCGGAGCATCTGGGTGCGAAAATCGGGCGTCGTGTCCACGACCAGTGTCGTCTCCCGGCTCTTCACGAGGATACTGCTCCGCAGCCTTTTGTCTTTTTCATCGGGAGAGGTGCACACTTCGCAGCCGCAGGCGATCATCGGGACACCGCTGCTGGTCCCTGTTCCCAGGAAGGTAACTTGTATGGAAGGGTAATTCACTTGTTCAAAGCTAACAGAAGATTGGGAAATAACCGCCGTGCGTTCGCGGCCGGGTGAAGGTCCCGGCTAGCGTTGCTTATAGTTCGGAGAGTTCGTTGTTGGCAACCACCTCGTCATACATTTTTTGAGAATCCCGGGTCAGGAGGTCCGGGTTGATATCGAGCGTGGGGATCAGGTCCAGCAGGGTATTGATCCTTCCTTCCGGGTTCAGGAACCGGTTAAGCACGACGACCCGCTTTTTTTCGAGAACGCAATAGCCGCTCTGGAAGGAGCCTCTTTCATAGCGCAGGATATAGCCGACCTCGTCCAGTATGTTTTCCAGTCTTTTTAAGGTAGCCTGATTGTATTTCATCCATTCATTATTGCTGCAAAAATAATTTTTTTCGCATCACAAATTACACCTTTGTGGTCATCCGGATCACGGGAATGATCATCTCTTCGAGACTCACGCCCCCGTGCTGGAACGTGTTGCGGTAATAATTGGCAAAATGGTTGTAATTATTGGGGTAGCACAGGTAACCGTCCTGCTTAGCGAAGATGAAAGATGAATTCACGGTGGGAACGGGCAGCCCCGCCTGGCGCGGATCGCGAAAAGCCAGTACCTCCCGGGGATCATAGTTCAGGTTACGGCCGTGTTTATAGCGCAGGTTGGTGGTGGTCTGTTTGTCCCCGACGACCTTCTGCGGCGTGTTCACGCGGACGCTGCCGTGGTCGGTTGCCAGGATGATGTTGCACTTCTTGTCGGCGATCCTCTTGAGGGCCTGGTGCAGCGGGGAATGTTCGAACCAGGATGCCGTCAGGCTCCGGTAGCTTACTTCGTCGGCGGCCAGTTCCTTGAGCACTTCCATTTCCGTACGGGCGTGGCTGAGCATGTCCACGAAATTATAGACCACGATGCTGATGTCATTGCTCAGCAGGTTGTGCACATTGTCCACGAGCCGCTGGGCGTCCTGGTGGTTGGTGATCTTGGTATAGGAATACCGGAGGTGGTCCTTGCGCAACCGCTTCAGCTGCGCCTGGAAAAATTTCTCCTCGAACAGGTTCTTGCCTCCTTCCTCGTCATCATTTTTCCATTCCGCCGGGAACTGCTTTTCGATCTCGATCGGCAACAGGCCGGCGAAGATCGCATTGCGGCTGTACTGGGTGGCGGTGGGTAAAATGGAATAAAAGGTCTCTTCCTCGTGGATCCGGAAATTTTCCGCGAAAATCGGTTGGATCGCCTTCCACTGGTCGAAGCGGAGGTTATCGATCAGCAGAAAAAGGGTCGGCACCTCCTTGTCCACGTGGGGGAAGACCTTGAACTTCATGAGCTGGTGGCTCATGATGGGCGCGTTGCCGGCGGGATTGCTCACCCATTCCGAATAATTTTTCGATATGAACTTGAAAAACTCCGTGTTGGCCTCGGTCTTCTGCGCCTGCAGCACCTCCTGCATTTCCGGGCTGTCACTTTTTTTCATTTCCAGTTCCCAGTAGACCAGCTTCCGGTAGATCTCCATCCATTCATTGTGGTCCGGGTTGTTGTTCAGGGCCATGAACAGGTTGCGGAACTGCTGCTGGTAGGCGAACGTCGTCTTCTCGGCCACCAGGCGGCGGTTGTCGATGATCTTTTTCAGGGAGAGCCATACCTGGTTCGGGTTCACCGGCTTGATCAGGTAGTCGGTGATCTGTGAGCCGATCGCCTCGTTCATGAGGTTTTCGGTCTCGTTCTTGGTAATGAGCACGATCGGCACCTGGGTATTGATCTCCTTGATCTTCTGCAGCGTTTCCAGGCCCGTGATGCCCGGCATGCTTTCGTCCAGCAGCACCACATCGATGAAATTGTCCCGCACGAAGTCGATCGCATCGAAACCGTTGCTCAAAGGCTTGATCTCGTATCCTTTGTTCTCCAGGAACATGATCTGCGATTTGAGGCTCTCCATTTCATCATCGATCCATAAGATTTTTGCCAGGCTCATACATTAAATTTTTTCAACAGAAGGTTGAGGGAGCAGAACCGTGAGAGTGGTTCCATCGGACACAGCCTTACAAATGTAAATGATTCCCTTCCCAAAAACTACCTTTGCGGGTCTTTGCAGGCATTTTAACAATTTTAAAAATGGCGTTCCGGAAAATTATCAACGATCCCGTATACGGGTTCATCACCATAGACGACGAGCTGGTCTACGCCGTGATCTCGCATCCCTGCTTCCAGCGGCTGCGGCGCATCCACCAGATGGCGATGGCCCTCCTCGTTTACCCCGGCGCGGTCCATACCCGGTTGCATCATGCACTGGGAGCCTACCACCTCATGACGGACGCCCTGAACGTGCTGAAGGAAAAAGGGATCGTGCTGACCCCGCAGGAAGAGCAGGGTGCCCGGGTGGCGATCCTGCTGCACGATATCGGTCACGGACCCTATTCCCACGGGCTGGAAAAGGTGCTTATCCGGGACACGACCCATGAGACCCTCTCCATCCTGCTGATGGAGCGGCTCAATGCGGAATTCGGGGGCCGGCTGCAGACCGCCCTGGATATCTTCACCGGCCGGCATCCCAAAAAGTTCCTGCACCAGCTGATCAGCGGCCAGCTGGACGTGGACCGTATGGACTATCTCAACCGGGACAGCTTTTTCACCGGCGTCAGCGAGG
>Ga0187809_10000713_pt1 | contig 16947 bp, 19 predicted proteins | sample NC_wetland_sal_i_8_FD_132415 | JGI IMG/M metagenome (GOLD analysis project Ga0187809, IMG submission 132415) | Wetland sediment microbial communities from Neuse River Estuary, North Carolina, USA - ASW_4 | ecosystem: Environmental > Aquatic > Freshwater > Wetlands > Sediment | place: USA: North...
CGACGGGTGGGCGAGCGGCACGACGAAATGTACGTACAATCGGACTATGACGCCGTTCGACTTCGTGGCCTCCCTGGCGTTGATCTCGGTGGCGGCCGGACTCCTCGGCTCGCTGATCGGCCTGGGCGGCGGGGTGGTGATCGTCCCCGTCCTCACGCTGCTGTACCACGTGGACATCCGCCTGGCGATCGGCGCGAGCATCGTCTCGGTCATCGCCACCTCGAGCGGCGCGGCCGCCGCCTACGTGCGGGAGCGCATGACGAACCTGCGGGCCGGGATGTTCCTGGAGCTCGCCACGGTGACCGGCGCGGTGAGCGGGGCGTACCTGACGACGGTGTTCCCCACCCGCGTCCTGTTCATCGTCTTCGGGCTCGTCCTCGCCTACTCGTCGTTCACCACCTTCCGGCGCCGGCACGCGGACCATCCGCTCACCGAGTCGAACGACCGGATCGCCAACTACTTCAACCTCCACGGCTCGTACTACGACCAGGCCGAGGGCCGCGAGGTCGCCTACAAGGTGGTCCGCACCAAGCTCGGGCTGACGCTCATGTACGTCGCCGGCCTGGTGAGCGCGCTGCTCGGCATCGGATCGGGCGCCCTCAAGGTGCCGGCCATGGACAGCGCGATGCACCTGCCCATGAAGGTCTCCTCGGCCACCAGCAACTTCATGATCGGCGTGACGGCCGCCGCGAGCGCCAACGTCTACTTCATCCGCGGCCAGATCGACCCGGTCATCGCCGCCCCGGTGGCCATCGGCGTGCTCCTCGGCGCCACCGTCGGGGCCCGTGTGCTGGGCCGGGTGGCGAGCCGCACCGTGCGCCTCGTCTTCGTCGTCGTCCTCGTCGTCATCTCCCTGCAGATGCTCCAGAAGGGGATCCTCCCGTGACCGACGTGACCGGACCCACCACCCCGGCGCAGCCGCAGCACCACGGCGGCCCGGGCCGCCGCCGCCCGCTCAGCCCGGACGAGGCGCGGGCCATGGAGGAGAAGGTGCGCCAGGTGGAGCTGGCCATCAGCCTGGTGCTGCGCATCGGCGTCCTCGTGAGCGTCGCCATCATCGCCGCCGGGCTCGTGGTGCTGTTCGCCCATCACACCGACTACCTGGGACTCCGTGGGCCCGTCTCGTACACCACGCTCACGTCCACCTCGACGCCGTTCCCGCACTCGTTCGGCGCGCTGTGGCACTCGATCGCGCAGGGGGAGGGGCAGGGGATCATCCTGCTCGGCGTCCTGGTGCTCATCCTCACGCCCGTGGTGCGGGTGGCGGTCGGCGTCCTGTCCTTCCTCTACGAGAAGGACCTGCCCATGGCCCTGGTCACCCTCCTGGTGCTCGCCCTCCTCGTCGGCTCGTTCTTCCTCGCCGGGGCGTGAGCGATGGCCAGCCAGGTGGTCCGGTCCAACCCGCTGCCGCTGTGGGCGCAGATCGTCGACGACCTGCGCCGCCGCCTGCTCGCGGGGGAGTTCGAGCGGCGCTTCCCCACCGACGAGGAGCTCACCGGGTACTACGACGTGAGCCGCCAGACGGTGCGTGAGGCCGTGCGCCACCTCGCGGACGAGGGGCTCGTGGTGCGCGAGCGGGGCCGCGGGTCGTCGGTCACCCCGCCCGTCCTGGAGCAGCCGCTGCACGCCCTCTACAGCCTGGCCTCGACCGTGCGGGCCAGCGGCCTGGCGGAGCGCAGCGAGGTGCTCGCCGCCGACCGTCGCCCCGTCCCGGCGGCCGTGGCCGCGGACCTCGGGGTCGAGCCCGGCACCGAGGTCGTCTTCATCGAGCGGCTGCGCTTCGCGGACGACGAGCCGATCGCGCGCGACCGCTCCTGGCTGCCCGCGGACCGGGCCGCCGGGCTGCTCGACGCCGACCTCACGTCCGGAGGGCTCTACGAGCTGCTCGCCAACCGCTGCGGGGTGCGCATCACCGGCGGCTGGGAGCGCCTCCGGCCGGTGCTGCCCGATCCGGCCGACCAGGCTCTGCTGCGGCTGCCGCCCACGGCGGCCGCCTTCTCGGTGGAACGCCTGGTCCTCGCCGGGGACGCGCCCATCGAGTGGCGCACCAGCCTCATCCGCGGCGACCGCTACTCGATGGTCACGCAGTGGCCCGCGGGCACGCGGCTGCGGCCTGACCAGCCCGGCTGACCGGGGTTCACCGGCTCCGCAGGCTCCGCAGCCCGGTGCGGAGCTCCCTGACCAGGATCTCGGGCTGCTCGAACGCGGCGAAGTGCCCGCCCCTCTCGGCCTCGCCGTAGTGGATCAGGTGGGCGTAGGTGTCCTCGATCCAGCTGCGCGGCAGCCGCGGGATGTCGCGCGGGAACACGGTCACCGCGACCGGCAGCGTCAGCCTCGGGCCGGCGAAGCTGCCGGCCTTGTTCTCCCAGTAGATGCGGGCGGACGACGCGGCGCTGTTCGTGAACCAGGAGACCGAGATGGAGTCCAGCATGTCGTCGGTGGCCAGCGCGTCCTCCGCGAGCCCGCGGTTGTCCGTCTTGGACTGGTACTTCTCGTAGATCCAGGCGGCCTGGCCGGCCGGCGAGTCCGCCAGCGCGATCCCGACGGTCTCGGGTTTGGTCGCCTGCAGGTGGTTCGACCCGCCGAGCTCGCCGGTGTAGAGGGCGAGGGTGTCGACGGCGCGCTGCTCGTCGGGCGAGAGCGTGGCGGGTATCTGCGCGGGGACTGCGAACGGGGTGGTGAGGTGGATCCCCAGGAGTCCCCGCGGCCGCATCGCCCCGAGGGCGGTGGTGACCACCGCACCCCAGTCGCCGCCGTGAGCCGCCCAGCGCTCGTACCCGAGGCGCGTCATCAGCTCGGCCCAGGCGGCCGCGATGCGCGCGGCATCCCAACCGGTGCCGACCGGCTTCTCGGAGAAGCCGAACCCGGGGAGCGACGGGATGACCACGTCGAAGGAGTCCGCGGCGTCCCCGCCGAACGCCACCGGGTCCGTCAGCGGGCCGATCATCCGCAGGAAGTCGACGAACGAACCGGGCCACCCGTGCGTGAGGACCAACGGCATCGCGTTCGGGTTCGTCGACCTCACGTGGATGACGTGGATGTCGAGCCCATCGATCCTCGTCAGGTACTGCGGCAGGCGATTGAGCCGCGACTCGAACCGGCGCCAGTCGTACTCCCGTGCCCAGTGGTCCACCAGGGCGCGGGCGTTCTCCACGCGGACGCCCTGCGACCAGTCGGGGACCGTCTCCGGGTCGGGCCAGCGAGTCCGGGCCAGGCGTTGCCGGAGGTCGTCGAGCTCGGCGTCCGGGATCGCGACGGTGAACGGGCGCAGCAAGGGGGAGGCTGCGGGCTTCGGCGTGGTCATGGCCTTCTTCTCCTGGATCTCGCGACGGTTTGCACAGTGGTGTGCAACATACGTCGCTTGCACAGTGGTGTGCAAACATAGGGTCCGTGCACACCCGACCCGGTACCGGCGCCCTGTGAGCGACAACCGCCAGCGCATCCTCGACGTGGCCCTCGAGGTTCTCGGCCGCAACCCGGACGCCGGCATGGGCGACATCGCCGTCGCAGCGGGCGTGGTCCGCCGCACGGTGTACGGCCACTTCGCCTCCCGGACCGACCTGGTCCGCACGCTGATGCAGCAGGCCGTCAGCGAGGTCGCGGCCGTGCTCGCCGAGGCCGACGCCCCGGGCCGGCCGGCCGACGCGGTGTGGGCTGACTTCGTCGCCCGCCTGTGGCCGCTCGGGCACCGCTACCGGGTGCTGCTGGTGCTCCGGCGCGGCGCGCACGGCGACGAGATCCACGCACCGCAGGAGCCGATCGAGGGAAGGCTCGCCGGGCTCGTGGCTCGCGGTCAGGACGCCGGGGTGTTCGGGCGTCACCTTCCGGCGAGGCTGCTCGGCCGGGTCGCCTACGCAGCCGTGCTCGCCCTCGCGGACGACGGCCTCGCCGAGGACGCGCTCGACGGCACCGCGGCCACGGTGACGACCCTGCTCATGCTGGGCGTCCCCGCGGCACGCGCGCAGGCGCTCGTCGACGGCCGGCCCTGACGCGAGGCGGCACCGGTTGCGAGCGCGCCCGCTCCGCGGCGCGGCACCCGGGCTCCTTCGTCATGCGCGCTGGTCGGACCTTCGCGGGCTCGCCTTCTCGGGCGGCACGACGAGCACGGGTTGCTCGGCGAACTCCAGCACGTGCCGCGAGCGCGTGCCGATGTACGGCTCGCCGCTCGCCGACCGGGCCGACTTGCCGAGCACCACCAGGTCCGCCGGCCACGTGCGCGCGTAGCCGAGGATCGCCGGCGCGATCTCGCCGGTGAGCACCTCGGCGCGCACCGTCAGGCCCTGCGCCGCCGCCAGCGAGGTGACGCGGGCCAGCACGGCGGCGCCGGCCTCGGCGAGGCGCGCGTCGACGTCCGCGCGGTCGCTCGCCGCCTGGACCACTCGGGGGAGGCCGTGGTCCACCGCCACGTGCACCGCCCGCAGCTCGGCGTGCAGCGCGGCGGCCAGCTCGACCGCCACGCGTGCGGCCGCGAGCGAGTCCCGCGTGTCGTCCACGGCCACCAGGATCCGTTCGATCATGAGCCGGGCCTCCCGTCGGCGCCCACGGCGCGGCGCAGCCGCATGCCGTCCTCCTGCTCCGCCTGCTCGAGCGTCAGCTCCAGCCGGGCCAGCGACTCGCGCAGCCACGGCAGCCAGCGCTTGTCGAGCGCCCGCATCCGCCGCCGCGTGACCGCGATCTCCGACTCGAGCCGGGACACCGCCTCCTGCGCCGCGGCGGCCCGGGCGCCGGCCAGCAGCGCGGCCCGGAACGCCGCCGTCGCGGGGACGATCGCGGCGTTGCTCGGCACCGCCTCGTCGCCCGGCGCCGGGTCGGCCAGGACCGCGTCGTCCCGGTAGCTCAGGCCCATCGCGGACGTCCACGTCACCTGGACGTCCGCCGGCCGCGCGGGCGTGGCGCCGCGGATCGCGTCCTCGCCGCCCAGCAGCGCGGCGCGCAGCCCCCACGTCTGCGCCTCGTCGTACGCCGCCGACCAGGCGCGCTGCCGCAGCTCCAGGCGCGTCTGCAGCCGCTGCCGCTCCGGGATGAGGATGCGCAGCTTGCGGTCGAGCTGGTCGCGCCCGCGCTCGGCGGTGGCCAGCCGGCCGCGCAGCCACATCCGGCCGGCGCGGCCGGGCGGGATGGTCCGCGCGACGGGCATCGGGGCTAGCCCCCTGCCCGCGGGTGTGCCGCGAGGAACCGGCGCGACAGCATGGTGAGCTCGCGCTCCGGGAGCACGGAGACCACGTCCCAGCAGCGGCCCAGCGTCTCCTCGAGCGTGCGGCGCTCGCCGCGGCGCTGGTGGGTCAGCGTCCGCTCGAACGTGGTGGCGAACTCCAGGTAGAGCTGGTCGGTGCCGCTGAGGGCGGCCTCGCCGACGATCTCCGCCAGCTGGCGCACCTGCCGGGCGCGGGACAGGGCGGCCAGCAGCTGCGCGGCGAGCTCCAGGTGGTCGTCGCGCGTGCGCCCAGGGCCGGCGCCGTGCCGCATCAGCCGGGACAGGCACGAGAGCGGGTCGATCGGCGGGTAGATGCCGCGCGCGTGGATCTCCGGCGCCAGCACGATCTGGCCTTCGGTGATGTAGCCGGTGAGGTCGGGCACCGGGTGTGTGATGTCGCCGCCCGGCATGGTGAGCACCGGCAGCACCGTCACCGAGCCCGCGACGCCGCGGATCCGGCCGCAGCGCTCGTAGAGCGAGGCGAGGTCGCTGTAGAGGTAGCCGGGGTAGGCGCGCCGCCCCGGCATCTCGCCGCGCGCGGCCGAGACCTCGCGCAGCGCCTCGGCGTAGCTCGTCATGTCGGCGAGCACGACGAGGACGTGCCGGTGCAGCTCGAACGCGAGGTGCTCCGCGACCGTCAACGCGATGCGCGGCGTGAGGATGCGCTCGATCACCGGGTCGTCGGCCGTGTTGAGCAGCAGCACCAGCTCGCCGGCCGCCGAGCGCTCCTCCAGGGCCGCCCGCACCGCGTCCGCGTCCGCGTGGGTCACGCCCATCGCCGCGAACACGACGCTGAACGGCTCGTCGCCCGACGTGGACTGGGCCGCGATCTGCGCGGCGAGCTCGAGGTGGGGCAGGCCCGCGGCGGAGAAGATCGGCAGCTTCTGGCCGCGCACCAGGGTCATCAGTGCGTCGATGGCCGAGATGCCGGTGAGCACCGGCTCGGCCGGCGGCTCGCGGTGCACCGGGTTGAGCGGGTTGCCGGCGATCGGCGCGGTGGTGGCGCCCGAGACCGGCGGGCCGCCGTCGATGGGCTCGCCCCGGCCGTTGCACACCCGGCCCAGCCAGCCCGGGCCCACCGGCACGCGCAGCGGGGTCCCGGCGAACGCGACCCGGGTGGTGGCCGGCACCAGCCCGACCGTGCCCTCGAGCACCTGGACCACCGCGAGATCGCGGTCCACCTCGAGCACCAGCCCGTGCCGTTCCGGCTCGCCGGGACGCCCGTCAGCGCGTCCGTCGGCGATGCGGATCACCGCGAACTCGTCCCAGCCCACGCCCTGAACGCCGCGCACCACGAGCAGCGGGCCGCGCAGCTCGCCCACGTTGCCGTACTCGACATCGAGCCCGGGGACCGTGCTCATGGCCGCACCCCCAGCTCGTCGAGCACCTGCTGGCGACGAGCCGCGACCCCCGCCGTGTCGTCGGGCGGCGTCTCCTGCGCCGCGCGCAGCAGGGGCGAGAAGTCGAGCTCCTCGATCTCGCTCGCGGTGCTCCCGGCCTCGATGAGGCCGTCGCAGCGGTCGACGACGTCCAGCACCGCGTCCGTGAGCACGGCCGTCTTCTCCGGCGAGCAGTGGGCGTCGTTGGGCGACAGCGCGTTCTGCTGCAGCACCGCCTCGCGCAGCAGCCGGCCCGCGAGCAGCACCACGCGCTCGTGGCCGGGCAGCGACCCGGCGCCGACGAGCTCGGCCAGCTCGCCGAGCCGATCCGCCTCGGCCAGCAGCGTCGTCACGCGCGCCCGCCGCTCGCCCCACGCCGGGTCGCCGTGGCGCGCGTACCAGGGGGCGAGGTTCTCGGCGTCGCGCGAGAACGACCCGGCCCACGCCACCGCGGGGTAGTGCCGCGCGTAGGCGAGGTCGCGGTCGAGGCTCCACAGGGCGCGGACGAACCGCTCGGTCTGCGCCGTCACCGGCTCGGTGGTGTCGCCGCCGGCCGGCGAGACCGCGCCGATGATCGTCACCGAGGCCGTCGCACCGCCGAGCGTGACCACCCGGCCGGCGCGCTCGTAGAACGCCGCGAGCGCCGACGGCAGCGATGCCGGGTAGCCCTCCTCCGCCGGCAGCGCGCCGGACCGGGACCCGAACTCCCGCAGCGCCTCCGCCCACCGGGACGTGGAGTCGGCGATGACCACGGCGTGGTAGCCCATGTCGCGGAAGTGCTCGGCGACCGTGACGCCGCTGTAGATGCTGGCCTCGCGGGCCATCATCGGCATGTTCGAGGTGTTCGCGATGATCACCGTGCGGTCGGCCAGCCGCCGCCCGGTCCGCGGGTCGGCGAGCTCGCGCAGCTCGTCGAGCACGTCCGCCATCTCGTTGCCGCGCTCGCCGCACCCGACGTAGACGATGACGTCCGCGTCGCACCACTTGGCGATCTGCTGCAGCAGCATCGTCTTGCCCGTGCCGAACCCGCCCGGGACGGCGGCGCTGCTGCCCTGCGCGATGGGGAAGATCGCGTCCAGCACCCGCTGGCCCGTGACGAGGGGCGCCGCGGCCGCCACCCGCTCGCGCACCGGCCGCGGCCGGCGAATCGGCCACCGCGTGCTCAGGGCCACGTCCACGCCCCCGACGACCGCGACCACGTCGTCGGCACCACGCCCGCCCGCGGCTGCCAGCCGCTCCACCGGGCCCGCGACGCCCGGCGGCACCAGCACCCGGTACTCGATGCCGCCGGCGGGCACGGTGCCGAGCACCGCGCCCTCCTCGACCCGGTCGCCGACGACGACCGAGGGGTGCCACTCCCAGTCCGTCCGGCCGCCGCCGCGCGGCGCGGACGCCGTGAGCCACGTGGGCGCGCCGGACAGCGGGCGCAGCAGCCCGTCGAACACGCCGCCGAGCAGGTCGGGCCCCAGCAGCGCCGCCAGGGGGTGCCCGCGCGCCTCGACCGCGTCGCCGGCGGCCAGCCCGCCCGTGTACTCGTAGGCCTGCACGGACAGCACGTCGTCGCGGATGGCGACCACCTCGCCCGGCAGCTCCTCCCGGCCCAGGGCCACGACCTCGGCCATCGCGACGCCCTGGAGCCCCGTCACCTCGACGAGCGGGCCGCTCACCCGCAGCACCCGGCCGGTCATGGCGTCGCCCACAGCGGGCCCAGGTCCAGCCCGGCCAGCGCCCGCTCGACGAGGGCGTCGACCGAGGCGTCGACGCGGCGCCCGTCCGGCAGCTCGCCGACGACGCCACCGGACGGGTGCGGCCGCACCCGCGCGTCCGGGGCGAGGCGCGCCCGCACCAGCGCGACGAGCCGCCGCTCGACGTCCGGGTCGGCCAGCAGCTCGCGCACCGCGGCGTGGGCTCCGACGCGCAGCTTCTCGTACACCGCCAGCTGTGCCGTCAGCACCACGCGGCGGGCCTCCCGGCGGGCGCGCGACCGGTCCTCGGCCTGCCGCTGGGCGGCGTCCGCCTCGCCGTCGGCCCGGGCGCGGGCCAGCACCGCCGCGGCGCGCTGCCGCGCGGCGTCGGTCGCGTCGTTCGCCTCGCGCTCGGCGCGGGCCCGCAGGGCGTCCGCGGCGGCGTCCGCGCGGCGCAGCAGCACCTCCCGCAGCGGGTCGAGGGCGGCCGTCACGCCCCGCTGGTCGGCGCTCGTCGTACGCACGGCCGCCGGCCTCGTCGTCCCCGCCGCGCTCGTCGTCATGCCGGCAACCGCATGGTCAGGGGCGCCGCACGGGCGGCCGTCGCGTCGCCCACCGCCTCGGCGGCCGGCTCCGAGAGCAGCACCACCGCGACCGACGCGGGCAGCTGCTGCCACGCCGCCCGCGCCTCGTCGGCGCCGGTCACCGGGTACACCCGCGCGCCGCCGAGCGCGAAGCCGGCCACCAGCTCCGGCGCGCCGATGACCGCGACGTCGCTCATGCCTTGCCGATCAGGATGATCGAGACGATGAGGCCGTAGATCGCGATGCCTTCGGCCAGGCCGACGATGACCATCGCGCGGCCGAAGAGCTCGGGCCGCTCGCTGATGGCGGCCAGCGCGGCCGCGCCGGTGTAGGCGACGGCGATGGCGGCACCGATGGACGAGCCGGCCACGGCGATGGCGGCCCCGATGAGCGCCGAGCCGTTGACGGTGGTGGCCGCCGCGGCGACGGCACCCGGTGCGGCGGCGGCGGACGGGCCCGCGGTGGCGACCATCGCCACCACCACGAGCGCGGCGACCATGAGGAGCCCGTTGGCCGCCAGCACCACGCGCAGCGCGGGTCGCCCGCGCCGTCGCAGGGCCCAGCTGGTCGCCAGGCCGACGACGAGGATCGCGGGCAGGCAGATCGTCCAGATGATCATGAGGCCTCCGTCGGTGCGAGCGGGACGTGCCAGGGGCGGAAGGGCCGGCCCTCGCCCTCGAAGATCCGGGAGAACAGCTCGTAGTACTCCAGCCGCAGCGCCTGGATGCCGGCGACCAGCCCCTCGAGGGCGAGCGTCAGCGCGTTGCCGACCAGGAAGACGACCACGGCGCCCACGACGCCCGGCACCCCGAGGTGCGCCAGCGCCGTCACGCCCTGCCACACCACCAGGCCGAGCGCGGCGTGGGTCATGCCGAAGGCGGCGAGCCGCGCGAAGCTCACCAGGTTGGAGCCCAGGCGGATCACCAGGTCGAACAGCTCGATCACCGCCTGGCCGACGCCCGCGCCGCCACCGCCGGCCGCCGCGAGCAGGCCCGTGAAGGCGACCACCATGCCGACCGCGGCGACCGCACCGCCGGCGGCGGCGAGCGCCCCGAGGCGGAGGTAGACCCCGCCCGCGAGCGCGCCGAGCCCGAGGAACAGCGACGCCCCGGCCAGCCCGGACGGCGCGTACACGGCGCGGCGCCAGCCGCCCTCCCGGAAGCGGTTGACGGTGCCGAGGGCATAGGCGCCGGCCAGCAGGAGCGCGCCGATCGCCACCGCGACCAGCAGCAGCGTCACGGCGTGCTCCAGCGGCGACAGCCAGAGCACGGGGATCACGCCGGTGGGCCCGAAGAACTCGCCGTACAGCGCGCCGAACACCGCGCTGGCCAGGCCCGCGCCGGCGAGGAAGAGCCAGTACGGCCGCAGGCGCGCCAGCCGCTGCCACCGCCCCGACCGCACCGCGAGCGCGCCGACGAGCAGCAGCAGGCCCTGGCCGGCGTCGGCGAACATCATGCCGAACATGAGCACGTAGGCGGCCCCGGCCAGCACGGACGGGTTGACGTCGCGGTACGGCACGGTGGCGTAGGTCTCGACGAGGGGCGCGAGCTCGCGGGACAGGCCCTGCCGCGAGAGCAGCGTCGGCGGGTCCACGCCGCGCGGGGCCGGCAGCACCACGACGGCGCCGTCGACCGCCGCGGCGGCCCGCGCCAGCGGTGGCACGGTGTCCGCCGCAGCCCAGCCGAGGAGCGCGGAGACCCGACCCTGCGTCACCGCCCGGGAGGCCCGGTCCTCGAGCTGGGCCTCGCCCGCGATGAGGTCGGCCCGCCCCTCCCGCTCCCAGGAAGACAGGTCGGACCGCGGCGCGACCGTGGCGACGGCCGCCGCGGCGCCTCCCACCCGCTGCAGGGCCGCCGCAGCCGGGGAGGCGACCGCCGGGCCGCCGCCGCCCGGGTCGTCGAGGTCGACGCAGCCCAGGTCGGCGACCGTGACGAGCAGGTCGCGCAGCGACTCCGTCGGTGCGAGCAGCGCGACGCGCCGCATGCCGATCGGGCTCAGCGCCTCACGCCACGGCATCGAGGGCCTCCGATGCGCCGCCGCCGCGGGCCGCCAGCTCGAGCGCCGCCCGGACCCGCCAGGCGTCCACCGCCAGCAGGGCCGCCGTGCCCACCAGCGCGCTCGGGCCGGTCCCGCCCCGGGCGGCCATGCCGGCGGCGTCCCGGTCGACCCGTGCCCACCACGCCGCCTCGGCGCGCCACAGCTGCTCCGGCGCGTCGACGTCGGAGAGCGCCCAGCGGACCGGGGCCGGCAGCGCCGCCCGCAACGCGGCCAGCGATCCGGCGCCGCCGGCAGCCCGGCCGAGCACCCGGGCCGCGAGGCGCCGCACCCGCTCGCTCGGGGGCGACGACGAGAAGCCCAGCTCACGGGCGAGGACCAGCGCCGCCGCGCCGCCCGCCCAGACCCGCGGGTCGGGGACGTCGAGACCCACCCGCTCGGCCGACGAGAGCCGCATCGCGACCGCGACCTGGTGCGGGTCGTCGCTTCCCGGGTCGCCCCAGGGCGACCGGGCGAGCGCCCGGCGCAGACCGGGCGCATCCTCGGTGGCGGCCAGCCGTGGCCACGCGGTCGCCAGGGCTCCCAGCCGGTACGGCGGTGGCGCCGTGCCCCCGGATGCCCGGCGCAGCCGATCGTCGACGTTCATCGCCTCGATCGGCGCCGCCAGCGCGCGCAGCACGGCGACGCCGTCGCGCGGCGCCCAACCCGCCAGGACGCGCAGGTTCCAGACGAGGGTGTCCACGACGGCCCGCTGCGCCTGCTCCAGCGACTGGTCGGCCCGCACGTCGCGGCCGTACGGCCCGCCGACCAGCACCTGCAGGGCCGCCTCGAGCGACGGGGCTGCGGCGAGCGCCCGCACCGCGGGCGGGCCGAGGCGACGGCGCCGCATCGCGGCCGACCGGACGCCGACGGCCACCCAGGCTGTGCTCACGGCGCACCGCCCGGGCCGCCGGCCGTGACCATCTCGGCGACGGCAGCCGTGATCCGGGCGACGTGCTCGGGGATGCGGCCCACGGCGTCCGCCCGCAGCCGGTCGGCGCGCGCGTGCGCCGCCACGAGCTCGGCCTCGGCCCGCTCCTCGGCGACCCGCCGGGCACGCGCCAGGGCGTCGACGCGCTCGGCAGCCGCACGCCGCTCGGCCGCGGCCGCGATGGCGCCCACGCGCTCGGCCGCGACCCGCGCGGCCTCGGCGGCGTCGCGGGCGCCCTGGTCGAGGGCCTCGTCGCAGCGCCCCTCGGTGGCGGCGAGGGCGGCGAACAGCGGGGCGAGCTCGGCGGCCGCGTCCGCCGCCCGGTCGGCCGGCACGCCGGCCATCCCGGCCGGACCGGGGGCGCCGGCCGGAAGGAAGCGGCGCAGCAGACGAGGCGCACGCGGCATCGCCTAGCCTCCTCCCTCGGACGGCTGATTCCACGGTCGCGAGCGCAGGGGGTGCCGGCCAGGGTCCAAAGGCCGTGGTCGTCGTGACGCACGGGGTCTCCTCGATCGGCCGTGCGGCGGTCACCGGAGGTGCGCGAGGAGCCGGTCGGCGTGACGATGGCGACGAGCCGGCCGGTCAACGAAGGAGCCACCATGGACCACGTCGCCCACGCCGAGGTGACGATCGCCGCCTCGGCCGAGCGGGTCTGGGACGCGCTGACCGGCGCCGAGCCGCGCCCGGAGATCATGTTCGGCGCCCGCACCGTCAGCGACTGGCAGCCGGGCCACCCGATCGTCTGGCGCGGCGAGTGGCAGGGCCGGCCGTTCGAGGACAGGGGCGAGGTGCTGGTGGCCGACCGCCCGCGTCGGCTCGTGGTGACCCACTTCAGCCCGCTGTCGGGGCAGCCGGACGTGCCCGAGAGCTATCACCGGCTGGACTACCGCCTCGAGGCCGCCGAGGGCCGCACCCGGGTGACGCTGGACCAGGACAACAACCCGACCGCCGAGGCCGCCGAGCACAGCGCCGCGAACTGGCGGACGATGCTCGACGGCCTCAAGGCCGTGGCCGAGGCGTCGAGCTAGCCTCCCGCCCATCCCAGGACCGCCCCCGGCAGCGAGACCCGTCGAACGGCGCACCGACCTCGTCCGGGACGACGATGCTCGACGGTCACCCCGCGGGTCGCTGGGCCCCACGGCCCGCGGTGTCGCCCGCGTGCCGTTCGTCGTGCAGCCCCGCCTCCTCCGGAGTGGTCCCGGAGAGCATCGTGATGGCGTGGCCGAGGGAGTAGCTGGTGATGGTGCTCGCGGTCATCCGGTGGACCTGGCCCGGACTGATCGACAGCCGGCCGACGACATACCCCGCGGCGATGGCGGAGAGCGGATCGACCCGGAGCGGGGTCAGCGCCTCCCGGCTACCGGCGTACTCGCCGGTCCGAGCGACGGCGGCAGCCGCCACCGTCAGCACGCCGCGCCGCCCGCCACCTCGTGCCGCCGCACCGAGGACGGCGTGCAGCAGGGCGTGGCTGCGTGCGGACCGCGTCCCTGCGGCGGCTCGGCGCGGGTGCTCCCCCAGCGACATCCGCACCTGCAGGTCGGCGAGGTTCACCCCGTTGAGCAGCGAGTTCATCGGCTCCGTCAGCCGCGGGTTCGGGTCGACGTAGCTGGGCCGCCCGGCGTCGTCGTCCCAGAAGTAGTCGACCGAGAAGCCGCCGTGCCACGCGAGCGCACGCCCGATCCGCTCCAGGTCGCGGGTCACGGCGGGCCGGTCCACACCCAGCTTCAGCGCGGGACCTCCGTTGCTGCCTTCCACGAGCCGACGGTCCGTCCGGACGGCGACGAGCTCGCCCCCGTCGAAGACCGCATGGGCCTGTTCGAACCATCCCGTCGCCTGCGCCTGGACGAGCAGACCATCGGGTTGTCGCACGCCCTCGACGATCCACGGCACGTCGACCAAGCGCCTGGCGGCAGCCTCGTCGCCGACGGCTCGGACGCCCGTGCTCGCGGTGCCGTCGGAGGTCTTGACCCAGCAGGGGTAGCCCAGCTCGTCGGCCGCGCGAATCACGCCGGCCAGGTCGTGCGCCACCAGCGTCGGTGGGTGGGGAAGGTCGAGCTCGTCGAGAAGGAGGGTGAACGCGGCCTTCGTCTGGACCCTGGTGAACGAGGCGAAGGGCGCGACGGCGAGCCCCGTCAGCGGCTCGAGCAGATCACGCGCCCAGGCGAAGAGGTACGCCTGCTCGTTGACGGGGAGCAGCACGTCGTAGTGCTGCTCGGTCAGCACCCGCCGGACCGTCCGGAGGTAGCCGACTGGGTCCTCCCCCGACGGGGGGCATCGGTGCACTCGTCGGACGAAGCGCGAGAAGCGCGCCAGGCAGGCCGGGTTGGGGTCGCAGACGTCCATCCGGTAACCCGCCAGGCCGAGGGCGGTGATGGCCTCGCGTGCGTTGGTGCTCGATCCCTCCGAGAGCAGGATCCGCGGCCCGCTCACGATCGGCGCTGCCGGAGGACCGGCACGGAAGCGTCGGTGAGGAGCGCAGCGACGCGCTCGGCGCTCGGGCCGAGTCCCGGCACCAGCGCGTAGAGCATCAGCCCGTCCGCCAGGGCCATCACGGACTCCGCCGTCGCGACCACGTCCAGGCCGGGATCGAGCGCCCCCGCCGTCTGGGCATCCGCGAGGGCACCCTCCAGCAACGCGCCGAACCGGCTGTGGTAGGTGCGCTTCAGCTCGGCGAGACCGGGGATCGTGGTCGCCAGGAGAAAGCCCTCCACCCATAGGCGCAGGAACGCACCCTCCGTCCGTAGCAGCGTGCCGGCGAAACCTTCGATCAGGGCGTCGACGACCGCCGGCCCGGAACGGGCGTCCTGCAGCTCGGCCAGGACGCGGTAGCGGCGCTCGAAGACCCGCTCCGACGAGGCCAGGAACAGGTGCTCCTTGCTGGTGAAGTAGCCGTAGACCGCGCCCTTGCTGAGCCCGCAGGCGTCGCAGATGGCGTCGACCGTCGTCGGCCCGTAGCCGCGCTCTGCGAAGACCCGGCTCGCCCCGTCGATGATCCGGTCCCGCTGAGCGCCGGACCGTTCCGCTGAGATGCGTGGCATGGGCCAACTATAACGACCGACTGGTCGGTTTTACTAGCGACCGAGTGGATCGTGCGGGTGCGCCGCGATCCGGGCTTGGTCCACCCGCCGCTCGCCGCGGCCGAGGGCCCGCGCCAGCCCCACCCCCGCGGCCGCCCCCAGGGCCGGCCCCACCAGGTAGACCCAGAATCCGTGCCACGTGCCCGTCACCAGGGCGGGGCCCAGGGTGCGGGCCGGGTTGGTGCTGGTGCCCGTCCACGGCGCCTCGAGCGACACCATCACCGCGTACATCGGGCTCATCGTCCAGGGCGTGAAGCGCCGCAGGCGGGGACGGCCGAGGAACACGAACACGGTGCCCACCAGCACCAGCGTGCACAGCGCCTCGAGCGTGACGGCGAGCCAGGGGTCGAGGCCGTGGGCCGGCGTCGTGGCGCCGTACCTCAGCGGCTCTCCCCACGGCCCCCAGGCCAGCACCACGGCTGCGCCGCCGACCGCGCCCAGGAGCTGGCCGACGACGTACCAGGCCGCGTGCGACGGGCTGATCTTGCGTTCCATGAGGAAGGCGAGGGTCATCGCCGGGTTGAGGTGCGCGCCGGAGTGCCGGCCCAGGGCGGACACCGTGACGAGCGAGCCGGTGAGGCCGAACAGCGCGCCGGCGATGCCGCGCGCCAGCCATCCCGGCAGCGCGAGGGCGGCGAGGGGTGACGTCGGCGAGACGACGACGATCACGGCCGAGAGGCCGCCCACCAGCAGCAGGGCCGTGCCGAGGAGCTCGGCCACGTACAGCGACCAGGTGCTGCGGTCGGCGGCTTGCTCCAGGTCGTGCCAACGGCGCAGCGGGTTGCGCCACCCGCCGCCGGTGGCGGCCGTCACAGACCGGGCGACGACTGCATGAGCCCGCCGTCGACGACGACGGTGGTGCCGGTGACGTACGACGCCGCGTCGCTGGCCAGGAAGGTGACGACGTCGGCAATCTGCTGCGGCTCGGCCACCTTCCCGAGCGGGATCGCGGCGTCGAGCCTCGCCATCGCCGCCGGGTCGGCCACCGTCCGGGCGTTGATGGGCGTGTCGACCGCACCGGGGGCGACGCCGACCACGCGGATCCCGTGCGGGCCGAGCTCGACCGCGCTGTTGCGGGTGAGCATGCGCATCCCGCCCTTGGCCACGCAGTACGCCGCGTTGCCGGGCATCGGCCAGTCCTCGTGCACCGAGGAGACGTTCACGATGACGCCGCCGCCGCCCTGGGCGACGAACTGGCGCGCCGCGGCCTGCGCCGCGAAGAACGCCCCCTTGAGGTCGATGCCGAGCACGCGGTCGTAGTCGGCCTCGGTGGTGTCGAGCAGCGACTGGCGGGTCTCGATGCCGGCGTTGTTGACCAGCACGTCGAGCCGGCCGTAGCGACGCACCGCCTCGGCGATCAGCCCCTGGACCTGGGCGACGTCGCTGACGTCGGCCTCGAAGGCCTCGACGGAGCCGCCGACGTCCTCACCGGCCAACGTCGCGGCGAAGGCCACCGCCTGCGCGGGGGAGACGACGTAGTCGACGATCACCCTGGCCCCGGCCAGGGCCGCGCTGGTGGCGATGGCCGCACCGATGCCGGTAGCGCCTCCCGTGACGACGACCGTCTTGCCTGCCAAGCCTGCTGCTGCCATGCCCGTGTCCCTTCGCGTGTCCTTCACAGTCCTCGGACCTCGACCTCGCCGGGAGCGGCCGCCTCGCTCCGGCGGCTCACCGGGGAGCCGCCTACGCTGAGAGGCGTCGTCCCGCCGAGCAGGGAGCAGGCCATCGCCACTGACGAACCTCATCGTAGGTCGGCTGCCGCAGCCGGCGACCGCGGGGCCGAGGGGGCCCGGGTCGCCGACCTTCCGGCCGACGCACCGTGGCGGATGTGGGGCCCGTACCAGTCGGGACGTCAGTGGGGCACCGTCCGGGAGGACTACTCCGCCGACGGCGACGCGTGGGAGTACCTGCCGTTCGACCAGGCGCACGCCCGGGCGTACCGGTGGGGCGAGGACGGCATCGGGGGCCTGTGCGACTCCCACGGGTTCCTGCACCTGGCGGTCGCGCTCTGGAACGAGCGCGACGACCGGCTCAAGGAGCGCTGGTTCGGGCTGACGAACGGC
>Ga0187809_10000714_pt1 | contig 16930 bp, 11 predicted proteins | sample NC_wetland_sal_i_8_FD_132415 | JGI IMG/M metagenome (GOLD analysis project Ga0187809, IMG submission 132415) | Wetland sediment microbial communities from Neuse River Estuary, North Carolina, USA - ASW_4 | ecosystem: Environmental > Aquatic > Freshwater > Wetlands > Sediment | place: USA: North...
CTGAGCCGCGCAACAGCCCGGAAGAGGTGGAGAAGGCGTCCGGCGTCCCCGCCGAGGCGATTCGCGGTGCGGCGCGCTTGTACGCGACCGGGGGCAATGGCGCGATCTACTACGGACTGGGCGTGACCGAGCACAGCCAGGGCAGCACTGCGGTGATGGCGCTGGCGAACCTGGCGATGGCCACCGGCAATATCGGCCGCGAGGGCGTGGGCGTGAACCCGCTGCGCGGGCAGAACAACGTGCAGGGCAGCTGCGACATGGGCAGCTTCCCGCATGAGTTCCCCGGCTATCGCCATGTGTCGATCCCGGGAGTGCGGGCGATCTATGAGAAGGAGTGGGGCCTGGAACTCGACCCCGAGCCCGGCCTGCGCATTCCCAACATGATCGACGCGGCGCTGGATGGCTCGTTCAAGGGCATCTACATCCAGGGCGAGGACATCCTGCAGTCCGATCCCGACACCAAGCACATGGCCGCCGGCCTTGCGGCGATGGAATGCGTGGTGGTGCACGACCTGTTCCTGAACGAGACCGCCAACTACGCGCATGTCTTCCTGCCGGGCAGCACGTTCCTGGAGAAGGACGGCACGTTCATCAACGCGGAGCGCCGCATTAACATGGTGCGCAAGGTGATGCAGCCGCGCGCCGGCCTGGCGGACTGGGAAGTGACTCAGGCGATCGCGCGGGCGATGGGCGTGGAGTGGAACTACACGCATCCCGAGCAGATCATGGCGGAGATCGCCCGCACCACGCCGACGTTTGCCGGCGTGACCTATGCGAAGCTGGAGAAGGGCACCATCCAGTGGCCGTGCAACGAGGCGTCGCCGGAAGGCACGCCAACCATGCACGTCAACGGCTTCGTGCGCGGCAAGGGCAACTTCGTCATCACCGAATACGTGGCGACGGATGAGAAAGTCGGGCCGCGCTTCCCGCTGCTGCTGACCACCGGCCGCATCCTGTCGCAGTACAATGTCGGGGCGCAGACGCGGCGAACGGAAAACGTGGTGTGGCATGCGGAGGACGTGCTGGAGATCCATCCGCACGACGCGCAGGAGCGTGGCGTGCACGACGGCGACTGGGTGCGACTGGCGAGCCGCACCGGCGAGACGACTTTGCACGCCAAGGTCACCGAACGTGTGGCGCCGGGCGTGGTGTACACCACGTTCCATCATCCGGTGACGCAGGCCAACGTGGTGACCACCGATTACTCCGACTGGGCGACCAACTGTCCGGAGTACAAGGTGACGGCGGTGCAGGTGACCCCGTCGAACGGGCCGAGCGAATGGCAGGAATCGTATCGCGAGCTGACCGAGAAGGCTCGGCGGATCGCGGTCGCCGCGGCGGAGTAAGCGTCCGTGTCCCGTGTGTCATGGCCGGGCTTGTCATCGCCTGGCCTGTCAGGGCGGGGCCTGGCCCGGCCATCCACTCCAAGGCGATCGGGACGCATAGAGCGATCGGAAGCCATGGCAGGATGGCGGCGCGCCGGACAGTCTGGGGATGGCCGGGCCAGGCCCGGCGGTGACACGACGCAATCATGACCATCCCCCCAGCCCGCACCGTTCCCCGCACCACATGGTTCGGCGATGTCGCGAGTGACGGGGCACGCACCCTGCCGGAAGAGATCCCCGTCGCGCTGACCTACAACCGTGTCGCGCACGCGGTGATGCTGGCGACGCCTGCGGACCTGGAAGACTTCGCCCTCGGCTTCAGCCTGACCGAGGGCATCGTCAGCCGCCCTGACCAGATCGAGGAACTCGAGACGGTCGAAGCAGAGCTGGGCATCGAACTCCGCATGTGGCTCGCGGCGGAACGGGCGGACACGCTGATCCGCCGGCAGCGCCGCATGGCGGGGCCGAGCGGCTGCGGGCTGTGTGGCATGGAAAGCCTGGCAGACACGCTGCGCACCCCGCCGGTCGTCACCGCCGCACCGCGCTTCACGCCGGCAACGATTGCCGCTGCGGTGCACGCGATGCCCGGCGCGCAGCAGCTCAACCACGAAACCCGCGCAGTGCACGCCGCCGCTTTCTGGCACCCGTCGCGCGGCCTGCTCGCGTTGCGCGAAGATGTCGGACGGCACAACGCGCTCGACAAACTCGCCGGCGCCATGGCGCGGCAGAATATCGGCGCCGGCGAAGGATTGCTGCTGCTGTCCAGCCGCCTGTCCGTCGAACTCATCCAGAAGGCCGCGATGATCGGTGCTCCCGCCGTCGTTGCGGTGTCCGTCCCGACCGCGCTTGCCGTCCGCACCGCGGAGGCCGCCGGTATCACCCTGATCGGCATCGCGCGCGGCGACACCTTCGAAGTGTTCACCCGCGGCGACCGCGTCGCTTCACACAAGGTGCAACATGTCGCCTGACAAACTCGCTTATATGGCCAACCAGATCGGCAAGTTCTTCGCCCATCAGAAGCACGCCGAAGCGGTCGCCTCCATTGAGGATCACATCCGCCGCTTCTGGGATCCGCGCATGCGGAAGCAGATCATCGCGGGACTCGACAGCCCGGAGGTTCGGCTCGATCCGCCGGTGCGGGAGGCGATTGCAAAATTGCAGGAATCGCAAGTATCATAATTGTAGCCGACTAAATTCGGCTGCCAACTATCAAAAACGTCATCGGGAGCGTCTCATGAGTTCAACTGCCATGCGGGGCGGTGTATCCCCGCCCGGGTTATTGTCGCGCGAAAGAATCATCGCCGGCCCCGGATTCAGCCGCTGGATGGTGCCGCCCGCCGCGCTCTGCGTGCACCTGTGCATCGGCCAGGCCTACGCGTTCAGCGTGTTCAACCTGCCGATGACCAAACTGATCGGCATCACCCAGTCTGCCCCCGGCGATTGGAAACTCACCGACCTCGGCTGGATCTTCTCCATCGCGATCGTCTTCCTGGGATTGTCGGCGGCGGTGATGGGCCGCTGGGTCGAGGAAGGTGGCCCGCGCAAAGCAATGATCGCCGCCGGATTCTGTTGGGGCGGCGGTTTCCTGCTTTCCGCTGTCGGCGTGTATCTGCACGCGCTGTGGGTGGTCTATCTTGGGTACGGCGTGCTGGGCGGTATTGGATTGGGCATCGGCTACATTTCGCCGGTTTCCACCCTGATCAAATGGTTTCCCGACAGGCCCGGCATGGCGACGGGCATGGCGATCATGGGCTTCGGCGGCGGCGCGTTCATTGCCTCACCGCTATCCGTGTGGCTGATGCGGCAGTTCTCGACTCCGACCCATATCGGCGTGGCCGAGACCTTCATCATCCTCGGCGTGGTATATTTCTGCTTCATGATGGTTGGCGCGGCGATCGTGCGTCTGCCCGCACCGGGCTGGGCGCCAGCCGGATATGTCGCGCCGGCGCAGCCGAAGAAGCTGATCACCACGCGGAACGTGTTCGTCTACCAGGCGCTGCGGACGCCGCAGTTCTGGCTGATCTGGTGGGTGCTGTGCCTGAACGTCACCGCCGGCATCGGCGTGCTGGGCCAGGCTTCGGCAATGAGCCAGGAGATGTTCCCCGGCCGCATCACCCCGGTGGCGGCAGCCGGTTTCGTCGGCCTGATGAGTTTGTTCAACATGGGCGGCCGGTTCTTCTGGGCGTCGGTGTCGGACTTCATCGGCCGCAAGAGCACGTATTTCGTGTTCTTCGTCCTGGGTTTCGTGCTGTACGCCTCGGTCCCATACATCGCGGCTGCCGGCAGCGTCGGGCTGTTCGTGCTGGCCTTCTGCGTCATCATCAGCATGTATGGCGGCGGCTTCTCGACCGTGCCGGCATACCTGAAGGACATGTTCGGCATCCGCTATGTCGGCGCCATCCATGGCTGGTTGCTCACCGCCTGGTCGGCGGCGGGCGTGTTCGGGCCGGTGCTGGTGAACTACATCCGGCAGTACAACGTCACCCACGGCATTCCGAAGGCACAGGCCTACAACAACACCATGTTCATCATGGCCGGCCTGCTGGTGGTTGGTCTCATCTGCAACCTGTTCATCCGCGCCGTGCACGAACGCCACCACATGGCGGATGAGGCTGGACCGCTCGGCGCAACCGCGGACTGAGGGAGGCAAACATGCCCGCAAGCACGCAATCCGAAACCACGTCCCTGCACCTGATCCTGGCCTGGGGCTTCGTCGGCATCCCACTCGTCTGGGGTGTGTTCCAGACTGCGATGAACGCGCTGAAGCTGTTCCACTGAAGCTTGTCGAGCGACCACGCCGTGGCGGGCGCAGGCCCGCCACGGCGGCGCCGACCCGGCTGCTGCGCCTACGAAACGGAAATCTCCAGCAGCGGCCATGCTTCCTCGGGTCCGGCGAGGATCTCGACCAGCCGCACCTTGTCCGCCAGCGATAGTACCCCGCCCGGCACGATTGCCTTCACCGCCGCGGTGGTCTGCCGCAGCAGCGCGTCATACACCTCCGCATTGCCGAAGCGCCGCCCCTGCGCGCCCAGTTCGCGCAGGCCACGCGCCGCTTCCTCCAGCCGGATCACCGCAACGTCGTCCGGCTTGCCGACGAGCGCCTCCAGCGACTGGATGAACTCGCTCTGCAGCCCGGTGGTGAAGCGCGTGCGGCAGCTTACATCCAGCCGCCGGCGGAGCGCCTCGACCCGCTTCGACCCGCCTGCGCTACCCACCTCCATGCCTTGCAGCAGCGTGGCGATCCGCCGCACTTCCGCGCCCGCCTCGGCGAGGTCGGTGCCGACCACCAGCGCCTCGGTGCCACCGTCGGCTTCCAGCCGCTCCAGCAGGCTGGATTTCGCCTGTTCGGTCGCTGCGCGCACCGCCATTGCGGCGCTGCCGCCGATTTCGGTACCGGCCTGGCGCAACAGTGGCCCGGCTTCCGGCAGACAGGCGAGGATCAGCGCGATCAGCAGCCCCAGCGCCTGCGGCCGGGCGGCGTTGACCTGGCGCAGCATGCCGGCGAGCGCGGCGAGGCGCAGCGGCACGCCGACCTCGGCCTCGGCGCGCAGCGTCTGCAACGCCAGCACCTGGTCCAGCACCGCCGCGACATTCGCGGCGATCTGTGGGAACAGTCCCTGCGGCAGCCCGGTCTGCTGCGTCCAGCCCGCCGGCGGCGTGCTGCGCAACAAGGCCTGTGCCGCCGAGGGCCACAGCAGGGCGCCGGTTTTGGCGATCACCGACAGGTCGCGGTTGGTATGGCCGGCGATCATGGCGTCGATCCGCGCCGCTTCCTCACCCATGGTTTCATGCGCCGCCTCGGCCAGCGGCTGCAGGGCGGTGCGCGGCAGGCAGGGTGCATCGGGCCGCCAGCGCGGCGCCGGCACGATCAGCGGATCCAGCGGATTGAACAGCAGGCGGATGAAGCGCAGCGGCCGAGCGGGGCGCAGTTGCGCGAGCCGCCCGCGGAACGGCGCCACCAGGTCGTCCACCACGCCGCGGTCGCGCATCGCATCGACCATGGTCACCAGTTGGGCGATCTGCGAATCCTGCGCCGTGGCCAGGCTGCGATGAAGCTCGGTCAGTTCGCGCTGTGGCAGCCAGGCCTTGTTGGATTGCTGGGGGGGCGACTTGCTCATCGGGCCGACCTCTTGCGATGGGCTGGGCATCATGCGCAGCGCGCACGCAGACGCTCATTGCGGAAAATCAGTTCGCTGCCGGCCGAACCGGTACGCCAGTCCTCGTTCGCCTGCACGGTGCGGCGATAGGTGAACAGGCTCTGCTCCTGCACCGGCACGCGCACCCAATGGCGGGTTTCCTTCGGCAGGATCGGCGCGAGCACGGCCATCTCGGACAGCGCCGCCTCGCGCGCGCCGGGCATCTCGGCATCGCGCCACAGCAGGCAGATCTGCTCCCAGCCGTCCAGCAGCCATTCCGGCCGGGCGGTCAGCTGGATGACCGCACCGGAGTTGGTGTTCCATTGGCGCAGCAGGCCGACCAAATCCTCGGTGAGCGCACGGACGTCGCGCAGCGTGCTGGCGGCGCAGGCGACCGTGGCGCCGGCGACCTCGCCGATCATCGCCGCCACGTCGGCAGGTTCGCCGCGGCGCTCGCGCGCCCAGGCGGTGGCTTCCTCGTGCAGCCGCGCCAGCATGTCTAGCAGGCGCGGGATGCGGGCCGGCTGGGTCTCGCCGTGCACGCCGACCGCGCTGAACATCGCGGCGAGCTCCTCCAGGTCGGTGGTGATGGTGTCGGGCACCAGTCCCAGCCGCGGCGCCCGGGCATTGACGACGTGCTGCGCCAGCAGGTCCAGTTCGGCGCAAGATTCGGTTATGCCCTCGGCATCGAGCGCGCCCGGTTGCATCCGCTGCAGCAGGCCCGCCGTCAGCAGGAATTTCGTGCGCAGGAACGCCCGGTCGTCCCGCTCCGCCGCCTTGACCGCGGCAACCTGCGCCTCGCGGCCGGCGAGCCCCTCCATCGCCACGTCCCGTGCCGCCTGGCGGATCGTGCCGGGCGTGACGCTGATCAGCGCCTCCACTTTCTGGTTCAGGCGGCGGTCGTGCACCGTGGGCGAGCACAGTTTGTAGATGCCGGACCAGGGCAGCACGTACACGCCGCGGCCGCCGGACAGGTTGGGAACCAGCAGCTCGGTGGCGACGCGGTCGGCCGGGCGGGCGCGCGTGCCGACCAGCACGGGCGTGGTGAAAGGCACCAGCACCCCGCGTTCCATGTAGGTGATCGGCACGTAGGCCTTGGGCTGAGGCGTCTGGAAGGCCGGCATAGGCGGACCGCCTTGGGAAGCGTCGGGCCGGCAGCATGCCTGAGGAGACTGAACAAAAGGTTAGGGCCGACGGCGATGCCGCCCGGCGATGTGGCCGCCTGCCCGAACCCCGGGAAGGCGATGCCCAGGTGCGATCGACGCAGGGGCGATCGACGCAGGGGCGATCAACGCGGGGGCGATCAACGTGGGGATGAACAACCGGGGATGAACAACGCGATGACCGGGATACTGGCCGGTCAGCGTCCCTGCCAGGCAGGTGCGCGCTTGTTGAGGAACGCCTCCATGCCCTCGCGGAAATCCGCGCTGGCATAGCACAGCCGGATCAGGTCCTCGTCGGGCGGCAGGTGGTCGCGCAGCCGGCGCAGCGCCTCCTTGGTGGCGCGCAGGGTCAGCGGGGCGTGGCTCGCCACGGTCTGCGCCAGGGCGGTTGCGCGTTCGGCCAGGGCGGCGGGATCGGGCAGGACCTCACTGAGCAGGCCGGCAGCGCGGGCTTCCTCGGCATCCAGCAGCCTTGCGGTGAAGATGATTTCGGTCACGCGGGCGGGGCCGATCAGCGCGGCCAGGCGGGCGAGGTTGGCCATGGACAGGCAGTTGCCGAGGGTGCGGGCGATCGGGAAGCCGAAGCGGGCGCCGGCCGCGGCGATGCGCAGGTCGCAAGCGGCGGCGATGCCGGCGCCGCCGCCGGTGCAGGCGCCGGCGATCGCGGCGATGGTGGGCACGGTGCAGCGCTCCAGCGCGCCGAGCACGCGGTCGAGACGGGATTCATAGGCGATGGCGTCCTCCGGGCCGGAAAAGGCGCGGAACTGGTTGATGTCGGTGCCGGCGGCGAAGGCCTTTTCCCCGGCGCCGGTGATCACCAGCGCGCGCACGCCGGCGGGATCGGCGGCGATGCGGCCGAGTTCCTCGTACATCGCAAAGGTCAGGGCGTTGCGCGCCTGCGGGCGGTTGAAGGTGATGAAGCCGATGCCGTCCTGGGTGCGGTACAGCAGTTCGTCGGTCATGGCGGTGTCCCTGTCGTTGTTGGACGCGGCGACTACAGTCCGGCACGCAGATACTGCGGCGGCAGCGGCGGCTTGACCCCCAATGCCTTGGCGGCGCGCAGCGGCCAGGCCGGATCGGCGAGCAATGCCCGCGCCAGCAAGACCACGTCGGCGCGACCGTTGGCGACGATCTCCGCCGCATGCGTCGGCTCGGTGATCAGGCCGACCGCGCCGCTGGCGATGCCGGCGCCGGCCTTCACCGCCTCGGCGAAGGGCACCTGGTAGCCGGGATGCAGCGAGGGGATCTTCTGCTGCGGCGACACGCCGCCCGACGAGCAGTCGATCAGGTCCACGTCGCCGCGCGCAGCCAGCTTGCGGGCGAGGGTTACTGTGTCCTCCAGCGTCAGGCCGCCCGGCGTCCAGTCGGTGCAGGACAGCCGCACCCAGAGCGGCAGCTCGTCCGGCCACTCGGCGCGGATGGCGTCCAGTGACTCCATCAGCAAGCGGCTGCGCCCTTCCAGGTCGCCGCCATAAGCGTCGTTGCGGCGGTTGCTGAGCGGGGAGAGGAAGGAGTGCAGCAGGTAGCCGTGTGCGGAGTGCAGCTCGATGATGCGGAACCCGGCTTGGCGAGCCATGCGGGCGCTGGCGGCGAACTGGCCGGCAATCTCGGAAATCTCGCCGGCCGTCAGCGCGTGCGGATCGGTCGCCCCCGGCGTGAAGGGGATGGCGCTCGGCGCCAGCGGCGTCCAGCCGCCGTCCTGCGGCGTGATCGGCTTGCCGCCGTCCCAGGGACGCTGGCTGCTGGCCTTGCGGCCGGCATGCGCCAGCTGGATGGCCGGTACCGCGCCGCCGAGTTCGATGATCGCGGCGAGCCGCGTCAGCAGCGCCTGGTGCTGCGCGTTCCACAGGCCGAGGCAGTGATGGGTGATGCGGCCGACGGCGGAGACGTGGGTCGCCTCGGTGAACACGATGCCGGCGCCGCCCATGGCGCGGGCGCCGAGGTGCTGCACGTGCCAGTCGCTGCCCAGCCCGTCTTCGGCGCTGTACTGGCACATGGGGGAGACGACGATCCGGTTGCGGGCGGTAACCGAGCGGAGCGTGATCGGCTGGAACAGCAGCGGCGTATGGTCGGACATTCGGCCTCTGGGTCAGGAGTGGGTTTCAGCGCAGGGATGTAGGCCGGGTGGGCCGCTGCGTCACTGCCGCCGCGGGGGCCGGCTTTGGAGAGCCCGCGCGGGCCGGAATCTCCGGCAATCGCGCAGGCCCACATGCGCTGACATGACGGCCTGCACTGGCGCCCTGCAGCGGCAGGGCTGGTTCGGCCGTCCGGGCTCTCTCTCCTGGCACGTTCTTTTGCCCGCGGCAAAGCAGGAAAGACTTGACGCAAAAAACGCAAATGGCCGCAGATGAACGCGAATAGGTCCGTGGTCGTTTTGAAATTTTCGGCGCCTCACGCGCCTTATCATGGCCGCGCTTCTTATAGCGTCACGACGAAGACACAAATCCTTGGCCTCGGCCGCGCCGGCACCAATTGCCGTCATGGCCGGCGCAGGGCAGGCCGGTCATCCACGTCCAACGCAGGTGGTCCGAGGCAAAGACGTGGGTGGCCGGCCGGAGCCTGTCCTCGGGCGCGCCTTCGGCGCCACCCGTGGGCCGGCGATGACGCGGTGGTGCGCAACCTGTCGAACCCATAGCGCCTGTTCCTGCGGATCGCCTTGCAGCAGGCCAGGCCCTCCCTGCCCGCCCGCATTCCCGGCAGCCAGGGCGGGCGATCAAGCTGATTTTCTGGTAAGAGGTATTTTTACTTGACACTGGCGGGTTTTCTGTGCATAATGCCGGGCAACGCGAATGCCCTTCAACCAGCGGTCCTTTCCCGGTTCACCCGATGCCAGACATCCTTCGCCCTCCCCACGCTGCTTGCCAAACCCGACAAGGGACTGGTGCGCGCCTCGTCCGCCGGTTCGGCGGCGCGGTGCGGGGGGCGATCGTCGGCATCAGCCGCATGCGGCGCGACGCCGCCCCGCCATCCGATCCCGCCCGCCAGGGCGAGCAAGACACGCCGGTTCCCGCCAAGGCCGACCGGTCAGTCGCCCCGCGCCGGCCGCGCACCGCGCTTTCACCCGCGTCATCCCAATCGGTCCGGTCCGGCTGGATCCCGCGCTCGTTCGGCCGCAAGCGGCGCCAGCCCGCGCCGGCCCAGTTTCCGCCGCCGGCCGCGGCCGGCCCCGCCCCCTTCACGCCGGAAGCCTATTTGGAGTTCAGCCCCGCAACCTGCGCGGTGCTCAACATGCGGGCCGAGGATTGCGATCCCGAGTTGCTGCGTCTCACGTGGTCGATGCTCGACCTGTATATCGCCGAGACGCCCGATGTGACCCTGAACCAGGCGCGGGCGGTATTTGCCGCCCTGTGGGAGCATCTCGCCGGCCGGGTCGGTCAAATCGCGACGGACACCGCGCCGGAGGCGGCGCCGGACCAAGCACTGGCCACAGCACCCGAAGCGGCGCCGGACGAACCATTCGCCCCGGAAGTGGCGTCGGACGAAGTGCCGGCCACCGCAACGGATGCGCCGCCGAACCAGGCGCCGGCCACCGCAACGGATGCGCCGCCGAACCGGGCGCCGGTCACCGCAACGGATGCAGCACCGAACGAAGCACCGGCCAACGCAACGGATGGAACGCCGGACGAAGCACCGGCCACCGCGCGGGAAGCGACGCCGGACGAGGTGCTGGCCACCGCAATCAATGCCGCGCCGGAGGCACCGCCCGCGCTGCCGGACGTGCCGCCCAAATCAGGTTCGGCACGTCTCCCGGAGAGTGCGGCAGCCGCCGCAGCGGAGGCCATGCCGGACAGCACGGTCCTGTCGAAGCGGCCTTTGCGCGGCGACCGATCGACCCGGCAGAACCATCGCCGGCGCGTCCGCCGTCGGCCCCTGATCGGGCGCGATTTGCGCAACGGCTGGCAGGCTCTGCCGCGGCGGCACAAGAGCTATGCCGCCCGCGCCAGCCCGTCTTGAAGCAGAGCGCGCCGAACCTGGCGCGCTGAGCGTGCGAGATCATGCACGGGGCCACCGCACGGCGGTCCCGCCGTGGCGATTCGCCCCAGGCCATCCCGAAGCTGAACCGAAGCGGGCCGCTCTATCAGGGTCCGCTGGAGACCGGCTGTGCCATGCACGTCTCAGCCGGCGCGTGGTCCCGGACTGCTCTGTACCGGTTCCGGCAGGTTATCCTGGCGGACCAAGCCGATCCGTCGGCGCTCGCGACCACCGTCATGGCCGGCTCGCGGCTCGCAGGTGGAACGCGCGCCCGAGAGGCCGGCGACCGCGCTGGCCATGACGGCGCCGGCGGCGGGGAGGAGTGCCGGCCGGCACTGTCAGTCAGCACTCTCCGGCACCTCGCCGCCGACCGCGTCGCCTGTCCGCCGCCGCCGCGGTGCCAGCGCTTTCGCGAAGCGGTCCAGATACAGGTAGATCACCGGAGTGGTGTACAGCGTCAGCACCTGTGACACGAGCAGGCCGCCGATGATCGCCACGCCGAGCGGCCGGCGCAGTTCGGAGCCTGCACCGTGGCCGAGGGCCAGCGGCAGGCCGCCGAACAGCGCGCACATCGTGGTCATCATGATCGGGCGGAAGCGCAGCAGGCACGCCTTGTGGATCGCCTGCAGCGGCGACAGCCCCTCCGTCCGTTCCGCCACCAGCGCGAAGTCGATCATCATGATGGCGTTCTTCTTCACGATGCCGATCAGCAGGATGATGCCGATGACGGCCACCAGGCTGAGGTCGTAGCCGCACAGCATCAGCATCACCAATGCGCCGACGCCGGCGGAGGGCAGCGCGGACAGGATGGTGATGGGGTGGATGAAGCTTTCGTACAGCATCCCCAGCACGATGTACACCACCAGGATCGCCGCCGCGATCAGCAGCGGCATGGACGACAGCGACGCCTTGAACGCCTGCGCCGATCCCTGGAAGGAGCCGTGCAGCGTCGCCGGCACGTGCAGCGAATCCTGCATCGCCTCGATCGCGGTGACCGCCTGGCCGATCGCCACGCCCTGCGCCAGGTTGAACGACAGCGTCACGGCGGGGAACACGCCCTGATGGTTCACCGTCAGCGGCTCCACCGTATTGACGTAGTGCGCCACGGCCGAAAGCGGCACCTGCGCGCCGGACGCCGACGTGACGTAGATGTGCGACAGCGCTGCCGGGCTGTTCTGGAACTGCGGCTCGACCTCCAGGATGACCTTGTGCTGCGATGAGTCGGTGTAGATCGTCGTCACCTGTTCCTGGCCGAACGCGTCGTACAGCGTCTGGTCGATCAGCTTCATCGACAGGCCGAGGCGGTAAGCGGCATTGCGGTCGATCTGGACGGAAATGTGCGGCGAGGCGATCTGCTGGTCGGATGCGACGTCGGTCAGCAGCTTCATGTCGCGCATGTGCTGCAGCAGGATCGGCGCCCAGTGGTTGAGTTCGCCGGAATCGGCGTCGGTCAGGGTGTACTGGTACTGCGCCTGGGTGAGGTGGGTGCCGATGGTCACGTCCTGGCCGGCCTGCATGTAGAAACGCACGCCGGGGATTTTCGCCACCTGCGGCTTCAGCCGGCGCATCACCGCGCCCACGCCGTCGCGCGCATCTTCCGGCTTCAGCTGGATGAACATGCGCGCGGTATTCTCGCTGGGATTGTAGCCGGTGGCGCCGGCAAATCCGACCACCGCGTACACCGCCGGATCCTTCAGGATCACCGCGGAGAGTTGCCGCGCGTATGCCGCCATGGCGCCGAAAGAAATGTCCTGGCGCCCCTCGGCCTCACCGAAGATGAAGCCGGTGTCCTGTTGCGGGATGAAGCCCTTCGGGACGTACACGTACAGCACGCCGGTCAGCACGATCAGCGCCAGCGTCAGCACCAGCATCAGCGGCTGGTGGCGAAACACCCAGTTGAGGCCGCGGTCGTAGCCGCGCACCACGGCATCGAAAAACGCCTCGGCTGAACGGTTGAAGCGGTTCTTCTCCGACTCGTCCTCATGCCGCAGGAAGCGCGAGCACATCATCGGCGTCAGCGTCAGCGACACGAAGGCGGATGCCACCACCGCCACCGTCACGGTGATGGCGAATTCGCGGAACAGCCGGCCGATGATGCCGCCCATGAACAGCAGCGGGATGAACACCGCGATCAGCGAGAAGGTGATCGATACGATGGTGAAGCCGATCTGGCCGGCGCCCTTGATCGCCGCGGCGAAGGGTTTCTCGCCCTGTTCGATGTAACGGACGATGTTCTCGATCATCACGATGGCGTCGTCCACCACGAAGCCGACCGAGATGGTCAGCGCCATCAGCGAGATGTTGTCGAGATTGAAGCCGAGCACGTACATCACGCCGGCGGTGGCCACCAGCGCCAGCGGCACGGTGATGCTGGGGATGATCGTCGCCCAGGCATGGCGGAGGAACAGGAAGATCACCAGGATCACCAGCCCGACGGTGAGCGCCAGCGTCATCTCCACATCCGCCACCGAGGCCTGGATGTTCACCGACCTGTCGGATACCAGATCGACATGCACGGATGGTGGGATCGCCGCGACCAGGCTCGGCATCATCGACTTGATCTTGTTCACCACGGCGATGGTATTGGCGCCCGGCTCGCGCTGGATCAGCAGCAGCATGGTCTGCTTGCCGTCATGCCAGGCGCCGGCACGCGGCGATAGCGAACCGTCGAAGACCCGGGCGACGTCCTTCAGCGGCACCGGCACGCCGTGGCGGTAGGTGGCGATGATGTCGCGGAAGCCCTCGGCGCGGTACAGCTGGCCGTTGGTGTCGATGGTGAAGGACTGCTGGCCGCCTTCCAGATTGCCCTTCGGCCCATCGTCGGTGGCGTTGAGCAGGGCGTTGCGGATGTCCTCCAGGTTGATGCCGCGCGCCGCCAGCGCATCGGGATTCACCTGCACGTGCACCGCGGGTACCTGCTCGCCGGCGATGTTCACCTGGCCGACGCCATCGACCCGCGACAGCGATTCCGCCAGGACGTTGTAGGCGTATTTGTCCAGATCCTGGATCGGCATCGCGTTCGAGCCGATGGCATAGATCAGGATCGAACGGTTGGCCGGATTGGTTTTGTAATACACCGGCGGTTTCGGCAGGTTCTTCGGCAGCAGCCCGCTCGCCTCGTTGATCGCGCTCTGCACGTCCTGCGCGGCGCCGTCGATGTTGCGCGCCAGCGCGAATTGCAGGGTGATGCGCGTGCTGCCCAGGCCGCTGGTGGAGCTCATTTCGTCCAGGCCGGGAATGCTGGCGAACTGCTGCTCCAGCGGCGTGGCGACGGACGAGGCCATGGTCTGCGGGCTGGCGCCGGGCAGCTGCGCGGTGACCACGATGGTCGGAAAATCCACGTTGGGCAGCGCGGCGATCGGCAGCATGGTGAAGGTGGCCAGGCCGAACACCAGGATGCCGGCCATCAGCAGCGCGGTGGCGATCGGCCGGCGGATAAAGGCTTCGGAGATGCTCATGCGCTCAGCCCGCGGTCTGCCGTTCGGCGGGTTCGATCCGCACCCTGGCGTTGTTGGCCAGGCGATACTGACCCTGTACCACCACCTTCTCGCCGAGCTTCAGTCCCTGCCCGATCACCGCCAGCCCATCCTGCCGCGCGAGCAGCTTCACCGGGCGGCGCAGCACGGTGTCGTCGGCGCGGATGACATAGACGTAGAAGCCATCGGGTCCGGTCATTACCGTCTGCGCCGGCACGGTCACGGCATCGGGGCGTTCGCCCAGGATCAGCCGGGCACTGACGAATTCGCCCGGCCACAGGCGTTCATCGGCGTTGGCGAAGATCGCCTTCAGGGCGATGGTGCCGGTGGTGGCGTCGATGTGGTTGTCGATGAAACTGAGCGTGCCCTTGGCCAGCAGCGTCTTGCCGCTGTCGCCGAATGCCTCGACGACCAGCTTGTGCTGCGCCTGGCCCTGGCGGATCGCGTCGAGCTGACTGCCCGGCAGGTTGAAGGCGACATAGATCGGCTTCAGCTGCGTGATGGTGACCAGCGTCGTGCCGCCGTTCGGCTGCAGGTAGCTGCCGAGGTTTTCCTGCAGCGCGCCGGTGCGGCCGGCGATGGGCGCACGGACCAGCGTGTAGCCGAGGTCGAGTTTCGCCGCCTCGACAGCTGCTTCATCGGCTTTGATCGTGCCCTGGAGCTGGGCGACGGTGGATTGCTGGTCCTCATAGCTTTGCCGGGTCTGGAAGCCGCTGCCGACCAGCTTGCTGTAGCGCTGCAGATCGCGATCGGCGCCCTGCAGCTGAGCGGTGTCCTTCTGCAGCGTGGCCTGGGCCTTGTCGAGGGCGACCTGGAACGGGCGCGGATCGATCAGGAACAGCTTGTCGCCCTGCTGGACTTCCTGGCCCTGGGTGAAGAACACGCGGAGGATCTGGCCATCGACGCGGCTTTTGACGCTGACGGTATTGAGCGTCTCCACCGACCCGAGGCCTTCGGCGTAGATCGGCACGTTCTGCGCGGCCGCGGTGCCCGCGGTAACCGGAATGGCGGGGGCCGGCGCAGCGGCCATCGCCTTCTCGGTCCTGGGCGTGAACATCGCCCAGCCGGCGGCGCCAATGCCGACAATCACAGCCGCCCCTGCGGCGATCCGGACCATGCGCATCACAGTGCTCTCCCCGGCGGGCCGGGCGATTGACCACCCATTCTCCGTCGGGGAGACCATAGGCCACTTTCTCTCCGGATGCGCCAGGGCGACTGCCCTTGGGGTGTGTAACGGAATGAAACGTGAACCATGGCCGCGCCGAACGGCATGCGCCTGCCCCCGGCCACGCGGCAAAGACGTCGATGGCCGGGACGAGCCCGGCCATGACACAGGTTGTAGGGCGTCCCCGGTGCGGGGCGGGCGGCTATGCGGTATGCCAGTGGAACTGCTGCGGCTTGCGTCCCGCCGCGTGGTGCAGCTTGACGTTGACCAGAGCCGGCCCGTTATAGGCCATCGCGGCATCGAGCGCCGAACGCAGGTCCTTCGGGTCGTCCACGTAGAAGCCCTTGCCGCCGAACGCCTCCATGATCTTCTCGTAGCCGGAGCCGATCGCCATCACCCGCGGCGGCAGCGTGCTGCGGTCTTCCGGGAACTCCGCCATGCCGCTGCCGATGCCGCCGTTGTTCAGCACGACGATCTTCACCGGCAGGCGGTAGCGGCACGCCGTCTCGATCTCCATGCCGGAGAAGCCCAACGCCGCGTCGCCGAACACCGAAACGATGGGACGGTCGGGATGCGCGCAGGCCGCGGCGATGGTGAAGCCCATGCCGATGCCCATGGTGCCGTAGGTGCCGGCATCCAGCCGCAGCCGCGCGCTCTTGTTCGGCATCTGCGTGCGGCCGATGTCCATCGTGTTGGCGCCCTCGCCGATGATCACGGCATTGTCCGGCAGCCAGGCGCTGATGTCCTTGAACGCGCGGTAGTAGTTGGTCGGCGCGCTGTTGTCGTCGATCATCGGCTGGATCTGCTTGGCGTTGGCCGCCGCCTTCTCGGCAATCGCCTTATGCCAGGGCGTATCCTTCGGATAGAACCACTGACGGCTCTCCAGCGCCTTGTTGAGCTGCCCGACGATTGCCTTGCCGTCGCCCACCAGCGCCACCTCGGCCGGCACGTTCTGGCTGATCGCTTCCGGCGAGATGTCCAGCTGGATGATGCGCACCTTCTTGTTGAAGCGTGGCGGCAGGCCGAAATGCATGATCCAGTTCAGGCGAGCGCCCATCAGGAAGATCACGTCGGCTTCCTGCAGCGCGTGGCTGCGCGCGGCGCCGACCGACAGCGGATGGTTGTCGTCCATCACCCCCTTGCCCATCGGCGAGGCGAGGAACGGCAACTGGGTGCGCTCGATGAAGGCGCGGACTTCGTCCTCGGCGCGCGACCAGCCCATGCCCTTGCCGACGATCACCAGCGGCTTCTCGGCGGATTCCAGCGTGTTCAGCGCGTTCTCGATGTCCTGCGGCATGGCCTGGAAGCGCGGCGGTTCGGCCACCGTCGCGGCCTGGTGCACCTGCTCCTCTTCCACCTGGCCCTGGATGATGTCGTCCGGCATGTCGAGATAGCAGCCGCCCGGGCGGCCATAGATCGAGTTCCGCACAGCCATTTCCACGTAGAAGGGAATGCGGTGCACGTGCTCCACTGCGTGCGCGAACTTGCAGAAGGGCGCGGCGATCTGCACCTGCCGCTCCTCCTGGAACGCGCCCATGCCGTTCTGGTAGGTCGGCGAGGCGCCGCCGATCAGGATCATCGGCCAGCAGTTCTGCTGGGCGTTTGCCAGGCCGGCGAGGCCGTGCACCACGCC
>Ga0187809_10000715_pt1 | contig 16922 bp, 18 predicted proteins | sample NC_wetland_sal_i_8_FD_132415 | JGI IMG/M metagenome (GOLD analysis project Ga0187809, IMG submission 132415) | Wetland sediment microbial communities from Neuse River Estuary, North Carolina, USA - ASW_4 | ecosystem: Environmental > Aquatic > Freshwater > Wetlands > Sediment | place: USA: North...
CTCAGGCTTTTCGGCATGCTGAGTGGTTACGTCGAGTGAGCCCCCAATTAGAGTCGACCATCCGAACGTGGTCAAACTGTGGTTCTTCAAGGTGTGCTCCGCTCGCCGCAAGCCCTACGATGCTACCGAGCACGGTGCTTTCCCCGCGCATCGACGGCATCGGCCTGTCACCTCGATCGCCACCCTATCGATCTCAAAGCTGTCGTCGGCCGCCGCCGACACCAGGTGCGGTCTGATGGCATGAAGATCGAACTCCTTCACTGAGCCACACTCACTGCAGATCATGAAGCCAGGCGTATGGGCCGTGCTGGGGTGGTGGCAAGCGACAAAGGCGTTCTGCGACCTCACCCGATGGACTAGCCCCAGCTCCGACAGCCGATCGAGCGCGCGATATACCGTGTTGGGATAGCGGATGGCTAGCGCCGTTTGGATGTCGTAAGCACCGAGCATCTTGGCCGAGCGCTTCAGATGATGGGCGATTTTGGCCTCGACCTCGTTCAGGGTGCCGGGCTGCGTACTTCTGACTGGCGATGGCATCGGTTCACCGTTAGCTTCAGCCTGTTAGGTTATAGGCGCCTACATAATCTCTTTATGCCCGGGCGCACGGTGGGGCATAAACAAGCTTTGAATGCGACGTAGTGTTTTTCCATTACAGCTTTTTCGATAGACCGACAAAATAGCCGCGGCGCTCGCCGTATTGCGGAGCGAACACGCCAACGCCGCTGCCATCGCGGATCAAATAGCTTGTGTCGAAGAGATTCACGACGGCGACCCGAGCGGTGATCTTGCCCAGGTCAGGGACGTCGAATTCACGTGAAGCGCCGACGTTAACCGTCGCGTAGGGGGCAACGTGGTCGGTATTGAAGTCGCCGCTTCGCAGCCCGCTGCCGTAAATCAGATCGGCGCTGTAGCGCGTGCCATCCCACAGATATGACACACCTGCAGACCCGGTAAGAGTCTGTGCGTGATCGGTATAGATCCAATGGCTGCTGATGTAGGCGAGTTCATCGGCGCCGAAGAGGTATTGGTTCGAAACGATGTTGGTCGCCTTTTGCTGGGCCCAAGCAAGATTTCCGTAGGCCTTGAAGTTGCCGTTAGTGTAGGTCGAGGTCAGCTCGACGCCGATATTTTCTCCCTTTTCATAATTGAAGGCGTCGAGTACGAGGCCCGGCCCGAATTGCCCATCGTCAAGCAAATCCTTCGCGATTTTGTAGTAGGCGTCTACGCCGACCTGAAAGCCGGGCGCAACGGTCTGCACCACTCCGGCGTCGAAATAATGGGACCGTTCAGGCAGAACCGGATCTTGTCGGGTGGTGTCTGGAGGTACGAGGGTCGGTACGAAGGCGGCTGCGTTGACTGGGCCCGCCAGCGCCTGGTCCGGCGGCGTGAAATAGCGTGCATAGCCGGCATGGAAGGTCGTGCCGGGGATTGGCTTATAGACGAGGTTGACGCGCGGGCTGAGTTGGTTGGCATCCGTATATTGCCACATCTGGTCAAAGCGCAGGCCCGCATTGAGTGTGAGCTCGTCGGTGATGCGCCATTCGTCCTGGATGTAGAGTCCGGCGGTGCCGCCGAATTTCGAAACGTCGTCGTTGATGATGTAGGGGGCATCGACACCGCTAGCGGGCAGCACGGTCGAGACGTTGCTAACGGCAGTGCTCTCGCCGGTTACCGTAAATCCGGCGCGCAGCGTGTGCGAATCGTTCAGCCGGTACGACCCATCTCCCTGTAGCCCATTGGCGAAGCTGCGGCGATAGACGTCAGTTGCCTGGCCGTTGAAAAGAATATCCCCGATCGTGTCTGGGACGTAGTGCAGCGTGCTGTAGCGCGAAAAAGCCGACAACTGGACGTCGAATCCATTCACGGACCGCTGCCAGGCGAGAATCCCGAACGTATTCTGCTCGGCCTGGTGCTCATTCAGGTTGGCCGAATCCATTGAGGAAACGCCAAAGGCAGAAGTGACGCCTGGCGCAAATGGCTGGCCGGGGTTGTTCGGTATTTGATAGCGATTGGTTGTGTTGCCGAAGATCGTCGAGAGGCGCGTCTGCGTATCGAGCAAGGTCGAGGTATAGCTGAAGATGTCGCCCTGGTACGTGCGGTCGTGAATGGCCTCGTGGCTTGTGGTCGGATTCTCGATGCCATTGTTGCTGGTGAAGCCGCGAGCGGAAAAGTAGTACTCCGTCTGCCCGAAACGGCCGCCATAATCGAAGGTTGGCGTCAGCGTCTCATGGCTGCCGCCGTAAATGCCGACTTTGCCACCTTGGGTGAGCGCATTACCGCTCCGCGTCTGGATGTCTACGACGCCGGAGGTATGCAGGCCATATTGGGCGGGCAGCGCACCGGTGATGACAGCGAGGCTGCCGACCCAGTCGCTGTCAAGCACATGGCCGAAGCCTGAAATGCCGTCCGGCAATGTCACGCCGTTGATTCGGTATTGAACGTTCGCGTGCTCGTTGCGAACGTGGATGTCGCCGTTGGCCGCGCTGTCTTGCGACACGCCCGGCGCCTGAAGCAGGACGCTGTTGATCGGCGTATCGGTTCCTTGCGGCATGGCCTCAATCGCCGCGCGGTTGATATCAAACGAGCTGGCGCCCAAACGCGGCGAGAGATTGTCGCGGGCCTCGTCAAGTTTGGTGTTGGTATTGGCTACGGACCCGGCAACCGTATTACTTCCCGACTGGGTGGACGTGTTGGCGATGGCCGGCCGCGGTGGCGCTGACCGTTGGGCCTGAACAACGATTTCCGGCAGCGTTTCCTGGGCCTTCGCAAACCCAGACATCGCACCAATGAGCACGAGAGGCGAAACCGCCCCGAACAACATACGCTTGCTGCTGCGCGACATAGGAACACAACCCTCATTGACCGACCGTGAAATGTAACGCTATAACGTTACATGTCGTCGGGCTTGTCAATATGTCGGTCGAGCGGGGCAGGGTATCGAGGGCCCCAGCAGCGATCTTGAATGTGTCGGTTTGCGTATTTGCGGCGTTCGAAGCCGCGGCGAACGATGTGGATAATCGATCCGCGTCCGCCGAGGAACGCCCGTCAGCGTCCTGTGGTCAGGTGATGATCTTCATGCGAAACGTTTATGCGTTAGAGCGGCTTTCGAGACCGGCCCGATGGGTTATCGCCGGAGCCGTATGTCACGCTCTATTTGCCTGCCCGGTGCAGGCGGAGACATTTTCTACCGACGATGTCGCCACGCTGCCGCATGACCTCGCGCCGTGGGGCATGTTTCTGCACGCAGACGTGATTGTGAAGGCCGTGATGGTGGGGCTGGTTGTGGCCTCACTATTTACCTGGACGGTCTTCATCGCGAAGAACGTCGAGCTCTGGCTTGCGAAGCGCCGGGCGCGCAGGGATCTCGCCGTTCTCAATAAGTGTCACACGCTGCTCGAAGTGCGCGCACGCCTCCAGGGCTCGCTAGATCCGGTGGCGCTCCTCGTGACGGCCGCCGCCAATGAGCTGCAGAGCTCGTCAAGATCCGATCCGGCCGCTGTCAAGGAGCGAATATCCTGGATGCTCGAACGCATCCAAGTGGCAGCATATCGCCACATCGGCCGGGGAATGGGTCTGGTTGCAAGTATAGGCGCGACCGCGCCATTCGTTGGCCTCTTTGGCACCGTGTGGGGCATCATGAACAGCTTCATCGGCATTTCTAACGCTCATACCACCAATCTTGCTGTAGTCGCCCCCGGCATCGCCGAAGCATTACTGGCGACGGCGCTTGGTCTCATCGCTGCTATTCCTGCGGTGGTCATCTACAATGCCTTTTCGCGCTCTGTTGCGGGATATCGTCAACTGCTCGGCGATGCGACCGTATTGGTGATGCGGCTCGTCAGTCGAGAGTACGAAGAGGCGGCAGTCGCCCACTCCCGGGCCGCCGAATAAACGATGTCAATTCGTCTTGCCCAAGACGGCGATGATGAGTTCGTTGAATCTCACGAGATTAACGTAACGCCATTCATCGATGTCATTCTGGTGCTGCTGATCATTTTCATGATCGCCGCGCCTTTGGCGACGGTGAGTGTGCCGGTCGATCTGCCGTCATCCACGGCCGAACAACGTGCCTCTCCGGATATGCCAATCTACCTCACCTTGAAAAGCAACTTGGATCTGTCTGTGAATGACACGACGATTGCACGTGACGACTTAGGTGCCGCGCTCGATCATGCGACGCAAAGTGACCACAACCAGCGCATCTTTCTCCGCGCCGATCGTGCGGTGAGCTACGGCGACATCATGGATCTGATGAACGCTTTGCGCAGCGCCGGTTATCTCAAGGTGGCGTTGGTGGGAATGGGAGCCCGCACCGCGAAATGACCTCCAACGAAATAATACCGACCGGACGAGGAGGTCGGTTAGGTGCCGTGAGATGGATTACGGCCGCAGCGTTGGTATTGGGCGCGCACGCCGGTCTCTTCGTTGCCTATCTGAAGGCGCGGCCTCTGCAGCCATTGGGCGCGGAAGACACCGCTGCTGTGATCATCGACCTTGAGCCGTTGACTGTCGCGCCCGTTTCGCAGGCGCAGGAGTTGGCTCCCGGGCCGCCGATCCCGCTTCCCGAACTCGCAGAGCAACCAAAACCTGAGGTCACGCCGAAGCCAGAAGTCCATCTAGATTCCAGGACCGAGGCGGCACCCGCGTCGGTGCCGCTTCCGCTTTCGCCGCCGAGTCCGGAAGACCCACCGGTCGAGGAGGCCAAGCCGATCGACAAACCCGTTGGTAAGACCGCCGAGGCAAAGACGAGACCGCGGCCGCCACCGGAAAGCGCCGCGCCGGCCGCTTCACGGACCGCACCGGCCGCAGCCAGCGCCAGACAGGGTATGAGGGACGGTAAGCAATTGCCCCCATCCTGGGTCCAGAGGCTGCTTGCTCATCTCAACCGCTTCAAACGCTACCCGCGCGGAGCGCGCCTCAACCACGAAGAAGGGGTGGCCACTTTGAACTTCACTATGGACCATTCTGGCCACGTGCTGGCCAGCCGTATCGCCAAAAGTTCAGGCTCTAACGAACTCGATGCGGAAGTCTTACAGATGCTTCGTCGCGCAGAGCCTCTTCCGCCGCTTCCGCCCGACGTGCGGGCAGACGTTCGAAGCTTCAATGTGCCGATCCGTTTTTCGCTGCGATAGCGCGAGCGCTTAGCCGAGCATAGCCAGAGCGACCGGCCGAGCAGGGTGTGCTTGTCAATCGGCCATCTTCCTGCCATGAGTAACGTTATATCGTTACATTTGATCCCGTCCCTCGATCAGGAGACCTCCCGATGAAAAAAATCGCTGGTGCTGCACTCCTTGCGATGTTGCTGGTCCCTCCGCTGCAGTGTGCCCAAGCTGAGGGCGGCAAAATCGCGATCGTGGCTGCCGAGAATTTCTACGGCGATGTCGCCAACCAGATAGGTGGTGACCGCGTGTCTGTCGAAAGCATCATGAGCAATCCGGACCAGGATCCGCATTTGTTCGAAACGACCCCGTCGGTTGTTCGCGAGGCGGGCGCCGCCCAGATCGTCATCCTCAACGGCGCCGATTATGATCCATGGATGGAGAAGCTGCTAAAGTCGGCGCCGAAGTCCGGCCGGGTCATTATCAATGTTGCCGATCTGGTCGGTAAGAAGCCCGGGGATAATCCGCACCTTTGGTATGATCCGCCGACGATGCCTAAGCTTGCAAAGGCGCTGGCAGATGCTTTGTCGAAAGCCGACCCATCGAACCAAAGCGCATACGCCACACGGCTGAAAACTTTTATAGAATCGCTCGAGCCAGTGAACGAAAAGATCAACGCTATAGCCGCCGAGCACGCGGGCACTCCAGTCACCGCAAGCGAGCCGGTCTTTGGTTACATGGCCGCGGCTCTGAAGGTTAAGATGCGCAACGAAACGTTTCAGATCGCCATCATGAACGATACCGAGCCGAGCGCCCGCGACGTCGCGGCATTCCAGGATGATCTGAAATCCCATAAAGTCAAAGTCATGTTCTACAACAAGCAGGCCTCCGATAAGATCGTGCAGGCACTTGTCGCCGTCGCCCACCAGTCAAAGGTGCCGGTGGTTGGCGTGACGGAGACCGAGCCGGAAGGGATGACATTCCAGAAGTGGATGTTGTCGGAGTTGAATGACACGGCAGCGGCGCTGGCAGGCCAGGCGAAATGAACGTCATCGAATTCGACAGCGTGACTCTGGCTGTCGGGGAGCGAATCGTACTCGCGGAGGCGAGCTTCACGATCGGCCAGGGTGAATTCATAGGCGTTCTTGGTCCGAACGGGGCCGGCAAAACGACACTTATGCGCGCCATTCTTGGCCTGCTAAGGCCGCGCTCCGGAAGTATCAAGGTCTTCGGACGGCAGCCGGAGCGCGGAAATTCCCTCATTGGGTACATGCCCCAAGTCCGGACGGTTATTCCGGAATTGCACATGCGAGGTATGGATTTTATCGCTGCCTCTCTCCATGGCGAGCGATGGGGAGTGCCGCATGTACGGCCCGGCGACCGCAAGCTTATTGATTCGACGCTGTCTGACATCGGGGCCAGGCACCTTGCCGATCGGCCGTTGAGTGAAATGTCGGGAGGTGAGCGGCAAAGGCTGCTGTTGGCGCAGGCGTTGCTCGGGCGACCGCAGCTACTGGTCCTCGACGAGCCGTTGATCAGTCTGGACGCGAGGCACCAGGAGGTCGCCATCGACGTCGTTCGAAACGTGTGCCGTGACCTCAAAATCACGGTCCTGTTTAGCGCTCACGAACTCAACCAATTGATGGGCTCCATAGACCGAGTGCTCTATCTCGGCAACGGTCGAGCGGTCCTTGGTCATCCGGACGAGGTTGTGACTGGCCCGATTCTCTCGAAGCTCTATGGCACCGACATTCAGGTCATTCGCGCAGAGGGCCACGTCTTCGTCATGTCGCGCGGACGGGATGTCGAGCATATCGAACACCTTCACAACGATCATCACGGCCATCAGCACTGACATGTTTTCTTACGCATTCATGCAGCACGCGTTCATCGCTGCCACGATTACCGCGGTGGTCTCGGGTATTGTCGGCTACTTCCTAGTGATGCGCGCCCAGACCTTCGCCGGCCATGCCTTGTCGCATATCGGCTTTGCGGGTGCGACAGGTGCGGGCTTGATTGGCGTCTCCCCGCTTTGGGGGCTGGTCGTTTTTAGCGTTGCGGCAGGCATTCTGATGGGGTTATTGGGCGAGCGCATCAGCAATCGAGACGTAGCGATCGGTATGACATTGGCGCTCGCCTTGGGCTTTGGCCTGCTATTCCTACATTACTATACAGCCTTCGCGACACAGGCCACTGCAGTGTTGTTCGGTAACGTCCTCGCGGTCGATCGCGCGACGATTCTGGTATTGCTCATGCTCGCGGTCGTAACACTCGTGATCTTGGGTGCCATTATGCGACCTTTGATCTTTTCGAGCCTGCAGCCAGAATTGGCGGAGGCGAAGGGTGTTCCAATGCGTCTTGTCGCGACGGTGTTTCTTGGCGTTGTTGGCCTTGCCGTATCCGAATGCGCTCAAATCGTTGGGGTCCTATTGGTATTTACGCTGATGGTGGGGCCACCAGCGGCAGCGCAGCGTCTAACCGGTGGGCTTTGGAGCGGCCTCCTAGTCTCTGCCGCACTGGCGTTGGTAGAAGTGTGGCTTGGACTTGTCGTCGCGTTTTATACTGACTGGCCGGTAAGCTTCTGTATCGCAATTCTGAGCGCATTTATTTATTTGGTCGCAGTGCTTCGATCGATATCAAACGCGAGCCGCTCCGTTCGGCTCGCCGATGCCTAGCTGGAGGCGTCCGGTATGTCGCCACTCGACAAATCCCAGTCCATGCGGCGAACGCCAAAAAGTTGCGCCCGCTTTTCGCTAACTTTATCCAGGCTGCTCCTCGGCCTCGGCTGTGCGGCTCTTATGGCGGTCCTTGTGTTCCTCCCGTTCGGCAAAGCGAGCGTCGCCGCAGGGCAGGATACCGAGTTTCGAGAATGCGCGCACTGCCCTGTCATGGAAGGTATTCCGGCGGGCAAATTCATGATGGGAAGCCCGAACAGCGAAGTCGGGCGCTTTGATTCGGAAGGGCCGCAGCACGTCGTCTCCATAAAGGCGTTCGCCTTGGGTAAGTACGACATCACGACCGCGCAGTTTGTCCGATTCTTGAAGGCTACCGGTTATCGTCCGGCGCCCTGCAATCGCATCCTTGGCCTTGCCTGGGATACGCCGGGGCAAGGGATGGAACTGCAGCCGCCGAATTGGCCGGCGGTATGTCTAAGTTGGCGCGACGCGAACGCCTTCATCGCATGGCTCAATGCCGAAGTTCGCAAGGAGCGTCCGACGATAGCAAGCATTGGTGGGCCGTACCGGCTACCGAGTGAAGCCGAATGGGAATACGCGGCCCGGGCTGGCACCAAGACCGCGCGGTGGTGGGGGGAAACGATAGGTCGAAACAATGCGGATTGTAACGGCTGCGGTAGCCGTTGGGACGATCGACTGCTCGCCTCTGTCGATAGCTTCTCACCAAATCAATTCGGCCTTTATGGTATGTTGGGGAATGCTTGGCAGTGGACGGCGGATTGCTGGCATCCGAACTATCTGCATGCTCCAGACGACGGGAAAGCATGGGCAGGCGAGCGATGCACGAAGCACGTCATCCGGGGCGGTTCGTGGAACAGCTTGCCGGTGCTAGTGCGTTCGGCAAGCCGTGGTTTCAGCACGGGTGAGGACGATGATAACTCCAGCCTCACCGGTTTTCGCGTTGCCCGCGATCTGCCGTAGCGCCTACTTCAGCGCATCCTGAGTGCTAAGCTCGATGATGAGATCCATAACAGCTGGATAGTGCCCCGACGGCAAAGTCAATGGAGAGCTCATGAGCGCGGCATTGCGCGCGCTTAATGCGACCTCTTCCTCATCACTCTCCACTCCGATGCCGCCTTCGCGGATTACTGCAGCGCTTGTCACCACGCCCGCTCTTGTGATCTTCAATCGAAGCGAGATCCAAATCGCTCTGTGATGGAGCTCGGAGAGGTCCACACTCCAATGATGCTCGATTTGATCTCTCAGGAAGTCCTTTAATGCCGCGTCGGAACCAGGGAGGGCCTTCGGCCTCGTTGTGGAGACACGAGCGAGGCCGTCGCCAGTAGCCGCCAGATTCTGGTCGATCAGTGGTTGTCGAAGCTGAGAGAGCCTTCGGAGCTTGATCTCCATCACGTCTGGTGGTGGGCGAGTCGGGGACGGTGCAAGCGCGGTCGGTTGGGGCGCCGGAGAGGACGGGGCAGCGGCTGCTCGCTGCGGTATCGCTGCTTGTTTTTCCGTTCGCGGGGCGGCAGCTTCGGGAGCGAGTTTCACGACCTCTACCGGAACAACGACACGCTCCGTGCTCGGATTGTGGGCTGGCGTAAGGGCCCATACCAAGCCGGCAATGGCAACCAGGTGCGTAAGGACTGAAACAGCCAGTCCACTCATGCCGCGGAGTTTCAGGCGTGCCGCATCGCGACTGGAAGGTGCGACAGGAACTGAAGCGTTCGCACCGCGCGGTGGCATAGCATGACCCTGAATACGCTCGCGTTCTTGCCAAAGCAACTTAGCACGGAACAGCCAAGTTGCGATCCATTGCGTTGCCGCTAAACCATACATGTGAAGGTCATCTGGCGGGGGATCGCAAAAGCGTTAGAATGCTTGCCCGATGCCTAAATGGGCCGCAGTTGTACTTTTGTATGCCCTCGCTTTAGGGGCGGGCTTGGCCATACCTAAATGGCATTCTGCTCCGCCGGTGGTTAACGACGTTCCGGTTACAGCTCGTTTGCCGACCGTAACCATCGAGCCGAACGATCATCAGGCGACCACGCATTTAAATCACGAACGGGCCATCGCTTCGCCGTCCTTAGCCAGGCCGGCTGCAGATGCCGGCGATGCTGCGCCGGTTGCGTCGGATAAGTCCAACGACAACGGTGTTTCACGGGCGGTCGAAGCTTCCGCCCAAAAAACCGCTGCGGCTCTTGCAGGCGAAGCGCAGGTCCTGGATCCAAGCCCGATTGAACAGACACGGGTGCCAGGCTCGGGATTGTCGCCCAAAGAAGTGTCCGCCAAGGCCCCGCCTTCTGCGGTCGTGCTCGCGCCGCCCGCTGACCTGGAGGCCGGCGCCAATTCACACGTGGACAGATCGCCGGCGCAAGACACCGCGGCGGAGCCGGTCGAAAGGCAGCCCGGCCCAGCTCCAGCGCCTATCGAGCAAGCGCCTCTCCCCGCGTCCTCAACCACAAAGCAGCCGACCACCCGCATTCCGGCCTGGCTGGCGCCGCACATCGGGAATCAAGAAGGACAGATAACTAAGGTAGTCTTGCAGAGAGCGCGCACGCTTTACCAGACCAAAGTGAGGGCGGGGCAGATCAAGAACTCGTGCTACTTCGTAATGGATGCGACGCGCCCGAACGTTCTGAACTCCGGTGAAGCGGGACGCCGATTCTACATTATCTGCGAACACCAACGGCTCTTTCGAGCCATATCGGCGGGGCACGGCAGCGGACGCAAGTTGAAAGGCATCGTAGACTTCTCGAATGGAAGAAGCTGCGTCAAGAACTTCGGCAATGCACTCGATTCGCGCCTGACCGCGGGCGGAGCCTATCTGACAAGCGAAACGAAAACGTCGTTCAAGGGGTATTACCAGCTCTCGGCTAAGAGAAGCGCGCCATTCTCACGTACGTTCATTCAGTACGAGGGAGAAGACGATACCGCAAACGCGCGAGAGCGGCAGATTGGCGGACATGTGGCGGAAACGTTAAAAAACGTATGTCGGCGAAAGGACCCGAAGAGCCCTTATGCGGATCGAGATGGATACGTGCCGTTTGGAAAGCTGGTTGACTATAGCAGCGGCCGCAGCGATGGCTGCACAAGCTGGTCCGCGGCAGACGCCAAGCAGATTATATCAATCGTGAAGGGCGACCCGACGACGCTTTACATCTATCCTGAAGAGAGAGACATAGATGCCGTGACTGCGGCGCTGGTTGCGGGGCAATCGTTGTCAACGCGCTCTTTGTACTGGAATAAGACCTGCCTGAAGGAAATCGGTTCGCCTAAGTTCTGGTCGAAGGCAACGCTTGGACCGATCCTGTCTCAATACAAGAAGGATCATCCGGCGTCTCCTGCAGCGCAGATTCCCATCTGCAAGAAATGAGAACTTCCGACTGGGATTGGGATTACGGGCGGCTCAGTTCGAACCTGAGCGTTCTGCCGAACCTGGGCCGGCGTCATGCTAGCGCTTCAGAAAGCGTTCGAATGCTTTCAGCGTCTTCTCACTGACGTGATGCTCAATGCCCTCGGCATCGTTTCGGGCCGTGTCTGGGTCTATGCCGAGACGGCAAAGAAAGGCCTCGACGATCTCATGCCGGCGGCGTGTTGCTGATGCCAGACGCTGGCCTGCATCGGTCAGAAAGATGCCCCTATAGGGCCTTTGAGTGATCAGGTTCTCCTCGACCAGTCGCTTGAGCATCTTGGCCACGGTGGGCTGAGTGACGCCGAGGCGCTGTGCGATCTCGATCTGACGTGCTTCGCCCGCGTGCTCAATCAGATCCGCGATCAGTTCGACGTAGTCCTCCATCAGCTCTGTGCGCCGGTCCTCCCGGGACTTCTGAAACGCCTCGGCGTGTGCTTCGACCTGGGTCGAAGACAGGCGAGTATCAGAGATGCGTGTGGATTTCATCTAGGCGGGGTACCTTGGAGGGCAGAATACAAGTTAGCCGCAACTATACTTGTTTCTATCGCCGCCGAAAACCCTCGGCTCCTGGCGGGGCTAGCTGGCGGAGAGCCCGGGTATTACGACCCCGAACGTCTGAAGAAGCAGGATCACGTTGAGGACCAGGATCGTGATGGTTCCAACAACCGCGGCATTATGGGTCAAGCGGGTGTTGACAAACTCTCCCATGATCGTGCGATCGCGCGTGAACATGACAAGCGCGATCATGGGAATCGGCAGCGCGAAAGACAGCACCACTTGGCTATAGACCAAGGCCTGCGTCGCATTCGCGCCGATCATCACGATAACGAAGGCGGGTAACATCGTCACCAGTCGGCGCACCCAGATCGGGATACGGAAACCGACGAAGCCCTGCATGATCATCTGCCCAGCCATCGTGCCGACGGCCGACGAGGCAATGCCGGAAGCCATCAGGGACACCAGGAACACTCCGGCCGCGGCGCCACCGAGGAGGGGAGTTAGCGTGTGATAGGCGGTTCCGATCTCGGACACCTCCGGATGTCCCGCATGGAATGCGGCCGAGGCCATGATCACCATGGCCATATTGACGGCGCCGGCAACGGCAAGCGCAATGACGCATTCCCAGTTCGAAAAGCGCAACAGTTTCCGGCGTTCGTGATTGTCACGCCCCGGTGCGCGGTTCTGAGTTAGTCCGGAATGGAGATAAACGGCGTGCGGCATGACCGTGGCGCCGATAATGCCGACCGAGATCGTCAACGCAGTTGCATCCGGCATCGAGGGGATGGCTACGCCCAGTGCGGCTTGACCCCACGCGACCGGCGCGATGAACATTTCGATCAGGTAGCAGACGCCGATGACGACCACGAGCGCTCCGATGATGAGCTCCATCGGCCGGAATCCGCGCCCGTCGAACAGCAAGATGCCGTACGTCACGACCGCGGTGACAGCCATACCAGCGAGCAGCGGCATCTGGAAAAGCAGAGAGAGGCCAATCGCGCCGCCGAGGAATTCCGCAAGGTCGGTGGCCATTGCTGCCACTTCGCTGATGATCCACATCGAGTAGCGAACCGGCAGCGAAAACTGATCGTGGCAGACTTCGGCGAGGTTGCGGCCAGTTACGATGCCGAGTTTGGCCGAGAGGGCCTGAAACAGCATAGCGATCAGATTGGCCACGAGGACCACCCACAACAGTGAATAGCCATAGCCTGAACCGGCCTGAATATTGGTCGCAAAATTGCCGGGGTCTATATAGGCGATCGAAGCAATGACGGCGGGTCCCACGAAGAGCAGGACCGATCCAAGACCTCCCCGACGCCCAGCGAGCACCTCTCGAATCTGAGCGTCGGTCCGTTCCGAAAGCGTCGTCCGTATAGTCGCGTCCGTCATCGCGTCACCTCGATGTCGGGCAATGTATAGCAATGGCTAAGTTCATGTCAAGAAACTATCATATAATCCAAGTTGGGGGTTGCAGTCGGTGGCCAGGCACGAACTCGGTCCCAATGCCGACTTGGACGGTGCGGTTTGACCGCCGAAGCTTTAGGGGGAGGCTTTATACGCCGGCGCGATGAGCCGGCTCTCAGAAAGTGGCTTTCCGGCCCCGACCGGGCGAACTATAGTGGCCGGCTTGGACTGAGACGAGCACGGGTGGGAAGTGCGCTCCCTTTTGCGGCGAAGCGTGACGTTGGTGGCGCTGTACACAGTGGCGCTGCATATCGTTTTGCTCGGCTTCCTGCCGGCTGGCGTTGGTTCATTCAGCCCGATTGATCCATTTGCGATCATCTGCCACACGGCCAGCCCGTCGGAGCATCCGGGCGAGCCTCCGCAGGGCAGCCTCCAATATCTGCCCGGCCGAGCGATCGATCGTTGCGACTTATCGAGCGTCGTTGGGCTCCCACCGACCCCGGAGGCGTCCTTCAAGGTTGAGCTCCAACCGACGCGTCTGCTCGACGTTTTGCGCCCGGATACGGCCCCTGAGCAGAAATCTCCGGTCTATCCGGCCAACCTGATACGCGGGCCTCCTCAAGCGTGATCGTGACTGCTCTCTAGTCCTGAACACTTACGCTTGAAAAAGGAGGCTCCCGATGGGACGTCCGTGGCTGCGCGCCGGATTGCTTGCGCTGATGACGACTCTCGTGCCGTTAGGCAGTGCGTTCGCGCACTGCGTTGTCGGCAATCGCTTCTTTCCCGCAACCTTGAATGTCGACGACCCCTGCGTCGCCGACGAACTGTCGCTGCCGACGATCTCGTCGTTCAAGACGGGCGACAACCCGGCGGCGAATGAGCTCGACATTTCCGGCGAGTTTTCCAAGACTATCACCGAGGACTTCGGCGTCTCGGTCGGCAGCACCTGGACCCAGTTGCGGACGCCGGGTAGCCCGACGGCGACCGGCTTTAAAAACCTGGAGACGGCGTTCCAGTACCAGTTGCTCAAGGACCCCACGCACGAATTCGCCATGATGGCGAGCCTTGGCATCGAGTGGGGTGGCACCGGCGCATCCTCGGTCGGTGCCGATCCTTTCACCACCTATACGCCGACGCTCGATGTCGGAAAGGGATTTGGCGACCTGCCGACGGAGGCGGGCTGGCTGCGGGCATTCGCGGTGACCGGTAGCCTCGGCTATGCCATTCCTGGTAGCGCATCGACAACGTCGGTCGATCCCGACACGGGCGATGTCACGGTGACGCAGAACCCGCGGGTCCTGCAGTGGGGCGGCTCGCTGCAATATAGTATGCCCTACCTGAAGTCGGCGGTGGTTGACCTCGGGCTGCCAGACTTCGCCAACCAACTGATCCCGATTGTTGAAGCGCAGTTCTCTACCCCGGTCGCCAACACGGCTGACAGCGGCGCAAAGACCACCGGCACCGTCAATCCCGGCATTATCTACGTAGGCGACACGTATCAGGTCGGCGTTGAGGCGATCGTTCCGATCAATCGCGATAGCGGCGGCAACATCGGCGTCATCGGGCAATTGCATCTCTATCTCGATGACATGTTCCCGAAAACTCTTGGCCGTCCGCTCATCGACACCTCCGCCATCGACAAAGGACGCTGACATGCGCTCTCTCATCATGGCGCTCACCGCGACACTCGCACTGACGGCGCCGGCCAGCGCGCATGCCTTCCTCGACCATGCCGAGCCGCCGGTCGGCAGCACGATGCAGAAGGCGCCGCGCTCGCTATCGCTCTGGTTTACGGAAGATCTGGAGCCGGCCTTCAGCGGGGCCACGGTCACCGACACTCAAGGGCACACAGTCGATGCTGGCAAGTCGCAAGTCGATCCGCATAACCGCAGGCTGATGCACGTGCCTGTGAAGGCGCTTGGCCCCGGGAGCTACCGGGTGAACTGGCACGCGTTGTCCGTCGATACGCACCGGACGGAAGGCAATTACGCCTTTACTGTCGAAAGCCGCTAATCGAAGCGAGATGAACTGCCTGATGCGGCGCTGCGATAGAAGGCAGCGCCGCATCCCGGCTATTACCCCTTCCCAAATTGGAGATGACGCCATGACGCGCCCAACCGTCGTCACGTTCACCATGGAATCTCACGGAACTCGCCTGCGCGCCGCTGTCCTCTTTCTTGCCCTTGTCAGTCTTCTCGCGATCGTCAGCGGCGCGAAGGCGGACGACAACGTCACGGTCGAGAACCAGTGGATGCGGTTCATCATCAAGTCCAGACCGGCCGGCGGGTATTTCACTGTGCATAACAATACCGCGTCTCAAATCGAGCTTACCGGGGCCTCGTCCAGCGCGTGCGGCCTGATCATGCTGCACCAGACAAAGGAGGTTGGTGGGGTCGAGAAGATGTCGCCGGTGAAAGAAGTTCCTGTCCCGGCTCACGCATCGATCAGCTTTGCGCCCGGTGGATACCACCTGATGTGCATGCAGCCGAAGGACACGCTGGTAGTCGGCCACGATGTTCCGGTGACCTTGATGTTCGACGGCGCCAAACCGGTCACCGTGGCATTTCCGGTCAAGGGCGCTGGCGTGAAGTAGACAAGGATGCCGAGGCGGCCCCGCGCCGCCTCGCTCCACTGCTCGGAGCATGAAGCGATGTTTACGGCGTTAGTGCTGGCCCGGGCAGTCCACATCTCGGCGACGCTGGTCCTCGAAGGGCTGGTTTTCTTTCGGTGGTTCATTCGGCCAATTCCGTCGCTCCAAGGCAGTCCCATCACCGAAGCCGGTGGAGTTTCGTTCCCGGAGGGGGCGCCGTTTCTCATTGCTCTGGCGGCGATTGTCCTGATTTCGGGCGTCGTGTGGGTTCTTGTTCTCGGGGGGCAGATCGGTGGAGAGGGAGTCGTGCGTGCGCTGACGCAAGGCGTCGATGTTGCGCTCCTCAAGCAGACGCGGTTTGGAACGCTTTGGCAACTTCGAGCGGCGCTGGCGCTAGCCTTGCTTGCTGCCCTGGCAATTGCGAACCCCGTGAACTCCTCATCGTGGCTTGACAGAGCCACATTGGCTGCCCTGGCGGCCGCGCTAACGGGGTCGCTGGCATGGTCTGGACACGGTGCAGCCAAACCAGGCCCGGCCGGCAACGCGCATCTGATCGCCGACGTGTTGCACCTTGTTGTTGCTGGTATTTGGATTGGCGGCCTGTTGCCCTTCGCATTTCGCTTTTGGGAAGCAGCCCGCTCACGGGAACTCAGCGGGGCAGAACACCTCGCGCGCCGCTTCTCAGTCGTTGCTTTCTGGAGCGTTGCCATCTTGGTGGCAACGGGGCTTGTCAACTCCTTGAGCCTCGTTGGTAGCTTGCCGAACTTGATAGCGACCACTTACGGAAAGGTCCTCCTGGCAAAGCTCGTCGTATTTTTGGTGATGCTCGCGCTGGCCGCTCTAAACCGCTTTTACCTACTCCCCCGTCTTGCTCCGCAACATGATCTGGCGTTGAGAAGTTGCATTCGCCTCGCACGATCGAGCGAATACGAATTCTGGCTCGGCATACTGCTGGTATGTATCGTCGGCGTTTTGGGGATACTTGCACCACCTGTTTAGGTCGATATCGGCTTTCACGACAGTCCGCTTCGGCCGTGTCGACGTGCGCGGCTCTGTTTTTCGGCCGGGGCTCAAGGCTACCCAACCTGCCGAGGGACGTGAGGTCCGCTTCCCGGTGCGTAGCGGACCTGTACGTGCAAATCGTCAATAGCCGCCTCTGGCCCCAAGTCGACTCAACGTTGAGCTCAGCCTCACGTCTGCTGTCCGGCGGAAACCTGACATGGGACACCGCCGCACCCCAC
>Ga0187809_10000716_pt1 | contig 16906 bp, 20 predicted proteins | sample NC_wetland_sal_i_8_FD_132415 | JGI IMG/M metagenome (GOLD analysis project Ga0187809, IMG submission 132415) | Wetland sediment microbial communities from Neuse River Estuary, North Carolina, USA - ASW_4 | ecosystem: Environmental > Aquatic > Freshwater > Wetlands > Sediment | place: USA: North...
GTGGTGACCAACGGCAACGATATTGCAGGCACAAGCCGAGGCACCATGTGCGCAACCTATGTGTATCGCGAATTCGTCTTCCGGGACTCGTCGCGAGATTGGTCTGTGAAACGCGAAATGCGGGAGAACCACGAATTACAGTAGCAGATGGCCAGCACCACAAGCGCTGTACCGGGGAAGCCTCTCAAGGAGGCTTCCTTTTTGCACCAATTGACAAATTCCGTCTATAAACTCTCTTCTGTCGGTGCAAACTAGCTGCAGACTGCAGCATGACACGTCGAAAGAGGGAGTGAACCTTTTGAACAAAGCACAGGGTTTTCGGCTACTCCTCGCACTTGCAACCACACTGAGCTCACTGCCCCTCCAGGCAGGGGCCGCCGCCCGGGCAGGGATACAATCCCAAACCATAGCGGACACCAGATTTGCGGAGAGTTCGACCCGTTCAGCTCCCGCCCAAGTCCCAACGACTTTGGCACCGAGCGCACGCTCCGCAATCATTATGGATTTTACGACGGGAAAAACACTCTTCGAAAAAGACTCCAGCGAACAATACCCCATGGCGAGTATCACCAAAATCATGACCATGTTATTAGTCATGGAAGCATTGGACGAAGGTAAAATCAAACTGACCGACACTGTGACCGCCAGTGAACACGCGGCAAGCATGGGAGGGTCTCAAATCTTCCTCGAACCTGGCGAGACCATGACCGTGGCAGATTTGATGAAGGGAATTGCTATGGCTTCTGCCAACGATGCGTGTGTCGCTTTGGCCGAACACCTGGCAGGAAGTGAAGATGGCTTTGTTCAGGAAATGAACGAAAAAGCCAAAGAACTGGGTATGACACATACGCACTTTGTAAACTGTAACGGCCTTCCGGCAGAAAATCATTACAGTTCAGCACAGGACATTGCTCTCATGTCACGAGCGTTGTTGGAGCACGAAGAAATCACCAAATGGACTTCGGTTTACAGCGATTACCTGCGGGAAAACTCTAGCCACCCGTTATGGCTGGTCAATACAAACAAACTGGTTAAATTTTATCAAGGAATGGACGGCCTAAAAACAGGCTATACCTCAGAAGCCAAGTATTGTCTGTCTGCAACAGCCAAGCGGGACGGTTTTCGAGTCTTGGCCGTCGTCATGGGAGAACCCACGCTGAACGATAGGAACCGTGAAGTATCAGAGATGTTGAACTGGACATTCGCCAACTACCAGTCCAAGTTGTTGTACCCAGCGGACCATATTGTTCAGACTGTGCGTGTCCCTCACGGAGTACCGGAGACGGTAGCCATCAAATGTGAAGAACCTGTGGGGGTAATCCACGCCAAGGGTGAGACTGCCACTTATACAACGCGAGTGAAACTGAAGAAACTGCAAGCACCCCTGGAGGCAGGGGAGGAAGTGGGTACCATGGAGATTGTTCACGGTGACAAGCTGGTGGGCAGTTCTCCTCTGGTGGCTGCAACCAGCGTCAGGAAAGCCAATCTCTTTGAAAGTATCGGACAGTCCGCACGACACATGATTACATTTCACCGCTGAGTTCTGTGAAAAATCGACACGGAGAATGTGCTCTCCGTGTCGATATATTCCGAAGATCCTGCTACTTTGACGATTTCTCTAATTTACCGGGAAATGGTTGCGCTCTCCCAACGTGATTGCGCGCCACGGTATGCATTACATAATAGCCACCTCAAGAGCGTCCTCCAGCCGCTGACTGCCGGCCAATGCCAGACTGTAAAGCTGCTTCAGTTTGAGTTTTATCGGGTAGGGTGCCATCGGCAGAGAATCTAGGGTCTGTCGCACAATATCCAGAGCCTCTCCGTATTTGCGCAAATGCACGCAGACTTCTGCGACGGTCGCCTGCAACGTCAGCCAGGTCTCTTTGTCTGAGTCCGCCATGTACATAAACAGTTCCGCGTCTTTCCATGCCTCTTCCGGATTTCCCAGTGCCAGTGAACACAGGGCGCGCTCCGACAGAGCTTGGGCGTGGCGAATGGGATCGCGGTAAAACTGCGGATCGCGCAAGAAGCTTGTCAACATGTCCATGGCCTCTTTGGTCTTGCCTTCGCGCCGCAAAATCACAGCCAAGTTCAGCCTGCACTGGTTGATGCCACGTTGATGGCGTTCACTCTGGTACAGGGACAACGCACGTTCCGTCATTTCTCGAGCCACACTGTATTCAGCGTTTTCAATTAAAACGTTGGCCCATCCCTGGACAATGACTGCCTGGTCGAAGTGGGCAATCAAAGTTGCGGCCTCTCTATAGCCCATGGAATAGTACCGCTTGGCCGATTCATAGGATCCCAGCAGGTAGTTGACACGACCCAGGTTCGTATGAACCTTTACCGCCACAGGCATGCTCATTTCCGGATGCTGCCTCAGCACCGCATGGGCGCGCATCCAGTACATTCTGGCAAGGGAAAACAGATTGCGTTTACGCTGAATGTTTCCCAGCCGGTAATATGTATGTATGGCCAATGCCGCATTGTTCTGCTCCAGTGCAGCCACCACAGTGCGATTGTACAGCGCCGTTGCATCGTCCAACCGGCCCAGGCGATACTGGCACTCCGCCGCCTCGGAAAAGAGAGAAAGCAGCTTCAAATCCTTGTTCTCACCCGATATTAAGTCCTCGTAGATAGCGAATGCGTCCCGGTAATTCCCCGATTCGAACAGACTTTTGGCCCGACGATACTGGTGTAACTGCTCGTTGACGCGAGCGTACTCGTCAAAGTACTCCGCATCCACGCCCAGGCGCTCAGCCAGAATTGCCAGCGTTGCGGGGGTAGGAAATGTTTTGTGGCCCTCAATCTGACTGACAAGGCTTGCGGACAGCCGGCCATTGCCCAACTGTTGCTGCGTCAGATGACGGGCTTTTCGCAAAACGCGTATTTTCCATCCAAGTGTGTCCATAGGCGGGTTCAACCACCAATTCTGTTGTACTTTTGTTTTCCCTCATTGTACCGGTTGGGACACCCATTGAGAAGGCGTCCGGAATCAGATTCTTGTCGAATTTTGGGCAATTCCCACTAGTTTCGTCGCCACAGCAGGAGTTTCCCGGACCTCAGTGTAATGTACAAGCAGAGACCTGACAAAGGAGGAAATTCAGGGTGAAAATTACTGCTCAAGAGAAGCAAGGGACTCTCGTGGTGGAGCTGCAGGGGGAACTGGACCACCATGCAGTGGAGACGATTCGCGACGACATTGACCAAGAGTTGCGACGCACTCATTACGCCGGGTTAGTGATGTCCTTTCGCAATATTGACTTCATGGACAGTTCAGCCTTGGGTCTGATTCTCGGCCGCTATCGAACCATGAGCCAGCATCAGGGACGGATGGCTTTATGTGAAGTCAATCCGTCGCTGCGCAAGATCTTTGAGCTTTCGGGGATTTTGAAAATCCTTCCGCTGTTTGATTCAGAAGTTCAAGCGCTCCAATACGTGAAGGAGGGTTAATCTGTGATGCATCTTCAAGCACGTCCTACTGCAGTGGAAAACTATATGGTGCTTGAGTTCCCCAGTCAGTCGGCCAACGAATCCCTGGCTCGGGTCACCGTGGCGTCCTTTGCCGCCCAACTGGACCCAACTCTGGAGCAGTTGACGGAACTGAAAACTGCTGTCTCGGAAGCGGTCACCAACGCCATCATTCACGGCTACGGCGAAACGGAGGGAACCGTCCGGCTGGAGTGCAGACTTTCCGCCGGAAGCATTGAAGTCGTCGTCACGGACGAGGGCAATGGCATTGAGAACGTCGAAGAAGCACGGCAACCACTTTTTACCTCACGCCCTGAATTGGAACGATCCGGAATGGGAATAACAATTATGGAAAACTTCGTAGATGAACTAGTCATTGAATCGGAACCAGGCAAAGGGACACGGGTCGTCATGAGAAAGCACATCCAAGTGGATGGACAGAAACACTGACAAGGAGTTCTGAGGATGGACGATGCCAAGGGATTGCAAACCAAGCCCCAAAAACAATCTGACGCCACGATACGAAGCCTCATCGCTGCCAGTCAGAAGGGAGATGCTGCGGCGCGGGATGAGTTGGTTGTCTCCAACCAGCGTCTTGTCTGGGCAGTTGTCCAAAGGTTCCTGGGACGGGGCTATGAGCCCGACGACCTGTTTCAAATTGGTTGTATTGGACTCATCAAGGCCATTGACAAGTTCGACCTGTCTTACGATGTGAAGTTCTCCACCTACGCAGTTCCCATGATTATTGGCGAGATTCAAAGATTTTTGCGGGATGACAGCACAGTCAAGGTCAGTCGCGGTCTCAAAGAGACCGCAAAGAAAATTCGGCACACCAAGGATGAACTGGCCAAAGCGCTGGGTCGTCAGCCACTTCTGTCCGAAGTCGCGGAAGCTCTGGGTTTGGAACCTGCGGAAGTAGTGTTTGCTCAAGAGGCTCTGCGCGCACCCGCGTCCATTCACGAAACTGTCTTTGAAAACGATGGCGATCCCATTTATCTCATGGATCAAATTGCAGACGACAACAACAACGATTTCGACAAGGTAGCCTTGCACGAAGTCCTCAACAGACTTCCGGAACGGGAGCGATTAATTGTCTATCTGCGCTTTTTCAAGGACAAGACTCAGTCGGACGTGGCCAAAGTCCTGGGTATATCCCAGGTTCAGGTCTCCCGTTTGGAGAAGCGCATCCTTCAATACATACGGACTGAACTGGAATAATATACCTGGGTAGACTGCATGCCATAGGGTGTGCGGCCGGGTTAAAGCATTGGGTCCAGGGCGCGTCACAGGCGTCACCTCAGCAGTCACATCCGTAGTAGCTTTCAGGCATACGGGACACACTACCCCCAGATATTAGGCAAGGGGGTAGAGGTATGTCGACTCGTCATCTCAGCGACCAAAAAACCTATCAGGATTTTGTCAAGGGCCACCGGCCACCGCGATTGGTTTTTTTGCATTCTGTTCGTGCGTTCCTCGTAGGCGGGAGTATCTGTCTCTTGGGACAAGGAGTACAGTCTCTGTTCGTGCGCTATGCAAACTTTTCCATCAAGGACGCCGGGAACCCCACAGTGGCCGTCATGATTATTCTGTCGGTCATTTTTACATCTCTAGGCGTCTACGACAAGTTCGCCAATTGGGCAGGTGCTGGTAGTGCGGTGCCAGTCACCGGATTCGCAAACACCATGGCGTCGGCGGCACTGGAATACAAACGCGACGGATGGATTGGTGGCGTTGGCAGCAACATGTTTAAGCTGGCCGGACCCGTCGTAGTCTACGGCGTTGTGGCAGCATTCTTTGTGGCGCTCATTCGCTACCTGATACTTCACCTGTAGGAGGGAGCCACGTGCCCAGAATAGGCCGTCATACATGGAAGTTTGAGCATCCGGCGTACGTTGTGTCGACGGGCACGGTCGCCGGCAGTACAGAATCGCAGGGACCGTTGGGAGGTACCTTTGATGTTCGCATTCAGGACGATTACTACGGACAGTCATCGTGGGAACGGGCAGAGCAGAAACTGTTTGAACACGCCGTGAAGATTGCAATGGATAAAGGGCACTGTTCTGACGCAGCTGTGGATTTATGTATTGGCGGCGATTTGAACGCACAGCTAACCGGCTTCTTCTTTGGCCTTCGGCCATTTCACATTCCCAGTCTGGGCGTTTATAGTGCCTGCGCCACCATTACAGAGGCCCTGGCCATTGCCGCAATGGCCCTGGACAGCGGCTTTGCGGAGACTGTGCTGGCCGGGAGTTCCAGTCATAACGGTTCTGCAGAGCGACAGTTTCGGTTCCCAACAGAGTACGGCGTACAAAAACCACCCAGTGCCCAGAGAACCGTCACGGGGGCGGGCGCCATTCTGCTGTCCCGCAAACCCACGCAAGCCATTCGCATTACCCATGCTACCATCGGCGAAGTCGTGGACATGGGAGTGAAGTCCCCCTGGGAAATGGGTGCCGCCATGGCTCCTGCTGCTTTTCACACCATAGAAAACCATCTTACAGAAAGTGGATTTACATTGTCGGATTTCGATTGCATTGCCACCGGCGATTTGGGCAAAATCGGACACGCAATGGTCCGGGAAATGCTCGACGACGCGGCTATCCCCACGGATTCCAGGCTCACCGATTGCGGCGTGTTGATTTACGATTTCAACCAACCGGAAGTGTTTTCCGGCGGCAGCGGGGGTGCATGTTGCTCCCTGGTGACCTTTGGTCACCTGTTGAATCAGTTGGCCTCCGGTCTGTGGACCCGCCTTCTGGTTTGTGCTACGGGAGCCCTGCTATCCACTGTCACCGTTGGGCAGTCTGAGAGCATACCGGGAATCTGCCACGCCGTCGTTTTTGAAAGAGTTTAAAGCTGCTGGGAGGATGGACCATGATATTCCTGTGGGCTTTCGTCGTTGGCGGAGTCATTTGTGCTATTGGACAAATTGTGATGGATGCGTTCCGACTGAACCAAGGCCAGGTGATGGTGGCGCTGGTGGTAGCGGGTGCCGTCCAGGATGGTGTAGGCCTATACGATCCGCTTATCAAATTTGCCGGTGCCGGAGCAAGCGTTCCCATCACGAGCTTCGGCAATTCTCTCGTCCACGGTGCCCTAGCCGAAGCTCAGGCGCACGGGTGGATTGGAATTCTTACGGGGATCTTTGAAGTGACCAGTGCCGGAATTTCCGCAGCCATAGTTTTTGCCTTTCTGGCCGCTGTGGTGGCCAAACCCCGGGGGTAAGCCCGCTCCCATGCAGAACTGCAAGCATAAGCTGTGAACAGTTTATGGAGTGAGGTGAAGTCGAATGATGAACGTTCTTATGTTCCTCCCGAGACTGTTTCGCTATTTTGGCATGTTCCAAACCTTTATTGGAGTGATTCGTCCGGTTTGGCCGCATCTGTCCAAGTTCTGGCAAAGAATGCCCATGGGAGGCAACAGAGCTGTGGCGCAAAGCTAGTGGCTGACCCCCTTCATAATCGTGGTATAGTTAGAAAAGACAACGATTGTGGAGATTGGGCCGGTGAGTGAAATGGAACGAATTCAAGGCATAGTGCATGACATTCAGGTTGTCGACAGGGGATCCATTAAATATATGCGGTTTGGATCCGATGGCGGTTGGCAGGGAGCCTTGGACACCGCACACCCCTTGCGGCCCGTTTTCCCGTACCAACGGGCGTTTGCAGCTCTCCTACCAGCCTTCCGTCGGAATCCTCTACAATTTCTTGCCATTGGCGTCGGTACAGGTACCTGCCTGCGGACCGTAGACGCACAGTTCCCGGAAAGTGAACTCTGGGGTGTGGAACTGGATGAAGTCGTCTTGGAAACAGCAATGTATCGCTTTGACGCGCCATCGCACCGAAGAGCCACCTATTTTGTCGGAGATGGTCTGGAATTCTTACAGCAAACCCAGGATAAGTTCTCTTTGATTTTCGTCGATGCCTACATGAGCAATCGAATTTACGCGCCAATGCTCAAGACGACGGTGCCAGATCTGATTGCCGACGTCCTTCTCCCTGGTGGCGTGGCCTGTTTCAATCTCATCACCACGGTTCCGCCAACGGATAAAATTGCCGCATGGGCCACCGCTGCCAAGGAGTTCTTTCCGGAAATCTATTTTCTGCCCGTAGGGGTGCCTTACAGCGAACAAAATGTACTCGCTATTTTTAGCCTGGAGACCCTGCCTCTGCAGCGGTTGTCCCAACTTTTGCGAACCAATACGACCCTCACGCTGTGGGAAAGACTCTCATGGCCTTTTCGATTGGTCTCCTATTGATGGGGACGGACCCTGGCGCGGCGGACTCGTGACAGGGAGACCTGTGCTCGGGCGGATGAAACACTTTTTTGGGGCAGACCTGCGGCAGGCGGGAACGGGAAGCGCGTTTTCGGCGACCTACCTTGTGCTATAATGTGCTTATATGCAAGGCAAAGGAGTTTGGCGGTTGTCAAATTTCATTAGACCGGACTTAATCTTCTATGTTTTAACCATCCCCTTCAGCCTGGTGATTCACGAATACTCTCATGCCCGTGCGGCGGATTGGCTCGGTGACAAGACGCCACGGATGACGGGAAGGTTGACGTTAAACCCGCTGGCTCATCTCGACCTCTTGGGGCTGTTAATGATGCTGTTTGGGCCCATTGGCTGGGCTAAACCGGTACCTATCAGTGGATCGAATTTCAGGCATCCCAGAATGGGTTTGCTTCTGACGGCTTTCGCGGGACCCCTGTCTAACTTTATTCTTGCCTGCGCTTGTTTTCTCATCTTGAAACTTTGGCCAGTGTCTCTATCTGTGGGGACTTTGGCGCTTTTTGTACAACGCCTGTTTGCCTATGGCGCTTATGTAAACGTCATCTTGTTTGTTTTTAATATCGTGCCCATTCCTCCGCTGGATGGATCGCGTATTGTTTCCAACCTATTGCCTTATAAGCAGGAAATGGTGTGGCGACGGTTGGAGGTATATGGCCCTTTTCTCCTGGTTCTCATTGTCATCCTGCCGCCGGTGCAGACCCACGTCATGTACCCTTTCTTTAATTACGCCGTCAGTATTGTCGCGTCTTGGTTCGGACTCACCGGACTCTAAGAGTGGTGTCCGAAAGGGTCCCAGGTGGGTAACAGTCCGTGGACCGTTACCCAAGCAGTGCCAGGGGGCGAGTCAAAGATGCGTACCAAGACCCTTCGTCACTGCCGTCGATTGTAGCTTGACACCTCAGGAGGCTGTACTTCATGTCTGTTGCCTACGAAATTGTTCTGGACAGTTTCTCGGGACCGCTGGATCTATTGCTGCATCTCATCCAGAAAAATGAAATTGACATTCATGACATCCCCATGGCTACGGTTACGGAACAGTACCTCGCTTACCTCCACGCCATGGAGGAACTGTCCTTGGACATTGCCAGTGAGTTTGTGGTTATGGCGGCAACACTCTTGGCCATCAAGAGTCGAATGCTTCTGCCTGTGCCAACCGTGGCCGAAGACGACCAACCCGTAGCGGACCCTCGGGAGGAACTGGTGCAACAGCTTTTGGAATACCAGCGATATAAACACAGCGCCTCTCAACTCAAAGAACTCTCACTCCTGCAGAGTCACGTGTTTTCGCGGGAAGCTATGGATGTAAGCCTGTTTGCCCCAACACAACCGCCGGCTCTAAACCCTGTTTCCATTTGGGATCTCGTTGACAGCTTTCGCAAACTGGCGCGCCGCGTCCCTCGCGAGAACACTGTGGCAAGCATCAAGCACAGCGGAACGAGCGTGGAGGAAACAATGGAGTTGTTCCTGCAGCGGCTACAAATTCTCCAAACCTGCAGCTTTTCTCAACTGATGCAAACCATGGCTTCGCGGCAGGAACTGGTTTCGGGTTTCATGGCTTTGCTGGAATTGCTCAAGGAAGGCTTGGCGGTCTGCTTCCAGCCTGTCCTGTTTGGTGAAATCCAGATTATCTACAACGGTGGTGACAGCGATGCTAATGCCCATGACGGCACCCATTGAAGCTTTGTTATTTATTGTCGGCAACCAGGGACTCTCCACAGAGGAACTGGCTGATATTCTGCAGTTGAACGTGGATGAGACGCGATCCTTGTGTCATGCGTTGCAGGAGGATTACGACGCCCGCGGCGCCGGACTGCAGTTGGTTGAACTAGCGGGATCGTGGCAGTTGGTGACGCGACCGGAATACGCAAACTACATCCGTCGTTTGGCCACCGCCCCAATGTCGACACAATTAAGCAATGCTGCTCTGGAAGTTTTATCGATTGTCGCTTATAATCAACCGATTTCCCGCTCCGAGGTGGAACGGATTCGCGGCGTGCAGTCCGATGGAGTCATATCCACTTTGGCACATCGGCAGTTGATTGAGGAGGTCGGACGCCAGGAGTCCCCAGGCCGCCCCATTCTGTACGGGACCACAGACCTGTTTCTGCAGACCTTCGGCCTGAGAACTCTGGCTGAACTGCCCGAGCTGCCGCCGGAGGAAACACTGACTCAGGATGTCTCCCTCTTCAATCTGCCAGCCTTCCCCAGAGACTAGGCGCGAGCCGGGTCCGTGCGTATCGCCATACATAGAAAGCGTCCAATGAGGCCACATTAGATCCGTTCGAGTTTAAAAATAGGGCGGTTGCGTATGTGGTTCTCGTTATTCTGGCTACTCATAGGCATTCTTGTCGTCTGTCTCCTGCTGGGACTTCTGGCACTACCCGTTCGCGTTCAACTCCATCTTTCCGCCAATGGATCCACAATGAATGGCAATGCGCGAATCCAATACCTCTTTGGGCTCATATCCCTAAAACGGGAGTTTTCCGGCATTCACGTCAAAGGGACAGAAGAAGGCCCGACAATCCAAGGCAATCTTCCGTCAACCGCACGGCGGCACAAGAAAAACCACAGGGAACTGACCAGCGAGGAGGTATGGCACGCGATTCGCAACTGGCGTCAGTGGTATTCCATCCTGCAGCGTTGGATTCCCGTCCTTCGCTGGACGCTCCACCGGACCGTGGTGACGACCTTTGCCAGCGACATTGACGTTGGAACCGGGGAGGCTGCAGCCACCGGGCTGGCTGTGGGCGCCACTTACGCAACGGTGTACTGCGCTGCAGGCCAGCTGAACAGGTACTGTGTGTTTCACAACATGCCCCAGGTCGCGGTTCGTCCCAGTTTTAACGTCGGCAAGTTCGCACTGCAGCAAACATGTATATTCGAAATTCGCCTCGGTTACGCTATGTGGGCGGTACTTCGCAGTCTAGGCATATGGATGAAGAGGGGGACACACAATGGATCATCCGATTCAAGGGCTCATGCAGACAGCAATGACCAGCATTCGTGACATGGTGGATGTAAACACCATTATTGGCGATCCCATTGAAGCTCCGGACGGCACCGTGATTTTGCCGGTGTCCCGAGTAGGATTTGGTTTTGCGGCGGGAGGCAGCGAGTTTCAGGCTGGCGGCGGCACCGTTCACGCCACTGCCACCGCAGACTCGTCCCATCCTTTTGGCGGCGGCAGCGGTGGTGGAGTATCTATTACACCCATCGGTTTTCTCATCGTCAAGGGCGACAATGTAAGGCTCTTGTCAGCCGACAATCAAAACCAGTTGTATGACCGCATGATTGACATGGCACCGGAAGTCGTTGAAAAGATTCAGTCCATGTTCAAACGACAGAGCCCCGCCGCTCAGGCGACGCAGCAGACCCAGTAAGGCCGCAGACCCAGTGGGCGACGCAGCAGACCCAGTAACGCCGCAGACCTAGTACGCCGGATAGAAGTCACCCTTTGTCCTAATTTCGTCAGAGCTGGCATAACCATAATCAAAGATGGACATCTTTGAGGAGGTGTGCCAGCTTTGATTGATCTCATTTGGCTACTGCTTTTTCTCGTCGGACTGATTACAGCTGCCTTCACCGGCAGAATCCAGGAAGTATCCCAAGCAGTGCTGGGTGGGGCGGAGCGGGGCGTCACACTGTCCTTCGGCCTCATTAGCGTCATTGCACTCTGGTTCGGTCTGATGCGTATCGCCGAAAAGGCCGGCCTCATTGACTGGCTGTCAGCAGTGCTCCGACCGCTAGCCAGGTTTTTATATCCGTCTGTACCGCCAAATCACCCGGCAATGGGTTCTATTCTGGCCAACATGAGCGCCAATATTCTTGGAATTGGCAATGCAGCCACACCCCTTGGCTTAAAGGCCATGAAGGAATTGCAGGAACTGAACCCGGACAAGGAGACAGCCAGCGATGCCATGTGTACTCTTCTGGCCATCAACACAGCCAGTGTCACACTCATACCCACAGCCACCATCGCCATGAGGATGCAGTACCACTCCGCCAACCCCACCTCTGTCATTGGGCCCACGGTGCTTGCTACCGCCATGGGCACTGCCGTGGCCATCGTTCTTGACCGGACCTTTCGGTTCTTTTCCCATAGAAAGAGGAACGGTTGATGCAAGAAGTCCTGTCCGCCATTTCGGCCTGGCTACTGCCGTCCATTATTGCTGTCATCCTAGTGGCAGGCTACGTCAAAAGAATCTCGATTTACGACACCTTTGTCACGGGTGCCAAGAACGGCTTTGGTACGTCCATTCAACTGATGCCGCATCTCATTGCCATGATGGTGGCTGTCCAGGTATTCAGCGCCTCTGGCGCCATGAGCGTACTGGTCCATGCCTTACGCCCCATCTTTCACTTTGTCGGCATACCCCCGGAAGTCGCACCCATAGCGCTGCTACGACCCATCAGCAGTTCTGCGTCCCTCGCGTTTATGACAGACATTTTCCATCATCCAGGCGTGGACTCCTGGTTGGGTCAACTGGCTTCTACCATGCAGGCCAGCAGCGATACGACTCTATACGTTCTAACGGTCTACTTCGGCAGTGTCGGTATCGCAAACTTTCGCTATGCCCTGAAAGTCGGACTTCTGGCAGACCTGGCCAGCGTCTTTGCCAGCGTCATTGCGGTGACGCTGCTCCTGGGACCCGCCAGGTAAGGTGACTCCTCAAGAAATTTTCTGTTCTTGGGTCGAACAGGGTATAATGGTCGGGATATCTCGACTGTACTGGCGGAGCTTGCCCAGCGGCGAATGAACGGGAGCGATGAAAGTGGAGCGATTACAGAAAGTCCTGGCCCAGGCCGGAGTTGCCTCGCGCCGGAAGTGCGAGGAGCTGATACAGGCGGGCCGCGTTCAGATAGACGGAAAAGTCTGTTCACAGATGGGTGTACGCGTCAACCCTGATGAGCAGAATATCACGGTGGATGGTCAACCGATTCAATTGCAACCCAAGTACGCAATGATTCTCAATAAACCTACCTCATATGTAACAACAGCAGCCGATCCCGAAGGCCGCCGCACCGTCATGGACCTAGTGGACACCAGCCGGCGGCTCTACCCCGTGGGACGACTGGACTACGATACCAGTGGCCTGCTGCTACTCACTAACGATGGGGAACTGGCCAACCGTCTGATGCACCCGCGCTACAAAATCAAGAAAACCTACCGCGCCACTGTTATGGGTATGCCGGACAAAGCGGCCCTGCAAGCCCTCATGAGCGGCATCGCGTTGGAAGACGGGATCACGGAGCCTGCGCAAGTAAGCGTCTTGCGTCATCACCCAGGGGAGTCCGTGGTGGAACTGACCATTCACGAAGGGAAAAATCGTCAAGTCCGCAGAATGTTCGAGTCCATCGGTCACGAAGTGAAGCGCCTGAAGCGTATCGCCTACGGGCCCCTGGAACTAAAGGGTCTGATGACCGGCCAGACGCGGCTGCTACAAAGACACGAGTGGCAAGCCCTGTATGCGGCGGTGGATTTGGCGCCACCGCCCTGGCCCGACACCCGTGAGAGGTACAGGGGAAATCGCCCCAAGCGCTAAACCCCAGGCGACAAAATTTCAGCCCGTGCATGGATAGAAACGCCTCTGCAAATAGTAATAGGGCAAGAACTCATTGCAGAGGAGGCCCCCCTATGCCAAGAATTGCTACATCATTATGGATTGGCTGCCTCTCGGCGGCACTGCTGCTGACCGGATGCAACACAGGCAACAATACAGCATCAGGCGCCTTTCCACAGAATACCTTGAATTCACCTGCCACCAGAGTTACGCCGCAGTCGGAAAGAAACGTGGTTGCCGCCCAGTCTGTGGCCCATCGCGTGGTCCAAGTGGCCAACGTCCGAAACGCCTCGGTATTTCTTGCGAATCGCACAGCGTATGTGGCCGTGCAGATGAGACCCGGTGCTACTACGACACTGACTCAACAAACCAAAGGCGCCATCGTGGCTGCTGTAAAATCAAGCCATCCGGAAATCAAGAGGGTGATGGTGACGGCCAACGCAGATGCTTTTCACCAGTTCCAGACGTATGGCCGAGAAGTGTCGCAGGGCAAGCCGGTGACCGGCGTCTGGAACCGGTTTAACGCCATGGTGCAACGAATTTGGCCGCAAAGCTCATAATCGGTGGTCGCTACAGACTCGCGATAGATCTGTTGTTATTTGCTCGGGTCCCAGATTCCTTGACTGTCTCGTAATCCCTCTGCCATTGTGTGAGGTTTACCTAAGTTCGCGGGTGTGATTTCGGGTTTTTGGACTCTGCGCAACCATGCTGTAGTCCATCATTGTACTGAAGTTAAATTGGAATACACACTGGGAAGAAGCGAGGACAAAAATCTCGCTTCTTCGTCACATTTTGACAGATTAGTATTGCTCGCGTACTACATCATCGTCATAATGATAGAGAAGTGCACGTGTCTTAAGGAGGGTACGCTATGGAATACGCACCCCGCGTTTTGGTGGTCGATGATGAAGAGAGAATTCGTCGATTGGTGCGAATGTATTTGGAACGCAGTGGGTTTGCCGTGGACGAAGCCGAAGACGGAAAGGTAGCACTGGACTTGGCTTTGCAAGGTCACTATGCACTGATTGTCCTCGATTTGATGTTACCTGAACTGGATGGTCGCGATGTCTGTTCTCAGATTCGGCAGAAAAAGCAGACTCCCATTATTATGCTCACGGCAGCAGGGGATGAAATCAATCGTATTCACGGGTTCGAATTGGGAGCCGATGACTACGTTGTCAAGCCTTTTAGTCCGCGAGAGTTGGTCATGCGTGTCAAAGCGCTGCTGAAGCGAACCGGCGAACAGGAGCCAACGACTACGGAATTGCACCCGGTTCTGACATTTCCGGAACTGGTCATATATATTGATGCGCGCCGCGTCGAAGTGGGTTCTCAAGACGTGTCCCTGACGCCGAAAGAGTTTGATTTACTGCTGTATTTGTCGCAAAGACCCGAGAAGGTCTTCACACGAGAGGAATTGTTGCGGGATGTGTGGAACTACCAGTTCTACGGTGACCAGCGGACGGTGGACACCCACGTCAAGCGACTGCGGGAGAAACTTGGACAATACTCTCACCTTGTCAGTACCTACATTGTCACTGTCTGGGGCGTAGGGTACAAATTCGAGGCTTCGGCGTGATTAGAAACAGCATTGTTGCAAAACTATGGATAACCATTGTTGCCATGGTTGTGGTAGTGTTGGCTCTGTTGTCTATCCTGTTGCAGCAATTCCTCGATAACTACATATATCAACAGCAGAGCCAACAACTTGTTCGAGTCGCTGAAAGTGTGCAGACCCTCATGAGCAGCGGACAGTCCGCTGGGACGGCCACCGGCATTGCCGATAAGCTTATCTCCCTGCAAGACTCCCATATTCGTCTTCAGACTACGCGCAATCTCTCCGGCTCACCGTCACTGGAACGAGTCTACGACAGCTTTTCATCTTCCCAAAAACAGGATTTTCTTGCCAATGAGCCCGTTGTCGTAAGAGTAATCGCCAAAGACAAAAACCCTGAACACGATGCTGCCTACATTTACGCGCAAATTCCCGGGAGCAATGGCATTGGCATGATTGCCGTATCCCAGCAAATGAGCGCCTTGCACGAACCCATCACTTTGATGAGAAATCTTATTCTCTTTTCCGTTGGGCTCAGCATCCTGTTTACAACAGCCTTGGCGTTTATTGTTTCCAAAAACATTTCCCGGCCCCTCGTTCAAATGAATAAAGCCGCCGAAGGAATGGCTCTCGGTAACTTCAAGAGTCAAATCAAAGTGACTACCATCGACGAGGTCGGGCGACTGGGAAAGACTTTCAACGGTTTGGCTGCAGAACTGGACAAGACAATTCAGGCACTTTCCATGGAAAAGGAGCAGTTAACAAGTATTCTGTCGTCCTTGACGGACGGCGTGGCGGCAGCCGATTTGGAAGGCAATATTACCTTAGCCAATCCTCCTGCTCTGCGAAGGTTTATTGCCTTGGCAACTAACACCGGTAAAAGTTCCGGACCCAGACGCCTACCCGAAGACCTAATGATGCTCATGGTGGCCGTGGTCAAAACGCGAAGACCAATCACGCGCGAATTTATGTGGAATGGCCGCGACATTGTGGTCACCATGATACCGCTATACGAGTCCGACGGCGAAGACATTCGCGGTGTCGTTTCGTTGCAACGAGACGTAACAGAAGAGCGTCGCTTGGACAGACTGAGAAAAGACTTCGTCGCTAATGTTTCTCATGAGTTGAGGACACCCTTAAGTATGATGCAGGGTTACTCGGAAGCGCTGCTGGACGACTTCGGGGACGATTATCACCAACGCATCGAGCTCACGGAGATTATCCACGATGAAGCCATTCGTATGAAGCGACTGGTAAACGACTTGCTCGACCTGGCACAACTGGAGTCCGGCTACTTCCAAATGAACATGGAGGACTTCAACATGGCCGACTTAAGTCACCGGGTCGTGCGAAAATTTTCCGCCCTTGCCCAGGAGCAGGGGGTTCTGCTCAGCCATTCACTAACCCAAAAACTCGTTCTCGTTCACGGCGACGAGGACCGCATTGAGCAGGTTCTGACGAATCTTCTTGATAATGCCATTCGCCACTGCCGTGCTGGAGACGAAGTTGCACTTCACTTGCAAGCGGTCGAGGGTTATGCTCGCATTCAAATTCGAGACACAGGGGTGGGAATCGTACAGGAAGACCTCCCGTACATCTGGGAACGTTTTTATAAGGCGGACAAAGCCCGAACCCGCGGTGACAAACCTGGTGGAACCGGGTTGGGACTGGCTATAACCCGCTCCATTGTTCTGGAACATGGCGGTGATATCGCCGTGGACAGTACTGTTGGCGTCGGCACTGTCTTCACCGTTTCCATCCCGCTCTCCGACACCGGTAAGTCCCCAGCGCAGGAATAATAGATGGCCACAAGGTATCATAAAGAAGGAATTATCAAACGCGCCGTAAAACCCGTTGCTTTAGCTATGGGGATATAAGGCGCTTGCCGTTAGGCAACTATTTCTCTGTTACACAATGTATGGTATTTTGTAACTATGACACAGCGAGCCTATAAGTACAGATTCTATCCAACAGAACAGCAGGAAGAAGTTCTTGCCAAGACGTTCGGCTGTGTTCGATACGTCTATA
>Ga0187809_10000717_pt1 | contig 16900 bp, 18 predicted proteins | sample NC_wetland_sal_i_8_FD_132415 | JGI IMG/M metagenome (GOLD analysis project Ga0187809, IMG submission 132415) | Wetland sediment microbial communities from Neuse River Estuary, North Carolina, USA - ASW_4 | ecosystem: Environmental > Aquatic > Freshwater > Wetlands > Sediment | place: USA: North...
CGGCAGCCATGCCGGCCGACAGCGATCCTGCCTGTTGGCGGCAGGCTTCCGGTCAAACACCTTCCTTCGGTCCCGCCTGCAATTCCTTCACCTGCCGCCGCAGCGTGCGCAATTCCTCGAAGCGCGCGGTGACGTCGCGCATCACCGCGGCGATGCCTTCCATTCGACCGCCCGCGTCACGGAACGGCACGATGGTGAACTCCACCGAGATGCGCCTGCCGTCCTTGTGCAGCGCCGGAACCGACAGCATGTCGCCGGCGCCGTAGCGTGACTGGCCGGTCTGCATCGTGTGCGCGTAGCCGGTCCAGTGCCGTTCGCGCAGGTTCTGCGGGATGATCAGGTCGAGCGATTGCCCCACCGCCTCCTCCGCACCGAATCCGAAGATGCGTTGCGCCCCGGCATTCCATGTGCGGATCACGCCTTCCGCGTCAGCGTAGATCACCGCGTCCGGCAATCCGGCAACCAGCCTTGCGGCAAAATCCTCGGGCATTTTCTTGCGCTTCCTTATCGTGATGCGGGCAGTGCGGCGGATCTAACCGACGCGCGCGCCGGCCGACAGAAAATCGTCGGTGTACTCGCCGCGCGACACCTTCACCGGAACGTCCTCCGCGGTGCCGCATTGCAGGATTTCCGAGCCGGCAACGCGTGCCGGCACTGCCAGTTCCTCCACCTGATCGGCAAACGCCGCCGCCTGCGCAGCGTTCAGCCGCCACAGCCAACGATCCGCCTCATCCGGTACACGGTGCAGACCCGGCGTTCCATCCGCCGCCATCAGCGTGATCCGCGTCCGCACCACGGCGCAGAACGCCAGCTCGTCCAGGTCCACACGGTCACCGCACCGGGCAAACTGCCGCAGCACGCCGGCGAGGCAGCGCAAATCCTCGCTCTCCCCCAGCATCAGCACCATTGGGTTGAAATCACTCGGCAAAAATCCGATCCGCAGCATGGTCAGAGCGGCGCGATGACGTCGGTGGCGTGGCACAGTTCCTCGCTGCCGGCGAGGGCCGAGGCGCCCTCCGGCACTTCCAGCAACCGTACTCGCAGCCACTCGCCGTCGCCCATGTTCTCCAGCACCTCGACGATCAGCCCGCCGGCGATGCGCAGCTTCATGCCGGGCGTGATGTCGGTGACGACGATCATGGCTCAGAACAGGATGCTGAGGTTTTTCGCGAGCAGCACGTTCTGCTCCAGGATCAATTCCCGACGCGCGATCTGCCAGCTGTCGCCGGCGCGGCGCAACACGTCCGTGAGGCGGCCGATGAAGGTGTGGGTCTCGTATTCCACCCGGTTCTGATACACCAGGAAGCGGCAGCCGACGGTCACCTCATCCGGCGCTTCCACGGAAGGCTGCACGTCCAGCAGCCGCACATTGCTCACCATGTGCGTCACCCGCGACAGCGGTTCTTCGGCGTAGTGCACGCCGGTCAGGATCTGCTCGACGCGTTTGCCGAGTGTCCACTTGTCCTCGTCGAACCAGCTGATGCCTTCGCCCTGGCGGGTGTTTTCACGGTCCGCGTGCTGGCCGAACTTCACGTTGCGGCGGATTGGCATGAAATACACGATGTCGTCGGTCAGCAGGTCGAGCCATTCGGTGAAGCGGCGCTGATCCAGCAGGTCGGCTTCGTGGTAGAGAAAATCCTCGATCTCCTGCTTCAGCTCGAACCAAGCCAGGCCGCGGCGCACCGGCGTGCGCTCGATCACTTCGCTCATGCCGCTACTCCGCCGCCACCTGCACCGGCGCGCGGTTACGGCCGATCAGCGCATCCCAGTCGCCGCCGTTCAGGTAGGAAGCATAGACGCGATAGAAATTGCGTGGCGTCTGCTCGGTGATCTGCGTGGCCACGTCGCCGGGAACAGGGTCGTTGGTCTTGTACGCGCCCATCGACATCTGGTAGTTGAACGGATAGCGGCGTGCGATGGTGCCCTTGCTGGCGGCGGTGGCGTACAGCCAGTTCTCCATGTCGTCCTGCTCGGTCATGCCGGCGGGACCGGAGTAGCGCATGTAGAAGCGGCGCAGCACGTCCTTCACTTCGGCGGGCGCGTCGGCATCCACCAGGAAGAAGCGCCAGGCTTCGGTTTCCGTCGGGCTGTGCGGATGCCAGACGCAGATGCCGCGCGGCTGGCGGCCATGATACGACGCGTTGGGGAACAGATTGCCGACGAAGGGCAGCAGGCGCGCCTTGTCGCCCAGCCGGCGCTTGCGCTCTTCGAAGCAGTGGCGGAAGTATTCTTCGACGACCGGGTATTGCTGGTAGGACGGCTCGTATTGCAGGTCGGGCGGCATCAGCACGCTGTGCATGCCATGGCCTTGCGGGAAACCGACCCAGACGTGCTGGCCCCTGTTGTATTCGTTGTCGCGCCGCCCCTTCACCCCGCGCTGCGCACTGGGGTTGATGCCGATCATGTCCACCGAGCGGTGCGACGGATTGTGGTAGGTATCGCCGAGGAAATTCTCCGCCGCGAACTTCCAGTTGGCGGGGAAGATCCATTTGTGCACGCCGATCACTTCCGACCCGCCCGGCCGCCCGTCGCGGCAGTCCAGCACCTGGTCCAGATGGTCCACCGCGCCGCCGAGGTACTCCAGGAACTCCGGCGCAAGCGGATCCCACGATGCCCATACCGTGCCCTTGTACAGCGCCAATTTCGGCACCTCGATCAGCGACCACTCCTCGCGCTTCAGTGTGTTTTCGTACAGCACGCGGTACAGCGGCACGCCTTGCAGCTTGCCGTCCGTGGTGTAGCTCCACGAGTGGTACGGGCAGACGAACAGCGAGGTATTGCCCTGTTCGTAGCGGCAGACCTTCATGCCGCGGTGCCGGCAGGAGTTGAGGAACACGTGCACCGCGCCCTGCGCGTCGCGGCACAGGATCACCGATTCCTCGCCCATGCGGGAGACGTAGAAATCGCCCGGCCTGGGGATCTGGCTCTCGTGCCCGATGAACAGCCAGGCGCGGGTGAACAGCTTGTCGAGTTCGGCGCGGTGGTATTCCGGCGAGACGAAGATCTCGCGGCTGATCATGCCATGTTCGAGGTCGATCGCCTGGTCGATCGGCAGCTGCGTGGTCATGTGCGGAGTCCTCCCTCCGTCGCGGCAGGTCCGCGCCGCGGTTGCTGCATTGTGCTCATCCGGGAGGCAGAGGCGTCAACCCCGGCGCGGGTCGACAGCTGTCGGAGCGGCCATGCGGCGTGCGACGCCGGCCCTGCGCGCCTCCCGGCGTGCCGTCCAGGTCGTCGCGATGAAAATCACCAGCCCCCCGAGCAGCGTCGTGGCGGTCGGCACGTTGCCGAACACCAGCAGGCCCATGATCGCCGCCCAGACCAGGTCGAAGAACCGCACCGGCTGCGTCGCCGAGACGTCCGCCACGCGATAGGCCTGCGTTGCGCAATAATGCGCCGCGGTGCCAAGCACGCCGCCCAGCAGGAACCAGCCGCATTGCGCCAGGGTCGGCGTCACCCATTGCCAGATCGCCAGCGGCGCCGAAAACATCGAGATCGTCAGCGACTGCCACAGCACGATGACCTCGCTGCGGTCGCGCCGGGTCAGCGCCTTGGCGATGAGCTGTGACGTGGCAAACAGCGGTGCGGAGGCGAGCATCGCCAGTTGATACCCGCCGCCGGCGCCGGACAGGTTGGGGGCCACCACGATCAGCACGCCGGCGAAGCCGATCAGCGCGGAAATCCAGCGCGTCCACACCATGCGCTCGCCGAACAGCAGCACGCCGCCGAGCATGACGAAGATCGGCGATGTGAAGCCGATCGCGGTGGTGTCGGCCAATGTCAGATGCGGCAGCGCGGTGAACCACAGCAGCATGCCGGAGGTATGCACGCCGCCGCGCCAGAACTGCCCGGCCAATCCGTTCGGCCGGAAGGCGTGGAAGCCGGCGTGCAGCACGAAGGGCAGCAGCACGAAGGCGCCGGACAGATAGCGCAGGCACACGGTCTGGAACGGCGGCAGTTCCAGCGTCAGGTAGCGCAGCAGCGTGTTGAGCAGGCCGAACACCAGGCCGGACAGCGCCAGCCAGGCGATGCCTTGTACCGAAGGCGACAGGTGGCCGAGGCGGGAACGTGGCAGCATTGCAACGAGCGTCGCGGAGCGGCTGCCTTCTGGCAAGCCGGCATGTTTCCTCGCTGCCTCGTGGGACGGAGAGGGCCTGGCTGGGGAAACCTGCGAAGCGGGCGGCGCAATGGAACCATGCCGGTAGCGCAGCCCATACCGCGGCCGCAGTACCGCGGCCGCAGGTGTCGCGGCCGCAGGTTGCTCGCGATGCAGCCGCGTTCTAGCCTCGCCGCATGGGACCTCTTGCAGGCGTAAAGATCGTCGAATTTGCCGGTATCGGTCCGGCGCCGATGGCCGGCATGCTGCTGGCCGACATGGGCGCCACCGTGCTGCGCATCGACCGGCCGCAGGCTGCGGACCTCGGCGTGCGGCTGCCGCCGGAGTTCGAATACCTGAAGCGCAACCGGGCGGAGATCCGTCAGGATTTGAAGCAGCCGGAGGCGGTGGCGCGGGTGCTGCGCCTGCTCGACGGCGCCGACGCGCTGATCGAAGGGTTTCGGCCCGGCGTGATGGAGCGATTGGGCCTCGGTCCGGAAGTATGCCTGGCGCGCAACCCCAAGCTGGTGTTCGGGCGGGTGACCGGCTGGGGACAGGACGGTCCGCTGGCGCAGGCCGCGGGGCACGACCTGAACTACATCGCCATCACCGGCGCGCTGCACGCGATCGGCCGAGCGGGGCAGAAGCCGACGCCGCCGCTGAACCTGGTGGGGGATTTCGGCGGCGGCGCGCTGTACCTGGTCACCGGCGTGCTGGCCGCGATCATCGCCGCGCGTGGCACCGGGGTAGGGCAGGTGGTGGACGCCGCCATGGTCGACGGCGCCGCATCGTTGATGACCTCGGCCTACGGTTCGCGCGCGGCCGGCCGGTTCTCCGCGCCGCGCGGCGAGAACCAGTTGGATTCCGGCGCGTATTTCTACGAGGTCTATCAGTGCGCCGATGGCGAATACGTGTCGGTCGCGGCGATCGAGGCGCGCTTCCACGCCGAATTGCTGCGCATCCTGGAGATCGACCCGGCCAGCCTGCCGCCGCAATGGGACCGCGCCAGCTGGCCCGCGGTGAAGGATCGCCTGGCGGAGACGTTCCGCACCCGCACGCGGGATGAATGGTGTGCTCTGCTGGAGGGCACGGATTCCTGCTTCGCCCCGGTGCTGTCGATGGACGAAGCCGCGCAGCACCCGCACAACCAGGCGCGCAACACCTTCATTCCGGTGGGCGGCCTCAGCCAGCCGGGTCCGGCGCCGCGCTTCTCCCGCAGCCTGGCGCCGGCGCCGCGCCCGTTCGGCAGCGTGGACCCGCGCGAGACGCTGGCCGCATGGGATTTGCCGGCGGCCGAGTTGGATGCGCTGCTGGCGGGGTAAGTCTAGCCGCGCTAGTACTGCGATTCGGAATTGCCGATCGGAACAGTGGAGCGGGAGCGACGGCGCTGGTGCCGACGTCATGGCCGGCCATCCACGACTTGCTGCGGGGGAATCCCAGTGTGCGGGCGACGTGTTGCGAGGAGTTTCCTCCAGCCAGTCGTGGGTGGCGGGCCTTCGCCCGCCACGACGTGGTACGCATTCGTGTCGCCAATTTGCGAACGCTGTACTTAGTGCCCGGTGCTGCCGAAGCCGCCCTGGTTGCGCGCCGTCTGGTCCAGGCTGTCCACCTCATGCCAGCGCGCCCGCACCACCGGCGCCAGCACCGCCTGGGCGATGCGCGTGCCGCGTTCGACCGTGAATGGCGCGTCGCCGGCGTTCAGCACGATCACCTGCAGCTCGCCACGATAGTCCTCGTCGATCGTGCCGGGGCTGTTGGGCAACACGATGCCGTGTCGCAGCGCCAGGCCGGAACGCGGACGCACCTGCAGTTCGTAGCCCGGCGGCAGCGCGATCGCCAGGCCGGTGGGGATCAGCGCGCGCTGCCCGGGGGCGATCGTCACCGGCTCGATCACCGCGGCGAGCAGGTCCATGCCCGCGGCCCCTGCGGTCGCGTAGGCCGGCAGGGACAGGCCTTCACCATGCGGCAGCCGGCGGACTCGAACGGGAATGCTCATAGGCGGCAGTTCTAGCGTCCAGGCATTGCCTGCACAGCTGTTTTCTTCGCGCTCCGCGCGTCGTCACATTCGGTCCATCGCGGCTTTCGCTGCCTTCGGAGTTGGAGCAAGCTGGCGCCCGGGCATGCCAGGGCGTGCTGGTCCGGTGCGTTGGACCCAGTCGTGTTTCTTTGCCAGGAGCGTGAGATGACAATCGTCCGCAACATCGATGTCACGTCGCAATCCGAGATCAGCTTCGACGACGCCTGCCGGACGGCGGTGAGGGAGGCCGCGAAGACCCTGCGCGGCATCATGTCGTTCCGCCTTAGCGAGGCCGAATGCGTGGTTGAGCACGACAGGATCATCGCCTATCGGGTGACCGGCAAGATCGTGTTCACCGTGGAGCGCTGAGGCCCCGGCCGAAGCGGGAGCAGGGCTGGCCCTGGCATCCGTCGTCCGCGGGCGCTGCCTGACTGCGCCGGCCGGCAGCGTAAGGGCCGGGGCGGCACTGGAACAACACCCGATGCGTGCTCACCTGCCTATGGTGCGGTCGAGAAGACTCGAACTTCCACGGGGTTACCCCCACAAGCACCTCAAGCTTGCGCGTCTACCATTCCGCCACGACCGCACGTGGGATGGGCAAGGCGCGGGGTATAGCGGATGAACGACAGCGCTTCAATCGGCCTGAACAGCCCGGAATGGCGGATCGCCGAGGGGCTTACCCCCTACCCGGATGCGCTGGCCCTGATGCAGGACCGGGTGGCCGCGATCCGCGCCGGCACCGCGGGCGAACTGGTCTGGCTGGTGGAACACCCGCCGCTCTACACCGCCGGCACCTCGGCCCAGCCTACCGACCTGACCGATCCGGCCCGGTTCCCCACCTACAAGACCGGCCGCGGCGGCCAGTGGACCTACCATGGGCCCGGCCAGCGCACCGGCTATGTCATGCTCGACCTCAACCGTCCGCACGGCAGCGTCCCGGCGCGCGACATCCGCTGCTTCGTGCACGGGCTGGAGGCGTGGCTGATCCGCACTCTCGACCGGTTCAATGTGCGCGGCGAGCGGCGGGAGGGCCGCGTCGGCATCTGGGTCGACGACCCGAAGATCGGCGAGGCCAAGATCGGCGCGATCGGCGTGCGGGTCTCCCGCTGGGTCAGCTGGCACGGCGTGGCGCTGAACGTCGAACCGAACCTGTCCCATTTCGGCGGCATCGTGCCCTGCGGCGTGCGCGAGCACGGCGTCACCAGCCTCGCCGAGCTCGGCCTGCCGGTGACGATGGCGGAGGCGGACGCCGCCCTGCGCGCTGCCTGGGCCGAAGTGTTCGGCGAAGCGGCCGAACCCCGGTGCGCCGAACGTCCCGGTGTTCAGGAAGGCGGCAACACGGATAAACACCGGTAGCCACGGATGGTCACGGATAGTCACGGGTAACCACGGATAGTCAGGCGCCGGAAGAACCTGAAACCTTTCCTTGCCCGCCGCCGCCCCGGCATTCCAAGGCTCCCGGCCGGCGCATCCGTGTTCATCCGTGTGTATCCGTGGTTCCATATCTTCCTTCCTGCCTGGTTGACGCCACCGCCCGCAGCCGGTTCTCATTCGCCGACAGCATCGGAATCACATCGTGACCGCTCCCCCATTTGATGACGACCAACCCGCTCCCGGTGACCAGAAGCGGGAAATCCGGCTGGTGCACAGCTCCGACCTGCACGTCGATGACGATCCGCACCAGCCGGGCCATGACGGCGACGGCACCACCGGCCTGCGCGTGGTGCTGCAGGCGGCCGAGGCGCTGGAGGCCGACATCGTGCTGCTGGCCGGCGACACCTTCGACAACAACCGCCAGAGCCCGGCGATCCTCGACCGCGTCGCCCGGCTGCTGGATGCCGCAGGGCGCCCGGTGCTGATCCTGCCCGGCAACCACGATCCGCTGACCCCGGATTCGGTGTATCGCCGCAGCGATATCCCGGCCCTGCCGCACGTCCACATCCTGGGCTACACCCACGAGCAGAGCGTGGAATTCCCCGGGCGGCAGCTGGAGATCTGGGGGCATGCGCACCGCGACTACGACACCATGGCGCCGCTGCGCGATCCAAGGCCACGCCGCACGCGCTGGCAGATCGTCATGGCGCACGGCCACTACGAGCCGGACGGCATGCCGCGGCAGTTTCCCTCCTGGCTGTTCGGCGACACCGAGATCGAGGCGACCGGCGCCGATTACGTGGCGCTCGGGCACTGGAACCGCGCGGCGAAGGTCGGCAGCGGCGGTGTGCCGGCGTACTATTCCGGCTCGCCCGACCTGGCGAAATCGGTGAACCTGATCCGGCTGACCGAACCGGGCGAGGTGCTGGTCACGCGCGAGACCCTGGATCAGAACGCCGATTGAGCGGCCGGCGGAACCGGCCGCGGAATGGCTGGCGAAGCGGGCAGTCTTGCAGGTTCGCACGTGCCATCGCCGGACGTGCCGACGACTGGAACTCGATTGCAGGACTGCAACAGGAATGCCAGATGAAATCCGGCCGCGCCGGCTCGCCATCCTGATCATGCCGACAACACCTCGCCGCGCATCGCCGCGGGCCTGTTCGAGGAGGTCGCCAAGTTCGGCGAGCCGAGCGTCCGGCGGATCTATGGGGATTTTTCGAGCCCGCGGCTGAAGTCGTGGATCGAGATCCTGCAGAAATATGCGATCGATCCCTACCAGCAGTTCGCCTACACCAGCGGCAAGAACGCGTCCGACATCGCCCTGGTGATCGATGCCATGGACCTGCTGCACAGCGGCCGGTTCGACGGGTTCTGTCTGGTTTCCTCGGACAGCGACTTCACGCGGCTGGCATCGCGGCTCCGCGAACAGGGGGCCGATGTCTATGGTTTCGGCGAGCAGAAGACGCCCGAGAGTTTCCGCCAGGCCTGCCGCAGGTTCATCTATGCCGAAAACCTGCTGCCCGAGATCCAGGCTGCAACGCTGGAAGAAGGTGCGGCGCGTGGGGCGCTGCAGCCGCCCAGTGCGGCCATTCCCATCCTCAACAAGGCCATCGCCCAGATGGAAACGGAGGACGGCTGGGTGAACCTGGGGAATGTCGGACAACGGCTGGCAACCATCGCCTCCGACTTCGACTCACGCAATTACGGCTTTCGCAAGCTCAGCGGCCTGGTCCGCAAGACCGGAGCGTTCGAATTGGCGCAGCCGACGGGCGGGGTCATGCGCATCAAAGCCAAGGCAACGCCGCTCGCCAGGCCCCGCGCGAAGGCGGCGGCAGGATAGCAGCCGAGGGCCGCCCGCCGCACAGTTCAGCTGCGCGCGTGTCGGGTTGCGGCTGCCAACGCGCGTCCGTTGCATTGTCCGTTGGATCGTGCCGAACCGGCAGGTCACGCCGCATCACGGTGGACAGCCACGATTTTCCGGCCACAATACGATTCAGCGATGCACGGGGGCGGAATGCAGCAGAGTACCTGGATCCGCAACGCGGCCTGGATCGTTGCCTGGGACGTGGCGTCCGGCACGCATGCCTGGCTCCGCGATGCCGATCTGGTGTTCAGCGGCAAGACCATCACCCATGTCGGCAAGGGCTACGCCGGTTCGGCCGACAGCGTCGTCGATGGCCGCGACCTGATGCTGATGCCCGGCCTGGTCGATATCCATGCGCATCCCAGCACCGAGCCGTTCTTCCGCGGCATCCGCGAGGAGCACGGCGTGCCGGCGATGTTCATGACCGGCCTGTATGAGCGTCAAGGCGCCTTCCACACCGACGCCGAGGGCAGGCGAGCCGGCAAGATTGTGGCGTATTGCGAGATGCTGCGTACCGGCATCACCACCGTCGCCGACCTGTCGGGACCCGATCCGTGGTGGACCGATGTGGCGGCGGCAAGCGGACTGCGCGTGTTCCTGGCCCCCGCCTTCGCCTCCGCCTGCTGGCGCCTGGAGAACGGCTGGCAATTGCAGTACGACTGGGACGAGGCTGCTGGCCATCGCGGTCTGCAGGCGGCGCTGGCGCTGATCGAGCAGGCACGCAGGCACCCGAGCGGCCGCTTGTCGGGTATCGTGTTCCCGTCGCAGATCGACACCTGCACCGAAGCCTTGCTGCGCGAAAGCTTCGAAGCCGCAACCGCGATGGATCTGCCCTTCACCACGCACTGCGCGCAAAGCGTGACCGAGTTCAACGAAATGCTGCACCGGTTCGGCAAGACGCCGATCCGCTGGGCGCACGATATCGGCATCCTCGGCCCGCGCAGCATCCTTGGCCATGCCATCTTCACCGACGAACATTCCTGGACAAGCTGGCATACGCGCGACGATGTGCGCCTCCTGGGCGAGACCGGAACGCATGTGGCGCACTGCCCGTCGCCCTTCGCGCGTTACGGCCAGATGCTGGAGGATTTCGGCCGCTACCGCCGCGCCGGGGTGAACATGGGCCTGGGCACCGACGTGGCGCCGCACAACCTGATCGAGGAAATGCGGCTGGCCGCGGTCATGGCGCGCGTCGCCGCACGCGACATCACCACCACCAGCACCGCGGACATCTTCCACGCCGCAACCATCGGCGGCGCCCAGGCGCTCGGCCGCGACGATATCGGCCGCCTGGCGCCCGGCGCGCGTGCCGATATCGTGCTGCTGGACCTGGCCAATCCCTTCATGCAGCCGGCGCGCGATCCGCTGCGTTCCTTGATCTACACCGCGGCCGACCGGGCGGTGCAAACGGTATTCGTCGATGGTGAGAAGGTGTTCGATGCCGGCCGCGTGCTGACACTGGATCACGCCACCGCCCTGGCGGAACTGGCCGAGGCACAGGCGCGCATGCAGGACGCGGTGCCGCGGCACGACTGGGCGCATCGCAGCGCCGGCCAGATCGCCCCCTTGAGTCTGCCCATGCTGACAGGATGACATCATGCCGTCTGCCGCTTCCAGCCTGAGCGCTCCGCTTGCCCGTTCCGCCATGGCCTACGTGCTGGCCGGAGGCCGCGGCAGCCGCCTGATGGAGCTGACCGATATCCGCGCCAAGCCAGCGGTGTATTTCGGCGGCAAGTCGCGCATCATCGATTTCGCTCTGTCGAACGCCCTGAATTCCGGTATCCGCCGGATCGGCGTGGCGACGCAGTACAAGGCACACAGCCTGATCCGCCATCTGCAGCGCGGCTGGAACTTCTTCCGCCCGGAACGCAACGAGAGCTTCGATATCCTGCCGGCCAGCCAGCGCGTTTCGGAAACCCAGTGGTACGCCGGCACAGCCGATGCGGTGTTCCAGAACATCGACATCATCGAGAGCTATGGCCCGCAATACATCGTGCTGCTGGCCGGCGACCACGTGTACAAGATGGACTACGAGCACATGCTGCAGCAGCACGTCGAGCAGCGCGCCGATGTGACGGTCGGCTGCTTCGAGGTGCCGCGCATGGATGCCACCGCATTCGGCGTGATGCATATCGACGAGAGCGGCCGCATCACGTCCTTCCTGGAAAAGCCCAAGGATCCTCCGCCCATGCCGGACAAACCCGACCGGGCGCTGGCCAGCATGGGAATTTACGTGTTCGAGACGAAGTTCCTGATCGACCAGCTCTGCCGTGATGCCACCAACCCGGAGTCGCGCCACGATTTCGGTGGCGATATCATCCCGCACATCGTCAAGCACGGCAACGCGGTGGCGCATCGCTTCACCGATTCCTGCGTGCGGTCCAATGCCGAGGCCGATGCATACTGGCGCGACGTCGGCACGGTGGATGCGTACTGGGAAGCCAATATCGACCTGACGCATCCCACGCCGTCACTCGATCTGTACGACCGGGACTGGCCGATCTGGACCTACGGCGAGATCGTGCCTCCCGCGAAATTCGTGCACGACATCGACGGCCGGCGCGGCCAGGCGACCAGTTCGCTGGTCTCGGGCGGCTGCATCATTTCCGGTTCGTCGGTGGCGCACTCGCTGTTGTTCACCGGGGTTCACGTGCACTCATACTCCAAGGTGGAAAGCGCGGTGATCCTGCCGTACGCAAACATCGGACGCGGTGTCCGATTGGCCAATGTCGTGGTGGATCGCGGGGTGGAGATCCCGCCCGGCCTGGTGGTGGGCGAGGATCCGGTGCTGGACGCCAAGCGGTTCCGCCGCACGGAACGCGGGGTGTGCCTGATCACCCAGCCGATGATCGACCGGCTGGCGCATTGAACCCGCTCACAACTGCGGGAGCAATGCGCTGGCCTTAATTTGCGCAGGCCGGGGTCATGAAACCGCCGCCCGAGGGCATAACTCTATGAGCATGTCCTGGGAAGGGAGAGAGACCATGGCGCGCTCACCCCGAGCCCGCTGCTTGCGAAACCGCTGGCTGCTGCCCGTTCTGGCGCTTGGCGCCGCTGCGGTGCTGGGCGGCTGCGTGGCTTATCCGGCGGATTATTACGGCTACAACGGCGGTTACGGCTACGGCTACGCCCCGGGCTATGCCCCGGAGCCGTACTATGGCTACGCGACCGGTCCTTACGTCGCATTCGGTTTCGGCGGCGATCGTGACTGGGGCGACCACGACTGGCACGGTGGCGGGTGGCATCACGGCGACCACGACCGGCACTGAGTATTTCCCTCTCCGCCGGTTACGCGGAGAGGGATCCCTCGTCGCCTATAACCCCGCGCCTTCCAACCGCAGGATGGCGCGGGCACAGGCCTGGGCGCGCGGTACCAGGCTGTCCAGCCGCAGGAACTCGTCCGGGCTGTGCGCCTTGCCGCCGACCGGACCCACCGCGCAGATCGTCGGCGCACCCGCCGCGGCGGTGAAGCCCGAATCCGCACAGCCGCCGGTGAATTCGCCCTCCGTCCTGAAGCCGGTGTCCGCCGCCGCCGACACGTACAGCTCGAACAGCTTCTTCGCGGCCGCGGACTGGGTCAGCGGCACGAACTCTCCGCGGATGGTCAGTTCGGCCTTGGTGCCCGGCACATAGCTGCGCTCCACGATCGCGCTGATACGCGCCATCGCGTCGTCGCGGTCCTCGGGATGGATGTAGCGCAGGTCGATCTGCCCTTCCGCCCAGGGCGCCACCGTATTGACCGACTGGCCGCCGCTGACCAACCCGACATTCACCGTAATGCCGCGATCCAGGTCGGTCAGCGCATGCAGCGCCTGGATTTTGCGCGCCAGTTCCTCGATCGCGCTGATGCCCTCGGTGAAGGCACCGCCGGAGTGCGCCGCCTTGCCGGTGACCCGGAAGACCGAGAACACGCCGCCTTTGCGGCCGGTCACCACATTGCCTGACACGCGGCCGGGTTCGCTGTTGAACACCACGCGGGCGCGGCGCGCCTCCGCCTCGATCTCCGGGCGGCCTTCCGGGCTGCCGATCTCCTCATCGCCGGTGAACAATCCCACCAAGGGCGCGGGCGCGCCGCCGAACTTCGCGAAGCCGGCCAGCACGAAGCAGTTCATCACCAGCCCGGCCTTCATGTCCGCCACGCCGGGGCCGTAGGCCACGCCGTCGCGGATGGTGAAGGGGCGGCGCTGCACCTCGCCATCGGGGAAGACGGTATCGCGATGGCCCATCAGCACGACGTTGCCGCCGGCATTCCCGGCCGGCCCGTCCCACGGCACCGCGGCCCGCAGCATATCGCCGTGCTTCGGCTGCGGCCGTACCTCGACCGGGATGCCGTGCTCCGTCAGGAAGCGCCGCACCACGCCGCCCACCGCGTCGATGCCGGATTTGTTGTAGCTGCCGCTGTCGATATCGACCATCTCGCGCAGCAACGCGACCATGGCGTCCTGCTGCGTGGCGAGCCATGCGGTGATCTGTGCTTCCGTATTCATGCGGCAACTCCGGTGCGATGTGCCGGCGCAGCATCGCCTCCGGAGCCGCCGCTCGCAACGCCGGTCAGGTGCGCGGGGCGCGCGCCTGGATCGGACGAGCCGGGTCGCTCACCGTCCACAGCTGCGGATGATGCGGCGCGGCGGCCGGTGCGGTGTTCGGCTGGGGTGCCTGCTCCGCCGGCAGCGTCTGCCCGACGCCCACCGATCCCCCGAAATGCAGTGCGCCGCATTGATCGCCGGTGCGTACCACGTGCACCTGCGGTCGCGCGCCATCGGGGCTTGCGCGGTACGTCACCGTCTCGCGGCACACGCCGTTGCCGTTCGACACCATCGTGGTCACCACGCTCGTGCCGGGCTCGATGCGCTGCTGCGGCATGCCCGCGGTCGCCGAACGGATGATCTGCTCCGGACCCGGCAGCGACATGCTCCACCGATCCAGCGCGCGCACCTGCTGCAGCATCTGCTGCATCATCGCGTCCTGCATCGCCATCATGTGCAGCATGGGGAAGTCCGGGGGAAAGGCCGGCATCGCCATTGGCTGCGGCATGGCTTGAACCACCGGCTGCGGATCAGCGACGCCAGGCAGCACCAGCACGACCGCGCCCGCCGGGACGCGGATCACCTGCTCCGGCTGCGGGGAACGGGCATGCGCCGAACCGGCGAGCCCGGCGAGCGGCAGCGCCAGACAGGCGCCGAACAATGCTTTGCGAAGTGGCATTGGAGTCTCCCAAGGCAAGTCACGTCGGACACGGGAGATTCTGGCGAGCGCGCCTTGCCGCATCAAGCACCGCGGATGAAACTTGCGTCAGGTCGCCCGTCGTTCCGGCCAAAGGCCCGGGTCGGCGCGATTGACAGCCGAGGTGAACGATAGCCGGGCGATTGCCAGTCGAAGCGGCTTGACATGCAGGGCGCTTGACAGCCGGGGCGATTGACATGAGCCGGCACCGGATTGATCCTTTGTCCTAAGACAAACGGCGGGGACCCGGCCGACGGGGCTCCGGCATTGTGCCGGCGATCTCGTATGGCAGCGGCTCCGCCCAGCAGGGGAGGATGCGGCATGTCGTCGGCGAATTCAGCGCGGGACCTGGATACCGGCGGGCCGGGCGTCGTGCATGGCGACATCGCCGCCCGGATCGACCGGCTGCCGCTCACAAGGGTGCAGTGGCAACTCGCGATTCTGATCGAGGTTACCTGGGGCTTCATCATCTTCGACACGGACGGCATCGGCGCTCGCCTGTACCCCTTCGTCTGGCGGCCCGGCCACATCATCAACGTCGATCAATACGCGGTGATCCAGGCATTGCAGATCGGCCTGGGCGTGCTGCTGGGCGTCTGGCTGATGAGCTGGGTCGCCGACCGCTATGGCCGCCGTCCCGCCATCCTGCTCGCCACGCTGCTCGGGGGGCTGTGCATCTGGCCCTTCGCCTATGTCACGAATTTCTGGGGCATGGTGTTCCTGTCGGTGCTCAGCACACTCGGCGTCGGCGGCATCGTTGCGACTCACTCGGTGTATCTCAGCGAGATGACCTCGCCCGCCGTGCGCAGCCGGGTGCTGCTGGCATCGCAGGGCATGACCGCGCTGGTGGCGGTCGGCGTGAACATGCTGGCCTTCTGGCTGGTGCCGTCGCACTGGAAGGTGTTCCTGTGGATCAGCGCCGCCATCGAGGTGCTGATCCTGCTGCCGCTGCTGTATCGCTACCTGCCGGAATCGCCGCGTTGGCTTGAGGCGCATGGCCGTACCGCCGAGGCCGAACGGATCGTCACGCAATACGAACAGCGCGTGCAGGCGGTCAGCGGCCTGCCGCTGACGGAACCGCAGAAGGGCCGTCATCCGGTGGTCGTTGCCGGACGTGGCGCATGGCGGGAGATGTTCACCAATCCCGACTACCGCGGTCGCACCTTGCTGCTGATCGTCTGCTGGCTGCTGGCCTATGCCGGACTGATCTACGGCGTCGGCGCCTTCGCCGCGGTGTACATGGTGGATCACGGCGCCTCGCCGCACTTCGTGTTTGCCACCATCGCCGGCGCCTATGCCCTGACCTTCGTCGCGTTCCAGATCAACGCCTGGCTTGGCGAGCGGGTGGAGCGGCGTGACGTGCTGTTCCTCATGGGCGTGCTGTTCGCCGCGTCCTGGATGATCATCTGGCTGCGGCCGACCCTGGCGATGATCGTGGTGTTCTACGCATTGAGCCGGGTAGGCACCGGCCTGTTCCTGTTCAACCTGTACAACTACACCGCGGTCGCCTATCCGACGCGCATGCGCGCAACTGCCTTTGCCTGGACCGACGGGCTCGGCCATCTGGGTGGCTGGGCGGGGGTCACGTTGCTGGGACCACTGTACGTGGCGGGACCGGATCACCTGGGATGGATCCTGTGGATCGTAGTGCCGGGTTCCTTGCTGCCGGCGCTGTTGTTGCGTGGAATGGGGATACGCCAGGCGCACGCGGTGTTGGAACAGGTGTCGCGTTAGCGATTGTCGGGTCAGGCACACGTGACACGTGGTTGCATGCCCCTCTCACTGGCCTCTCCGCCGGAGCGGAGAGCGCCCCTCTCCGCTCCGGCGGAGAGCCCCCACCTCTCCCTGCCCTCTCCGCCCCAGGGGGCGGAGAGGAGGAATGGTCAGGGATTCATCGGGTCGCTCGGTGCCGTCCCGGCGGCGTCATGGCCGGCCTGCGCCTGCGATGACGGTAAATTGGTGCCGGCGCGGGCGAACGACTCGATCATTGTTGCGCGTCGCCTTGGCAAGGATCGCCCGGCCATGACGCGAGCCTGTTGATTGTCTTCCTGGCGGCTCCTGCTGGAAGCCGGCCGTATTCGGCGCTGCCAGGGCCGCACGGACCGACGTCACCGCCGGCCCTGGCACGACGGCGCCGGCCTCAGTTCGGCCGGTAGAACGGCCGGTCGCCCTTCACCGTAACGCGATACCCAGAGCGGACCTGCGGGAAGTAGTCCCACATCGCAATGTGCTGCACGCAGCGATTGTCCCAGAACGCAACGCTGTCCGCTTCCCAGCGAAACCGTACCTGCCAATGCGGGCGCGCGCAGTGCTCGTACAGGAACTCCAG
>Ga0187809_10000718_pt1 | contig 16858 bp, 17 predicted proteins | sample NC_wetland_sal_i_8_FD_132415 | JGI IMG/M metagenome (GOLD analysis project Ga0187809, IMG submission 132415) | Wetland sediment microbial communities from Neuse River Estuary, North Carolina, USA - ASW_4 | ecosystem: Environmental > Aquatic > Freshwater > Wetlands > Sediment | place: USA: North...
GCCTGAACGGCCCTGAAACGCGCAACGTATCGGTCTGGGCGCGATTTGCTCAGCCGTCGCGGCTCGTCTGGGCCACCGCCGATACCGCGCGGGACCGCGCGGTATCGGCGGTGGCACGCGCCGCGCCGACATTGCTCGCGGCGGCGGGATCGGTCGATGGCGAGGCGCCGCTCGATTGGTGGCGGCGCGCCTTTTCGTTGACCTATTCGGTCGAATTGCGCGCCGAACGCACCGGCCGGGCGCAGTCGGTCGTCGATGCCGACGCCGCGCGCTACGACCGCTTCAGCCTGCCGGCGATGGCGGCAATCCCGGCCGGTGCTACCGGTGGCGGCTGGGCGCGGCGGCGGATCGAGGGCAAGCTGCTCAGCATCGTGCGGCTCGCCAAGGCCAGCCTGACTTACGCCGGCGGGATCGATTATCTCGCCTGGAAGATCAACCGCCATGCGGGCACCAAGATAGAGATCAAGCCGTGGCAGCGCCGCTGGCCGTTGGTCGCTGCGCTGACGCTGGTGCCGCGCCTCGTGAAGAGCGGCGCAATCCGCTAGGAAGCGACGCGCTCCGGTGCGCGCGCATCGCCGCAGCGGCGGATCGCCTGCTCGAGCGCGTTCAGCGTAAAGGGCTTGCGCAGCACGTCATGGTCGCCAAAGCTTTCGAACTCGCTGGCATCGCCGGCGTAGCCGGTGACGAACAGCACCGACAGATCGGGCCAGCGTTCCTTCAGTTCTGCGACCATTTCCGGACCGGTCAGGCCGGGCATCAGCACGTCGCTGAGGATCAGGTCGAACCCGCCGTGCGCTTCGACCAGCCCGGCGGCGGCGCGCGGATCGTCGCAAGCGATCGCTTGATGGCCAAGCTCGGTTACGGCGTCGACGGTGGCGGTCAGGACGCGCTCGTCGTCCTCGACCACCAGGATGCGCATCGCGTCCGTCGGCGGTTCGCTCGCCGCGGCATCGGAACCGCCCGCGGGCGCCGCCGCTTCGGCATGCGGTTTTGCGACGGGCAGCAGCATCGCAACGCGCGTGCCTTCGCCCTCGACCGAATGAATCTGCACCTCGCCGCCCGACTGGCGACAAAAGGCAAAGACCTGACTCATCCCCAGGCCCGTGCCCTGACCCGCGGGTTTCGTGGTGTAGAAGGGGTCGAACACGCGCTTGAGTACCTCGGGCGACATGCCGCAGCCGGTATCGATCACCTCCACCGCCAGCGCGGCGGTGTCGTCCTTTTCATCGCGCAGCGTCCGGATCGTCAGCGACCCGTGCCCGTCCATCGCGTCGCGCGCGTTTACGGCAAGGTTGAGCAGCGCATTTTCGAATTGCTGCTTGTCAACCCAGCAGGCGAGCCCTTCGGTCTGAAGGTCGAGCGTCAGCGCGATACGGTCGCCGATCGTGCGCCCGATCAATTCCGAAAAGCCCGCGATGCAGGCGTCGATCGGCGTCATTTCGGGGCGCGCGGGTTCGGACCGTGCGAAGGCCAGCAGGCGGCGGGTCAGGTCGGCGGCGCGATTGGCCCCGTCCATTGCATTGCCGATGTGGCGCTGTGCCTTTTCGGGCGCTTCGCCGATCCACCGCTGCGCAAGTTCCAGCCCGCCTACGACGACAGCGAGCATATTGTTGAAATCATGCGCGATGCCGCCGGTCAACTGGCCGACCGCTTCCATCTTCTGCGCCTGGCGAAGCTGCTCCTCGGCGGCGGCGCGTTCGGCCATTTCGCTTCGCAGCGCGCTGTTCGCTTCGGCAAGCTCGGCCGTTCGCTCGTTCACCGCCGCCTCCAGCAGCATCGCGCGGTCGCTTTCGGCCAATTGTTCGCGCCGTGCCGCGCGGCGTTCGCTCTGGGCCCGAACGAGTGAGACGGTCGCTGCAATCGCGATCACGGCGGCGGCGGCGGCGAGCACGGTGAACAGCAGGATCGCCTGGTTCAGGCTGGCGCGGTCGGCGGCTGCAAGCTGGTTGCGGTTGGCAAGGATCGCGCGTTCGTTGCCGATCAATTCGGTCAGCAGCCGGTCGATGCGCAGCAGCGCGGCATCGTGTCCGGCGGCGTTATATTTCGAGATCGCGGCAATGGTCTGGTTGTAATTGGCGCTGAGCGCCGCATCGCCGAGCTGTGTCCCGCGCCGGTCGAGTTCGGCGGTCAGTGTCTTGACCAGCGCCGCCTGCTCCGGATTGTCGCGGACGTTGCGGCGGAGCAGCGCGAGATATTGCTGCGACAGCCCCCACTGCTGCTGAAAAACGCGACCGTCCTCCTTTTTCAGGCCGACAGCGAAGCGGCCGAGTGCCGCCTCGGCGCGCGCCAGCGCGGCATCGAGGCTGCGCGTCTGTGAAATCACTTCCAGGCTGTGCGCCTGCCAGCTCAGCGAGCGGTCATAATTGTCGTTGGCACGGCTCATCAACATGATGAGCGCGCCGACGACGCCCGTCAGCACCGCGCCCAGCCCGACGGTCAGCCAGAAGCGCAGCCGTTCGCGACGGCTCTCATTGTCGTGATCCAAATCCCGCTCGAACACGCTGATCTTCTATCCAACAAGCGTTCCGGGGCAAAGCGGTGAAGACCGCACGGCGCGGTGTTCCGCTCGGTTCGCCCCGAAAATGAATCCGCTGGTCGGCGGCGCGGCTCGGTTCAGCCGATAATTCCCACGCGCTTGCCCGCGCGCTCGAAGCGGCCGAGGATCTCGCTCACCTGCTCGCTCGAATGTTCAGCACATAGCGAGCAGCGCAGCAGCGTCATGCCCGCGGGGGTCGCGGGCGGGCGGGCGAGATTGACGTAGAGGCCTTCTTCGAGCAGCGCTTCCCACATCATCGCGCCCTTTTCGAGGTCGGGCATGATGACCGCGATGATCGCCGACTGCGGCTCTTCGGTACCCAGCGTGAAGCCGAGATCGCGCAGCCCCTTGTGCAGCGTCTTCGAATTTTCCCACAGATGCGCGCGCTTGTTCGAGCCGTGCATCAGCTTGCGGATGCTCGTCGCCGCGGTCGCGACGACGCTCGGCGGCAGCGAGGCGGTGAAGACGTAAGGGCGGCAGACGAGGCGCAAGATCTCGAACTTCGGATGGTTCGACACGCAGAAGCCACCGACGGTGCCGACGCTCTTCGAAAAGGTGCCGATGATGAAGTCGACATCGTCGATCACGCCCTGCGCCTCGGCGACGCCGCGGCCATGTTCGCCAATGAAGCCCATCGAATGCGCCTCGTCGACCAGCACCATCGCGCCATTTTCCTTGGAGACGCGGATCATCTCCTTCAGCGGCGCCACGTCGCCGAGCATCGAATAGACGCCTTCGAGCACGACGAGCTTGCCGGCCTCGGCGGGCAGGCGCTTCAGCCGCTTTTCGAGCGCTTCGACATCGTTGTGGCGAAAAGCGACGATTTCGGCGTCGCCCATCTTGCATCCGTCATAGATCGACGCGTGGCTGTCGATGTCGAGGATGACATAGTCGCCCTTGCCGGCGATCGTCGAAATGATGCCGAGGTTCGCCTGGTATCCGGTCGAAAACACCATGGCATGATCCATGGCGTAAAATTCCTTCAGTGCGTCCTCGCACGCCTTGTGCCCCTGATAGGTGCCGTTGAGGACGCGGCTGCCGGTGGTGCCGCTGCCGAACTTCTCGAGCGCGTCCTTGCCCGCGGCGATGACATCCTCGTCGAAGGTCATGCCCATATAATTATAGGTGCCGAGCAGGATCGTCTCGCGCCCGTTGCAGATTGCGACGGTGGGCGAGAGCACTTTCTCCATCACCAGGCTGAACGGATCGGTCACGCCGGTCGCGAGCAGCGCCGCGCGCTGTTCGATGAGCGGATCGAATTTGGAGAAAAGGTCGGTCATATTCGTTTCTTCCGTGTGCCCCGGCGAAAGCCGGGGTCCAGATAGGTCGCGCGAGGTCGCGTTGACCCCGGCTTTCGCCGGGGAGCACAAGATTTTCAGCCCTGCAGCTTTTCGACCGCGGCGACGAGCTCGCCGACGGTTTCGATCTCGGCCTGCATGTTCATGCTGATGATGATGTCGAACGTATCCTCGACCTCGGCGACGAAATCCATCACCGTCAGGCTGTCCCATTCAAGGTCGCCGGCAAAGGTCGTCGCGTCGGTCAGGGCGACGCCCTTCTTGTTGAAAGGTTCGATCAGGCCGTGGATCTGGTCGGCGAGGGGGGTGCTCATGCGGGTGCGTCCCATAATGAAAAAACTGCGGGCGGGCATGCCGCGCCCCGTCCCGCTTGGCAAGCGATTGCGGCGGCAATCGGGCAGCATCTTGCCGTTCGCGGTCCTTCGTGCCATCCGAGCGAAGGTCGCCGCAAGCTGAAGGGGCAGGGAGGGGGCTGGATGGACAGCGCAAAATCGGACGCGGCGCCGGAGCGGCCCGCCATATCCTTTCCGCCCAACGCGGTGCATCTCGTGCGCACCAATCAGCAGATCACGATGCAATTGTCGCAGATGGCCGATCAAAAGGCGTCGATCCTGATGGGCGCGACCTTCGTGGTCTTCACCCTCGCGGTCGGACAGGCGCGCGCCGGGGCGGGGGCCTTCGCGCTGCCGCTCGCGCTGCTGGCGACCTTCTCCTTCCTCTCGGCGCTGCTCGCCATATCGGCGGTACTCCCGCGCGTCGGCAAGGCGCCGCCCGCAGTCTTTCGCGATGGTAAGGATCATAGCAATATCCTATTTTTCGGCCGGTTCGAGCAGATGGAGGAGGATGAGTTCATCGACGCGGTCAAGGCACGGATGCGGACCGAGGAGGATCTTTATGAAACGATCCTGCGCGACACCTATCAGAACGGCCTCGTCCTCGCGCGGCGCAAATATCGCTACCTCGCCTATGCCTATCGCCTGTTCGTCGTCGGCCTGACGCTGACCTTCCTCGCCTTCGCCTATGAGATGGCGGTAATGTGGGCGGGGTAAAGGCCGAAATGAGAGAGCGGCTGTTGCCTTTTTATCACCCCCCGCATCCGAAACCGCGCGCGGCGCTCGCGCGCTATTGAGCGGCCGCAAAAGCGCGCCTATCCGGGCCGGCTATGCTCGAGCAGGCCCACCCCCTGACGGCGGATCAACCGCAGACTTTCCGCGCCGAATTTCGCGCGACGCTGGCGCTCGCCCTGCCGCTGGCGGCGGCGAACCTGCTGCAGATGATGGTCCATGCGATCGACGTGATCTTCGTGGCGCGACTCGGCGATGCGCCGCTTGCCGCCTCGTCGCTTGGCGTCTCGATCTTCGGCCTGTTGCTATGGACAGGGACCGGGCTCGTCGGCGCCGCAGCGCCGCTCGTCGCTGCCGAACTCGGGCGGCGCAAACATGCCGTGCGCGAAGTACGGCGCACCGTCCGCATGGCGCTGTGGCTCAGTGCGATCGTGTCCGTGCTGTTCATGGGCGTCTGCGCCGCGGGCGGCCCGATCATGCGCGCAACCGGGCAAGACCCCGAAATCACGGCACATGCCGCCAGTTTCCTGTTGATCCTGATGTGGGGTATGGTGCCGATGATCGCAGCGAGCGTGTTGCGCATCTTTGTTTCGGCGCTCGGACGTCCGACGATTGCCACCGCGATCACCTTCCTCGCGCTGTTCGTCAACGCCCTCGGCAACTGGAGCCTCGTCTTCGGCCATCTCGGTATGCCGGCCCTCGGACTGCAGGGCTCGGCGCTGTCGAGCGTCATCACGAGCACGGTGATGCTGATCGCCTATATCATCGTGATCCAGACCGACCGGCGGCTGCGCCGCTATCATCTGTTCGGCAACTGGTGGCGCTCCGAATGGCCCCGCTTCTGGGAAATGCTCCGGATCGGCACCCCGATCGGCCTCATCATTCTGGCCGAGGCCGGGCTGTTTACCGGCGCCGCTTTCCTGATGGGCCGGATCGGTGAGGCGCAGCTTGCCGGGCACACCCTCGCGCTCCAGATCGCGGCGCTCGCCTTCCAGATCCCGTTCGGCGTGGCGCAGGCGGCGACGATCCGGGTCGGCCTTTCCTATGGCGCGCGCGACCATCGCGGCATTACGCTCGCGGGGCAGGCGTCGCTGATCCTCGGTATCGGGTTCATGGTCGTGACCGCGGCGGTGATCTGGCTCGCGCCGCGGCTCGTGCTGTCGATCTACGTCGACGTCGATGCGGCGCGTAACGCCGCGCTCGTCCATTTTGCGCTGCAGTTCCTGCTCGTGGCCGCCGCGTTCCAGCTGTTCGATGGCGCCCAGACGGTCGCGGCGGGCGTATTGCGCGGGCTTCAGGATACGCGCGTGCCGATGATCATCGCGGTCTGCGGCTACTGGATCGCGGGCTATGGCACCGCCGTCTACCTCGGCTTCTGGACGCCGCTTGCGGGCGTTGGCGTGTGGATCGGTCTGGCGGTCGGGCTCATCGTGGTGTCGGCGGTACTGCTGATGCGCTGGCGGATGCGGGCGCGGTTGGGGTTGTTGCCTTCATTGGTTGATCGTTGAGATGCTTGGTGGCCGTCTTCACTCGGCCGACGAGCATTTTGAACTCTTCTGGCGTTAGCGCGCGAAATTGTCGGCCGGTGGAGTCCTGAATTGCGGAAACGTTCCGGAAAACAAAATAGCTGCCAGTCTCACCGCCAGACATCTCCGCGAGATTGAGGGTGGAATGAACGATGTCGTTTCGGCAATCCACCAACGGTCGAATTTCGGCGATCCGCTGGTGGGCTTTAGCGGGATATCGGAACGCGGCCTTTTCGAGAGTGTCGAGCTTATGAGTCAGCGACGCGCTGGGTGAGAATTTCCCTTGCTGCGCTAGTTTCCGGACAATCGTTTCCTCAAGCCGCGCGAATGCATCGAGAAGTTCGCTGCGCAGTCGCGCGCCGCGCTCCAGCAAGTCCCGCTGGACGGGTGAATCTGCACCCTTGATGATCGGAATCTCGCACCCCATCTGACCGCCGTACCGCGCCGCCGAAAATTTTCCCTTAATCGCCTTGACGCTGTCACACCCTCCACCCATATGCCCGGTTGTTAGCACTCGCACCCCGTGAGTGCTAAGTCTGACATCCATTGCATTACTGGAGGGACATCCATGCAATTTCGTCCGCTGCACGACCGCGTGCTCGTCCGCCGTATCGAAGCCGAAGAAAAGACGGCTGGCGGCATCATCATTCCCGACACCGCCAAGGAAAAGCCGCAGGAAGGCGAAGTCGTCGCCGTCGGCACCGGCAGCAAGGCCGAAGATGGCAAGGTGACGCCGCTCGACGTCAAGTCGGGCGACCGCATCCTGTTCGGCAAATGGTCGGGCACCGAAGTCAAGGTCGATGGCGAAGAGCTGTTGATCATGAAGGAATCGGACATCCTCGGCGTTCTCGCCTGAGCCTGTTTGCCGATTTCAGTGTGAAGTTACGCAGTTTTCTGCGCTTTTATTAAAGGAGCATCCTCATGGCTGCCAAGGACGTTAAATTTTCGCGCGACGCACGCGAACGCATCCTGAAGGGCGTCGACATCCTCGCCGACGCCGTCAAGGTCACGCTGGGCCCCAAGGGCCGCAATGTCGTGATCGACAAGAGCTTCGGCGCCCCCCGCATCACCAAGGACGGTGTCTCGGTCGCCAAGGAAATCGAACTCAAGGACAAGTTCGAAAACATGGGCGCGCAGATGCTGCGCGAAGTCGCCTCGAAGGCGAACGACAAGGCCGGTGACGGCACCACCACCGCGACGGTCCTCGCCCAGGCGATCGTCCGCGAAGGCATGAAGTCGGTTGCTGCCGGCATGAACCCGATGGACCTGAAGCGCGGCATCGACCTCGCGGTCACCAAGGTCGTCGAAGACCTCAAGGGCCGTTCGACCGCCGTGTCGGGCTCGTCGGAAATCGCGCAGGTCGGCATCATCTCGGCCAATGGCGACGTCGAAGTCGGCGAAAAGATCGCCGAAGCGATGGAAAAGGTCGGCAAGGAAGGCGTGATCACCGTCGAGGAAGCCAAGGGCCTCGAGTTTGAACTCGATGTCGTCGAAGGCATGCAGTTCGACCGCGGCTATCTGTCGCCCTACTTCATCACCAACCCCGAAAAGATGACGGTCGAACTGGCTGATCCGTACATCCTGATCTTCGAAAAGAAGCTGTCGAACCTTCAGTCGATGCTTCCGATCCTCGAAGCGGTTGTGCAGTCGGGCCGTCCGCTGCTCATCATCGCCGAAGACATCGAAGGCGAAGCGCTCGCGACGCTGGTCGTCAACCGTCTGCGCGGCGGCCTCAAGGTCGCGGCCGTCAAGGCGCCGGGCTTCGGCGATCGCCGCAAGGCGATGCTGCAGGACATCGCAATCCTGACCGCCGGCGAAATGATCAGCGAAGACCTGGGCATCAAGCTCGAGTCGGTCACGCTGAACATGCTCGGCCAGGCGAAGCGCGTCACGATCGACAAGGACAACACCACCATCGTCGACGGTGCGGGTGAAGGCGACGCGATCAAGGCCCGCGTCGAACAGATCCGCGCGCAGATCGAAACCACCACGTCGGATTACGATCGCGAAAAGCTGCAGGAACGTCTGGCGAAGCTCGCCGGCGGCGTTGCGGTGATCAAGGTCGGCGGTGCGACCGAAGTCGAGGTGAAGGAACGCAAGGATCGCGTCGACGACGCGCTGCACGCGACCCGCGCCGCGGTCGAGGAAGGCATCGTCCCCGGCGGCGGTACGGCTCTGCTGTATGCCACCAAGGCTCTCGATGGGCTGAAGGGCGCCAACGACGACCAGACCCGCGGTATCGACATCGTCCGCAAGGCGATCGAAGCGCCGCTGCGTCAGATCGCGGCCAACGCCGGCCATGACGGTGCGGTTGTCGCCGGCAACCTGCTGCGCGAAAACAACCAGGATCAGGGCTTCAACGCCGCGACCGACGTCTATGAAAATCTGAAGGCCGCCGGCGTCATCGACCCGACCAAGGTCGTGCGCACCGCGCTTCAGGACGCTGCCTCGGTTTCGGGCCTGCTCATCACCACCGAAGCGGCGGTGAGCGAGCTTCCCGAAGACAAGCCGGCGATGCCGATGGGCGGCGGCGGCATGGGCGGCATGGGCGGCATGGACTTCTAAGTCCTTACCGTTCGGCGCTCAGCCAACAAGAAACGGGGCCGGAGGAGCAATCCTCCGGCCCTTTTCTGTCCACCCACCTTTTTCCGGGCCATTGCCAGTTCATGCGCCGCAGCATAGCTAGGCGGTCATGAGCCTGCTTCTCGTCCTTGCCGCGCTGCTCGCCGATCCCGCGGCCGCCGTCGCTCCGCCTGCGCCGCCGCCGCGCGCCACGATCGAACGCTGCGGCTACCGGGTGGTCCAGACCTATCCGCACGATCCGTCCTCCTTCACCCAGGGCCTGTTCTGGGACGACGGCCATCTTTACGAAGGGACGGGGCAATACGGCCATTCGCGCATCGCGCGGCTCGACCTGGCGACCGGCAAGGCGCTCGCCGAAACGCCCCTCCCCGCCGACCAGTTCGGTGAAGGGATCACGCGCTGGCGCGACCAGATTATCGGCGTCACCTGGCAGAACGGCATCGGCCATCGCTGGCGCCTCAAGGATCTGAAGCCGGTCGGCGACTTCACCTATTCGGGCGAGGGCTGGGGAGTGACGACGCTCGGCGATACGATCGTGCTCAGCGACGGGACACCGACGCTGCGCTTCTTCGATCCCGCCACGATGGCGGAAAAGCGCCGCGTCACCGTTCGCTTCGGCGGCCGTCCGCTTGCCATGCTCAACGAACTCGAGGCGATCGACGGGCAGGTCTGGGCGAATGTGTGGATGAGCGACGTCATCGTGCGGATCGACCCCGACAGCGGCGCCATCGTCTCCTACATCGACCTGACCGGGTTGCGCAAAGACGCCGGGGTCAGCGACAGCGACAGCGTGCTCAACGGCATCGCGTGGGACGCGAAGGGCAAGCGGCTGTTCGTCACCGGCAAATATTGGCCCAAACTCTACGAGATCGCCCTCGCAAACTGCGCATAGGGGCCGGTTCTAGCTCTTGAGTGCCGCTGCCATCCGCGCCGCCGCTGCGTCATAGACGCGCGCTTTCAACCCCTCGGTCACCGCGGCGGGCGCCCGGTCGGGGTGGCCGCCGGCGAAGGGCGGGGCCGGATCATATTCGATTGCGAGCTGGATCGCCTGCGCGGCCGCGTCGCCCCGCATCCGCGCGACCAGCGTCAGCGCGAAATCGAGGCCCGACGTCACCCCGCCGCTCGTCACGACGGGGCCGTCCTCGACCACGCGCGCCGCTTCGTGGCGCGCACCGACCATCGGCAAGAGATGCGTATAGGCCCAGTGCGTGGTCGCGCGCCGCCCTTCGAGCAGCCCCGCGCGGCCGAGCAGGAAGGCCCCGGTGCACACGCTCGTCACCCAGGTGGCGCCCGCCGCCTGCCGCGCGATGAAATCGATCGTTGCCGGGTCGCCCAACGCTTCGGCGACACCATGTCCGCCGGGAACGCACAGTATATCGGCCTGCGGCGCCGCAGCGAAATCATGCGTCGGCAGGATTGCAAAGCCGCAGTCGGTCGATATCGGATCGAGGCTGGCCGCGCGGCGCCGATCAACCGCGCGCCGGGCAGGCGGCACAGCGCCTGCGCGGGGGCGGTGAAATCGAGCTGGGTGATGCCGGGAAACAGCAGAAAGACGATGGTGGTTTGCGGTGCTTCGGGCATCGGGATGGTCCTTTTCCGACGGATCACCCAGGCGCGCGGCTCGCATCGGTCCCGCTCCCCGATGGAACTCCATCTTCAGCGCCAGTTGCGGGACGCCTGGCTTCTATCGCGGCAATCGCCTCGGCGAAAGCCTATTTGCCGCCGTCTTCGCCGCTCGCGGCGCTGTCGGCTTTCGTATCGGTGCCGTCGCGGCTTTCGAGCATTTCGGCCGCATCGTCGAGCGCCTTGGCTTCGCTGACCGTGACGCCGCCGGGGCCGGGCTCATTGTCGGTGCGGCTGCAGCCGGCAACGAGGCACAGGGCCGCGGCCAAGGCCGCGCAGGTTGGAAATTTCGTCATGTCGGCTCCTGCGAAAAGGGGCTCCGCCATTCCGGCGAAGCCCCTCTTTCCCTATCAGGCCAAGGGCCTGCCGACGACTTACTTGTCGTTGGCTTCGGCCTTCTTGGTTTCTTCCTGAATCTTGTCACCCGCGGCAGCAGCGGCGTCGCCAGCGGCATTCACGGTGCCTTCGACGGCGTTGCCGGCGTCCTTCGCGGCATCGGCGGTCGCGTCAGCGGCGTCGGCCGCCCCATCGGCGACGGCATCGCCCGCGCTGGCGGCATCGGCGGCGATCGCATCGCCGGCTTCAGACGTTTCCTGCTGCGCCTTTTCCGAGCAAGCGGCGAGGCTGAAGGCCGCTGCGGCCATCGAGGCGAGGATGATCTTGCGCATATATGTTCCTTTCGATGTGCAAGCGGCCGGATAACCGGCCACTGGGCGCGGAGACTAACTGCGCCTGCCCGGCTTGGCAACCGTGCGGCGGGACGCGGTGGCCGCGGGGTATTGATCGCAAAAGGAAAAGGGGCCGCCGACGCATGTCGACGACCCCCGATTTCCTTGCCTGTGCAGGCGAAAGTGGAAGCTTACTTCTTCGCTTCTTCCATCTTCGCGGCAGCGGCATCGGTCGCTTCCTTGGCGGCCGCAGCGGCTTCGCTGGCCTTGTCGGCAGCTTCGCCAGCCTTGTCGGCAGCGTCGCCGGCGGCAGCGGCTGCGTCGGTCGCGGCCGAAGCGGTCGCGTCGGCGGCGCTCGAAGCGGCTTCCATCGCGCCGTCGGCGGCGCCTTCGACGGTTTCGGTGGCCGCAGTGTCGGCCGGAGCGGCTTCGTCAGCAGCCTTCTGCGAGCAAGCGGCAACGCTCAGCGACGCAGCGAGGACGAGCGACAGAGTGATCGACTTCTTCATTTGGGATACCCCTCTTGATTGAACTTCTCGACCGGCGGGCGGACCGGACCGATGCGATCCTGCTCCCGTTGATCGGGCGCCGGAATTACAAGGTTGTAAGTGGGGGCGCAACGGACTTTTTGTCCCAGGGGTGGCGTTCGTCGCAATCGCGCGCGCCGTCGTTGCTCGACAATTCGTTGACCACATATAAAGAAGTCTTTATATGATACTGCTATGAGCGATCTGATCGACATTTTCCGGGCCCTGGCCGACCCGACGCGGTTGCGCGTCGTTGCCTTGCTGCGCGAGATGGAGCTGGCGATCGGCGAACTGGCAGCGGTGCTCGAACAGAGCCAGCCGCGCGTTTCGCGCCACGTCCGCATCCTGGCCGAAGCCGGGATCGTCGAGCGCCGCCGCGAGGGGAGCTGGGTCTTCCTGCGCATCGCCGAACAGGGGCCAGGCGCCGACATGGCTGCTGCTGCGGGGTCTTGGCCCTTCTCGGCGCGCGAGGCGCTGGTGATCGCGCAGGATGCGCGCCGACTTGCCGCGGTTCGCGCCGAGCGCGCAGCGGTGGCCGAACGCTATTTCGCCGACCATGCGGCCGAATGGGATGCGATCCGGTCGCGCCACGTCGCCGAAAGCGAGGTCGAGGACGCGATGGTCGCGATGATACACGGGCGCGCGCTGGGCCATCTGCTCGACGTCGGCACCGGCACCGGGCGCATGGCCGAAATCTTCGCGCCAACGGCGCAGCGGATCACCGCCCTCGACCGCAGCCCCGAAATGCTGCGCATCGCGCGCGCCAAACTGTCGGATCAGGCAGTGCCGGTCGATCTGGTGCAGGGCGATTTCCTCGCGCTGCCCATCGCCGACGCCAGCGTCGATTCGGTGGTTATCCACCAGGCGCTGCACTTTGCGCACGAACCCGAGCGGGTCATCGCCGAAGCCGCCCGCGTGCTGCGTGATGGCGGGCATTTGCTCGTCGCCGATTTTGCGCCGCACGAGGATGAGGAGCTGCGCGCTCTGGCGGCGCACGCGCGCCTCGGCTTTTCGGATACGCAGATCGGCGGCTGGTTCGCCGCGTCGGGGCTGACGCTCGAACGGACGCAAACACTCGAAGGCGGTGCGCTCGCGGTCAAGCTGTGGCTTGGCGCGCGCCGCCGTTACCAGGATCAACCCCCCGTCGCCGAGGGCGACGGCGAAGGCAAAAGGCTCGCCGCATGACCACTTCCCTCGACGCGCTGGCCGAAGCGCGCCGCGCTGCGGCGTCGCCGTTGTTCGCCAATCTGGAAGGCGACATCGGGGTCAGTTTCGAATTCTTTCCGCCCAACACCGAGAAGATGGAGGCGCAGCTGTGGGACACGTTCCGCACGCTTGAGCCGCTGGCGCCGCGCTTCGTATCGGTAACTTATGGTGCGGGCGGATCGACGCGCGAGCGCACCCATGCGACGGTGGCGCGGATCGCGTCCGAAAGCGCGGTGCCGCCCGCCGCGCACCTGACCTGCGTCGAGGCGTCGCGCGGTGAAATCGAAGAGGTTGCGCGCGCCTATTGGGACGCGGGCGTGCGGCATATCGTCGCGCTGCGCGGCGATGTCCCCGGCGGCGGTGCGTATCGGGCGCATCCCGATGGTTTTGCCAATGCGGTCGAGCTCGTCGCCGGGTTGAAGCGGATCGCGCCGTTCGACATTTCGGTCGCCGCTTATCCCGAGGTGCATCCCGACGCCGATTGCCCGCAGGCCGATCTCGACAATCTGAAGCGTAAGCTCGATGCCGGGGCGACGCGCGCGATCACGCAATTCTTCTTCTCGCCCGAAGCCTTCCTGCGCTTCCGCGACGCCGCGGCTGCGGCGGGCATCGACGCGCCGATCGTGCCGGGCATCCTGCCGGTGTCGAACGTCTCGCAGACGCGGCGCATGGCCGATATGTGCGGCACCGCAATCCCCGCATGGATGATCGCGCTGTTCGAGGGGCTCGACGACCTGCCCGCCGCGCGTCAGCTCGTTGCCGCGACGGTCGCGGCCGAAATGTGCCGCCGCCTCTACGCGGGCGGGGTACGCGATTTTCACTTCTACACGCTCAACCGCGCCGAACTCAGCTATGCGATCTGTCATATGCTGGGGTTGCGGCCGGTGGCGCCGGCAAAGGATAAGGCGGCATGATCTCAGCGCGCGAGGCCCTGATCGCGGCGGCGAAGGATCGCATCTTGCTCACCGATGGTGGCTGGGGCACCCAGATCCAGCTCCGCAAGCTCGGCGAAGCCGATTATGCGGGATCGCTCGGCCTCGGTCACGACCAGAAGGGTAATAACGACATCCTTGCGCTGACGCGGCAGGATGTCGTGACCGCGATCGGCGAGGCCTATCTCGCCGCCGGATCGGACATCGTCTCGACCAACACGTTCAGCGCGAACCGGATCAGCCAGACCGATTATGGCGCCGAAGCGCTGGTTGCTGACATCAACCACGAAAGCGCGCGCCTGGGGCGCGAAGCGGCCGACAAGTTCGCGGCTGAGGACGGCCGGCGCCGCTTCGTCGCGGGCGCGGTCGGGCCGACGAACAAGACGCTGTCGCTGTCGCCCGACGTCAACAATCCCGGCTATCGCGAGATCGATTTCGACGAATTGAAGGACGTCTATCGCGAACAGGTAATCGCGCTGGCTGAAGGCGGAGCCGATTTCATCCTGATCGAGACGATCTTCGACACGCTGAATGCCAAGGCCGGCATCGCCGCGGCGATCGAGGCGGAGGCGAAGGTCGGGCGCGAGCTGCCGCTGATGATCTCGATGACGCTCACCGACCTGTCGGGCCGCAACCTGTCGGGCCACACGGTCGAGGCTTTCTGGTATGCGGTGCGTCATGCGAAGCCGCTGACAGTAGGGCTCAACTGCTCGTTCGGCGCGGCGCAGCTTCGCCCGCATGTCCGCGTGCTCTCCGACCTCGCCGACACGCTGGTGATGGTCTATCCGAACGCCGGCCTGCCCAACGAGCTTGGCGAATATGACGAACTGCCCGACACGACCGCGGCGCTGGTCCGCGAATGGGCCGACCATGGTCAGGTCAACATCCTCGGCGGCTGCTGCGGATCGACCCCGGCGCATATCGCGGCGATGGCAAAGGCCGTACAGGGCCTCCCCGCGCGCCGGATTCCCGAGGTGCCGGTGCGCACGCGCCTTGCCGGGCTGGAACCCTTCACGATGGCGGCGGCATCCTGATGGAGGACGAACCGACATGGGCGATCCGCGAGGCCGGAGAGGCTGATGCCGCCGCGTTGGCATTGATCGGCGCCGCGACCTTCCTCGAAACCTTCGCGGGCATTCTCGACGGCCAGGCGATCGTCGGGCATTGCGCGGCGCAGCATCAGGAGGCCGCCTATCGCGCCTATCTGGCGTCGGGCGCGCGCGCCTGGCTTGCCGAGGCGCAGCCGGGCGGCGCGCCGAGCGGCTTCGCGCTGATCGGCCGGCCCGACCTCGCCGCTGCCGAGGCGGGCGACATCGAACTCAAGCGCATTTATTCGCTGTCTCGTTTTCATGGCAGCGGACTTGGCGCCGCCCTGATGCGCTGCGCTCTTGACGCTGCGGCAGGGCATCGCCGCCTGTTGCTCGGCGTTTACGCCCGCAACGAACGGGCGCTCGCTTTCTATCGCAAGCAGGGCTTCGTCGACGTCGGGACACGCCAGTTCAACGTCGGGGGAAAGCTCTACGACGACCGCGTTCTCGCCCGCCCGTTTGCTGCCTGATTCTCTTTGGACCGTTCGATGACCGCAACTCTCTCCTCCTCCTCGTTCGTCAACATCGGCGAACGCACCAACGTCACCGGCTCCGCCGCCTTCAAGCGGCTGATCCTCGCCGACGATTTCACCGCGGCGGTCGAGGTCGCGCGCCAGCAGGTCGAAAATGGCGCGCAGGTCATCGACGTGAACATGGACGAAGGCCTGCTCGACGCCGTGCGCGCCATGACGACCTTCCTGAAGCTGATCGCCGCCGAACCCGACATCGCGCGCGTGCCGGTGATGATCGATTCGTCGAAGTGGGAGGTGATCGAAGCAGGGCTGAAATGCGTCCCCGGCAAGCCGATCGTCAATTCGATCAGCATGAAGGAGGGCGAGGAGGCTTTCCTGGACCATGCACGCAAATGCATGGCCTATGGCGCCGCGGTTGTCGTGATGGCGTTCGACGAGGTGGGACAGGCCGACACCAAAGAGCGCAAGATCGAGATTTGCGAGCGTGCCTACAAGCTGCTGATGACCATCGGTTTTCCGCCCGAGGACATCATCTTCGACCCCAATATCTTCGCGGTCGCGACGGGGCTCGAGGAGCATGACAATTATGCGGTCGATTTCATCGAGGCGGTGAAGGAAATCCGCGTCCGCTGTCCGCACGTCCATTTCTCGGGCGGGCTGTCCAACCTCTCGTTCGGCTTTCGCGGCAACGAGACGGTGCGCCGCGCGATGCACAGCGTCTTCCTCTATCACGCAATCCCCGCCGGGCTCGACATGGCGATCGTCAACGCGGGGCAGCTCGACGTCTATGACACGATCGACCCCGAACTGCGCACCGCGTGCGAGGATGTCATCCTCAACCGCAAGGTGGAGGGCGAGGAACTGAGCCCGACCGAGCGGCTGATCGCGCTCGCCGAACGCTACAAGGGCAGCAACGCGGCGCAGGAAAAGGCGGCCGAGGAATGGCGCGGCTGGCCGGTCGAAAAGCGGCTCGAACATGCCTTGGTCAAGGGCATCGACGCGCATGTCGTCGACGATACCGAAGAGATGCGGCTGCTGATGGACCGCCCGATCGAGGTGATCGAGGGGCCGTTGATGGACGGCATGAATGTCGTCGGCGACCTGTTCGGCTCGGGCAAGATGTTTTTGCCCCAGGTGGTGAAGTCGGCTCGGGTGATGAAGAAGGCGGTGGCCTACCTGCTGCCCTACATCGAGGCGGAGAAAGCGGAGCCGCTGCCCGGCGAAGCCGCGAAGAAGGACACCAACGGCACGATCATCATGGCGACGGTCAAGGGCGACGTCCACGACATCGGCAAGAACATCGTCGGGGTTGTGCTGCAGTGCAACAACTTCGA
>Ga0187809_10000719_pt1 | contig 16849 bp, 12 predicted proteins | sample NC_wetland_sal_i_8_FD_132415 | JGI IMG/M metagenome (GOLD analysis project Ga0187809, IMG submission 132415) | Wetland sediment microbial communities from Neuse River Estuary, North Carolina, USA - ASW_4 | ecosystem: Environmental > Aquatic > Freshwater > Wetlands > Sediment | place: USA: North...
GGCGCAGAACGCTTCGGCGGAATTGGTGCTGGCACCTTCTATCGGTTCCAGCGGGGCGACGACACGGTGGCCGTTCGCTGCGCTCCACGTGAACCGGTGCAGCAGTGTGTCCAGGGAGCGATCGAATTGATGAAGGCTCTGCCGCCGCCGAGTGGATCAGCGGCTACAACCGGCCAGACGAAGCAGTGATGTAGGATAATAGGACGGCGGCGACCTTGCCGCCGTCCATCACACCGCTTCATGTCTTATGGAGAATCGCAATCCGATTCCGGGTTACACCCAACTTTGTTGCAGCTGGTGTCGATAGCCGCAATCCTGCTCACTGCCTTCTTCCATTCAACTTGGTCGCAGTTGCGGGTTTCAGAGATCCTGTTTGCCTGTGCTGTGACCCGCATCTCGGCCCCTTCGCTACCATCGTCCTCAGCAGGATCAGGAGCACCCTTGAGCGATGCTACTGCGGGATCACGCTGAACTCACATGACCCGAACCTGCTCGGCAATCTTCGCCCATACGATGCAGCCCCGTACCCAACGATGGCACCGGCTCATAGACGGCTGTGATCGGGTTCCAGACCTCGAAAGGGATGTCCTCGGGCGGCGGTCGGTCATCATCACGGGCGACCTTCAGCGACGGTCGGCTCATGGTTGGCGTGCTTCCTGGCGGCTGAAATCGTTCGTAACCATGCGCCATTAAGCTGACAGCCGTTCTGCCATGGTCGACCGCACCGAGAACGTTGCGCTCGGCGCGGTCTAGCGGACGAGACTGATGCGACAGTCGGGCGGATCGGTCATCCGACGACGCTCATCAACGGATCAAACAACCCAACCTGCGCGGACGCTCCAGGCTGAAGGGCGATCGCCTGCCATCACTCAAGAGCGTGCTGGACAGCAAGAAAACCGTGTGGACCCGCGTGGTCGTCTCGCAATGGTACAACGCCCAGCAGCGCACTCTGCTGACTGCCACCGGCACCGCGCTCTGGTACAAGGCAGGCGTCGCGCCAGTGCCAATCCGCTGGGTCCTGGTGCACGATCCGACAGGAGAGCACGAGCCGGCAGCCTTCCTCAGCACAGACCTGACGGCGACGCCGGCGATGATACTCGGCTGGTTCGTCTCACGCTGGCGCGTGGAAACCACATTCCAAGCGGTGCACACACATCGTGGTGTCGAAACCCAGCGTCAGTGGTCCGATCTCGCCATCCTGCGCACCACCCCGGCACTGCTCGGCCTGTTCTCCCTGATCACCGTGTGGGCCGATGATCTGGCTCGCAACACCGGCCCGGCGCTGCGGCCGAACATCGCAGCCCGGTACCGCAAGGACCAACCGACCTTCAGCGATGCGATTGCCACAGTTCGCCGCGCGCTTTGGTGCCCGCCGGATTTTTCCATGTCGCCGAAGCCCGGGGAAACCGTGGAAATTCCCGTCACCTTGCTGAATCGAGCCTTCCAGACTCTCTGTCTCGCTGCCGGAATTGCGCAAAGTCGAGCTCAGACTGCCGAAAATGCATAGCGCGAGCCCTTCGAACAGCCCACGAGGACCTTTGCCGTTCGAGTGCTTCTGTACCGTGCTTGGACGGGCTAGTTGCGGTTCTCGATGCGGGCTCACCAAGCCGATCCCCGAGGAGAAGATGGCCATGCCGGACCTCGGACGTGTCTTCGGATATCCACTCGGGTGGCTCTCGTCGGACCTGATCGCCGGCATCACGTTGGCTGCCTATGCAGTGCCTGTCGCCTTGGCCTACGGAACACTTGCCGGGTTACCGCCACAGGTCGGGATCTATGGCTATCTGCTGGGCGGGCTCGGTTACGCCTTGGCAGGTTCATCCCGATTTCTTGCCATCGGCCCAACGTCGGCAATTTCGTTGATGATCGCCAGCACGGTGGGCCAGATGGCTGGCAATGACAGCTTACGCTACGCGCATATTGCCACCGACGCCGCCATTTGCGTTGGCCTGTTCTGCATTATCGGGTGGGCTTTCAGGCTCAGCGTACTGGTGAAGCTGATCAGCGACAGCGTTCTGACCGGCTTCAAAGCAGGCGCCGGGCTGACCATTGCGATTACGCAGCTACCCGCCTTGCTCGGCGTGCCCGGAGGCGGCCACAGCGTCGCCGAGCGGCTTATCATCCTCGCAGGCCAGCTTAAGGGCACCAACCTTGTGACACTTGCGATCGGCATTATTGCACTCGCCTTGCTGTGGTGTGGGCAGCGGTGGCTGCCGAAATGGCCGGTGGCACTCGGCGTGGTCGCCTTGGCGATCCTCGCGGTGGGCTTGTTCCGCCTGACGCGCTTCAATGTCACCATCACCGGCGTAATCCCGCCCGGACTGCCGCTGCCCGTTCTCCCGACAGGACGATTAGGCGACCAGGAAGGGATTGGCGGACTTGCAATCGGGTGCATGCTGCTCGCCTATATCGAGGGCGTCGCTGCGGCACGTGCGTTCGCAACGAAGCACCATCAGACCATTGATGCGAGGCGGGAGTTTCTGGGACTGGCCGCAGCCAATTTGGCGACGGCAGCGTTTGGCGGCTATCCGGTCGCAGGCGGGTTGTCGCAAACCGCGGTGAACGAAGGGGCCGGTGCCCGTTCCCGCATGTCGCTCGTGTTCGCTTCGCTGACGCTCGCGCTATGCCTGATGTTTTTTACGACGCTGCTGGCAGGCCTGCCGAAATCGGTGCTGGCGGCAATCGTGCTCATGGCGGTGTCGGGCCTCATTGACTTGAAGGCGCTGGCACATATGCGGCGAGCAAGCCGGTTGGATTTTCTCAATGCGCTCACCGCCCTGGTTGGCGTCCTGCTGCTCGGCATCCTGCAGGGCATCCTTCTCGCCGCACTGATTTCGGCGCTGCTTCTGATTGCGCTGTCAACGACGCCCCACGTCGCATTTCTGGGGCGCATTCCCGGGACGACGCTCTTCTCGGACATGCGGCGGCATCCGGAAAACGAGCCGCTCGCCGGCGTGATCGCTTTCCGTCCGGAGGGCTCTCTACTCTATCTTAACGCAGAACATGTGCTGGAGCAGGTAACGGCTGAGCTCGAGTCGGCTAAAACGCAAGACGTCCGGAGCGTCATCTGCGATCTCTCCGCCGCTCCGAGGATTGATCTTGCCGGAGCGCGGATGCTGGCCAAGCTTTACGAAACGCTTCATTCGCGCGGTCTCGATCTGACGATCACCGCAGCGCATGGGAGTGTGCGGGACGTGCTCCGCGCAGAGGGACTCGACACCAAAGCGATGGGAATCGGACGTGGCGTGACGCTTGCCGATGTGATAGCATGATGCGCCCACAGGTCGATCCGACCGCGGCGCCTTCGGGCTCTTTGCGCAGTCGGGCACCCGCGCCGACCCAATGCATACACGATTAAGCAAGGCTGACTGCCGGAGTCCAGCAGGATGCTTGGCAGGCTCTGCCCGACGTGGCGGCTGGTCAGGCGCGCCACCCGCCTGGCGTGACTGGCACTCCTCGTTGGCGGCGCCGGACCAGAATGACTCGGGCCGGTTCCTCGATCTATGACCGAGCAGACAACAGTGCGTGGCCTTCCGACCCCACGGTTCCGATCCGAGACACAGGGACCTGAGATGATACAGGAGGGACGGGTAGCAGCGGAGCAGGGGCGTGCCGCTCAAAGAGGCGGGAGCGAACCGGAACTGCCTGCCGCGAAGTCGACGGAGACGGGCAAGCGTTCAACCAAAAGCACGTTGACGTAAGGGGAATCGCACGGATGTTCCCAATTCCGCCTGAGATGAAGGTTCAGCACTATGAGCTTTGACCTCAGAACCCATGAATGCCGGCAGACGGACCCGACCAAAATGCGCCACCTACGCTTGCTGCTTGGTTCGGCGGCCATCACGGGAGTTGTGGGATTGCAATTGCTCGCAACCGTTGCGGCCCACGCCCAAGACCTCCAAAGGACGGCGGCGGCGACGTCGCCGATGTGGTCCGCTGAGCAGAGCTCACTATGCGAGGAGGCGATTCGCCATGCGGAGCAGGCGCACCGCCTGCCGTCTGGATTATTGGCATCGATTGGAAAAATCGAGAGTGGCCGTCCAGTTACGGGATCAGGTGAGGTTCGACCTTGGCCATGGGCCATCAATGCAGACGGTGCCGGGCTCTTTCTCGAGAGTAAGGCCGCGGCCGTGGTCTGGATTGAGCTGCAGAAATCGCGCTACCGATATCTCGACGTTGGTTGTTTGCAGGTCGACCTGACGTTCCACCGCAACGCATTCTCCTCTGTCGCGCAAGCGTTTGATCCGACGTCGAACGCGGAATTCGCGGCAGGCTACCTGATGAGCCTCTATCGGGGTAAGGCAGAGCGCAATTGGAATGTAGCCGTCGGCCTCTACCACTCGCACAGCGCCATGCTCGCCGCGGATTACCGGGATCGCGTGTCGGAAATTGGTGCCAGAGTGCTACGCGGAGTGCTTGATCCAGTGCCGCTTTATGTGCGCGCAATCCGACAGGGCACCGTTCGGATTCCTTTGGCCTTCGGACGGTCTACATTTATCAACATTCATCGCCAGCCTGCTGTACATCGGCGACGGTTCACACGATGCCAAGTTGCTCGCGTGCTCGGCGTCTATCTGAACAAGGCAGCACGGTCGGCATGCCCGGTTCCCACGGGAAGAGATGCTCCGCGGTGACATTCGGAAGGTCTCAACGTGGATGAGTGCGTGTTAGGGGCAACCCTTCATCTGTTTATCGTTAGACTCACGTCGGTCGTCGCATCGTGGTGGCGGAGCATCAGGTGATGCTCCGATCCTTTTCCGACTGTGGCGCGAGCAGGGAACCCTGTTATTGCCTCGCTCACCAGGAGCGGCGTAATTCATTCTGGCCACCGGTGAGAAACGTGCTCGGAAGGGATTGGTGCGACCCGCCCTGTGGTAGAACAACATAGCTGGAGGCTATGGCTTGTGTTAGGACAATAGAGTTAATAATGACGGCGCCGAGCGTCGCCACAAAAGTGGAAATGCCACCAAGCCTTTCCATTGTTAGTGGCGGATGTAGCGATATTGACCTAACCGCATCGGTCGCGGAGGCTTGCACTACATCCGCCAGTGGCGGGCACTCAGGCACCACCGAAGGTGGTCGGGCTGAACCAGTGCACCTGTACCGCCTTGCACTTGACGTCAGGTCCCTCGATGTTTGCCACGAGCCAACCATCGCCGGTGACGCTGCCGCTGATCGCAGCCGTGCGGCTACCGCCGACTTCCTCTGCAGTCATGGAAAAGCTATTGGTGTTCGGGTTTATCGTTCCCGCCACTTTGGCGACATGCTGCATGCCTCCCCAGGACACCATACCCTTGAGGTTGTTGCCGGTGGCCACGACGTGCCAGTCAAGGCCCGGACAAGCTCCTTGCGGACCCGAATGGAAGGCGTAGACCCTCTCCTCTGGCGCCGACTGAGCGGATGCAATTCCGCAGGTCGCCGCGAGGGCGAGCACACTGGCAGCGAGAACATTGTGTAAGCGCATGGCGCACCTTCCTGTTGGACGAACATTACGCGACGCAGCCGGATTTCACTAAAATCCGGCGAGAACGTGCCTGCGTCTCCGCTCTTAGTACAATTGCAAAGGCTGCGCGGCTATGCAGTTTCGGCAAATCACTCTGGATTTGGGGGGGCTGGATGCTATCTCCGTCGAATCGGCTTTCCTAATGCTCAGGCAGGGCTGCAATGCGCCCACGGCATCAGCTTTTATCTGGATGATTATACGCTGCAGCTGCCTTCCCCACCTCATTCGAGCCTGTGCCTGTCATTCGAGCCTGTGCCTGGTTCCAACGACGGGTCTGATTCTGCACGACGTCGCCCGCAACGTTTACGGCGGCCTTGCCGAAACCGCATAGCGATTGCCTTCCAGTGGATGTAGTCACTGTCCCAAACATACGCTGGGCCAAAGCGTCCTGCTTGCCCCATCCGAAAGCCACTTTGCCTGACATGAGCGCCTGCTGCGCGGTGGACAGGCCGGTGCGAACCGAATGTCGACAAAAGATTTACGCAAATAGGAGTGGGGCTGAGGAGCGTCACTCTTACGCGGGCATCGTCCGACGCAATACGGAGGGTCGAATGCGAAGGTCATTGCTAGTTTGCACGGCAATCATGGGGGGTGTGCTGGGCTGGGCCGCACTGGCCACAGCAGCCGGTCCGCCGCCGAGCGAACTCCAAGGCACGTTGCCGACCAAGGCGAGTGCTGGCGCCTACGCTATCGAAAACAACAACGACCAGGCAAAGATGCTTGATGGGCCGGTTGCCAACCCAACCCCCGGCACAATGGTAATCCGCATCGGTGCGCGCGTGCAGGCCGGATTCGTGGCAGGCTGGACCAATCTGAACAATTACACCGCGCCTGGAGGTGCCTCGAACGAACTCTACCCGTACAACTTCTACGAGTGGGCACGTCTCTATCCGGGCATGGACGCAATGGCGGCCAACGGCCTGCGCTATGGTGGCGCGGTCGAGCTGCGGCAGAATTTCGGTCCGCCCACCAGCACGACGACCTCCAGCGGCGGATCGGCATATTCGACGAGTCAGACCGTCTATGTTCGGCGTGAGTTCCTCTACCTTGCCGGTGAAAATTGGGGGCTGCTGCGATTTGGCGAGGCCGATGGCCTGATCGGCATCTTTGATGCCGGCGGCTCAACCACCGGTGTCTATCTGTCGCCCTCGGGTACGTTTGTTGCTGGCGACCTGGAAACCTTGTTCCCGAGCAATGCCTGGATGACGGCCTACTTTGCCGCACAAAGCGGCAATGAATACGCCAATATGAAGCTTGTCTATCTCTCACCTTCCTTCAACGGTTTCGACTTCGGACTGCAGTACGCGCCGGATGGCTTCAACGGCTACGCCAACGGCAGCTGCACCAGCGCCGCGAGCGATACGGGCTGTCCGAACCTGGCGTCGACGGCGACGCCGAATATCGGTTCTCGCATGAAGGACCAGTTCGCAGCCGGCATGCGCTACAACAACGTGCTCGGCGGCGTAAAGGTGCTTGCATATGGCGTGTACATGACCAGCGGGCACACGAACTACACCGGATCCCCGACAGCGGCGGGGCTCGGCTCGGTGCGGTCCGGAACGGCCGGTGGCTACAACGGCCAGTTCGACGGTCTCAACCTGGGCATGATGGGCTTCAACCTGACCTATGCCGGGTTCTCATTGTTCGGCAATACCATGCTTGGAGCCTATAATGGCATTCTCGCGCTGCGGCCACAGGGCGGCGTCGGCGGCGCGGGCTGGGGCGTTGGCGTCCGCTATGCAAACGGTCCGTACACCATCGGCGGTGCATACACCGCGTATGACAGCCAGGGTGATGTGCGCTTAGTCGGCGTATCGCAGCGTCACGAACAGGCCATGGTGATTGCCGGCACCTATACCGTGGCAGCCGGTCTGACAGTGTTCGCTGACTACCAGTACGGCACGCGCTATCAGGGCGGCTACAACTTTGCCACCGGCGAGAACAGCAGCTCGGTTAACCACGTGCAGGCGCAGGGTCTTCTGCTAGGCACTGTCATGAAGTGGTAAGGCTTGACCGGCCGAGCCGGGCTGCCTGCACAGAGGCTTGCATCGTTGATGCTGCATCAGGCATGCGGTCCGGCTGACCGCGGATCGGCGGCTATCGCCTCGGGCATCTGCAAGGGCCGATGCATAGAGCTCGATGCACCGGCTGCCTTTCACCCCTTTGGTGTTCACGTAGAATAACAGAGCGCCTGCACTGCTAAAGCCGCGGCGTGCGTTTCTGTTATGCCAGTGCACGGGTTAGAGTTACATGTCAGCCTCGCTCTTCGGCCATGAGAAGAACATGCCGACATCGCCCGGCTTGCCGCCGGGGAAGTTGATGATCCGCACTGTGAGCTGAAACCCCGCCGGCTTCATAACCGCCTTCCAATACTCGTAAACCGGACGTGCGCCGCGTGGCAGCGTCATCAACCACTCGGGATCTGCATCCGTCAGCCGAGCGGCCTCTTGCCTGCTCGGCTTGTTGATCGGAGGTACGCCGGCATTGATGATCGCCCGTCCACCGTCCGAGCAGAAGTCGCTGGGGAAGGAGGCGAACATCAGTTCGGTCTCGCCGTGCTCGAATGCATTGCGAATTCGTTGTTGCACTGCCTGAATGCGGTCGTCCGTCAGCTCGAACTCGTCCAGCCGCTTCTTGAACTCCGCGAGTTCCTCTTCCTTGCGGCGCGCCAGGAGTTCCTCGGCCTCCTTGTCGCGTCGGCGCCGGGAATCGCGGTCGGCGAACAGGGCGGCAACCGAGAGTGGAGCGGATTGGATTTCTGACATGACACCTTCTCACGAACTTGGTTGTTTGCGGCATTCGGCCGTGCGCTCCCAGCGTATGTCGCGCACTGGGAAGGCCGATCTCTATTGCGGGGTAAGGCTAACGCGCGCCCAGCTCAGGTCAGGATCGAACTGCTGGATTCGGGCTGCCGCGCTCGCGGTATCCGGGCCCAGGTCCTTCTGGAACACGACGCCTGCCTGACCCACCTGAAAACTCATGATGCCGGACGCACGATACCTTGCCGGCCACGCGAACAGCGCGTAACCGCCGGTCATGCGGTCAGACTGCATGTAGCTCTTGGCTCCGCCGGGCGCGTGCGGTCCCTGCGCCTTCAGGACGCGGTAGTAGTACCCCTTGTATGGAATCGGCTTTCCGCCGGAACTGCCGCCGGGATAGCCCTCGTCCAGCGCCTCCTCGACCAATGGACCGAACGGGCTTTCCGGTTCGCCGGCCTGCACCTGCCAGTAAAGCCCGTCCTGGCGACCCTGCGTGCTGATCAGCCGTTGGGCATACACGCCGGTTCCGGTCCGCTGCGCCGTACGTTCGAAGTAGTCCTTCTGCGCCTCGACAAAAGCCAGCAGCACCTGGATTGCCGCAAGCTCGTCACGGCCGATGCGTCGGTTCACGATTTCCTCGGCACCCGCCTTTGTATCGAAGCGCCAGCGCCCATCGGTTTCCACGATTGGGATTGGCAGCGGCCAGTTGTCGGCCCCGACCTCCAATTCGATCCGGTTGGGACCGCGCGAAACGAGTGTTCGCTTCGCGGCGTAGGCGTCGGCGAAGCGTCGCAGTTGCGTCTGATCGACAATCCGATCCCCGGAAAGCAGCAGCTTGTCGCCGCTTGGTCCGAAGATGGCCTGCAATGCGCGATAATCATCGGAACGCGCGGCCTGGGCCAGCGCGGCGGCGGCTTCTTCCGCAGAGGCGAAGCTGTTCTGGGCTGGCCTCGTCGCTTGCAACCCAGGGGCGAGTGTCACGCAAAGCGGCGCACCGATCGCCACAACCGCTGCAAGCCGTCGAAGAGCATTGCGCATGACGTGTCCCCTCACCGCCGGCCGCCGCGGCCGCCGCCGCCGCGTCCGCCACTAAATCCACCGCCACCCATGCTCCGCTGCGGTGCCTGAGAGAAGGAACGGCTCTGGGCGCCGCGTTGACTGAACTGTGGCGCCTGCCGGCCCTGGTTCATCCCGGCAAACGCGCTCTGGCTGTAGCCCGACCTCGGCTGAGCCGTAGGACGGTTGACTGTGGGCTGACCGGGACGCGCCGCGGACGACGCAGGCGGTCGAACCTGGCCGGTACTCGGGCGTGCTCCAGCCGAGACTTGCGGGCGAGACTGGCTGGCGCTGGGCCGCGTGCCGGGACTGGGCTGCGGTCGCGCCGCCGGCGTGCCGGCGCCTGGACGTGCGCCTTGCGCCGGTGTGCGGCCCGGCTGCCCCGCACCCGGCCGTCCGGCCGCACCAGAAGCAGGCGGCCTGACCGCGCTGCCTGGGACCGAAACCGATGGCCGGCCGACCGCGTTCGCTGGCAGGCCGGTTGAACGCGCCGGGCGGCCAACCGGCCCGCCTGGCGGCCGCTGCAGACCGGCAGGCCGCCCGCCCGGCCGATTGGGCTGCCAAACGCTGTTGTTGATGCGCCTGCCACCTGTGTTGATGCTGTTGTAATGATTGACATTCACGTTGACGGAGCCGTTGCCCCACCCCGGGCGTGCCCAGTTCCACAGCCCGCCAACGACAGCGACGCCTACACCAAATGCGATTCCCGCGGCCAGGGCAGTCCCAACCGGATAAGTCGGGTAAAGAGTGGGATATACCGGCGGATAGCTCGGGTACGGCCAAGCCCCGTAGACCTCGCTCGGGTTATAACTCGGCACATAAACGACTTCTGGCTGTGCCGGCTCGATGACGATGACCTGCTGTCCTGTGGGCACCACTTGCTGTTCCGTGGGGACCCCCTGCTGCACCGTGGGCACACCCTGGGGCTCCGTGCGCACCACCTGCTGCTGTGTGGATTGCAGGCTGCCATTGCTCTGCGCCTGCCGGCGCAACCGCTGCACGGAATCCATAACCGCTGCCTGCTGGTCCGCGAAAGCGTAACCAAGCTGCTGTGTCCACTCAAGATTGGCATTCAGCATGGTTAGCACCTGCGGAAACGGCACCAAGGATTTCACACTGGGATCCCAGGTCTGCTTCTCCAGCGCCTTCGCCACGGCGTCACCGGTAAGGCTCTTGTTCGCGGGCTCTTCCAGCCAACGCGCCGCTTGCACGACCTGCAGCGGGAACGTGCATCCCATAAGGATCTGGGTCAGCAGTGCATCCGGATACAACGCGATAGGCGCCAACAATGCATCGAGTTGCTCCGTATTGAATGCGGATGCTTCCGCCCCCGTCACCGTGCCAACCTGGGACTGCGGCTGGGCTTGCGCGTGCGCCTGCGGCATGGCGGGCCAAGTTGACTGCAGCACGAGGCAGCACGCGGCCACACGCAGAAGAGGTTTGCTCATCTGCCGTCTCCATTTCCACCTAGGATTGGTTCGGACTGCACGGGCCGTTGTGGATTTTCGATCAGGATGTCCAGGCTGACGACCAAAACCCAGCAGGGAAACACGAACAACGCCCAATCGACGTAGGTGCTGCCGAACAGCAGGAAGGCTGCGGCCGGATAGCCGAGCAGGGCGATCCATCGCGGGGTGAATTGTATGTAAAGCGCAAGCGTGGACGTCGTCACCATGAATACGGCCGCCATCTTGAAGGCGTAAATCCGCATCACCGCCTGAATGAAGCCGCGGGCGAAGTTGTAGTTGCCGGGATCCAGGGCTGCGCCGGATGCGCGCGCATACCCCCTGCTCAGCCCAACCGTGGCGGCGGCGGCAACGAAGATCATACCGAGAAACATCAACCCGCTGCCGAGGAACACGGTGGCAAAGAACTGGTCTTCCTTGGCGCCAAGCCGGTCGCGCAAGACCCCCAGGAACCAGATGAAAGCGACCCCGGCAAACGGCACCAGGTTCAATGCCAGACTCAACTGGCGGGCACGCTCCCCGATCCAGGCACTGTTGTCGTCGCCTTCCGCCGGGATCGAACTGCGCAGCAGCCACAGGCTCCAGATCAGCAAAACGGAAAAGATGATCCCTGCCGCGGCTGCAGCGCGCGGCGTACGCAGCCCGGCGCGGGTCAATGGGGCGCGAGGCTGGAAGGCACCGGCCAACCTGTCATTCATCGCGAGCCGCCATGCGCTGACGCGGCGAGTCGACCGGAGGCCGGGGCGGGTAGTTGCCAATAAACGCCCGCAGCGCCAGAGAATCCTTGACCGCCGACTCGCCCGCGGCGACAAGCAGATCGGCATCGTTCGGCTTCAGCGTCAGCCCGGTAGGAATGGCCAGCAGCGCGTCCCTCTCCGGACCGGGGTTCATACCGGCCAGGGAAATGTGAACCAGCTGCGCCTGGACATCGTCGCAGGCTGCACCGTCGATGACCTTGCCACGCGCGCAACGCGCCGCTCGCAAGGCCTGCGCGATTTCTCGCAGCTGCGCCGTAACGGTGGTGAGGGTCTCGAAGTTGTAGCGGTCGATCTGCGTGCCGCTGACCAGTCCAAACAGCGAAAACAACCCGCCCATGGCTTTGTGCTGGGCGATAGTAGCATCCTGCGCGCCTTCGCCGTCCACGCTGATGACCAGGATGCGTCGAATGCGATCGTATCCTTTGAGGGTCAGGTCCGCGGGAGATTGCGCCAGATTCTGCATCATGCTGCCAGCGACGCGAAGTCCCAGGTTGTCGGCGATTCCCCCGTCTGCCAGGTGCAGGTAGCGGGTGCGCTTTGGATCGAGATAACGATCAATGAGGTTCGCCTGCGCGCCAAGACGCGACAGCGGATCCGCGCGCTGCTCCGCGGTGATCCGGCTGTCCCATCCCGGAATGCGGCCGCCGCATTCGGCCCTCCGGCTGGTCAGCGTCACGGGCGTGAACAGGCCGGGGAAACCGTTGGAGGCGGCCACCGCGCGCGCCACAGGGAACTCATCCAGATCGGAACAGATGATGTCGAAGACTTCCTGGGTGAACACGAAAGGTGCGCCGTAATTCAGGTCGGTCGCGCTGATCCCGATTACCGGCCGTCCCCGGGCCCGCAAATCCTTGAATTTTGCACCGCGGAACAAGGTTTGATCGTACACCCGTTCCATAAAGTCGTTGGTGCCGACATTGGGATTGACCATCCATGTCCAGTTCCAAGGCAGCAGGAAAATGCCGAAAATGTAGCTGTTGGTGTCCTGATGCAGAAAATCCTTCTCGTAACGCCCAAACATCTGGTCACGGTAAAGCCCGTAATACGCGGCGGTGAAGCTTCCGCCGGACACGCCCGATATGCCGCTCAACTCGTGCAGCAGATCGCGAGGATCGGCACTGGTGGGGATCGACGTCTCACGCATTCCCTTCAAGGCGCCGTAAGAGAATGCGGCGGATCGCTTGCCGCCCCCGGACATCGCCACCAGCACCAGCAGGTCCGGCAGCTGGTGCGATGCCGAAAGGCTCGCAAGCCGATAGCCGCCTTTCGAAATGGCCTCCGCGCCGACCGGCTCCAGTTGGGCCGCCGTCAGCGGCTGCGTATCGGCAACCCGCAACGAGGCGCACCCGACGAGCGTCCACGCCAGCAGGACCATCAGGAAGCCCAGGCGAGGCAAAGCGGAAACGGGGGCCATTGCCGCGGTCCTGCTCAGTAGCGTCCGGAGGAGTGGCTTCCGGCGGTATATCCCTGGTCGTAAGCGGATTGCTGGTCCTTCTTTACATGATCATAGATCAGGCCGCCGGCCAGGCCGGCCGCAGCGCCAGCAGCCGCGCCCAGGCCGGCGTTGCCGCCAATGGCGCCGAGGATGGCGCCGCCGCCCGCGCCGATCACGGTGCCGCTCAGTGCCCGTTGCTGCGTGTCGTTCATGCCGGCGCAGCCCGAAAGCGCCAGTGAGCAGATCAACAGAGCAGGTGCGAGATTCATTGGCGCGCTCCTTGCGGCGGAGTGGAATTGGTGCAGGGGAATCGCTGGGCGAGGAATGCGGCTACGGTGTCTTCCGGCTGTTGGTTCATCTGGTCCGGCACGGAATGCGCCCACCGCACCAGGTCCGCGATTCCCCGATTGCGGCTCGGCGGTGGCTGGGGCAGGCAGAACAGACGCCCCGAGCCGCGCGCCATGTTTTCCTCATGCAGCACGCGCACGACGCCAACCACGAACCCTTGGCAGAAGTTCGCCGCCGCGGTGTACAGCGGATCATTCTGCGTCGCGGAGCAAAGCGCAATCAGGTCGCCGCTGTTGCGCAGCAGGAAACTGTCCTGCGTCGCCGACTGCGCCCGCGCCGGCCCGGGTACGACCAGGGCGCACAGCGCCAGGGAGGAAAGCCACCGCGCGATTTTCATTCCGCTTACTCCTGTCGGTGATTGCCTCATACCGGATGATCCACTGTCACCCGCTGCTCCGGGTGCGTTGCATCGGGTCGAGCGGACGACCGCAGCCGTTCCCGAAGTCCCTGGAAGATCACGTAGAGTGCCGGGATGGCGAAGATGCCGACGAACGACGCGGCAAGCATGCCGCCAAACACCGGCGTGCCGACATCGCGCCGCGCCAACTGCGACGGTCCGACCGCTATGACCAGCGGCAGCAGGCCGAGTATGAAGGCGAAGGAAGTCATCATCACCGGGCGGAATCGCAGCCTTGCCCCCTCGGTCGCCGCCTGCAGCAGCGGCATGCCCTCGGCTCGCCGTTCCTTGGCAAATTCCACGATCAGAATGCCGTTCTTCGCGGCAAGGCCGATCAGCACCACCATGCCGATCTGCGCATAGAGATCGAGTGTCAGCCCAGCGAGGACGATCGCACCGAAGGAGCCGACCACGCCGATGGTGACCGACAGCAGCACCGGCACCGGGATGGTCCAGCTTTCATACTGCGCAACCAGGAATAGGTAGGCGAACAGCACGGCAAAACCAAGGATGATTGCGGTTTTGCCCTCGGCGCGCTTCTCCTGGAACGACACGTCGGTCCACAATCCGCGATAGCCGCGCGGCAACGTCGTCGCCGCCACCTGCTCCATCGCCGCCAACGCCTGTCCGGATGACATGCCAGCGGCAGGGCTGCCCTGCACCGTGACCGCCAGGCGGTTGTTATAGCGGATCAGTGCCTGCGGACCGATCACAGGCCGCACCTCCACCAGGCTCCGCAGCGGGATCATCTGGCCGTCGCTGCTACGCACATTGATCCGGTAGATGTCGGGGATGGACGAGCGGTCGGCGGCTTCTGCCTGCACCTGCACCTGCCAGGTGCGGCCGAACAGGTTCATGTCGTTGACGTAGTAGCCGCCCAGCGAGGCTTGCAGCGCCTGGAAAATGGTGGAGGGCGCAACCTTCAACACCTGCGCCTTGTCGCGATCGATATCCAGGTAGATGGACGGGGTGGCGGCGGAGAAGGTGCTGAAGACGCGGTTCAGCTTGGGATCCTGATTCGCCGCCACCAGCAATCCGCGCAACGCCTGGGCGAGTGCCCGCGGATTTGAGCCGCCGGTGTCCTGTAGCACGTAGCTGAACCCGCCGCCCGTGCCCAGTCCAATGATCGGCGGTGGCGCCAGCGGCACTGCCAGTCCGCCGCCCAGCTGCCGAAGCTTTGCGCCGAGCCGGGCGATCATCGCCGGCGCGGTGTCGGCAGCCGCGGTTCGTTCCTCGAACGGCTTCAGCGAGACGATCAGGAAGGCGGCATTCGACTGTGAGTAGTTGTCGATGAAGTTCAGCCCGATCGTCGCCGAGTAGTCGGCGATCGCATGTTCCTGCTTCAGGACCTCCTCGATCTGCTGCACGAACGCGGTAGATCGGCCGATCGAGGCGCCGTCCGGCAATTGCACGATGACGAAGAAGGCACCCTGATCCTCCTCCGGGACGAAGCCGGTGGGGGTGATCTTGCCCAGGCCCACCACGCCCGCCATCGCGACGACGACCATCACCAGGCCGATGATGGAGACACGCACCAGCCGGGCGACCACGGCGCCGTAGGCGTCGCGCACGTGATCGATACCGCGCATCAGCGCCCCAAGCGGCCCGCGCCGCGGTCCGTGATGCGGCCGCAGCAGCACCGCGCACAGCGCGGGCGACAGCGTCAGCGCGTTGATCGCGGAGAGGAACATCGCCACGGCCACGGTGACCGCGAACTGGCGGAACAACTCGCCGGAGATTCCCGGAATGAACGCAACCGGGACGAAAACCGACAGCAGCACCAGCGTGATGGCGATGATCGGCGCGAAGATCTCGCGCATCGCCATCTCGGTGGCCGCTGCCGGCGACAGCTCGGGGTGTTGCGCCATCACATGTTCGACCTGCTCGACGACGACGATCGCGTCATCGACCACAATGCCGATGGCGAGCACGACGGCGAGCAGGGATACGGTATTGGCGGAGTAGCCGATCGCGTTCAGGACGATGAACGCGCCGACCAGGCTGACCGGCACCGCGATCGTGGGTATCAGCGTGGCGCGCCAGCTGCCCAGGAACAGGAAGACCACCAGCACGACCAGCACGAAGGCCTCGACCAGGGTCTTCTGCACTTCATGGATGGTATCGGTCACGAAAGTGGTGGGGTCGTACGTGACCTTCCAGGCCAGGTCGTCCGGAAAGGTCTTGGCGGCATCGCCGATCAGCGTCTTGACCGCACCGAGGGATTTCAGCGCGTTGGCGCCAGGCGCCTGGTAGATGGCGATCAGCGCCGCCGGAGCGCCGTTCAGGCGCGTGGAGCGGTCGAGATTGGCGGCGCCCAGTTCGAGCCGCGCGATGTCGCCCAGGCGCAGCACGGAACCGTCAGGATTCGTGCGGATGACGATTTGCTGGAAGTCGGCAACCGAGGACAGCCGCCCCTTGGTCTGAATGTTCAGCTGCAGCTGCTGGTCGCCAGACGTCGGCCGGGCCCCGAGCCGGCCGACCGCCGCCTGCACGTTCTGCTGCTGGATGGCATTGATCACATCGGCCGTGGTCAGACCGAGGCCGGTCAGGCGGTCGGTGCTGACCCAGGCGCGCATCGAATAGTCCTGCGGGCCGAACAGCGTCGCGTCGCCGACGCCGGGCGTGCTCTTGATCTCGTCCAGCAGGTTGATCGTGGCGTAGTTGGAGATGAACAGCTCGTCGTGCGACCGCTTCGGCGAATATAATGCGATGACGCCGAGCAGTGCAGAGGACTGCTTCTTTACCGTGAGGCCCTGGCGACGGACGTCCTCCGGCAGCTTGGACAGCGCGACCTGCACCCTGTTGTTGACGTTGACTGTGTTGATGTCCGGGTCGGTGCCGAGTTCGAACGACACCTTGAGCGAGTAGCTGCCGTCGTTGCCGCTCACGCTCTTCATGTAGATCATCTTGTCCACGCCGACGACCTGGCTTTCGATCGGCTGCGCGACGGTGGCTTCCACGACGGCGGCGGAGGCGCCGGGATAGGTCGTGGTGACGGAAACCTGCGGCGGCACGATGTCCGGGTACTGCGCGACCGGGATCACGAACAGCGACAGCAGTCCGGCAATCGTGGTGACGATGGCGATGACCGCGGCCAGACGCGGACGGGAGATGAAGATTGCGGAAA
>Ga0187809_10000720_pt1 | contig 16839 bp, 14 predicted proteins | sample NC_wetland_sal_i_8_FD_132415 | JGI IMG/M metagenome (GOLD analysis project Ga0187809, IMG submission 132415) | Wetland sediment microbial communities from Neuse River Estuary, North Carolina, USA - ASW_4 | ecosystem: Environmental > Aquatic > Freshwater > Wetlands > Sediment | place: USA: North...
ACGCGCCCGACCGGGCTGCGCAACCCCGACCAGCTCCACCCGGTCGGGCGCTCACCGCCGTGCGCGACAAGGGGGTCAAAATTGGACGCCGATCGAGGGTCAGTTTTGCGCGCCGATTGACAGAGAGTGCGGCCTCTCCAAAACCATGCCCTTTCGCCGCCTCACGGAGTGGAGCGGCTTCGTCGAGCTTCGATTTCGCCCTCAGCTTGTACGCCCGCTCGTGGCCGCTGTAGTCACTACCCTCGAATCCTTGCGGAAAGAAATGCAGGAACCGTGACCGCGCGCCGTCGTAGCCGACGAAATGCGGGTTCAGGCGCGCCGCGGCATCGTGAATTCGACGCCAGACATCGTCTGCGTCGTCGCCTTCCTCCAGGGCCTTCCGCTTGCCGTCGAGAAAGACGACCCCGCTGTAGCCCTTCTGCGTCTGAACGAGACGCACCGTGGCCTTGCCGACCTTCGCCTCACGGATTGTCTTCAACTGTTCTCTCCCTAGCCGCCGCCGACCGCATCTGCATCGCCGCGGCCGTCATCTTCTGGCTCTGATCAACGAGTCCCGACCCTAGTTAAGGATCAATGTCCGCTTTCGCACGAGAGATCCTCCGATTTGGAATTCACGATGGATTATCACCACGGGCGTCTCGCCGATATATCAAACAACTGATCTCCTTCATTGGTGTTCCTTCTTGCGGGTGTTTCGCGTCAGCGCGGTGCCATGTGTTCCTAATCTCCCCGCTGCTTCGAGGACACAACGCGTCCCTCGCGGCGTGAGTCCCATGAGTTTTGCTATTCGTTTGAAACCGATTCCGCTCTCATGGAGGGAAAGAATCTCGCTACGCTTCTCTTGAGCAGGTGTTTTCTTTCTGGTCTCTTCTCTTAATATATTGAAATGCCAATACAATTCAGGGTTCTCATTTCTATTCCGTTTCACCCGCCATCATCAAATCGGCCCCGCATGTCGCATGATGCCGGAAGAGAGGGATATTCGATGCCGATGATCCGACCGGAGGAGGCGCCCGAGGCGTTCCAATCCGCTTGGAATCTTCACGACATGGAGGCCTTTGGTCTCCTATTCGATGATGACGCGACCTTTGTGAATCGATTCGGGCACTATGTACGCGGCGTTCATGAGATCATCGCCCTTCACCGCCCCATCCATGAGACGATCTATCGGGACTCGACTCTTGAAAACGAACTGATCGATGTCGTCCCGCTTGCTGTCGGGGTGGCGATCACACACTTCTGGAGTCGGCTCACTACCGGCTCGGCGCATCCGGCCGGCGCACACACGGTCGATACGCTGATCCTCGCCGTACTCGCGCTGCGGGACGGTATTTGGCGATTCCGTGCGGTTGAGAATGTCACCTTGACAAACCCCCGCACTGGTGAAGCCGTCCTCAGGGACGGGTGAAGACGCAGGGCCAATAGAACGAGCCCCCGGACGTGAGTGACAACCTCGTGCCAATCTTTGGAGCGGTTTACGGCTCCGCCGCCCTTGCGCGGATCGCCTCGCCATCAAGGAAACAGAACCGTTTCTATCTCTCCCGAACCGCTCCAACCTAGGCCCAGGCTTCCTTCAAGACACTGCAGCACAGTATAGCCGCCGCGCCGCCAATCTCCCGCCCGCTTTCCTCCAATCCCGAAGGAACCATTTTCAAATTGAAGTGTTTTGCGATCCGTGGCGGACCGTCCACCAAGCCGTTACGCCCGCTTCTCGGCAACAAAATGGAAGGTTAGCCGGCCGGCCCTGTCGGCGCAGTCTTGGCGCGCAAAGTCCCGGCCCGCTGTGTCGTCGCGATCAGGGAGTATGCACGATGAGGTTGTTATCGGCTGCCGTATGGATACTTGCCTGCGGCGTCTGCTTTCCGCAGATGTCGATGGCACATGACGTCGACCATCCCGGCATCTATCACCAATGGTTCGAAAGCCTGCGTATGCCCGGGACGGAGGGAGACGGTTCATATGGCGTCGGCTGTTGCGGTGTCGCCGATTGTCACGTCGTTTCCGCCCGCGTCGACCAGAAGGGCTGGGAGATCTATGCGGCGAACAAATGGTGGGACGTTCCGAAGCGCGCCATCCTGGACAAGCATGACAACCCCACGGGAGGCGCGGTCGCCTGCTGGGTCGGTAAAGAACCGACACCAAAGAACATTCTCTGTTTCGTGGTGCCCTTCATGACATAGGGCGCTCGGCGGCCCTGTGCGGGACTTCAGGTCACCGGCGAAGGCTCGCCATCCTTCATCGACCTGCGGACGCCGAAGCTCCTTGCGCGGCATTCACGCGCTGGCCATCCAAAGGTTTCGAAACGCTTTTTTTTCTTTGAGGGGATAGCATCCGCCCGTTTTGGAAGGTGGCGCGCTCTCGGGTTCGGCAAACCGGCGCAGACTCCCGCAGCGCCGGCGCGGAAGGGGATGTGGGATTGTGCAAGAATGCTGAGGGGCAGCGGAAGCTGTGGCATGGACTCGTGATTCTTCTCGCCAGCGCGACGCTTGCCGGGTGCACGACGGCAGACGCGCTCAACGTGCAGGCGCCGACGGTCTCCTTCCCGACCCCGGCGAAATATGCGGCGATTATCGTCGATGCCAATGACGGTTACGCCCTCTATTCGGCCAATTCCGACGATCGGCGCTATCCCGCTTCGCTGACGAAGATGATGACGCTCTATCTGCTTTTCCAGGCTATGGCGACTGGCCGCGTTCAACCGACGACGCCTATTCCCGTATCGGCGCATGCGGCGGCCCAGCCTCCGACCAAGATCGGCTTCAGGCCGGGCGAAGCGATCGATGTCGATTCCGCCATCAAGGCCATCGTCACGCGCTCGGCAAACGATGTCGCGGTGGCGATCGGCGAATATCTCGGCGGCACGGAAAGCCATTTCGCGGCGATCATGACGGCAAAGGCGCATGCGCTCGGGATGAACAGTACGCATTTCGAGAATGCTTCTGGCCTTCCCGATCCCGACCAGTGGACGACCGCGCGGGACATGGCGGTACTGGGGGTCGCGCTGCGCCGGGATTTCCCGCAATATTATCACTATTTCTCAGTCGAGGAATTCACCTTCCGAGGGCGCGTCATCCGGGGGCACAACAAGGTGCTCGACCGGGTTCCAGGCGCTGACGGCATCAAGACAGGGTACACCCGCGCGTCGGGCTACAATATCGTGTCGTCGGTCAAGGAAAACGGCCGCAGCCTGGTGGCCGTCGTCATGGGTGAGAATTCGGCCAGGACACGCAACGAGCATGTCGCCGACCTTCTCCAAGCCTATATGCCGCAGGCTTCGGTGAAATAGCCCGGAGCTCTAATCTCAGACGAGCCGCGACTGCTCGATCGCGGCGCTGATGAAGCTGGCGAAAAGCGGATGCGGCTCGAACGGCCGGCTCTTCAGTTCCGGATGATATTGAACGCCGATGAACCAGGGATGGTCGGCATATTCGATGGTTTCAGGCAACACGCCATCCGGCGACATGCCTGAAAAGACGAGGCCGCATTCCTCAAGCCGGGCCTTGTAATCGATATTAACTTCGTAGCGATGGCGATGACGCTCGGAGATGCGGGTATCGCCATAGATTTCCGCGATCTTGGAATCTTTCGAGAGTTCGGCCTGATAAGCCCCAAGCCGCATCGTCCCGCCCATGTCGCCGGCGGCCATGCGCTTTTCCAGCATGTTGCCCTTCAGCCATTCGGTCATGAGCCCGACGATCGGTTCCTGTGTCGGGCCGAATTCAGTCGAAGAGGCCTTCTCGATACCGGCAAGCGAACGCGCGGCCTCGATGCAAGCCATCTGCATGCCGAAGCAGATGCCGAAATAAGGCACCTTGCGTTCGCGGGCGAATTTCGCGGCCAGGATCTTTCCTTCCGAACCACGTTCGCCAAATCCTCCCGGCACGAGGATGCCATGGACCTTTTCCAGCCACGGCGCCGGGTCTTCCTTTTCGAAGATCTCCGACTCGATCCATTCGAGCTTCACGCGCACTCTGTTTGCCATGCCGCCATGGGAAAGCGCCTCGTTGAGCGACTTATATGCATCCTTCAAGCCGGTATATTTGCCGACGACCGCGATAGTCACGGTCCCTTCCGGATTGTGGATACGCTCGGAAACCTCCTGCCAGCGCTCCATGCGAGGCTTCGGCGCGGGGTCGATGCCGAACGCAGCCAGAACCTCTCCGTCCAGACCTTCCTTGTGATAGGCCATCGGCACGTCATAAATATGCGAGACGTCCAGCGCCTGGATGACGGAGGATTCGCGCACATTACAGAAAAGCGAAAGCTTGCGCCGCTCCTCCGTCGGGATGGGACGGTCGGCGCGGACAAGCAGGACGTCGGGTGCAATGCCGATGGAGCGCAACTCCTTCACGGAATGCTGCGTCGGCTTCGTCTTCAACTCGCCGGCCGACGGAATGTACGGCATCAGGGTGAGATGGACATAGACGGCGTTGTTTCGCGGCAGATCGTTGCCCAATTGCCGGATCGCCTCGAGGAAGGGCATGGCCTCGATGTCGCCGACGGTGCCGCCGATCTCGCAAAGCACGAAATCGTAATCCTCATTGCCTTCGAGGATGAAGTTCTTGATTTCGTCGGTAACGTGCGGGATCACCTGTACGGTTGCGCCGAGATAGTCGCCGCGCCGCTCCCGCTCGATGATGTTCTTATATATGCGGCCTGTAGTGATGTTGTCCTGCTGGTTCGCCGAGCGGCCGGTGAAGCGCTCGTAATGCCCAAGGTCGAGGTCCGTCTCGGCGCCATCGTCTGTGACGAAGACCTCGCCATGCTGATAGGGCGACATCGTGCCCGGATCAACGTTGAGATAGGGGTCGAGCTTGCGAATGCGCACGCGGTATCCCCGCGCCTGCAGGAGAGCTCCTAATGCAGCGGCCGCAATGCCTTTTCCAAGGGAGGAAACCACGCCGCCGGTTATGAATACATATCGCGCCATGGGAGTCAGGGCTTAGCGTGGCTGGCGCGATTCCGCCAGAGGAAAATCCGTCCGTTCATCATTTTCCGGTTTTCACTCTTTCCTTTTGAATCGGCAGTTTGAAAAGCGCCCATGAAAAAAGCCGGCTTTCGCCGGCTTTTTCCCCCGACGCCGCCGTTCAGAGAACGACGACGTGCGCCCCCTTCGGCACCCTTTGATAGAGGTCCATGACCTCCGAATTATACATCCGGAAACAGCCGTTCGATGCGCTGTGCCCCACGGTCCAGGGCTCCGTCGTGCCGTGGATGCGGACATGCGTATCCTTGCCGTTCTGGTAGAGATAGATCGCCCGTGATCCAAGCGGATTGGACGGACCGCCGGGCATGCCGTCCTTGTACTTGCCGTATTCCTTGGGGTTGCGCTTCTGCATGTCCTTTGTCGGAATCCAGCGCGGCCATTCCTGTTTGTCGCCGACGACCGCATCGCCCTTGAATTGAAGCCCCTCGCGGCCGACCGCAATGGGATAGCGCCTGGCGGTGGTGGAGGATTCCACGAGATAGAGGAATTTCTTCGAGGTATCGATGACGAGCGTTCCTTTGGGATAACCTGAGAACGGCACCGATTGCGGCTCGAAAGCCGGCTTGATCGTAAAGGGGCGAGCGTCCTGCTTACGGGCGAGTTCCGCGTCGAGAGCGCGCGTTTCGGGCAGCATCTCGGGCTTGTCGCCGCCACCGAAGATGACCGACAGGAAGCTCACATGGGCGTCCTCGCCGCTGCGCAGCTCACCATTATTCACCAGCGCCGCCGGCTGGGGCTCGGCCCCATGTCTCTTTTTCGAGACCGCCTTCTTCTTCGATTTGGTCTTGTGGATGTCGTTCTGTTTGGCGAGCGCCCCGGTATCCATCCTGTCCAATTGAGCGGAGAGAACCGGGCCGGAGGAAAGGAGCAATACACCCAATCCTGCCAAGACGATTTTGCGCAGATGCATGGCGAGAAACCTTGTCCGAAATAGAGGCAAAAACTTACAGGACAGGCGGCAACATCCGGCCCCTCAAGACGCCTCGCGCTCCTTATATTCGAACGGCGGCGGCCTGCTCAAGAAGCTCAGGCGCTCACATTCCCGTAGAAGAGGCGCGCCTGGTTTATTCCACCAGAACTGTTGTCAAATCACAACAGTAGTCGGCACGAGACGGAGCGTGAACTCCTGCCGCGCGCACCCGCGACGGATTACTGGTTCGGAACTTTCGGCTGCTGACCGGCGGCTGGCGCCGCCGGCGCTTTAGCGGCGGGGGCCGGCGTGGCCGGTTGGGCCGGCGCCGTGGTTTCCGCTGCGTTCGGGGCTTTGCCTTGCGGCTGGTTGGCCGAGGACGTCGCGGGCGAGGCCGGCGCCGGTTGGGCCGGCTGAGGCTGGGTGGACTTGCCCCCAAGCTGGTCGAGAATGCCCTTGCCGCCGGTCCCCGGCGCGCTGCCGGGCTTGCCTTGGGTCTGCTGCGGCGCCTGGTCCAGGATGTCCATCGGCTGCGATCCATAGCGGGCGATGAGTGAAAGCCCGAGCGACGTCGCGAAGAAGATCGCCGCCAGGATGGCCGTGGTGCGCGTCAGGACGTTCGCCGCGCCGCGAGCCGTCATGAAGCCCGAGCCGCCGCCGATGCCGAGACCGCCGCCTTCGGATTTCTGGACGAGGATCACGCCGACAAGCGCGATCACAGCCATCAGATGAATTACGATGATGACGATCTGCATCAGGACTTCCGGGTATCATGAGGGGCCGGATCTGAACCGGCCCTTGTTGGACGCGGCTCAATACACGGCTTTGCCGCCTATTCCAAGTGCATATGGGGCAGTCTTTGCCAAATAGAAAGCGCTATATCGCCGCGCTGCGCCGACGAAAGAGGCTTGCGGCGAAGCAGGGCCGCCGGGATGTTGCCCTTCCGACCGGGAATATCCGCTCGTTCGAGGAACTCCGCTTTCAAAGCGAAAGGTAAGTCTCCGCGATCGGAAGGAAATCATCGGCTTTGAGGCTTGCTCCGCCAACAAGCGCGCCATCGACATGATCGACCGCCAGCAATTCGGTCGCGTTCGCGGCCTTGACCGATCCCCCATAGAGAAGACGGACACGGCCCGCCTCCCCTCCGATCAGTGCGGCGAGTTCGGCGCGGATATGGGCGTGCGCCGCCGCCACGTCTCCGGTCGTCGGCGTCCGGCCCGTTCCGATCGCCCAGACGGGCTCATAGGCCAGCACCGTATTGGCCGCGACCGCCGAGGCGGGAACCGACTGTGCGATCTGTGTGGAAAGCACGCTCAGCGTCTCGCCACGGTCGCGTTCTTCTTGCGTTTCGCCGATGCAGATGATCGCGGTAAGGCCGGCGCGCCAGGCTGCTTCCGCTTTTTCATGCACGTCCCGGCTCGTTTCGCCATGGTCGGCCCGCCGTTCCGAATGCCCCACGATGACGAAGGCGGCGCCCGCGTCCTTCAGCATCTCGGCGGAAATGTCACCGGTATGGGCGCCGGAAATGGCTGAATGGCAGTCCTCGCCGCCTGTTTTCACCGGGCTCGTGCGCAAAATATCGGCGGCGCGAGCCAAAAGCGTGGCGGGTACGCAGAGCACCGCATCGGCTTTCCCCTCGAGTTCCCCCGTGAAGCCGTCCGCGATGGCGCGCAACTCGGGCAAGGCCGCGCTGGTCCCGTTCATCTTCCAGTTTCCTGCGACAAGGGGGCGTATTCCCGGGGTCATCTCGGACTCCTCAGCTTCTTACCGAGTTGTTCCGTAGCAAATTGGCCCCACAAAGCAATCGACATGGAGCCTTTAGGGCGTTATTGCCGGGTGAATCTTAAAAGAGTTCACGGAACGAAACATGCTCGATTCAATGCGGAACGCCGCAGGCAGCTGGATAGCGAAGCTGTTCTTCATCGTCCTGGTGGTGAGTTTCGCCGGCTGGGGGATTTCGGGCAGGATCACCGGCGGCTTCAGCGGCAACAACAGCGTTCTGACTGTCGGCGATACCACGGTGTCCCCGACCGACTACAGGCTTGCCTATCAAAGGCAGGTCGCCATGCTTTCGCAGCAGCTCGGTACGCACCTGACGCAGGCGCAAGCGAAGAATTTCGGCGTCGAGCAGCAGGTTCTTTCGCAGCTTCTGGCCGGGGCGGTGTTCGACGAGCAGGCCCGCCGGATGGGGCTTGGCGTCTCGCAGGCGCGCATCGCCACCTTGACCCGCGAGGACCCGGCTTTCCGCAGCCCGAGCGGCCAGTTCGACCGCCGCCAGTTCGAATATGTGCTACAGCAGGTCGGCATGCGTCCGCAGGATTATTTCCAGAACCGTCAAAGCGTCGCGGTGCGGCAGCAGATCGTCGATTCCCTCACCGGCGGCATGAAAGTTCCGGATACTTTCCTGAAGGCCTATTCGCTTTACACCGGCGAAGACAGGACGGTCGAGTTCGTCACCCTCCCCCGTTCGTTGGTCGAGCCGATCGAGAAACCCTCGGACACGGTGCTCAAGGCATGGTTCGAAAAGAACAAGAAGAACTACGCCGCTCCGGAATACCGCAAGATCTCTTATGTGCGGATGAACCCTGCCGACGTCGCCGATCCGAGTTCGATATCGAGCGAGCAGGTCCAGAAATATTACGACGCCCATAAGAACGCCTATACGACGACCGAGCAGCGGACAATCGAGCAGATCGTCTTCAAGGATGAGAATGAAGCGAAGGCGGCGGCCGACGTCATCAAGAAAGGCGCCAGCTTCGAAGACATCATGAAGAAGCAGGGCAAGAGCAAATCAGACGTTCTTCTCGGCACGTTCGAAAAGGCGAAAATTCCAGATCAGAAGATCGCGGACGCCGCCTTCAGACTGAAGGTGAACGAGGTAAGCCCCGTCGTCGACGGTTCCTTCGGGCCGGTCCTGCTGCGCGTTACCGCGATCAAACCGGCGGAAACCAAGCCGCTTTCCGCGGTCGCCGGCGAGATCAAACAGAATCTCGCGCTTGCGGAAGCCAACAAGGATCTGCTCGACATCCACGATTCCTTCGAGGATGCGCGCGCCGGCGGCGCAACGCTCAAGGAAGCGGCGGAGAAGTTCAAGCTGAAATATGTCACGATCGACGCCGTCGATCGTACCGGCCGCCGGCCGGACGGGACCGTCGTCAAGGATATTCCCGCTTCGGAAAAGCTTCTGAAGGAAGCATTTTCGACGGAGCCGAATGTCGATAACGAAGCCATTCCCACGAAAGATAACGGCTTCGTCTATTATCAGGTCGATTCGGTCGATCCGGCCCATGACCGCACGCTGGCGGAAGTCCATGACAAGGCGGTGAAAGACTGGACCGACGAACAGGCCCACCAGCGTCTTGGCGCCAAGGCGGAAGATCTGCTCAAGCAATTGAAGGGCGGCAAGTCGCTCGATGAGATCGCCGCGAGCCTCAAGCTCGACAAGCAAGTGAAGCGCGGCATGAAGCGCAGTTCGCAAGATGCGGATCTGGGCGAAGCCGGCGTCGCCGCGGCGTTCGGGGTCAAGGAAGGCGGATCGGGCGTCGTTCCCGGCGCCGACGACAACAGTCAGATCCTCTTTAAGGTGACGCAAGTGTTCGAACCCGCCGCAGTTGGGGCGGACGCGGTCGCCCCCGCCCAGCAGAAGGCTTTCGGCGCGGGCATGGCGAACGATATGCTGGACCAACTCATTGCGATGCTGCAGGCCCGCTACGGGGTGAAGGTCAATCAGCAGGCGATCCAGAACGCGCAGGCGGAATGAGCGGGGGACGATGAGCGACTTCAAGACGCATATCGCCAAGGTGGCCAATGGCGTGCCGCTCTCCTTCGAGGAAGCGCGGGCGGCCTTCGACATCGTGATGTCGGGCCAGGCGACGCCGAGCCAGATCGGCGGCTTCCTCATGGCGCTGAGAGTCCGCGGGGAAACGGTGGAGGAGATATCGGGCGCAGTCGCGACCATGCGGGCGAAGATGCTGACGGTCGAGGCGCCGGCGAATGCGATCGATATCGTCGGAACCGGGGGCGACGGTTCGGGCTCCTACAATGTCTCTACGGCGGCCGCCTTCGTCGTGGCGGGAACGGGCGTCCCGGTGGCGAAGCACGGCAACAGGGCGCTTTCATCGCGTTCTGGCGCGGCCGACACGCTTGCCGCGCTCGGCGTCAATATCGAGATCGGTCCTGAAAAGATCGGCGAATGCATTCGCGAGGCCGGCGTCGGATTCATGTTCGCGCCGACGCACCATTCGGCCATGCGACATGTCGGACCGGCCAGGGTGGAACTCGGCACGCGCACGATCTTCAACCTGCTTGGCCCGCTTTCGAATCCGGCGGGCGTGTCACGACAGCTGGTCGGCGTCTTTTCGCCCGAATGGGTCGAGCCGCTCGCGCATGTGCTGAAAAGCCTCGGAGCGGAGGCGGCCTGGGTGGTGCATGGCGACGGTCTGGATGAACTCACGACCACTGGGGCGACCAATGTTGCGCAGCTGAAAGATGGCGACGTCACCGTTTTCGGCATCAGCCCCGAGGATGCCGGCCTTCCTCGCGTAACGCCGGCGGAGTTGAAGGGTGGTGATGCGGATCATAATGCCGAAGCGCTGCGCGCGGTTCTCGCCGGCATAAGGGGACCCTATCGCGATATCGTGCTATTGAATGCGGGCGCGGCGTTGGTCGTCGCCGGCAAGGCGGCCACCCTGAAGGAGGGCGTCGCGGAGGCGCAACGCTCGATTGACCAGGGACATGCGCATGCCGCGCTCGAACGGCTTGTGGATGTCTCCAACCGGCCCAACTGAGAGCCATGTCGGATATTCTAAAGAAAATCGAAGCCTATAAGCGCGAGGAAATTGCAGCCGCCAAGGCGCAGACTCCGCTTTCCGAGATGAAGACTCGCGCGAGAGCCGCAGAAAGGCCTCGCGGTTTTCATGCCGCGCTTTCGCGGAAAAAGGCGGCAGGCGAATTCGCCCTCATCGCCGAGATCAAGAAGGCCAGCCCCTCCAAGGGCCTCATCCGGGCGGATTTCGATCCCCCTGCCCTGGCGCGCGCTTACCAGGCGGGCGGCTCGGCCTGCCTGTCGGTGCTGACGGACCGGCCGTCCTTCCAGGGCGCGCCTGAATTTCTTGTCGCAGTTCGGGAAGCGGCTTCTCTCCCTGTCCTGCGCAAGGACTTCATGTTCGAGCCCTACCAGGTCTATGAAGCGAGGGCTTGGGGCGCTGATGCGATCCTCATTATCATGGCGCGCCTGTCCGACGACGACGCGCGTGCGCTCGAGGACACGGCGTTCGAACTCGGCATTGACGCGCTTGTCGAGGTCCACGACGAAGCGGAGATGGAACGCGCGCTGAAATTGTCATCGCGGCTGATCGGCGTCAACAATCGCAATCTGCATACCTTCGAGGTCAGTCTCGACAATGCGGTCCGGCTGGCTGGCATGGTGCCCGAGGACCGGCTTCTGGTCGGCGAAAGCGGGATCTTCACGCATGCCGATTGCCAGCGCCTTGCAGGATATGGGATCGGCGCCTTTCTCGTCGGCGAAAGCCTGATGCGCCAGGCCAATGTGACCGCAGCTACCCGGGCCTTGCTGAACGGCGCGCCTGCGGAAAGCGCCGCCGAATGAGGGAACGCGCCACCCTGACCCATCTGAGCGCCGAAGGAGAGGCGCATATGGTGGATGTCGGGGACAAGACGGAGACGGAGCGCAGCGCACTCGCCGAAGGTTTGGTCATCATGCAAAGCGAAACGCTTGCCATGATCCTCGCCGGCAACGCCAAGAAAGGCGATGTTATGGGAACTGCCCGCATCGCCGGCGTCATGGCCGCCAAGCGGACGCACGAACTCATCCCGCTTTGCCACCCGCTCCTCCTGACCAAAATTGCCGTCGACATCGAAGCCGATGAAAGCCTGCCGGGCCTCCGCGTCAGGGCTCTGGCGCGCGTCAATGGCAAGACCGGAGTGGAAATGGAGGCGCTGACGGCGGCGTCCGTCGCGTGCCTGACGATCTACGACATGGCCAAGGCGGTCGATCGCGGCATGACCATCTCCGGGATCAGGCTGCTGGAGAAAAGCGGCGGCCGCTCCGGCTCCTATAAGGCCGGCGCATGAGCAGCCCTCTCCTGCCTGTAGCCGACGCTCTTGCACGGCTTCTGACGGGCGCCGAACCGACCGGCGTCGAGCGGGTGCCGATCGCGGAAGCAGCGGGACGTGTTCTCACCACCTCGATCAAGGCGCTCCGCACGCAGCCGCCATTCGACGCGTCGGCCATGGATGGCTATGCGGTTCGCTCCGGGGATGTGGCGACCGTGCCAGCACGCCTGTCGGTAATCGGCGCCGCGCCGGCCGGGCGGCGCTTCTCCGGCAAAGTCGAATCCGGACAGGCGGTGCGGATATTTACCGGCGCGCCTGTCCCGGAAGGCGCCGATGCGGTCGCGCTCCAGGAGGACACCAACATCCCTGCCGAAGGCCAGGTCGAAATCCTGGAAAGCGTTGCGGCGGGGCGGCACATCAGGCGCGCCGGGCTCGACTTCACGGAGGGCGATGATCTTCTGGAAGCGCGCCGCGTGCTCGATGCGGCGGCGATCTCGCTCGCCGCAGCGGCAAATCATCCATCGCTGGAAGTGTTCAGGAAACCGCTCGTCGCCATCCTCGCCACCGGCGACGAATTGCTGCCGCCGGGCAGCGAACCCGGCCCGAACCAGATTATCGCCTCCAACAGCTATGGCATCGCCGCGATCGCGCGCGATTGGGGCGCGGATGTTCTCGATCTCGGCATTGCGCCGGACGACCGCGCGGCGATTGCGAGCGCCGTCCGCCGAGCGCTCGACGCCGGCGCGGATATTCTCGTCACGCTCGGCGGAGCCTCCGTCGGCGAGCATGATCTCGTGCGCGAGGTGCTGACCGGTGAGGGCATGGCGCTCGATTTCTGGAAAATTGCCATGCGGCCGGGCAAGCCGCTCATGTTCGGACGATTTCAGAAGATGCGGGCGCTCGGATTGCCGGGGAACCCCGTATCGAGCCTCGTCGGCTCGCATCTCTTTCTGGCGCCCCTTGTGGCGCGCCTCGGCGGCCGCGAGCATTCTCCCGATATCCGCGAGGCGCGCCTCGGCAAGGCGATGGCCGAGAACGATACGCGAGAGGACTATGTGCGCGCCTTCGTCGAGACCGCCGCCGACGGGCTCGTGGCGACCCCCTTCGATATCCAGGATTCCTCGATGCTGACGAATCTCGCCAAGGCGAACGGGTTCATCATCCGCCCCCCGTTCTCGTCGGCTGCCGTGCGGGGCGATCCCTGCCGGGTGATGATGATACGCTGAGCGAAGCGCAAATCCTCACCAAGACCTTTCCGCCTTCATGAAAATTTAAACAGTTGCAGAACACAAATGGAACAGATAGTGTCTGTTCTGGTTTTGTTTTTCGTGATTCCGAAGGGGGAACGCGATGCTCACGCGCAAGCAACACGAACTGCTCCTTTTCATCCATCAAAGGCTGAAGGAGACCGGAATTCCTCCTTCCTTTGATGAAATGAAGGAAGCGCTGGACCTCGCCTCCAAGTCCGGAATCCATCGTTTGATCACGGCGCTGGAAGAGCGCGGCTTCATCCGCCGTTTGCCGAACCGGGCGCGCGCGCTGGAAGTATTGCGATTGCCCGATTCGATCGCGCCCGGTCTGTCCCCTGCCCGGCGCTTCTCTCCGAGCGTGATCGAGGGAAGCCGCGGCCGGTTTGCCGAACGCACCCGCCCCGCCGCGGAGAATGACGATGAGGCCGCTTCCGTCTCCATTCCAGTGATGGGACGGATTGCGGCGGGCGTGCCGATCGATGCGATTCAGCATAAGACTCATTCCATTGCCGTGCCGCCGGACATGATCACGAGCGGCGAACATTATGCGCTCGAGGTCAAGGGCGACTCCATGATCGAGGCCGGCATTCTCGACGGCGACACGGTCATCATCCGCAATACCAGTACGGCCAATCCAGGCGACATCGTCGTGGCGCTTGTCGATGACGAGGAAGCGACGTTGAAGCGGTTTCGCCGCAAGGGCGCATCCATCGCCTTGGAAGCGGCGAATCCAGCGTATGAGACGCGAATATTCGGACCTGACAGGGTCAAGGTGCAGGGGAAGCTGATCGGGCTGGTGCGGCGCTACTAATGCTTTCCCGCTGGTCGGGCTTGCGGTCTCGTCGCTTCTTGCGTCGATAGGGCGGTAGTCCGCGCGCGGCGCGCGAATAGGCGCGTTCGATATGCCAAGGCCGGTAAGGTTGAGTGACCGCGTATTCCACATGCGTTTGAAGGCTGCCGTCCCGTGCGGGTTTGAACGTCACGGCGGCAGCGCCGAAACGCGCCAGATCGCGCGCGGTGATGACGGTGGGGCCGCCCAGATCGCAGGGATTTCGCGCTGTAGCGTCGTCGATGACCACGAGATTGGCGATGGGACAGGCGTCGGTGGCGGCGGCTGCATTGGCGGCAAAGGCAACGACGGCTCCGGCCTTGTCCCAAGCGATACATAGGGACTGCGTGCATGAAAACGGAACCTCGGCTGCGATCGCCGGCATGGGGGACGCCTGGTCCCTGCCTGGCTTGACCACATCCTTGGTCATCATCGCGTGCGACCAGTTCTCGATATCGAAGTCGCTCGGCCGGTTCCGATTGACGGCAAGGCGTCCGTCCGAAAGCCGGAAGCCGATCAGCTTTCCATTCTCGGAAATCAGGACGTCCGGCCTTGTCCGGAAAGGCAGGAAAAGAAGACCCGCGACGAGAAAGGGCAGCCCTGCGAGACGCAATCTCGTGGTCGCCAGGGTGAGGATGACGAGGCCGAGCGTCATCAGGATGACGGTGCTTGCGGGGATCGTTCCGATCGCATCGACGGGAGAGTGCCGCGACAGCGCCATGCAGATGCGGGTGAAGACGCCGATCCCCCACCCCATCAAGTGAAGAAACGGGCCGTCCATGCCGAACGGCATCATGATCATTGCGAGCACCATTGCCGGCATGACGACAAAGGAGATGACCGGCATGGTCGCGAGATTGCCGACGACTCCGAGCGGAGCGATGCGCTGGAAATGCCAGGCGGCGAAGAGCGCGGTGGCGCTTCCCGCGACGAGCGACGTCATTGCGACGCCGCCGATATGCGCCAGTGCGTAACCGGCCCCGCGGGCAATCCGCGAGCGGTTCGACGGAGGTGGCTTGCGCCCCGTCCGAAGTCGCTCTTTCGCCTCGCTCCATGCTGCATAGGCGGCAATCAACGCGGCCGTCGCGGCGAAGGACATCTGGAAACTCGGCCCCGTTACCTCATGTGGCGCCGTCGCGATGACCAGGATGGCGGCAATGGCGAAATTCCGCATCGAGATCGCGGTGCGATCGAAAAGAACCGCAAGCAGCATGATCGAAAGCATGAAGAAGCTGCGCTGGGTGGCGACGCCGTTGCCGGAAATCAGGAGGTAGAAGGTGATGGCGACAAGCGCCGCCGCCGCTGCATATTTCCGCGCGGGGTGACGGGAAGAGAACTCCGGAAAGGCCGCGAGGAGGAGGCGGATGAAGGTCATCACGATGCCCGCGACCAGCGCCATATGCAATCCTGAGATCGACAGCACATGGGCGACGCCGGTGATGCGCAATCCTTCATTGATGCTGTTTGGTATGCCGGCCTGCATGCCGGTGACGAGCGCGACGGCGATTTCGCCATTGGCGCCGCCCACCTCCGAGCGGATATGGTCCGAAAGGGCGGTCCGGACGAATTCGAGCCCCTGTTCGATCTGCCCGGAAAGCGGCGGCGGTCCGATATCCGCCGCTTCCGGCGTCGAGAGGAAAAAGCCGCTCGCGCCTATTCCCATGAAGTAGCTTTGGAAGGAAAAGTCATAGCTCGACGGCCGAACCGGGCCGGTTGGCGGGAGCAGTCTGGCATAACCCCGCACGCCGCCACCAACAACGATTTCCGGCGGCGCCTTGCGGGCCGAAATACGGATACGCTCCGGCGCATAGCGCAGCCTGGGTCGCGAGGTGCTCAAAATGTCGATCGTCAGCCTTGTGCGGCCGCTCGCGAGCTTCTCGATTTCCACGACGCGCCCCAAAATATGGGAATTGATCTCCGAACCCATCATTTTCGTGGAGAGCCGCCATGTTTCGAGCTTGGCAAAGCCCACGCCGGCGAGGGTGAGGAACAGGGCGGCCAACGCGATCTGCAACCGGAACTTCCCGCGCGCCAGCAGGATCATGGTCAGAAGGGCGGCGCCGGTCGTGAGGAGCGGCAGCGCCGAAGGCTCGAAAGCCACCGAAAAATAGATTAGGACGCCGGCCGCCATGAAGACGGGAATGAAAAGAAAGGCGGTGCCGCGCTCCCACTCCGTCGTCGCGTCTCGCCTGATCCCAGAGGCTGCTTTTGCCGCCAAGGCCGGTAAGCGGATGAGCGGCCAAACCGCTTGAGACTTCTTTTCTTCTGGGGGAACCGATGGCGGCAGAGAGGCCGGCCATTCTCTCGGCCAGCCACGCTCAAGCGCCCGCTCCTCAATGGCTTTGGGCGGAGAGAAGGCGGCAAAGTGCAGGCGTTCGTCCGCTGCCTTTTCCTTGCTGTCGCCCCCCATTGCCCCGCTCCGGTCGAAAAGCTTGCACCTCGGCGGTCCTATGCTACATGAACGCCACCGAAACGCCATCGCGGCTCCGCTCGCCTGGCATGCCTCCGGGAATAGGATTGATGAGTTCAGTCGTCACACGCTTCGCGCCGTCGCCTACCGGCTTTCTCCACATCGGCGGCGCGCGCACGGCGCTGTTCAACTGGCTCTACGCCAAACACACCGGCGGCAAGATGCTTCTCCGGATCGAAGATACCGACCGAGAGCGCTCCACCGACGCCGCCACCGCCGCCATCCTGGACGGGCTTTCCTGGCTTGGCCTGACATGGGACGGCGAGCCGATCTCGCAATATTCGCGCGTAGAGCGCCACCGGGAAGTGGCGGAGGAAC
>Ga0187809_10000721_pt1 | contig 16830 bp, 21 predicted proteins | sample NC_wetland_sal_i_8_FD_132415 | JGI IMG/M metagenome (GOLD analysis project Ga0187809, IMG submission 132415) | Wetland sediment microbial communities from Neuse River Estuary, North Carolina, USA - ASW_4 | ecosystem: Environmental > Aquatic > Freshwater > Wetlands > Sediment | place: USA: North...
GCCCACGGTGGCCAAGGAGCGCGCCGCCGAGTCGCTGCGCCACGTGGGACTGCACGAGGAGCGGTACCGCCTGATCGGCACGTATTCCACTGGCATGAAGCAGCGGGTCAAGCTGGCCCAGGCGCTGGTCGGCGACCCCCGGCTGCTGCTGCTGGACGAGCCGACCAACGGGCTCGACCCGGCCGGGCGCATCGCCATGCTCGAGCTCATCGCCCGGATCGGGGCCGAGTTCGGCATCTCCATGCTCGTCGCCAGCCACCTGCTCGGCGAGATCGAGCGGATCTGCGACCACCTGGTCGCGATCGAGGCCGGGCGGCTGCTGCGGGCCGACACCATCACCAGCTTCACCCAGGTCAGTCAGGTCCTGGCCGTGGAGGTCGACGAAGGCCTCGCGCAGCTGCAACAGGAGCTGAAGGCCCGCGGCCTGACCGCCACCGTCCAGCAGCGAGCGCTGCTCGTTCCGATGGGCGGCGATGACACCTATGACGTGATACGCGACGCCGTAGCCGATCTCGCCCTGCCGCTGTGCCGGCTGGAACAGCGGCGGCACCAGGTCGAAGAACTGTTCCGCGACGATGAGGGGGCGGCCCATGTCTGAGACCCCGGGCGCCGTCGGCGTCATCCATGACCTCGGCTATCGCCGGTATGACGGCCCCCGGCTGGGCCGCGCGCAGATCGTCAGGGCGCTGATCTGGCACAGCTTCCGTTCCACGTTCGGCATCGGCCGGGGCGTGAAAGCCAAGATCATCCCGATCCTGGCCTTCGTGGCGATCTGCCTGCCGGCCTTCGTGAACGCGTTCGCGGTGGCCCGGGGCAACCCGCGGCTATTCGGTTACGACGTCTACACGCCGCAGTTCCGGGTCGTCGTGGTCACGATCTTCATTGCCGCGCAGGCGCCCGAGCTCGTATCACGGGACCTGCGCAGCCACGTGCTGCCGCTGTACTTCTCCCGGCCGATCCGACGCGGGGACTACCCGCTGGCCAAGTACATTGCGCTCACCGCGGCCCTCCTGCTGCTGATCGAGGTGCCGCTGCTCATTTTGTACGTGGGCACGATCTCGTCGGTCAAGAACGGCCACGCCGTCTGGGCCGAGACCAGGGCGCTGATCCCCGGCCTCGGCGTAGGCCTGATGTGGGCCGTGCTGATGGCAGCCATCGGCCTGGTCCTGGCCTCCCTCACCGGGCGGCGCGCGTACGCGACCGGGATCGTCGCCATCGCCTGCTTCCTCACCTGGACCGTGTCCGAGCTGTTGATCCAGGCCGAGGGCGGCCCGACCTCCATCTCCACCGGCGCGCGGATCGCCGGGCTGTTCAGCCCGTTCAACATCTTGGACGGGATCCGGATCTGGCTCGGCGGCACCAACCCCGGACTAGACGCCAACCCAGGCCACTTCGGCCCGCTCTACGGGGTCGTAGGGGTCCTCCTGCTCGCGGCCTGCCTCGGGGGCCTGGCCGCGAGGTACCGGAAGGTGAGCCGAGCATGACGATCGAACTGCGCAACGTCTCCCGCTGGTACGGCAACGTGGTGGCGGTCAACGACGTCACGATGTCGATCGGGCCCGGAGTGACCGGGCTGCTCGGCCCGAACGGCGCGGGCAAGTCGACGATCATGCACATGATCGCCGGCTTCCTGCCGCCGTCGCGCGGTGAGCTGACGGTGAACGGCGGGCCCTGCTGGCGTCACCCGGACATCTACCGGACCGTGGGCCTGGTCCCGGAACGGGACTCGGTGTACGCGTTCCTCACCGGCGAGCAGTTCGTGACCGCGACCGCCAAGCTGCACCAGCTCGCCGATCCGGCGGCCGCGGCGACCCATGCCATCGCCCTGCTCGACATGGCCGACGCGGCGGACCGCAAGATCGCTACCTACTCCAAGGGCATGCGGCAGCGCATCAAGGTGGCCGCCGCACTCGTGCACGACCCGGAGATCCTGGTGCTCGACGAGCCGTTCAACGGCATGGACCCGCGCCAGCGGCTGCACATGATGGACCTGCTCGACAAGCTCGGCAGCGAGGGCCGGACGATCCTGTTCAGCTCGCACATCCTGGAAGAGGTGGAGCGGCTGTCCGGCACGATCCAGGTGGTGGTGGCCGGCCGCCTGGCCGCCTCCGGCGACTTCCGCGCCATCCGCCGGCTGATGACCAGCCGGCCGCACGTGTTCACCGTGCGGTCCTCCGATGACCGCCTGCTCGGCGGCACGCTCATCGCCCGGCCCGCGGTGACCGCGGTCGAGCTGACCGGTACCGGCCTGCAGGTCCGGACCTCGGACTACGGCGCGTTCTGCCGGGACATCGCCGTCCTGGCCCGGGACCACGGCATCCGGCTGCGTGAGGTGCAGCCCACCGACGAATCCCTGGAAAGCGTCTTCGCCTACCTCGTCGCGGACTAAGGAGCAGCATGTCTGGCGTGTTCAACCCGACCGTCGCGTGGATCACGACCCGCGCCACCCTGGGCCGCAGGCGAGCGCTGCTGTTCGCGATCCCGGCGGTGGTCCTGATCGTGGTCACGGTCGCGCTCAAGGCCGCCCACCCGCCCTCGCGGCCCTGGCCGTCGCATGTGCTGGGCACGTTCGGCTTCACGGTGCTGCTGCCACTGACCGCGCTGATCATCGGGTGCAGCGTGCTCGGCGCGGAGATCGACGACGGCAGCGTCATCCACCTGCTGGCCACCCCGGTCCGTCGTTCGTCGGTGATCTTGACCAAGTTCGCCGTGGCCACCGTGCTGACCATCATCTTCGCTGCGGTTCCCGAGTTCATCGCGGCCCTGATCTCCGGTGGCGGCAGCACCGAGCCGATCGTCACCGTCACCCCGGGCCACCCGCCCGTCTTCATCCCGGGCACCGTCGTCAACAGCACCGACTTCGCCGTCGGGCTGTTCGTCGGGGCGCTGGTCGGCGCGGTGATCTACAACGCGATCTTCGTCATGGTCTCGGCTGCGACCACCCGCGCGATCGCGGTCGGCCTGCTCTACGTGCTGATCTGGGAGGCGCTGCTGTCCAACTTCGTCAGCGGGGCGCGGCTGCTGTCCATCAGCCACTACTCCCTCGGCATCGCCAACGGGATCGCACATGACAGCTCGCTGAACGCGGGCCTCACGGTCGCGGTATCCATCGTCATGGGCGTGATCGTCACCGTGGCCGCCCTGGTCCTGGCCATCAACTTGCTGTCCTCCTTCGCCCTCAAGGGCGAGCCCGCTTAGAGCCAGGCCTCGGACCGGTCAGCCAGCCTGCTCCGGGGCACCGTGCCAGAGGGCGTCGGCATTATCGCAGGTGAAATGTAATGTGTGGTCGTTTGGTCGCTACTTTCGTGGACACATGGACGCATATTTGATGGACATCTGGTCGCTACTGTCATGGTCGTCTAGCCGGATCAGCCCTGGTCGTCCGGCCGGACGGGTGCTCAGCGGCTGGCGGGCAGGCTCGTGATGAGCACGTCCGATACCGGCGAGCCGGGCCCGTCGTCGCGGGTCCGGGCCACCTTGCGCCAGCCCCACTTCTGGAAGGCCTGCTGGGCCGGACCGGCCGTCGGCCGGAGGGTCAGCGTCGCCCGCTCCTCGAGGCGGTGCTCCAGGATCAGGTCGTGCAGCGCCCCGGCGATGCCCTGCCGCCGCCAGGCGGCCCGGACCACGAGCTCGACCAGCGCGAAGGTGCGGCCGGGATGCTCGGTGGTGACCTCGTCCGGCAGCGGGGTGGTCAGCTGCCGCCACCAGGAGGTCGACGGCCGCAGCGGCATGCCCAAGGCGTAGCCGACCAGGTAGCCGCCGTGCTGGGCCTCGGCCAGGACGAAGCCCGGCTGGCGGCGCAGGACCCGGAACCGGTCGGCGAACGGCGCGCTGCCACCGGCACAGACCTCGGCGCGCAACGCCTGCAGTTCGTCCGCGAGCACCGCGGCCTGCGCCCCGTCGAGCAGACCGAACGTTATCTCCGACTGGCCTGCCACGGTTCCATCTTCCTCTCCCCCGATGGAATCCTTGGCAACCTCCCGGGTCTGCCCCCTACCGCCGGGTAGCCGTCATGCGTCATGATCCAGGCATGACGCCGAAGCCGCGGCGCCATCCAGGCGGCGCCCATGGCGGAGCCCTTGGCAGCGGAGGTTTCATGGCGGATCAGGTAGTCGGTCAGCCGCAGATGCAGTCGCTCGCGCTGGCCGAACCGACCCAGCACGTGCGGGTCCGCTGGATTATCACCCTCACCCTGGCCAGCCTGGGCATGTGGATGGCGAACCAGACGCCGTCGCAGGTCATGCTCCCGCTCCAGCTGCAGGACATCACGCCTCACCACAAGATCGTTGCCCTCAGCGTGGTGACCGCGGTCAATGCCATCGCCTCCGCCCTGGCCACCCCGGTCGTCGGCGCCCTGTCCGACCGCACCGCGCACGGTCAGCGGCTGGGCCGGTTCAGCGGCCGCCGGCACCGGTGGACGCTCGTCATGGTCCTGCTGGCCTCGGTCTGCGTGGGGCTGCTGGCCAAGGCGGGCACGGTGGTGGCCGTAGCCGTGCTGTGGTTCTTGTTCGGCGCCTTCCAGAACGGCCAGTACGCCACCTTGAGCGCGGCCGTCCCTGACCACGTGCCGGTCCGGCAGAGAGCCACGGTCTCCGGCTGGGTCGGCATGCCGATCGCGCTCGGCCTGGTCCTGGGCTCGGTCCTGTTCGTCGACGTCCTCAACCAGGACCTGGTCACCGGCTATATTGTCCTGGCCGTGCTGATGGTGGTGCTGGCGCTACCGTTCGTGCTATTCACCCCCGATCCCCCGCTCGCGCCGCAGGACCGGAAGCCGTTCTCCTGGCGCCGGATGGCCTCGGCCTACTGGATCAGCCCACGCGAATACCCCGATTTCGGCTGGGCCTGGCTGACCCGTTTCCTGACCACCCTCGCCATCGCCATGGGCACCTTGTACCTGCTGTACTTCCTGCGCGACAAGGTGCACTACGCCCGGCTGTTCCCCGGCCAGACCGCCGCGGACGGCCTGCTCATCCTGATCCTGATCTACACCGGCGGCGTGGTGCTGGCCGCGATCGTCGGCGGGATCATCTCCGACCGCAGCGGCCGCCGCAAGATGCTCGTCACCGTTTCCGGGCTGCTGATGGCGGCCGCCGCGCTGCTGCTGACGTTCTGGGAGACCTGGCCGGCCGCGCTGGCCGCGGCGGTACTGTTCGGCGTCGGCTTCGGCGCGTACATCGCGGTCGACCAGGCACTGATCACGCAGGTGCTGCCGAAGGCCCACGACCGAGCCAAGGATCTCGGCATCATCAACATCGCCATCGTCTGCCCGTACGCCATCGGCCCGGCCATCGCCGCCCCGCTCGTCTCGCTGGCCGGCTACCCGGCCCTGTTCGGGGCGACCGCGGTGGTGGCCATCGCGGCCGCGATCGGAGTCTGGCAGATCAAGAGCGTCCGCTGAACCTGGCCGGCGTCACACCACCGCGAACCGGTCCAGCAGGCGGCGCCCGATGATCATCTTCTGGATCTCCGCCGTGCCCTCGCCGATGAGCAGCATCGGGACGTCACGGTAGAGCCGTTCGATCTCGTATTCCTGGGAGTAGCCGTAGCCGCCGTGGATGCGCAGGGCGTCCTCGACCACTTCCTTGGCGTACTCGCTGGCCAGGTACTTGGCCATGCCGGCCTCGAGGTCGCTCTGCCCGCCTTCGTCCTTGCGGCGAGCCGCCAGCACCATCATCTGGTGGGCGGCGACCACCTTGGTCCCCATCTCGGCCAGCTTGAACTCGATCGCCTGGTGCTGCGCGATGGGCTTGGTCCAGTTCGCTGGCCACCGGGAGGATCTCGGCGTCGGTGAACTCACGGACCGCGCGGAGGATGTCCCGCTGCAGGTCGGTCAGGCCGTCGGTTTCCGTCAAGCGAGGCATCCGGTTCCCTCCCGATCAGCTGTCCGGCGCGCCCTGGCCCGGGCCGCTGTCCGCAGCGAGGGCGCCGATGATCCCGCGCTCGGCCAGGGTCCCGATGTCGGCCGCGGACAGGCCGAGCAGCCCGGCCAGCACCGCGGCGGTATCCGCGCCGAGTGTCGGCGCCGGGCGGGGCCCGGCGGTCCCGTCCACGGCCAGCGGCGAGCCGGGCGCCAGCAACGGCCCTACCGCGGGCTGGGTGATCGGGCCCAGCATCGGGTTCGCGGCCAGGGTGCCGTCGGCCACCAGGTCGGTGAAGCTCCGGTACCGCGACCACAGTACCGACGTGCCCGCCAGGTCCCGCTCGACCTCGGCGACGGTGCGGCCGACGAACCACGGTTCCAGCAGGGCGGCGATCACCTCGCGGTGCCGGTACCGGTCGCCTTCCTCACCGAAGTCCGCTCCCAGCAGCCGCTCCAGTTCGGTGAACGTGCTGGCCAGCCCGGTCGCGGCGGCCAGGTCGGCGAAGTGCCGGCGGGTCAGCGCGACCGCCATGACCCGCGCTCCGTCGGCCGTCCGGAAGTCACGGGCCAGGCCCCCGTACAGGTGGTTCCCGATCCGCGGGCGGTCGGTCCCGGTGACCTGGGCCTCGGCCAGGTAGCCCAGGTGCCCGGCGACGGCCAGCGCCACGTCGGCCAGCGCCAGCGTGATCGCGCTGCCCGCCCCGGTGCGCCGCCGGCGCCGCTCCGCGGCGAGCAGCCCGACGGCGGCGTACAGCCCGCAGGCCACGTCCCAGGCGGGCAGGACGTGGTTCACCGGGCTTTCCAGGCCCTCGGGACCGGTGATGAGCGGGAACCCCGTCGCGGCGTTGACCGTGTAGTCGACGGCGGGCCGGCCGTCGCGGTGACCCTGGATCTGCAGGTGGATCAGGTCCGGGCGGACCCGGGCCAGCGCGGGATAGGCCAGCCACTCCTGGCCCGCGTTGGTCAGCACGATCCCGCCGCCGGGGCCCGAGGCGGCCAGCAGATCGCCGAGCAGGCGGCGGCCCTCGGCGTCGCGGAAGTTGAGCGTGACCGACCGCTTGCCCTGGTTCAGGCCGGTCCAGTACAGGCTGATGCCCGACGGCGCGAGCGGCCAGCGGCCCTGGTCCGCGCCGCCGCCCACCGGGTCGATCCGGATCACGTCCGCGCCGAGCTCGGCCAGGGTCAGGCCGCCCAGCGGAGCCGCGATGAAGCTCGAGATCTCCAGGATCGTCAGCCCGTCCAGCGGCGCGATCGCCCGCGGGTCCGTGCCCGGTGCCATGACCGTCACCGTATCTTCTGGCGGGCGGTGTGCAGGGGTGCTACCGAACGGCCCGACCGGGACGCCGGGGTCGATGCCTGCACGCTGGACCTCGGCGGGTGTCACCGCATTTGGCGGCCGAGAGGTAAGAAACCGGGCGCGTGGCGGCGCTAACTGCTAGAGCGGGCCGGACAGCCCGTGATGACAGTTCCGCTGAAAGGACGTCGTTTCTCATGACCGTGACGCTCGGCATACTCGCGCTGCTGGAAGCCAGGCCCGGTAAGGGCAGCGAGCTGGCGGAATTCCTCAAGGCCGGCCGCGAGCTGGCCGTCGCCGAGGAAGGCACCGTCACCTGGTACGCGTTGAAGATCAGCGATACCAGCTACGGCATCTTTGATACCTTCGCCACCGGCGACGCCCGGACGGCGCACCTTAACGGCCAGATCCCGGCCGCGCTAGCCGACGTGTCGGCCGATCTGCTGGCCAGCGCTCCGGACATCAGGCTCGTCGACGTCCTGGCGGTCAAGTGACAGATCACCCGGGCCTGGGCGGCCCGGCTCTGACTCTGGCCTGGTATCTGGCCGGGCGAGGTGTGGCATCGCGCTCAAACCATGATTCCAGTGAACTCCGTCGTTGATGAGGTCCCCGCTCGGCTCGATCCAGAGTCGGCCGAGTGGGTCCGGGTGCTCGCCGTCGCCGGCCCGCAGCGGGAGGCGGCGCTGACGCGGCTGCACGGGACCCTGCTGCGGATCGCGCAACGGGAGGTGCGGCGCCGCGCGCCGCGGCTGCAGATCACCGGCCCCGAAGTGGAGGACCTGGCCTACCAGGCCGCGGCGGACGCGCTGATAGCCATCACCGGCAAGCTCGGCCAGTTCCGCGGGGACAGCCGGTTCACGACCTGGGCCTACAAGTTCGTCATCATCGAGGTATCGGCCAAGATCGGCCGGCACTTCTGGCGTCGCCCAGCCGTGCCGCTGGACGCTGAGGACTGGGACCGGCTGCCGGACCGGTTCGGTTTCGAGCCCGCGCGGGTATCAGAATGGCGGGACCTGCTGGCCGCGCTGCGCCGTGCCGTCGACACCGAGCTGACGGCGAGGCAGCGCGAGGTCTTCGTCGCCATCGTGCTCAACGATGTTCCGCTGGATGCCGTGGCCCTTAGGCTCGGCTCCAACCGCAACGCGGTCTACAAGATGATGTTCGACGCTCGGCGTAAGCTGCGCGCCGCTCTCGCCGCGAACGGGTATCTGGACCATGACGATTCGAGGCGCTCATGAACGGTCGGCCGGCGCTGGACCGCTTCCTGCAGACCGATCCGCGCGACGTCGGCTGTGCCGAAGCGATGGACGCACTGGCTGTCTATGTCGACCTGGTGGCTGCGGGCGCCCCGGCCGAGCAGCGGTACCCGGGGATCGCGGCGCACCTGCGCGCGTGCGGCCCCTGCGGTGAGGATTTCGAAGCGTTGCTGGCCGTGGTGCGAGACGCCGGGGACTAACCAGCGCGGCTCACCGGTCGGCCGGGGCCTGCTCGCGCAAATAGCGGACCAGGCCGATGACGTCCTGGGGAATGAGCCGGCCGATGGCGCCGCTGGAATACACGCTGACGACGACCCGGCCGTCGGGGTCGAGCACGAACCCGGTCGACTGCAGGTACCGCGGGTCGGGGTTGACGAAGGCCCCGGTTGTGGTGGCGATGGCGTCGGCGTCGGCGCTGTGGCCGACCGGGAACTGCAGGCCGTGCCTGGCGATAAGGTCCTGCGTGGCGGCTTCGCCGTCGACGGACAGCGCGACGACCGAGACGCCGAGACCGGCCAGGCCGTCGAGGGAACGCTGGAACGCACTGAGCTGCGCGTTGCAGTACGGGCACCACGATCCTCGGTAGAACAGGACGACCCCGAAGCCGCCGGCCAGGGCGCCGGGCAGCTGAAGGGCCCGGCCGCCGGGCGGGGCCACGGTGAGCTCAGGGAACGGGTCTCCTGGGTGCAGCAGTGTCGTGTCAGTCATGCCCGGTTAGCGACCAGGACGGCGTGAGTCTTACCTGTGCCGTCGGCCCGAAGCCGCGGCCGACGGCGCCGCGGTACCGGTGAGTTACCGCGGATCGTGGACGAAGCCCAGGGCCCGGCACGCGGCTTTGTCCACCGCGATCACGAAGCACACCCGGTCCGGGCCACGGCTGGGGAACGGGGCGCCGGTGTACTTGACCGAGATCGGGTCCATGTACCGGCAGCCCTCGTCGGGACGCACTTCCACCACGTGTCCCTGGATCGCGGCCATCCGGTACGGGTCGGCCATGTCCGTGACCGACAGGGCGACCCGGGGATCGCGGCGCATGTCTTTGGCTTTCCAGATCGCATCAGAGGTGCACACCAGGACGTATTCGTCTTCCAGGCCCGCCCAGACCACCCAGTTCCGCGGCGAGCCATCGGCCCGTAGCGTCGACAGGTGCACGTAGTTGGGGGCGTCAAGCAGCTGGCGGACATCACCCGGGATCGGAATCGCCATCGCCTTGCTCATTTCCGGTCGGAGCGATCGAGGTAATCGGGGCCGAACCCCCCGGCGAAATGGCCGACAGAGAACACTTCCCACGCGGCAGGCCTACCAGGGTTGGCGTCGGGGGCGGGCGGGATCTTACCTCGCCCGGAGCCCGGTGCCTATGGCGCGGCCCGGCGCGGCTGACCGAGCCGCACGCATCATTCCCGCCGCATCCCGGAGACCGCGTCAGCCCTTCGTAATCCCTTCACGCCCCGGACGACGTAAGACCTCCGCCGCCGCTGACGCCAACAAGGGGTAACGCGACAACGGCGAGGGTTCGCCGCCGCCTCAGTTCCGGCCCGCGCCGGAGGACAAGGACAACCATGAACATCTTGAAACGTCCGCGGTGGCTGGCGGCCGCCGCTACGGCGATGGCCGCCGCGGCGGTGCTCGCCACCGTCGTGACCACCGGGGCAAGCGCCGCACCGTCCAAGGCCGCGCGCCCGGCCCAGGCGGGGGGCCTGGGCCAGACGTCCGGCCTGCTGCCCCGCGATCACCTGACCCTGGAAAGCGCGATCCAGATCGACCTCACCCATGAGGCGCTGCGGTTGCCGTTGTACCCGGGTATCGCGTACGCGGGCACCCCGCACGCCGAGAAGGTCTGGTACATCTTGCTGGACGCCTCCGACAACGGGCTGGCGCACGACCTGGGCGTCAACTACGCGCCCAAGCTCGCCAACATCGCGATCAGCGACCCGGCCGCGGTGCAGACGGTGACCCTCGGCAGCCCGACGCCGCAGCAGAACCCGTTCGGTCCCGCGGTAGTGAACTTCGCCGGCGCCCCGGACTTCAGCCCCACCCGCATCGCGGTCCCCGGGCCGAACGGGTTCCCGCTAGCCAAGTTCCAGCCCGGCGCCGTGGCCGGCCCCGGGTACAGCCCGTTCATCAAGATCGCCGGCTCGGACGTGGTCTACAACGCGCCGATCGTGGCCACCGGGGACGGCCCGTTCGACGTGACCCACCACACCAACACCGCCGACCGCGTGCTCGGCATCCACATCGCCGGCCCGTCCAAGCCCGGCCAGTTCGCCGAGTCGTGGGTCGACCTGCTGTTCGTCAAGGGCTTCGACGCCGGCCAGCCGATCATCTACCTGTCCACCGACGCCGGGCAGCCGCTGACGGCGGTGCTGGAGCGCTCGGTCTATGTGCCCGCGCTGAACAACGCCTCCTTCAACGGCGGGGACGACTTCCTCGGTTCGGCCCGCGAGCGCCTCTTCGGCTTCATCAACGGCCAGTCCGGCGCCGGAAACCCGAACGGGCAGGGATTCGTGAACCTGATCAAGACCGGGCACGGCTCCGAGGATGCCTCCGCTACCAACACCGCGCTGATCAACGCGCTGCGCAACGGCGGGGACCTGCTGAACGTGTTCGGTGACTTCCCGACCCTGACCGATCCCGGCACGCCGATGCCTACAGCCCGCTGTGGGACGCGCAACTCGGCCTGTGGACCCCCAAGGCGGTCGCCGCGGGGCTGAACACTCGGCAGATCGACGAGAATGTCGTGCTCAACCTGGCCGCTACCCGGCCCGACCTGCTGACCGGCGTCAACCCGGCCACCGGCCAGCCCGCCCCGTACGGCTCGGTCGGCGTCGACATCAACTGCGCGGTGATCGGCTTCACCGCCGGCGCCCCCACCGCCAACCTCGCGCCCCCGGCCCCCAACTCCCAGTTCGAGCCGCGCTAACCACAGCCACCAGCAAGCCCGCGGGCCCGGCAGGCCTAGTCCTGCCGGGCCCGCTACCAGATAAGCAACCCGACCTGCCAGCTCAAGTGACCAAATGAAAGGAAGGCCGCCATGGCCGTGCTGCACCCCTATCCCCCCTTCGACGATCTGACGTATTACCCGACCTCCCGCTGGATCCGCGGTACGCGCGGCGCAGACACAATCGTCGACAGCCGACGCGCCGTGCTGGTCTGGAAGCCGGGCAAGAAGGTGCCGATCTACGCGTTCCCCCGCGAGGACGTGGCGCTCGCCTCCGGATCCGCCGCTGCTCCCGCAGCCCAGGCGCGCGGCTTTGCCGATCCCGACCTCGACGGGTACATCGCGATCCCCTGGGACTCCCTGGAGCACTGGTTCGAGGAGGACGAGGAGGTATTTGTCCATCCGCGCGACCCGTTCGTCCGCGTCGATGCCCTCCGAAGCTCGCGGCACGTGCGGGTCGAGCGCGACGGCCATCTGCTCGCCGAGTCAGACTCCCCGATCCTGGTTTTCGAAACCGCCCTGCCGACCCGCTACTACCTGCCCGAACGCGACGTCGACCCGTCGCTGCTGGCCGACAGCGACCTGCGGACGGGATGCCCCTACAAGGGATTCGCGTCCTACCGGGACGTGCTGCTTAGCGGGCGCCGGCATCCCGGCCTGTTCTGGTACTACCAGATGCCGTTCCGGGAGGTCGCCGCGATCAAGGGATACCTTGCGCCCTACAACGAGCGCGTAGACCTGACCGTCGACGGCCACGCCCAGGAGCGGCCCGTCGGCCCGCTCGGCCCGGCAGCAGAGCCCAGCGCACCCGCGGCCTGACCCGCATGGCTCACATGCATTTATCTGGATCGCTGGAGTCCAGGATCTGCAGCTACGCCGAGTCCGGCGGGCAGCCGCTGGGGACCGCCTCAGGAGATGACGTAACCACCACCGGGCGGGGGAGCCGGGACGGTACCCGTGGACGCCGGGGAGGTGGCGATCGGGGCTATCCCGGGAGTGGCCACGAAGAAGTCCTGGAAGTCCTGGCCGTTCACCTGGCCCGGCTGGTCATACGTGAAGGTGTAGAGCGGGTGGCCGTTGTAGGCGACCTGGCCGCCGTGGGCGTCCTTTACCAAGGTGAGCTTGCCGCTCAGTCCCGCGCCCGTAGGCGCAGGCGACGTCAGCGGCGGCCACAGGTCAGCCAGCTGGCCGTTGACGAACGACTTGCCGGCCGGGTCCGCGCCGTAGTAGTACAGCGGCAGGCCGGCGGCGTTGGTCAGGATGGCTTCGGTCTTCCCTACTACGATCGCGTTCGCGATGCGGACGGTCGCCGCGCCGCTCGATGCCGCGGAGGGCGCGGCGGCGGTCGGCCGTGTGCTGCCGCCGGCCGAGCTCGTCGCGGCCGCGGCGGAGACGCCGCCTGCGGCGGCTAGGGCGACGCCGAGGCCGGCGATGATGATTTTCGGGTGTCGCATGTGAGTTCCTAGTGGGGTTGCCGGTCCTTATCGGCTAAGCGAGCGCGTAGGGATCCGGGCGGTCAGCCGAGGCGGAAGGAGGGCTCACTGCCCGGACGAGTGCGCGGACCTGGTCGCCGGTGATGGTTTCCCCCTCGACCAGGGCAGTGGTGAGTTGATGGAGGGCCTGCATGTGCTCGGTCAGCAGCTCTCGGGCGCGGGCTTCGGCCCTGGTCAGCAGGGTGGTCACCTCACGATCGATCAGCCACTGGGTGTGTTCGGAGTAGCCGCGCGGGGCGCCCGGGCCGGAGAACGACCAGGTCTGTGCTCCGGCGTAGCTGACCGGCCCGATCGCCTGGCTCAGGCCGAACTCGCGGACCATCCGGGTGGCCAGGGCGGTGGCCGAGGCCAGGTCGTCGGCGGCGCCGGTGGATGCCTCGCCGCGGATTAGGAGCTCGGCGGCCCGGCCACCCAGCCGCACGGCCAGGGCGTCGGCCAGGTAGCGTTCTCCGTACAGCAGCCGGTCGTCGGCCGGGAGCTGCTCGGTCAGCCCCAGCGCCCGCCCGGCCCCCAGGATGGTGACCCGGCTAACCGGGTCGGCGTGCGGAGACAGGGTCGCGACCAGGGCATGCCCGGCCTCGTGGACGGCGACCGTGGCTAGTTCGTCCAGCGTCAGCGTGGCGCTGCGGTCCCGGATGCCGAGCACCACGCGGTCCCGGGCGCTCGCGAAGTCAGCGGCGATCAGCCCGGTACGGCCGGCCCGGATCGCCGTTAGCGCGGCCTCGTTGACCAGATTGGCCAGGTCCGCGCCGGAGAATCCGGGGGTGGCGGCGGCCACCTGGCCCATGTCGACGTCGGGTTCCAGGTTCTTGCCGCGGGCGTGGACGGTCAGGATGGCCTGGCGGTCGGCCCGGCCGGGCAGCGGGACGAGGACCTCACGGTCGAACCGGCCCGGCCGGCGCAGGGCCGGGTCGAGGGCGTCTGGCCGGTTGGTGGCGGCCAGCACGATCACACCGTCGGACGGTTCGAATCCGTCCATCTCGGCGAGAAGCTGGTTGAGGGTCTGCTCCCGCTCGTCGTTGCCGACCAGCCCGCTGGCGTTGCGGCGGGTGCCCAGGGCGTCGATCTCGTCGATGAACACCGAGAACAGGTAAGACGGGTCGTGGCGGGTGATGGAGGTCACCGCGTCATACTCAGCCGCCTGCAGGATCGCGAAGCTGCGGGTGGGGTGCACGGTCGCGGGCTGCGCCCCGGGCGTGCCGAGGATGGCGATCAGCTCGCGGTTCCAGTCGACGACCAGCTGTCCGGAGCCGGGCCTGAAGGCGACCGCGCCCGCCCGGTGAGCCGCCGGGCGGGCGGCCGGGGCGGCCAGGGCCGACGGGGCCGCACCGGCGGCGATGGCGACCGCAGCGGCGGCGGTGACCACGGCGGCCACGGCTTTTCGTGTTCTGCGCATGCTGGGAGATCCTTCCAGTGGGGTATGGCCGGCGAGCTCGGCCAGGCCGTGATGCCGGGCGATTCCGGCCCGGGACTATCTACTAAGGCGTTTCGTAATATTGGATCGTTCAAGTGGCGCGAGAGACGGCCGTTCAGAGCGGCCGGTTCTCTAGCGGCGGCGGCTGGCGAGTGCGCCCTGCGGTGGCCAGGACACCCGCGGCCACCAGGACCCCCAGGACGGCGGTCGCGATGTCGGGGATCGTGTAGGCGGAGTGGAAACCTGACGCGGCGGCCTGCGGCCCAGACGCGATGCCGATGAGAAAGGCGGCCCAGCCTGACCAGCGCGCGCCGCGCTGGCATCCACGCGCTGTCCACAGGCTGGCCGCGGCTGCGGCCAGGCCGGCCGACACGAGCGTGGCGATTATCCCCGCCCGCGTCACGGTCCCCATGACGAGGCCGCACCGGGTCAGGTCCAGGGCGGCCGCGGCGAGCAGCATCACGGCGGTGACCCGCCGGATGGGCAACCTGCTTGCGGCCGGTCCCGCCGCCTCGTCGGCGGCCGCGGGTACGCCGTCAGACCGGTGGAGGATCATCGCGACTCGATTGCTTCGCGCTCCTCCAGCTCCCGGCGAAGGGCCTGCAGCGCGTAGTGGAGCCGTGATCGTGCCGTACTGTCGGGTATGCCGAGCTGGCGGGCGACCTTGGCGAGCGTGCGTCCCCGGTAGAAGGTCTCCACGAGGACCGTGCGATGCGCGGGTGACAGCTGATCGAGGGCGTCGGCCACAAGCTGCTGGTCGAGCACCCGGTCCAGCCCGGTGTCGTCGCGGCCCTCCTCGGCGGGCTGGGGCGGCACCGTGACCGGCCGGGACCGGGCCGCCCGGTCGGCGTCGATGAGCAGGTTCCGGGCGACCCGGAACAGCCATGGCCGGACGGGGAAGTCCGCGGAGCTCAGCTGCGGCAGGTGCCGCCAGGCCCGGATGAACGTCTCCTGCACGATGTCGTCGGCGCTGGCCCGGTCGGGGCCGAACCGTTCGACGTACCGGCGCAGGGCCGGGGCATGGCGGGCGTAGAGCTGGCGGATCGCGGCGTCGGCGTCGTCGGCCGGGCCGCCGGGCGCTTCTGGCATGACAAGCATAACTACTAATACGAATAGTAGGATGGAAACGTTCAAGACGAGCGCGCCGCAGGACCCGAATCCATTTCGGCGTGAACGGGCGTCGTGTTCTATTCGTTTTAGTAAATAGCAGTATGCCCGCCGCGGGTGAAGACACGTCCGGGAGTCGAAGATGCGTCAGTTCGGTGAGCTGGAGGCCGTGATCATGGACCGGCTGTGGCAGTGGGGCAGGCCAGCGCTGGTCCGGGAGGTGCTCGAGGACCTGCGCAAAGAACGCCCGCTCGCGTACACCACCGTGATGACGGTGATGGAGAACCTGCACCGCAAAGGGTGGCTGCGCCGTCACCGCGACGGCCGCGCCTGGCGCTATGAACCTGCCAGCTCGCGTTCGGCGTACACCGCGGCGCTGATGAGCAACGCGCTGGCTACCAGCACCGACCGGCGCACCGCGCTGGCTCATTTCGTGCTGCAGATGAGCCCGCACGACGCCGCGTTGCTGCAGCAGGCGCTTGATCGGGCGCATCCTGGGGTGGGGGAAGGCGGGACACGGTGACGGTAGCGGCCATTTTGCTGGCTTACGCGGCCGGCGCGGGCACGGCGGGCTCCCGGCTGCTCGGCCGGGCCGGGTGGGGCGTCCGGGCGCCGCTGCCGGGGATCATCATCTGGCTGGCCGCCGCCTGGTCGGTGGTGGCCGCGGTCGGGCTGGCCGGCCTGACGCTGGCGGTCCATGCCACCGCCCTGGGCGGCGGGCTGAGCCACCTGATCGGCGCCTGCGTGCTGCGGCTGCGCGCCGCCTACGCCACGCCGGGCGGCGCCACCGCGGCCGGGCTCGGCCTCACCCTGGCCGGGGCGGTGCTGGCCCGCACCGCGCTCACCGCGGCCACCCACCTGCGCGCCGTCCGGCGGCAGGCGGTGCAGCACGCGCAGACCGCCCGCCTGGTCGGCCGGCCGGACCCGGCCCTGGGCGTCACGCTGGTCGACCACGCCCAGCCAGCCGCCTACTGCGTCGCCGGGCCGCACCCGACGGTGATCTTGACCACCGCCGCGCTGCAGGCGCTGAATCCCGACCAGCTCGACGCCGTCCTGGCGCACGAGCGGGCGCACCTGGCCAGCCACCACCACCAGCTGCTGGCCGTGGCCAGAATCGGGCGCCAGGTCCTGCCCTTCCTCCCCCTGATGCGGGTCGCGGACACGCAGATCACGCGGCTGGTCGAGATGCACGCCGACGACACCGCGACCGCAGGCCGCGGCACCGGGCCGCTGGCCACCGCCCTGGCCGTCCTCGCCGCGGCCGCCGGGCCCGCGCCCGGGCTCGCCGCCGCCGCCACCGACGCGGTGCAGCGGATCCAGCGGCTGCTCAGGCCGGCCGAGCCGCTCAGCCGCGTCCGCCGCCAGCTGCTGGGCGCGGGCGCCGCCGCGCTCGCGCTGACCCCGGTACTGCTCGCGCTCACCCCCGCCATCGTCGCCCTCGCACTGGGAAAAGTCCCAGGTGCCTAGC
>Ga0187809_10000722_pt1 | contig 16830 bp, 13 predicted proteins | sample NC_wetland_sal_i_8_FD_132415 | JGI IMG/M metagenome (GOLD analysis project Ga0187809, IMG submission 132415) | Wetland sediment microbial communities from Neuse River Estuary, North Carolina, USA - ASW_4 | ecosystem: Environmental > Aquatic > Freshwater > Wetlands > Sediment | place: USA: North...
AGTTTTTATTTTTCATGAGCCCAAAATTTTATTGATTTTCCGATGTGATACCATTGCCATATATATAAATGTTCAAAGCCGGTTGCTGGCGGCAATTTTCCCGTTTGTTATTTCATCAGGGTAACGGTACCTTTTTCTGATATGGGACTACCTCCCTGCAGCAAATAGCTGCATTGCCAGATATACACATCCGGATCGGCAGGCAATCCCCTGAAGGTCCCGTCCCAGCCAATTGCAGGATCGGAGGTGCTATAGACGATCTGACCAAAGCGATTGTACACTGTCAGTTTAAAGTAATTCACCACGCCAAATACTTTTGCCCTGAAAATATCATTAAGATGGTCACCATTCGGTGTAAACGCGTTCGGAATGTAGACGCCCTGGTAGCAGTTTTTTTGTATTACATGAACCGTATCACTTCCCTTACACCCGTTCATATCCGTTACTGTAAGAATGTAGTCTCCCGGCTGCTCCACGGTGATTTGTTGGCTGGTGGGGCCGGTGGACCAAAGGTAGCTGGAGTAAGCGGTGCGAGGCTCGAGTGAAACTTGTTCATACTGGCATATACTGTCAGTGCCGGAAAGGAAGCCGGCGGGAGACGGGAGGATCTGCAGGACAATGACCGTGTCATTGCCGGCGCAATTGTTTAGGTCTTTTACAGTTACCCAATAGGTACCGGTATCCCTTGCAGTCAAAGTTCTTTGGGTGGATCCATCCTGCCACAGATAGGTATTGTAAGCTCCGGGGTCCAATACCCGGTCCGTTCCCGAACACAGGCTAAAGTCCTCTCCAAGGATTGGTGCGGGTAGTAGAAATACGACTACTTTGATCGTGTCACCTGCGGCACAGCCATTGACGTCCGTCACATGGACCCAATAGGTTCCGGAACTATTTACATTGATATTTTCCTGCTTGCTTCCGGTGTTCCAATTATAAGTCGAATAAGCACTCCCGGCATCCAAATTTAACGTTCCCGGCGAGCAGAAACCGGTATCCCTGCCCAGGAAAACGGGCCTTGGTGAAATCGCTGCCAGATGCAGCGTAGCGGTAACATCACATCCGTCACCTGTGATTGCTGTTGCCATGATCGTCTCATTTTGAAAGATCACCAATGTCGCATTTGATCCGGATGCAACGAGGGGTGGTGATGGTTGCCAGTAATAGTTTGCAAATCCCGGGGAAGCGGTAATATGCACGGTATCACCGATACAGACGGCGGTATCCTTTCCTATGCTGAAGAGGGGAACATTGCCCTGCAAGACATGAATGGTGTCGCTATAGGATTCCCCACAGGCATTTTTCACATCAATGAAATACGTACCGGCCGCATAGACCATTAATGAGGAGTCCGTATTCCCGGTATTCCATAAATAAGCTGCAAACCCCGACCCGGCATTCAATATGATGGAATCGCCGGGGCAAATAGTCGTATCCCTGCCCAGTTCAAGATGATCGCTTTGGTCCTGGGCGCCTGCCAGCAGGCTGTCATAGTACTCATGGCAGCCGGCATTGAGCGCTACCTTAATCCAGGTGGTTCCGGTCTTCCGGAATATGAAACTAGCCGTGGAATCGGTGTAGGATTGCAGGGTCACGTATGCCGAATCAAAGATCCATTGCGGCCTCAGGGTGCAGCCTGGATTGGTTTTGGAAGTATATACATAGGGCTGATTCAAATGGCACACGGAAGAAGGCCCTGAAACAGAGACGCTCGAGCATAGCTGTGGACTGCTGCATAATACATTGCTGATCACATTCCCGGAGGTGTCCGGGACCAGGACTTCGGAAATATTTTCAGGGTTGAAGGCACCTGTCGTAACAGTCGTGTTGATCTTTTGAGTATTCAGATTTTCATCGGATGTTAGGGGAATTACGTCCTGGTAATGGCAGGTTCCCATGATGCCGTTCCTGTCGTACTTCTCGATATAAGTATCGAGATAACTCCCATTTACGCCTCCGTATGAATAGGATCCGGCAACATACAGGCTTCCGTCCGTGCTTTCAGCTATTCCAGGGTAAAAGCCATACAATAGCTCGTCATACTCGTGGTCATATTGGATCGTTAGTGCGGTATCCACCTTCATGAGAACATCTTTCCATCCCGTACCATAGTAATGGTATTTTAAAAACAGGTTTTGGGCATCTGAGGTTGCCGTGGCTATGGCAAACTGGCCCGTCAGGATCTTGAAATGCAACGGCTTGCCTGTAGTATCAAAAGTTGCCAGTGCAGGGGATTCGTTCTGGTCGTTTCCCACGTAGAATATATGATCGCCCGCAAGTCCCAGGTACCGGTAATAATCGCTCCCGGCACACGTGTTCTGGTAATAATACGTATTCAGGACATCGCCTGTATTTTTGTCAATCTGCAGGGACACACTGCCACCCCGATCCCCTTCATTTATAACAATGAGCGAGGACCGGGTGCAGATCGCCGCATTAATGATCAATTCTCCCTGGTCTACCGCATAGGTTTTGTACCACAAGGGGTTTCCGTTTCGGTCCATTTTGTATACGAACACCTGCGCCTTGGTATAAAATCCAGGCGAACACCCTGTCAGGTATAAATTTCCCTGGTCATCCGCGGTCATAAACGGATACGTCAGCGTTGAACCGAGGGGTGCACCGTTAAAGTCCGTGGATTTGGTCCACAATACCTGCAGGTTGTCATCGATCATCGTGAAGGTGTACACCGGCATTCCGCTCCGGGTCGTGTAGTCTATCAGCAGTACGTGTTGTTTGTCTACCTGGTAACCAGCTGGCACTTCCGAGGCCCCGTCGTGATAAACATCGACGCCCTTGATAAAATTTCCATTCCGGTCGTAAAGCTCCACGCCTCCTGTTATTACATTAAAGTTGTTCAGGATATTATCATAACGGGCGGTTACCACCAACATGTTGTCGTTTTGCATGAGGAAGTTCGTGGTAAAGGCATTTACATAACTGTTGGAACGCAATGTTTTATAAAAGGTACTGAGGCAGGTGTCCCTTACTGGCGGGGCCGGGCAATATAACTGGTTGCAATCGAATTGCGGTGATACCGTCACCGGACTTGCACTCAATGTAGCGATCACCCTGGATACCGGGACCGGCGCGGTGGTATAAGACGCAAGCGTGTTTGGTGACTGGATGTTTTCAACGAACTGGTTTGAAATATCCTGGAATCCGCAGCCGGGCAATGTACCGATACTGTCGGTTTTTACAAGCAGGATCTCCCGTGAGGAGGCGGTGTTCAGGCCAAAGACATAGCCGCCGTCCTGGAACGACTCTGCAACGGAGGAGATCGTGCTGCCCACCGGGACAGAATAGGACCGGGTGTACTCGGGGGTCGTTTCGTAATAAGCAAATTGCCGGAGGAAGATCAGCAGCCCCTGCTGGGGAATCGTAAATCCCATTACATTGCCTGAATTGTCCATGGAACTGGCCGTTCCCAGATCGACATTTGGCGGAATGCTGTAAATGTGCTGTGTCTCACTATACTGGGCGCCTGCGCTTATATTTCTTTCAAGCGCATATTGGGTTGCGGATGTCTTGATGACACCGGTATAGATCAGGCGGCTATTAAATGCCCTTGTCTGATAAAACCTGCAGTCATTTCCATTGCCAAGCTGCCCGGTATTATTCACTAGGCCCGTTAGAGGGTCGATCTCGAAGAGTAAAGCTGACGGTTTCCCGCCGCTGGTATAATTCACGACCATCCCCAGGGAGTTATACAGGATTGGATTGAATCCAACCAGTTCAGTCAAACCATTTATCGCCACCTGTTGCTGCCAGATTACTGTTCCGTCCCGGTTATCCAGCAGCGCATAACAAACAGCGCCCGTAACCTGGGAGGCCAGCGCGACAGTGGAATCCGATACAAAGTCTAAGGTAACCTTCTGAGGTGGTTGCGGGAGGTCGTATTCGGCCACCCATTTGGATGTCAGGCTCGCGTTCATGCAGGCCACAAATACCTTGTCGGTGATTTCATGAGCTATGCCGGCAATATTGAAACTGCCGTCGGGATGGATCCGGATCCCTTCGATGGTACAGGCAACACCATTGATGCTAATCAGCTGCTGTGCGACCAGGTTGCCGCTGTTGTCAATCACGCAGAGCAGTCCTCTTTCGCCATTCACCGGAGACCTGATATTCCCGGCGATCATGAAGTTTCCGTCCGGCAGTGTCTGAACGTCTTTTAACGTGATCTGGTCTCCGGCTGGGGCGGCAAGATGAAGAAAATAGGTTGCCGTATTACAAGCCGTTACGGAAGCCGGCTGTTCGCGCAAAGGATTTTGAATGCCGCGTGCCGGCAACTTTCTAAATAAAATTGTGTCATTTTTCCGTAGTGTAGGCAGGGATGCCAAAAAACGCGGCGGCCATATCGGCAAATGGGAAATTGCCGGTTTTTGCGCTACTGCAAAAACGGTCAGGCCTGTCAATATCGAGCAGGAGAAGATTTTCGCCAACCGGCTTTTACAGCGCATTCAAAGGCAGTTACGTTGTTTGGTATTGTTATTCAGATCGTTAAACTGACATCAAAATAGCAATAATTATTAATACCAACAAGTGTTTTAAACCAGGATGACTCGTTTAAGGATGCTGGTTACCGCCCTCTAAGGAAGCCTGCTTCAGGAAGACATGTAAAACGAATCAGTTTTGTTAATTCTGGTGGAATTCCCAGAGAGTTTCCAGTCGTTACATGATAGCCCAAAAGATTTATTTTTAGCCAATGATAAAGCATTTCTCTGCAGATATCACGCACTCGTCAGCATCTTTTTAAGGTCCAGTAGCTGATTTTTGGCAGGCATATTGCGAACCCGTTGTTCCCAGCCTATTACAAAAACGGAGAGTAACAGCAGGCCGGTGATCAAACACCATTTGGCGAGGCTGGCCCCTGCCGAAATGAGGCTGGAAACGCAAACGACTGCAATAGGAAGAATATACCCGATCAACAACAGGTAATTGAACCGTATGATGTAATTGCTGTTGGCGATCGCATGATCGAGTTCACCCAGCATACTGCGGTCAAAGATATGCTCCTGGCGTAACCTTTTAGCCCGCGAATAGCGGATATACACGACCGACAGTGCGACTACAGCCGCATTTGCAAATCCCATTATATTCGGGTGTCGAAGGGTAAGGATTATCACAAATGCAAATACACAGCAGTTAAGGATCGTCAGAAAGGTCTCTACCAGGTGAATCCTTTTCGTGCTGGCATTCTTTTTAAGGATCACGCTTTTATACAGCGTCTCTTCGTGGATTACATACATGTTTTCTCCTTTTTGTTCGTTCCAGACTTTTTGTATTTCTTCAAAATTGATCATGGTCGTATTGTCTAGATTGGTTTACTAATTGTTGTTTGATGCGGTGCACGCGTACGCCGATGTTGTTTTCGGAAATCCCCATGATCTCGGCCATTTCACGGTAGCTGTACCCATCGAGCAGTAACAGGGACAGCGAACGGTCGATTGCATTTAACTGTTTGATTGTATGATACAGCCACGTGACCTTTTCGTCCCGGTAGCTGTCGCCAGTCTCCAGCAAGGGGGTCATTGTCGCCAGTTCCCGCTGTGCATCCCCATGTTTTTTCTCCCTTGCGCTCCATTTTATGGCCGTATTCAGTGCGATGCGATATAGCCACGTGGAAACGGCACAAGCTGCCCGAAAATTCGGAATGGACCGGTACATTTCAAGGCACATGTCCTGGAAGAGATCATTCTGGTCCTCCGGGTTGAAAGTGTAGGTGATGATCACCTTGAAAAGGAGCGCGCGATATTGCCTGAGCCATTCCCCGAAGATCCTTTGCTGTTCGTTTTGATTCATGGTCGATCCATTAGTCCGCCGGCCGGTAAATTTCTTACAGAAATCAGGAAAATTGTCGCGAATTCAATGGGCCGGAGACCGGTTCAACCGGGAGAGGGGATGTGGAAGTGATTGAAAATAAATAAATAACGACCGGGAGAGGCCAATCCGTTACGGGGTTCAGTCCCGCATGAAAAAAAAATCCCCCGTTACCGGGGGTGTTTTGGTTTAGTAAAATCTGTTAGTGATTTCATAAGGATAACGCAGGCGTTTTCCGTTTTAGTATGTTGAATATCCTCTTTTCGCCGAACGGCTTTCTTGCCGGATAACCCCCTAATACAGAAATATTTGTCCACGGTTACTCATTAATAATTAACTTGCCCTTCCTTCACTAATAAGTATAAATATGAAAAAGATTGCTTTATTACTCACAGCAGGTTTTTTTATGGTCCTGTGGAGCTGTAATTCATCAGGCACCAATGGCAGCACTTCCGGAAGTGACACCACAGCCGTGGCGTCGGATTCCGGCAACGTCACCAAGGACTGGAAACTGGGCGTGCAGATGTGGACGTTCCGGATGTTTCCCTTCGCGGACGCCCTGGACAAAGTGGACAGCGCTGGTATTCATTATATCGAGGCGTTCTGGGGACAGCCCCTGGGGGCAGGAATGAAGGACAGCTTCGGGATTCGTATGAGTGATGACAGCAAGGCGAAACTGAAGCAGTTATTACAACAGAAAGGTATCCAGATCGTCGCGATGGGGGTAATATCGCCGGACAACGCGGAAGAATGGAAAAAGGCATTTGACCTGGCCAAGGAATTCGGGCTCAGCTATATCACCGCGGAACCAAAAAAGGATCAGTGGGACATGGTGGACAGTCTCGCCGGTGTATATGGTATCAAGGTGGCGATTCATGATCATCCCAAGCCCGATATGTACTGGAGTCCCGATTCCGTGCTGGCGGCCATCAACGGGCATCCTAACATCGGTGCGTGCGCGGATATCGGCCACTGGGCGAGGAATGGCCTGAACCCCGTGGATTGCCTCAAGAAGCTTGCAGGGCATGTATATGGTGTGCACCTTAAGGACGTCAAAAAGTTTGGGGATGTGGATGCCGGGGACACCGTTGTCGGCAAGGGCGTGATTGACCTGCCGGCGGTATTGCAGGAACTGAAAAACCAGCACTTCAAAGGCATGCTCTCTATCGAACATGAGTCCAACTGGTATCACAGCGTTCCCGACGTCATCGAGACGGTACGGTATTACAATGACGCGGTGGCAAAATTAAAATAGGTATTATCTTAATTAACGGGGAATTCCCCGTGGACGTTTTGCTCACTGATACCTGCGCCGGGTCCATTTGTCCCGGCAGGTATTCGATTGTATGATCCGTCAAGGACGTTTGTCATGAAAAGATCTTCCCTTCAATGGACGGCAACCATGCTGTGCGTCCTGTCTGTCCTGGTCCTGTCATCGTTCCGGGTCGCTTTATCCCAGGGATTCCTGAAAGCTCGCGGGGACAGCATCGTCAATGGAGCAGGACAGAATGTGCTGCTTAAAGGGATCGGCCTGGGAGGATGGATGTTACAGGAAGGATATATGCTGGGTATCTACCAGGAAGCACAGCAACATGCTATACGTTCCCGCATTGAACAGCTGATCGGCCCGGGCCGGACCCAGGTTTTCTACAATGCCTGGCATCATAATTTTATCACGAAGGCCGATGTGGACTCACTGAAGTCCTGGGGCTTCAATTCGATCCGGCTCCCCCTACATTATAATCTTTTTACCCTACCGGTAGATGAGGAACCTGTTCGCGGCAAAAATACCTGGCTTGTCACCGGGTTCGAGATGACGGACAGCCTGCTGTCGTGGTGCCGGACGGACGGGATGTACCTTATCCTCGATCTGCATGCAGCGCCAGGCGGACAGGGCAATGATCTTAACATCTCCGACCGGGATGCCAGCCAGCCGTCGCTCTGGCAAAGCGCTGCGGACCAGCAAAAAACCGTAGCCCTGTGGAAAAAACTGGCGGAACGGTACGGGAACGAGCCGTGGATCGGCGGGTACGATATTCTAAACGAGCCCAACTGGGGTTTCACGGACTCCGTACACGACCGGAACGGCGTACATGAAAAAGATAATGCAGCAATCCGGGACCTCTTCCGGAAGATCACGGCCGCCATCCGATCGGTGGACTCCCGTCATCTCATCATCATCGAGGGGAACGGATGGGGCAATAACTACAACGGGATCCTGCCTCCATGGGACAGCAACATGGTTCTGAGCTTTCACAAATACTGGAACAGGAACCAACCCCAGGACATTGAACATATTCTCAGTGCCCGGGAGCAATATCACGTTCCTGTCTGGCTCGGGGAAACCGGCGAAAATTCAAATGTCTGGTATACCGAGGAAGTGCGGTTGCTGGAACACTACAACATCGGGTGGTCGATGTGGCCCCTGAAAAAGATGGGCGCCAACAACCCCCTGGAGATCCCCACGAACCCGTACTATGAGCAGGTTAGGAAATTCATGAACGCATCGGGCCCCAGGCCAGCCGGCGGACTTGCCGACAGTGCGTTTACGATCCTGGCAAGAGATACCCGCAATCGGTTTAACATCGTACACCGCGATGTGATCGATGCTCTCTTCCGACAGGTGTCGTCGGACGAAGCCGTCCCCTTCCGTGATGAGATCCTGGGTGACAGTCTTCACGTGGCAGCAACCGATTATGATCTGGGACGCAGCGGTTCGGCCTATTACGATTTGGATTCCGCGAACTACAGCCTACCCGGGGACCGCAATGTCGGCAACCGTGGGCGGGTTTACCGCAATGATGGGGTGGATATTTACCCGGACTCTTCCCATGAAGGGGATTATTACGTCGGCCATATTGAAAGTGGCGAATGGCTTCAATATACGATCCGGGTATCCACGGATGGCGTATATACCTGCAGGTTCGTGGCGGCACCTGTGCCAGCTTCATCCGGCTTCGCGTTGCAGGTTGACGGCGTCCAGGAGGCAACGATTCTGTTGCCCGCTGCACCGGCGGGATCCGCGTGGAATACCTATGCCGTCAAAAATATCCGCCTGGCTGCCGGCAACCACCGGGTTCGCATCGAGGCCATCACCGGCGGGTACAAGCTCAAGTTCCTGGAATTCATACGGCAGCAAGCGCCGCTCCCGTGAGCCTACTTCACTTCTCCGTTTTGAAATTCATTATTAACCAACCGCCAGATTTTTCCCGGGTTGGCGTTTTTCAATTCAGGCGGCAATAGAAACTCCGGGCAATTCTGAAAGCAGACCGGCCTGACCCAGCGTCGCACGCCATGAATGCCGACGGCGGTAAACCGGCTGTCCGTCGTTGCGGGAAACGGGCCCCCATGGACCATGGAGGGGCATACTTCAACGCCGGTAGGCGGATGATTGATGTTGACTCGTCCCGCGATGCCCGGCGCTATTTCAATCAGATCCCCGTATTCCCTGAGGTCCTGCTCGGTGCCCATGATCGAGGTGGTCAGTTGACCTTTTACAGCGAGCCATACGCGGCGCAGCTCCTCCATACTGCTACAGGCCACCATCAGCGAGTAGGGACCGAATACTTCTTCATGCAACACCGGGTTTTTTAAAAAATTGTCGCCCGCCGTATAAGCGATCGCCGCCCCCGGTGAAGCGCTCTTTCCTGCATCGCCTCTCCCGTTTACCAGCATCACGCCCTTTTGGGCAAGTGCATTTTCCATTTTCTCCGAATAGGCACGCTGGATCCCTTCATGCAACATGGGGGCGGGAACATATTGGGCGACAGCGCCACTTAATATTTTAAGAAAATTATCCAGTGCATCACTTTTCACGGCAAGCATCAGGCCCGGGTTAGTACAGAATTGCCCCACGCCCAGCGTGATCGACCCGGCATACATCTGTGCCAGCGCATCCGCATTGCTTTCCAGTGTACCCGGCAGGAAAATGACAGGGTTAATGCTTCCCATTTCCGCGAATACCGGGATCGGGGAAGTACGCTCATGAGCATAGTCATAAAGGGCTTTGCCTCCCCTGAAGGAACCCGTGAATCCCACTGCCGCCGTTGCGGGGTGCTGTACGAGGTACTGACCCGTCTGGAAGCCTTCATCCGCGACGTGCTGGAACACGTCTTCCGGCATGTTGCAATGATCCGCCGCCTTGCGGATGGCTTCAAAGACCATTTCAGAAGTTTTCGAATGCGCTGGATGGGCTTTTACAACAACGCTGCATCCGGCCGCAAGCGCAGAGGCGGTGTCGCCGCCGGCCGTGGAATAGGCGAAAGGAAAATTGCTGGCTCCGAATACCACGACCGGTCCCAGCGGGATGAGCATCTTCCGGATGTCAGGTTTGGCAACCGGCCGGCGATCCGCCAACGCGGTGTCGATCGTCGCGTCCACCCAGTTTCCCTCCCGGACCATTGCCGCGAACATCCGGAGCTGGAGAACGGTCCTGGTACGCTCGCCGGTCAGCCGTTCCGGGGTGAGATTCGTCTCTTTTCCGGCCATTTGGATCAACGGGTCGCCCAATGCCTCTATTTCAGCGGCGATCGACTCCAGGAACAATGCTTTTTGTTCAGGGTCCACTTTCCGGTACTTGTCAAAAGCAACGGCTGCCTTTTTCATAACTTCATCGATCCCGAGCTTGAGATTTGTTTCCTGTAAATTTTTCATGGTGTTATTTTTTGCGCAGCAAGAGGTGGCAGGTGAACGTGAACATTCCAGGTGCAAAATTAGTGAACCGCCGGGTTATATATCGGTATGCCGTCATCAAACAGCCGTTATCGTTGTCCCGGCGAAACATTTTCGTTCATGGAGTTAGGCAAAGAATTTAAATTTACGTCCATGATGAAACGGATCTTCACGGTTGTTGCAGCGCTGCTGTTGTCGGCAGCCGCATTTTCCCAGCTGCCATTGCCCACGCCACGGCAGCTAAGATGGCAGGAAATGGAAACGAACGCCTTCCTGCATTTTACCGTAAACACCTTTACCGGCAAGGAATGGGGTGACGGTACCGAAAGCGAAGCGATCTTCAACCCCGTTCATTTTGACGCGCGGCAGTGGATCCGGGCGCTGAAGGCAGCCGGATTCAAAACGGCCATCCTTACCTGCAAGCATCATGACGGGTTTTGCCTGTGGCCGTCCCGTTATACGGAGCATTCTGTAAAAAACAGTCCATGGAACCATGGACACGGCGACATCGTGAGGGAGGTGTCCGACGCGTGCCATGAATACGGCTTGAATTTCGGGATCTACCTTTCTCCGTGGGACCGCCATGAAAAAACCTATGGAACCGATGCGTATAATACATATTACAAGAATCAGCTTCGCGAGCTGTTGACGCAATACGGCAGGATCAGCGAGGTCTGGTTTGACGGGGCAAAAGGCCCCAATGCAAAGGACATGCAATACGATTTTAAAGGGTACTGGCAGCTGGTGCGTCAATTACAGCCCGGGGCCGTGATCTTTTCCGATGGGGGGCCTGACGTACGATGGGTAGGCAACGAACAGGGTGCCGCCGGGGATACCTGCTGGTCCACCATCGATACGGCAGGAATTACACCGGGGCATGCCGATCCCGCATATCTCAACAGGGGCGATCCGGACGGCAGGCAGTGGGTGCCCGCGGAAACCGATGTGTCGATCCGGCCGGGGTGGTTCTGGCATCCCCAGGAAAATAGCCAGGTAAAATCGCCGGCCCGCCTGGTCGGGCTCTATTACCAGTCGGTGGGAAGAAACAGCCTTTTGCTCCTCAATATACCGCCTGACAGGGACGGGTTACTCTACCCGGTGGATGTTGCGAACATCCTTGCCTTCCGGAAGATCCTGGATGCAACCTTTGCGCACAATCTTGTGCTGCATCACGCGCCGGCAGCCTTGACAGATAAGAATTTAAACACCAGCGTCACCCTTGCGGACCAGCAGCCGCTTGTCATCGATTTCGGGAAGCCGGTCACGTTCGACCGCGCCCTCCTGCAGGAAAATATCGCCCGGGGAGAGCGCATCGAAAGCGGATCGCTTGAATACTGGGACGGCGCGTCCTGGCGGCCGCTGGCCGCATTTGCCACCGTCGGCTATAAAAGGCTATTCAGGTTCCCCGCCGTAACTACCACCCGGGTACGAATTACAGTTCTGCATTCCCGGGCACTCGTGCAGCTCGCGGAAGCGGGGTTTTTCAAAGCGTCCCCGATGGAGACTTCCGGCGACCAGGAATAACCTGGTTGGATGCATGATTTATGCTATCAATACGCCCGTCCCTGCGTTCAGCCAGATAACCTGCCCGGCATGGCATTCCGGTCTTCCGGCCAAAATTTCCTGCGGTCAACGCACCATGCGGATCGAAGACTCGAAATAAAGATCCCCCGCCGTTTGATGGCGGGGGATTTCAACATCTAAATATAGCAAGACTAGGAAAGTTTCAGGTGGCTGAAGAACTGGTAGGGATCGATGGATACCTGTCCGTCGGCATGTTGAGGGGCTTCCCCGAGTTCGACTTCGATAAAAGCCTTGGCTTCCCGGATATTCCAGACAAAGAGTTTTTTATCTTTTTCATGAAGATCGACTTCGGGAAGCAGTTCGTACAGCAGGCCGTTCCAGCAGACCTCTTCCAGTTGCTCCCGCTCGGAAAGCTCTTTTTGCCGGCCCGGTTCTTTTTCACACCATGTCCTGGTAGAAAACGACGTTCCGGTCACGAGCAATATTTCCTGGTGTGTAGAATTTGTTTTCATTTTTTTTCAGTTTGGTGATCATTTTGTTTCTGTATATTGGACGAACTACCAACAGGAAAGCAAATGATCGGATCTGAAAAGTTCTGTTAAAACCAGGTATAGAACTCCACAGGAAAAATTTTATTTTGTACGGTGAATAAATTTAATCCCTCACGCCTAAAATGCCACACATGCCTGCTGCCTCCCATCCCCACCAGGGTTTCGTAGTGAAAACCGTTGCGGAACTGCTACGGAAAGGGAATGCCCACGTGCCCTTGGACCGGGCGCTGAAAGATATCCCGTTCGAACTCCTGGGCATCCGGGCAGGGGACGGACCTCATAGCATCTGGGAACTGGCCGAGCACATCAGGATCGCGCAGTGGGACCTGCTCGAATTTTCGCGTAATCCCACGCACGAGTCCCCGCCATGGCCCGAAGGTTACTGGCCCGGCGCTGCGGCGCCGCCGTCCCCTCAGGCATGGCAAAAGACTGTGGACCAAATCGTTGGCGACCGGGATGCTTTTATTCACCTGGTGGAAACGGCCGGGGACCGGTTGTACGAGATATTCCCCCATGGCACCGGGCAGTCCCTGTTGCAGGAAGCCCTGGTGCTGGCCGATCATAACAGTTACCATGCTGGACAGGTCGTCCTGATCCGCAAAATGCTTGGAAACTGGAAGTAGCTATCTTTTCATTACCCCTTACCGATTACCATGGTTCAGATTGGAACATATTGCGTTCTTAAGGTATTCCGGGAAAAGCCCATGGGTGTCTTCCTGGACGATGGCGCCGACGGGATCCTTTTACCCAAACGCTTCGTACCCCCGGGAACGAAGATCGGCGATGAAGTAAGCGTTTTCCTGTACCACGACGGCGAAGACAGGATCATTGCAACGACCCAGCGACCCTACGGAATACTTGGGGACATCGTTGGATTGAAGGCTGTCAGCGTAAATCCGCAGGGCGCCTTCCTTGACTGGGGATTGATGAAAGACCTGTTTTTGCCGAAAAGCAGGCAGTCCGGTTTCGTACGGGTCGGCGAAACCCGCCTGGTGAAGATCCTGAGGGATGAACAGACGGGACGGTTGTTTGCCACGGAGAAGCTCGATGCTTTCCTGTCCAACAAGACCCTGAGCGTTGCAGAAAAAGAAGCCGTGAATCTCATCATCTACCGTAAAACAGATCTCGGGTATGTAGTCATCATCAATAACCGGCATACAGGGTTACTCTATGCCTCCGAATTGTTCCGGCCGGTTAAAGTGGGCGACCGCCTTGAAGGATTTATCAAGAAAATTATTCCGGGGAAGGATGACGGGGAATTCCTCATTGACGTCGTGGCAGGAAAACCGGGGTACCAGCGTGTCGCGACCGAAGAAGAGAACATTCTCAACCTGCTGCGGACCCACAACAACTTCCTGCCGTTCCACGACAAATCCTCCCCGGAAGAGATCTACCAATTTTTCGGGATGAGCAAAAAGACCTTCAAGATGGCAGTGGGCAAGCTTTACAAGGATCGAAAGGTGATCCTGACGGGGGAAGGCATCCGTGGAACTTAGATCCGCGCAGGGGTTGTCCGAACCGGCGTACATTTATACCATGAATTCCATACGACTGGCCCTCCCGTCCGACGCCGCGGACATGCTGGAGATCTACAAGCCCTTTATCACCGGCACGGCGGTGACTTTTGAGACGGCCGTGCCTGCCGTCGAAGCGTTTGAACAGCGTGTCAGGACCTATATGGCCACCTGGCCATGGCTGGTCTGTACGCGGGACGGAAGGATAACCGGCTATGCCTATGCCGCCCGGCATCGCGAACGGGAAGCCTATCAATGGTGCGTGGAAAGCTCGGTGTACGTACATCCCGAATTCCGGGGACAGGGAGTTGCAACGGACCTGTACCATAGCCTGTTCCGGATACTCAGGCACCAGGGTTTCCTGAATGTTTATGCCGTCATCACGCTGCCCAACGAAAAAAGTGTTGCTTTTCATTCCGGTTTCGGGTTCACCCATTTTGCCAGCTTCAAAAATATAGGGTATAAACTGGGGCGGTGGCATACCGTAGGCTGGTGGGAACTCTCGCTGAATGAGTATCCGCGGGACCCTCAGGCCCCCATCAGCCTCCCGCTCCTGGACAGTGAATTTCTCAGGCAGGCACTCCAGGTCAGCTGACCCACTGCCCCCTCGCTATTTTATGTTCCGGGTATCGATCATCCCCTTGAACGCAGGCTGGTCCAGCGCTTTGTTGGCCTGTACGACCGCGGGATCGGGCTTATAGGTGGGAATGCCCTGTGCGATGAACGTTCCGCTGGTAATATAATGGATCGCCTCAGAAAGGCAGGCCTCGGAGGTATCTCCCCAGTTCTTGTCCAGCCCGTCCGCGACGATCTTGTCCGGGGTAAACCCGTTGAAATAGCCGCCATAGCTTGCCGAATTTTCGGAACGGAAGGAGACGGGGAACACATACCAGTCTCCCGCTGAAATCGGGAAGAACCCTACTGGCTTACCGTCGGTATTGGTCGGGCCGATGAGTTTTACGGTCATATAGGGGCGTAGATTGTTAATGAGCAGTTCGCTGGCCGAAGCCGTCGCCTGTGATACGATGAACAGCACGTGGTCCGGGTTCAGGGGACCCACCTTGCTGAAATAGAGGCTCGTATTATAATTCTGGTGTTTGTCGTTGAAGGTTTCGGTCATCATCAGCTTGTTGTTGGCGGCTGCAGGAGCGAGGTAATCGGCAAGCCTGGCCTGCAGTGCGACGTATCCACCGCCATTGTACCGGATGTCGACCACGACGTCGGTGACGCTGCCGGCGGCAAAGCGGTTCATCACGCTGGCGTAATCCGCGATGTTCTGGGTGGTATCCCCGAGGAAATAGTTGATCACCACGTAGCCGATGGTTTTCTGCCCGACGTGGTAGATCGTATCGAGGTACACGGGCTGCTGCTGGTAGGTGGCGGCGTCAAGCGTCATGTCTACCGTACTGCCGTCCGGTTTCTGGAAGGTGAAGGTGGAGGAACCGCTGTAAAAGATCGCGTTGACAATGAAACTGGAATTGGCAATGCTGATGTTGCTGCTGCCGTTTATTTTAAGCACCCGCCATCCTCTTTGCACGCCCGCGATCCCGGCCGGTGATAGCCTCTCGACCAGCTTGACCCTGAGATCGCCGTCTACCCGGAAAAAAACGCTGAACCCGAAATCTCCGGAGCTGGTCACCGAACTGGTCGAACCGATGCCCCCGCTTAACTGGTTCCAGTCCGTCTTCAGCACCCCGAAACTCCACTTGTCCACAGGAGCGCTGTAACCAGGCTCATCGCTATAAGCCCGTAGCGCCACCATCAATGCATTGGGATCGCTGTAACTTTGGGCATTGAAGGTAGAGGGGATGTCCTGGTACCAAAGATAAAAATCACGGGAAACGGACAGGGCCGTGTCCAGGGCATGGCTCATCGCAACGGAAGAATCGACTGGTGTGTTGCCAGGAGAAGCCGCGGTTTTTTTACAGGACGTGCCTATTGTCAAATAAAGGGGAAGCATGGACAAAAGCCAGACAAATTTGAATTTCATAGAGACTGTAATTGTTATTGGGTACTAATACCTTCATTCATCCGGATAGGGCAGTAAATCTAATAAATTAACATGAATTTCCTGCCAAAAGCATGCCGGCGGACACTTAAATTTTTATGAAAAACAAGCAAAGCGCGGGCCTGCTGCTCTACAGGAGGCGTAAGGGTACCCTGCAGGTGTTGCTGGTGCATCCCGGGGGACCGTTCTGGCAAAACAGGGACGAGGGCGCCTGGTCCATTCCGAAAGGCGAGGTAGGCGAGGGGGAAGACCCCCTGGCGGCGGCCGTCCGGGAATTCGCGGAAGAGACGGGGTTCCTGGTATCCGGTCGCTTCATTGCGATGGATCCGGTGCGCATGAAGTCCGGGAAACTGATCCGGGCATGGGCGCTCCATCGTAACGTGAATGCCGCCCGCGTCCGTTCCAACAACTTCGAGATGGAGTGGCCGCCGAAGTCGGGAAGGTCCCGGTTGTTTCCTGAAATAGACCGGGCCGCCTGGCTGGATATTCCCGGGGGATTGAAAAAGATCAACGGGGCACAGCAGGACTTTATCCGCCAGCTGGTACAACTCGTCGGTCAGTAGACCCTTTTCCCCTCCCCGGTTTTTGGCGACCTTTCCACCAGGGCCCGGATCGTGGGCGCTGCCAGGATGACAAGGAGGGGAGAGATACTGAGGAAAAAGCGATTGTGCCAGTCATCGCAGCTGACCACAACGCTGGCCCAGGTGATCAGCACCAGGAAGGCGCCATACAAACCGGCTCC
>Ga0187809_10000723_pt1 | contig 16815 bp, 17 predicted proteins | sample NC_wetland_sal_i_8_FD_132415 | JGI IMG/M metagenome (GOLD analysis project Ga0187809, IMG submission 132415) | Wetland sediment microbial communities from Neuse River Estuary, North Carolina, USA - ASW_4 | ecosystem: Environmental > Aquatic > Freshwater > Wetlands > Sediment | place: USA: North...
AGGTGGGCCAGCAACGCGACGAGAATCCCAACACCGCCAGCGGCCGTTCCGATGACAGCCAGCAGGTCGGCGGTGAATTTGGTCAGCGACACGGCGGCAAGCCTAACCGTCGCGACGCGACGCCGTGCGGACTAGCTCGACCCGAGCGGAACGAAAAACGTCAGCGAACCGATGAGCGACCCGTCGTGCGCATGTAACGGCGCGGAGATCGCGTCAATCGTCAACGTGACGCCGTCCGCCCGGCGCAGCCGAATGAGCCCGCGACTGAGGACGTCGGAGTGCAGCGCCTGGGTCGGCGGCACAATCGCGTGATCGCCGATCGGCTCGGCGGCGCTGGAGAAATCGACGATGACGAACACGTCGCCGACCAGCCGACGGCCGACGACGGTGGCGGCGTCCTCGTTGACCAACGCGGCGGCACTCGCCGACAAGCCGGCGACCCGGCCCTCGCCGTCGAGCACCATGCAGGCGTCAGCGGACGACGCGACGACGGTCACCCACGCGCGCAACGTCTCGCGCAACGGCGCGAGTTCCGGAGAGGGCCGCTGCACGAGCGGAATCAGCAGGTAGGACATGCCGTCCTGCCTGCTCTCCGGGATGGCGACCACACCAAGGTCGACCCCGAGTTCGGACACCGAACCCCCCAACGTTGATCAGGAAGTTCAGCGTGACACGGGTATCGGCTCTCGGGTAGCGGACATCCGTACCCTGCTTGGCGACTCCATTCGGCCCAATAGCCATACGGCAAACAGCACACCGAAAGTGAACGCGTCCTGCAACAAGCGCCCAGGAACGTGGAGAAACACGGCTTTACTCGCAATCGTGTTTCCCCACCACGGCAGCTCGAGCGTGAAATACACCGCGCCGATGAGCGCGTACCACACCCGCCGGCGGTTGCGCCCGTCACCAAGCACGACTCCGATCGCGAGCGGAATCCAGCCGGCCATGTGGTGTATCCACGAGACCGGCGATGCCAACACCGAAAGCAATCCCACAATCGCGACGCCGCGAACCTCGTAGCCCGACAAAGAAGCGTCGCGCGCCCAGCGATATGCCGCGATTGCCACCGAAATTACGACGATGACCCATAAGCCGCTGCCGATGTTTCCGGGCAGAACACGCAAAAAGTCGCCGCGTAAAGACTGGTTTGAGGTGCCCGCGTTGTTGCCGAGCCGGTTGCTGTCGAGCAGCGCGCTCGTCCAGTACGCCTTACTCGCCTGCGGCAACGCGATCGCTGTCGCGATGCTCACGCCGACAAACCACACGGTGGCGACGACTGCCGCGCGCTTGCGATTCGTCAACCACAGGTACGGGATGAACACGCCGGGCACCAGCTTCACCGCGGCCGCCAGCCCGATCAACATCCCGCGCGGCCACCGGGTCTTCGGCAGCACGCAATCGAGCAAGCACAGCGCGGCCAAGAAGATGCCGACCTGACCGAACCGGAAGTTGTCGCGCGCGGGCAGCGTCCACGCCATCGCGGCGAGCAGCGCCGACAGCACCAACGGCCGTTGTTTCACCGGGAACCGCCGCACGAAGGGGCGGAACGCCACCATCACCAACCAGCCCAAGACGAACAAGGTGCCGAGCGTCCACACCCAGTTGGCGGCCTGGCTCGACAAGTACGCCAACGGGATCGCGACGATCGCCGAAAACGGTGGGTAGGTGAACGGCAGCAGCTGCGGCACCGGTGTGAGGTAGCCGTACAGCGGCCGGCCGTGAATCAACGACTCGCCTGCGGCGCGATAGACGGCCAGGTCGACCATGCGGAGGTCGGCCCGCGCGTAGAGCCGGAACCACAACAACGGGCCGACGACGGCGAGCAGCAACAGCGCGCCGAGGAGCGTCGCCAAGGGCGCCCGCCGAGCGCCATGCGCGGCCCGCCGCAGCAACCCCGGACCGTGCCAGACGTGCGGATGCGGAAGCAGCCACGACCGGTTGTGCGCGGTGACGTCCGGCTCAGCCGCGGCCACACCGCCGCCGAGCGACGAGTCAAGCGTCGCCTCGACCAGCTGCGGCGTCGCGACCTTCAACCGGTCGATGCCGTCCACGCCGTCGTCTCCTTGCGTCGCCAATCCGATCCCCCGCAAATCCGAGTCCCCGCAAATCCGAGCCCGCAGGGCGCAGCTGATCGCGATCCTCACAGCCGAACCTGTGAGCCGTCTTAACCCCGCCCGCCGGCCCTGGATTGGTATGCCCCACACCGGCGTCCGACAGCCAAACGATCAGCGATTAATGCCGGTTCCGATCCGTCATCGAGTAGCGCAGCCGGGCCATCATGTTCTGCGCCCCCGGCTCCATCCCGGCGGTTGCGAACAACTCCCCGACTCGGTCCGCCAGCGCGGCGTCGTCCCAACGTTTGTCGTCGTTGGTGATGACGGCGACCGACGTCCACGGCTGGTAAAGCTCGACGACATCACCCTGGACGCCGAAAACCTTGCCGCTGATGTGGGAGGCCGCGTCGCTGCACAGATAGCCGACCATCGGCGCCACGTTGTCGGGATGCCAAAAGTCAAAGCTTTCCTCGGACGACGCGCCCGCGCCGCCGGGGATGTCGCCGTACGCGCCCTCGGTCATCCGGGTGCGCGCCGCGGGGGCGATCGCATTGCAATTGACGCCGTACCGCGCCATCTCCTGCGCCACGATCGTCGCGAACGCGGCGATGCCCGCTTTCGCGGCGCCGTAGTTGGATTGGCCGAAGTTGCCGAGCAAGCCAGAGGTGCTCGTGGTGCAGACGATGTGACCAACCGCACGTCCGGGACCGCCGCCGAGCTCTCGCCAATGCGCGCAGGCCGCATGGGTCAGCGCGTAATGACCACGCAAGTGGACGGCGATAACGGCGTCCCACTCGTCGGCGGTCATCTTGGCGATCGTTCGGTCGCGGACGACGCCGGCGTTGTTCACGATCGCGTCGAGCCGGCCGTGATCGGCGACGACCTGCTCGACCAAGCCGGTGGCGACCGACGGGTCGGAGCAATCACCAACGTGGGCCTCGGCTGCGGCGCCGATCTCAGCGACAACGCCCGCCGCCGCGCCAGCGTCGACGTCGTTGACGATCACCGTCGCGCCTAAACGCGCGAGTTCGACCGCCTCGCCGCGGCCGATACCCCGACCTGCTCCGGTGACGATGGCGACACGGCCGTCGAGGAGACCCATAGATCGAACTTACCCGGCCACCGAGAGATCAGCATGGCAAGGACCCGGCTACAGAAACGGGTGGGGGTATTGGAGGCCCGGGTGCCGCCGACGGGGGATGCAGCGGCACCCGGGCGATCGAAGACTACATCGAGTCGGCGCGCCGCCCAAGGGGTTGCTGAAAAATTCGCTAGCGGAGCGTCACCTGACGAGACAACAGCCCCGCGCGCGATCGGCGTTCGGCTACCGACAGTGGTGCGTTCTCACGCAGCGCGTCGTCCAATCGCTTTCGCAACGCGACCGCCGGCGCCTCGACGTCGGCGGCCTCAGCGTCGGGCGCGAGGTCCCAGACTGGCACCACCAGGCCGTCCGCGCGGAAGGCGCCGACGTACTTCGTGCCGTCACCGAGACCGAGCTCGCGAGCGGCGTGCAGCCGGGCCAGGGCGTCGAGCAGCGAGCCCTCATCCTCGGGCAGCACCCATCGGAGGTGGGTGCGCGTGCCGATGCGGCACCAATACGCCGCGTCGACCCCGGTCAGCCGGGTGGTCGGCACGACCGCCTCCGACGCCCGCTCGAGGGAGGCGGCGAGCTCGCCGTCGGGGTCCGGCATGTCTTGGCCCCAGAACTCGAAGCCGGTGTGCACCGTGACGTCGAAGGGCGCGTCGGCAAGCAGCTCTTGCAACCGAGGACCGTCGCCAGACCCGCCGACCAGGTCGGCGAGCTCGGCGTTCGTGATCGACGCGCCGGGCGGCGCGTCGAGAGCGGCGGTGAGCGCTGCCGCGAGATCGCGGCTTGGGTCGACGGAGTGGGTGGCGGTTTGCAGGCCGAGATAGATGGAGCCGTCCGTGCGTACCATCGCCGGCCAGGCCAGCGGGAGGACGGTGGCCACGGTCACCGGCGCCGCGGACCGGGCGCGCAACCGCACCTGCCCGGTGGCGGCAGGGACGATCTCGCGAAGGGCGACCCAGTCGCATTCGTCGGTCAGGCCGGCGAACGGCCTGGTCACGACCTGATGCGTCCGCTCACGATCGGCCCGACCGTGACACGCCTTGTAACGTCGGCCCGATCCGCACGGGCATGGCTCACGGCTTCCGACAGCGGGAATCGACGTCTGCTGGGTCATGAGACGCGAGCTTAGGACGCAGCTCAGGTGTGGGCGAGTCGCCGCGGTTTCGCCACGGGCCGCACCGGCACGACCGCCCACACGGTGGTCTGCGAGCCCCGCCGTTCGACGCCCCAGCGGGCGGCGACGCTCTCGACGATCGACAGCCCTCTGCCGCCGATCGCGGTGGGCTCGGCGTCGAGCACGGCGGGCCGGGTCGCGCCGCCGCCATCGGTGACAGCGATCTCAACGCCGAGTTCGCCGAGTCCCCAATCCACGGCAAGCTGGCCGTCGGGCAGCGAACTGGCGTGCCGCAGCGCGTTGCCGAGGAGTTCGCTCGCGACTAACGCGACGTCCTCCCGCACCGGCTCGGGCAACACCGCGAGATCTTCGCGCAACGCGCACCGCACGTCGCGCACGCTCGCTGGTGTCGGCGCCACCCTGACAGACCCCAAGTGCCACACACCTCCACCGAGCGGGGTCGGTTTCGCGCCGTCCAATGGGCGCGACTCCAGTGGTCGCCTCTCCGTTTTCGCGGCGTGGCAAACATCCGGCCGCGAAACACCCGTCGCGGTCAACCGGCGGCAGGCAAGACGATCTCGAAGCAGGTGCCGCCGCCGTCGCGCGGAAGGGCCCGCACCCGACCACCTTGGGAGTCAAGCAGCCGGCGCACGATGTACAGCCCGAGGCCAACCCCGCCGAACCGCCGCCGATCGCCGCCGCCCACCTGGTAGAAGCGATCGAAGACGTTCTCGTGTTCGCCTTCGGGAATCCCGAGACCGCGGTCGGCGATCTCGATCACGATGTGGCCCGCCCCGCGCCGGGCGCTGACGGCCACCTCGCCGCCGTCCGGCGAGTACTTCACCGCGTTCTCCAGCAGCTGCGTGACCGCGATCTCGACGGAGCTGGGGTCGCCCACCGCTGCCGGCAGACCGGGCTCGACGTCGAGGCTGAACTCGTGGTTCGCGCTCACCGTCTCGAAACCGTCGATGGTCGTGCGCAGCAGCCCGGCGAGGTCGAACTTCACACTGACCTGCGGCGCGGCGGCCCCGGCGCGAGATCCGAGCAGCAGTTGCTCGACCAGCGCGGCGAGCGCGCGGGTGCGGTCGGCGATGCGCTCGACCAACTCACGGCGCTCGTCGTCCGACAAGTCGGCCCAATGCGTGAGCAAGGTCGCCGCATAACCCTGGACGACGGTGATCGGCGTGCGCAGTTCGTGACTTGTGACGGCGAGAAACAAGTCCTTGCTTGCCTCGATCGACTTGGCGCGGGTGATGTCGCGGAAGTCGACGACGGTTTCGTTCAGATCGCCGATGCGAGAGCACAAAATCTCCAGCCAGACGCCGGACGGCAACCGGTGGTCCATGACGACGCCGGGCTCGCCGGCCGGGAACGGCAACGGTTGCCCGAGCACGTCGGACGCCCGAATGCCGGTCAGCGCGGCGGCCGCCGGATTCCAGTGCCGCACCCGCCCATCGGCGTCGAGCACCGCCATGCCGTCAGCGGTCGCGTCGATGACCGCGCGCTCGTGCTCACGAAGTTGGCGTTGCCGTTCGTAGGCGCGAGCATTGCCGATCGCCGTGCCGGCCGCGTCGGCCAGCAGTTCCAACACGCCGAGTTCCGCGCGACCGAGGGCGTGCTCGTCAGAATCGAAGAACACGTACAGCGCGCCCGACAGCTCGCCGTCGACCCGCGTCAGCGCGACGGCAAGCCGGGGAAGGTGCCGCGTGTGTTCGGCGATCAGCGGCGAGGTGTTGGGGTAGTCGAGATTGCTGACCGAGATCGACCGGCGGCCGATCTCGCGCAGATGGCCGACAGCCGACTCGGCGAGCGGAATCCGTTCTCCACACAGCTTCGCCGGCAGTCCGGAAACCGCGGTCACGACAAGGTCTTCGCCGTCCATGACGACGTAACCGGCGCCTGACGCCGACAGCAGCTCGCGGCCCGACTCGCTGATCCGGCGCAGAACGGTTTGCAGGTCGAGGTCGGAGTTGACTCCCGCCACAACGGACGCGAGTCGGCTGACCAGTTCGACCCTGCTGGCGAGTTCATCCTGGATCGCCCGTTGCCGAGTGGCGTCGCGGACCACGGCGACCCAGCCGGTCACCAGCCCGTCGGGCGCCTGGCGCACCGGGCTCAGCACCGCCGAGACGTCCAGCGGAATCCCGTCGGCGCGCCTGAATTTCGTTACCAATGCGACGTTTTCGCCAGCGCGGACCCGGTCGAGCGCGTCTCGCTGCTGCTCGATCACCTCGGGTTCGGCGAGCGACAACCGCTCGAGCGGATAGCTCCCGCCGATCACCTCGTCGGCAGACCAGCCAAACATCCGCTGCGCGCCGTGGCTCCAAAACCTCACCTGGCCGTCCGCGTCACCGGCGACGACGGCGTCAGCCATCGCGTCGAGCACCGAGTCGGCGTCCACCCCGTCGCGCATGCCGCCATGTTGGCACGCGGAAGCCGCCCGCAGGCCGTAGGCTCGCGACGTCATCGCACCACCCTGATCGCACCACCCATCGCGGGGAGGACGCATGCTCATCGTCACGACAAACGACATCCCGGGTTACCGGGTCGACGAGGTGCTGAGCGAGGTGTTCGGTCTCACCGTGCGATCGCGCAACGCGTTCAGCCAGATGGGCGCCGGATTGAAGTCGCTCGTCGGAGGGGAGCTGCGGGGCATGACGCAAAACCTCAGCGAGAGCCGCAACCACGCGATGCAGCGACTCATCGACGAGGCCACCGCGCGCGGCGCCAACGGGATCCTCGCCATGCGCTTCGACACCTCCGAGATCGGAGGCGTCTGGACCGAGATCTGCGCCTACGGCACCGCGGTTCGAGTCACGAAGCTGTAGCGCCTCTCGGACGACGGACGACCGCTCGCAGCGCCAGCGTCAGCGCCGCGGCGACGACGAACGACAGCAGCGAAGCGCTCATCCAGGTCTGCACGGTGAAGTGCAGCCAGCTCGCGATGTGCCCCCACATCGTCGCCCACCAGGAGACACCGCCGGGATAGATCAGCTGGTACACGACGAAGCCGGCCAGCCACGGCAGCAGCATCACCCGGCGCGCGGGCGCGTCGTCCGAGAGATCCCACGACCTCGCGCCGCCAAACGCGAAGTAGTCGACGACGAGCACGGCGAATAGCGGCACGAACACCGACCCGATGAGCGACAAGAAGCTCGCGTAGTTGTTGATGTCGATCGCGAGCGCCAACGCGGTGGCAGCGGTGCCGATGACCAACGCGAGCGCCCGGCGATCCCAGCGTGGCCGCAGGTTTTGCGTGCTCACAGCGGTGGAGTAGACGTTGCAGAATGACTGATCGATTTCCCGGATCGCGAGAATCGCGAACGCGACTTTGCCGAACGCCACCGCGATGAACGCGCCCCAGATGTGGCCGGTGGCGCCGTCGGTGGCCACCGTGAGGATCGCGATCAGGCCAAGCGCGTAACAGGCGACCTGGGTGATGGTGTAGCCGATGAACGTCGCGCTGAACGCGGTTCGCGGTGACCGCGAGTGCCGGCTGTAATCCGACGCGACCGGCACCCAACTAACGGCGACTGCCAACGTCGAGTCGACGGCTGGCCAAAATCCGCTCCACGACGAATGCGGCGCGGCCGGCAGCGGCTGCCGCAGCAGTTGGATGAAGAGATAGACCAGCACGACAGCCACGGCCGCCGTCACGTACTTGCGCAGTAGGCGGACGACGCCGAGCGGTCGCAAAGCCAGGAGCGTGGTGATGACGCCGGCGATGAGCTTGTAACTCCACAGCGGAAGCCCAGGCGCGAGCTGTTCGGCGGCAGACGAGATCGTGACGATCTCGAAAGTGCCCCAGCCCAGCAGTTGCAGGATGTTCAACCCGGTCGGCACGTACGACAGGCGGGCCCCGAAAAGCCCGCGCAACAGGACCATCGCCGGCGAGCCGGTGCGTGCCCCCGGCACCGCGGCGGCCGCCACGGCCAGCGTGCCTAGTGCGGTCCCCACGACGGTGGCGACCAAGGCGGCGGCCAGCGTCAAGGTGGGCGAGCCCGCCACCGGCGGGTGCAACACCACATAAGCCCCGGTGAAGCCGAGCAGGCTGACGCCGAGGTTGCCCCACAGGCCGACCTGGTCGAAGAACCCGAGGCTCTTCGGCGCCGGCTGATCAAGGGTGATCGGCGCCTCCGCGTGCCGATCGTCAAGAATCGTTGGACCGTGGACGTCGATGTCGGCGGACGCCATGACGCTGCCCTTCCGGCCAGACGCTGCTGGCCTCTCCCTACGCCGGCATTACCCGGTCAGGTTCGAGCGGTCGGCGACCCGCGGCCGATGTGAATCGGCTAGTCGCCCTCTCAGCCCGGTGCGTCCGAGCTCCCGCGATATGCGATTGGCAGCTTACCCCCGGTGCCGGCGACTACTTCAACAGTCGCGACAGCCGGCGGTCGGCCAGCGGCTTTCCGCCGGTCTGGCAGGTCGGGCAGTACTGCAGCGACGAGTCGGCGAACGACACCTCGCGCACGGTGTCGCCGCACACCGGGCACGGCTGGCCGGTGCGACCATGCACCCGGAGGTTCGCCTTCTTCTCGGCCTTCAACTCGCCCGCGTCGAGGTCGGCCGCCCGCTTGACGGCGTCCGACAACGTGGTCTGCATCGCGGCGTAGAGGGTGGCGACGTCGTCCGGTGTCAACGTGTCGGCGATTTTGAACGGTGACATCTTCGCGACATGCAAGATCTCGTCACTGTAAGCGTTCCCGATGCCGGCGATGACCGATTGGTCGCGCAGGAGGCCCTTGATCTGCATGCGGCGCCCGCGCAACAACGCGTCAAGCGCGTCGACGTCGAACGTCGGGTCGAGCGGGTCAGGGCCGAGTCGCGCGATGCCCTCGACCTCGGAGGAATGCCGGACGACGTAAGCCGCGAGCCGCTTCTGCGTGCCGGCCTCCGTGACGTCGAAGCCGCTGCCGTCGTCGAGATGCACCCGTAACGCGATCGGCGACTTCCCTGGCCGCATCGGCGCGGGCGGCAGTTCGGCCCGCCACCGCAACCAGCCAGCGCGGGCCAGATGCACGATGAGGTGCGGCCCCGAAGTCTCGATATCGAGAAACTTGCCGTGCCGCCGCGCGGCCGTGATGGCGGCGCCGTTCAGCGCCGTCACGGGGGGGTCGAATGTCTTGAGCACGTGAAACGCGCCGACGTCGACCCGCTTGATCGCGTGCCCCACCGCGTGCGTGGTCAAAAACCCCGCGAGCGCTTCGACCTCCGGCAGCTCAGGCACGCATCCGATGATGCCGCAGATCCGCTACCGGTGCCGCCTGCCTTTCGCGTAACCCTTCGCCGCGCCCCGAGCGACGGCGGCCTTGCGACCCGGAGTCTCGATCGCCCTGCGCACCGCCTTGCGCTTGGAGCGGCTCGGCACGAGGCCGTCGATGAACAACGCAAGGCCCGATCCGAGCATCCAGGTGTCTTTGGCCAGCGGGGTGCCCTGCTGCGTGGGCCGGATGCCGTCTTCCTTGGTCATGCCCGGGGTCTTCAGGTACATGCCGACCAGCGCACCGGAGAATCCGGTGAGCGCCGCGCCCGCGAGCCAGGCCGGCACCATGGGCAGCAGCAACGCGCCGCCCACCGCGATCTCGCCGGCGGCCAGCGCCTTCACGAACGTCCGGTGGTCGACATCGCTGACCATCGGGTACGCGCCGCTGGCCATGCCGTGCAGGCCCTTGGAAGTCTCGTCGTCCGCGCTCAACTTGTTGATTCCAGAGTTGAGGATGAACGCGCCTGTCGTGACACGAAGTGGAATGTGGCTCAATCTCATGTCGCGGGGATACCCCGTCAACCGCGCCGCACCCTCACCCTGCCGCCAGGTTCTGCAGGAACTTGAGCGCGACCGGCGCGGCCACCGTGCCGCCGCTCTTGCCCTCCTCCACGTAAACGGCGAACGCGATGTCGCCTTGATAACCGATCAACCACGCGTGCGTCTTGGGGGGGTTGGCGGTGCCGAACTCCGCCGTTCCTGTCTTCGCCATCACCGGGCCCCCAGGGGCGCCGGCGAGCACCGTGGCGGTGCCCGACGTCACGACGAGCCGCATCAAGGTGCGCAGTTGATCGAAGACGGACGGCGTGATCGTCGCCGCCGGTGGCGCGGATCCGGCACACGACGGCGCCTCCGTGTTGGCGCCGACCACCAGCTGGGGTGGCAGGAAGCTGCCCCGAGCCACGGTCGCCGCCGCGACCGCGAGATCGACCGGGCTCACCAACGTGGTGCCTTGCCCGAAGGAGGCGGCGGCCAGGTCGACGTCCGACTTCGGTGTTGGCACGCTGCCCCGATACGCGGCGGTTCCCAGCGACCAGCACGCACCGATGCCTAACACGCGCGCGGTGTCGGGCAACGTCGAGCCGCCGACTTTGCCCGACAGGCTGATGAACGCGGTGTTGCACGACTGCGCGAAGTCGGTCTTGAACGGCGGGTTGCCGAGCGCCTCGCCCTCGTAGTTGTGGAACGACTTGCCGCCCACGATCTCGATCGGCTTGCACGGCACCGGCGTGTTGACGTCGAACCCGCCCTGGAGCAGAGCCGCCGTTGTGACGATCTTGAACGCCGAGCCAGGCGGCACCTGACCGAGCAGCGCGGTGTCGAAACCGCCGCCGTTGGGGCCGTTCGCGACAGCGACCACCTGGCCGGTCGAGACGCGCACCGCGACGAGCGCGCTCGGTTGATCTGGCACGGAGGCCAGCGCCTGGTCGGCGGCGAGTTGCACGTGCTGATCGAGCGTGGTGCGCAACGGCTGGCCGTCGACGGCGGGCTGGGTGGCCACCGTCGTGGGCAGTGGGGCGCTCCCGCCGCTCGAGGGATGGACGATGTCGACGCGGTAGCCCGGCGTGCCGCCGAGGGTGTCGTCGAACTCTTTCTCCAGGCCCGACAACCCACCGACGTCGCCTGCGACGTAGCGACCCTTGGAGTTGTCGACGATCTCCTTCGTCACCGGGCCGACGGTTCCGAGCAGCGCGCGGGCGAAGTCGTGCGTCGGGCTCAGCGGGAGGTCGAGGTGGTGCAACACGACGCCCGGGACCTTGCCGACGGCGTCGGCGACCGGCGCGAAGTCGGGGTCGCGCAAGGTGATGACGTCGACGAACTGGTCGGCCGGCGCCGCCTTGAGCCGCGCGGCGAGCGACGCCTCGTTGACGTGGACCGCCGCCGCCATCTGGGTCGCCGCGGCGTCGAGGTCACCGGCCTTGCCCGGCTGGATTCCGATGTCGACGACCGGACGGTCGACGATCAGCGGTTGGCCCGCGCCGTCCAGGATCGTCGCCCGTTTGGGACTGACCTTGGAGTACCGCAGGGTGTCGCCGGGGTCGAGGCTCGGCAGCACCACCGAGGGCAGCCAGTTCACCCGCCACACGTTGCCGACCTGCTCGAGTTCGGCGGTTGTGTCGTAACTCCACGCCTGCCCGCCCGGCAGGTTCCACACCACGTGGAGTGCCGCGCGGTCGGCGTTGTCGTTGCCTTGGACGGGTGCCACGTCGCCCGCGGTGACGCTGACCCCGGTTGCTCTCAGGTTCTTCGTCAGGGTCGCGAACTCGGCCTTGACCTGGCCGGGCGTCACGTCGCCGACGAAGTCGACGCCGCTGAAATCGCCCGACGTCCATGCTTTCGCGAACGCTTGCGCCGCCGCCGCGCTCTTTGATTTCGAACCGGACGACGATCCGTCGCCGCCCGAGCCCTTTGCCGAGCCAGCCCACGGTTGCCATAGAAATAAGCCGACGCCGAGGACGACGAGCAACGCGACGGCAGCCACGATCGGCCCGGCGGGTGGTCGGCGGCGGCTGGAAAGCCCTCGCCCGCCGGTCGACAGCGGTGCCTGGCGATAGCTCATGCGACCCCCGCGAGTGTGATGTCCGCCGCTTGAGCCTACGTGGTCGCGCGCTGACCGCTACGGTCACCGTTCGTGCGTGTTCTTCGCCAAATGCTGTCTCTGGTGCGCCGGCACCGCGTCATGTCCGCGGCGCTCGCGCTGGTGGTGTTGGCGGTGGCCGCCCTCGACGTCCGGCTTTTCGTGGTGCCGCGATCGGATCCGCCGGCGAAGAGCGACGCGTTCGTGGTGCTTGGGGGCGACACCTTCGACCTGCGGTTGGAGGCTGGCCTGAAGCTGGCGCATGAGTATCCCGACGCGACACTCGTCGTCTCCACGCCAGGCCGTAGCTTGTGCCCGCGTTGGCTGGTGCCGCGGCGGCAGCTGATCTGCTTCGTCCCGCAACCGAGCACCACGCAAGGTGAAGCCCGGATGGCGGCGCGCCTCGCAGTTCAACACGGCTGGACGTCGATGACGGTCGTGACGACCGCGGATCAAGTGTGGCGCGCCCGATTGCGGTTCGCCCGTTGTTGGGACGGCGACCTGCGCGTCGTCCAGGCCCCGACTAACGCGTGGATCAGGATTCGCGAGATCGCTTACGAGATGGGCGCGACCGTGAAGGCTGAGGTCTTCCAGCGCAGCTGTTGATCTGCGGTTGAACGGCTCTCGACGCCGCCGCGTTGTTCTCACGGACGGGCGCGCCGAACGACGTTGGGAGATGGACATGAAGATCAAACATGTCGGCGGAGTCGCGATCGTCACCGCGATGTTGGCCCTGGTGGCGGCCTGCGGCAGCTCGAAGACCGGCGCCGCGAGCCAGCCGAAATCACCGGCCGCGCCGACCAGCGGCGTCGGCGCGCCGGCCGGTTCGGCTGGTGCGGTGGCGACGGTGAAGACGGCGGCCGGGTCCGTTGGCACGCATCTGACGGACGGCGAAGGCCGGACGCTCTACCTGTGGGTTGCCGACAAGTCCGGCCCGTCAACGTGTTACGACGCGTGCGCGCAGGCGTGGCCGCCGCTGCTGACCTCCGGCGCGCCGACCGCGGCCAGCGGCGTTGACGCGAGCAAGCTCCGAACGTCGAAACGCACCGACGGCACGACGCAGGTGACGTACTACGGACATTCGCTCTACCGCTTCAGCCAAGACGCCAGCGCAGGTGACACCAAAGGCCAGGGATCGAACGGCTTTGGCGCGAAGTGGTGGATGGTCGGGACGAACGGCCAACCGCTCACCGGCGGCGCCGGCGCCAGCCCGAGTTCCGGCGGCGGCTACAACTACTGACGAGTGAGCAGGTAAAGCTGCTCTGGGCGCGTCGCGTTCTCCATCGCCTTGTCACCAAGACCTTTGGCCTGGGAGGCGTACTCGTCGAGCGCCGCGCGCTTGGCGTCGGTCATCACAAACTCGGACGGCGCAAGCTGGAATCCCCGCTGTCGCAGCGATTCCAGCCGTTCGGTCACCTGGTCGGCAAACCACAGCCGATACGGGATGTCGACCCACGCGACCCAGTTGGGCGCCAACTCCCGCTGATCGCGCAGGAGCAGCGCGCACGCGTCGTGCGTGAGCCGGTGGTCCTCGTGCTGGATGCCGAACGGCAGCGCGATCGTGGTGGCGCGGATTTCGCCGGCGACGGAGGCAATCCGGCCGGCGATGTCGGCCGCCGAAGGCGGCTCTGACCGGTACTGGCTGTCAACGAAATCAAGCCAGCGCGCGGTCGCGCCGAGATGCGCCGCCGCGGCGCGGTCTTCTCCCCGGCGCAGCGCGACCACGTCGTCCCCCTCGGCGAAACCGCAGGACGCGTCCCACTCGGTGAGCTCGCCGTATCGCTCCGGAATTCCGCCGAACACGGTGAGGATGGTCGGCCGGTCGCAGGCCCGCAGGAAGTTGCCGGCGCTCAGCGCCGCGTCGTCCATGTGCGGGCTGACGGCAAGCACGCGGCCGAGCGAGAGGGTGTCCACGGCCGGCCAACCTACCGGCTGAGCGTGCGACGCGCCTCCCACGTCCGGGCGAAGACGAGGGCCGCGACCGCGGCGAATGCGACGCACACCCCGCCCGCGCTGAAAAAGTCGCCCGGCCCGTGGCTGCCGAAGTTGACCGCCCGGTTGACGCCATAGCCGGTGAGCGCGACGCCCGCGGTGCCGAACGCCGCCGCCGCGACAGCGCTCACCAGCGGGACGGGAACCCGCAGGGCGCGGGTCCGGAGGCGCGACCACCACAGCAAAGCCACCAAGATGAGCACGCCGACGACACCGATGACGAACCGCTGCGCCAACCCGTCGTCGCGCGCCTCGGCCAGATAGGCCTGCGTGCAGGTGGCGGCCTGCGGATGCAGCGACATCCAGTGTTGACAATCGGCGGCCGAGTACCGAGTGCCGGGCGGGTCGCCGAAGACGAACTGCGCGCCGAACGCCGAGGTGAGCACGCGGTCGATCGCGCCGCTTAGACCGATCGCGAAAAACCCGACGCCGACAAGGAAAATAGCTGGAATCCGCAGATCCGCCAGCAGGGCGAGCGCGCGCTCTCGGGCGCTGACCCGATTGCACGCCCGGGCAAAGTCGGCCACCGGGCCGAAGTCGGCGATGGCGGAGCGCTCGGCGTCGGCGGGCGTCGCGCCGGCGGCGACGCGGGCGTCAACCGCGTCGTGCAGGTGCGCCTCGGTCTCCGCGAGCACGCGGCGGGCATGCCTGGCCGGCCCGCGCAACGCGTCGTACAGCTCGTCGAGATAGCGCTCGACCAACTCGCGCGGCGCCTCGTCGAAGCCACGGTTCGTCGGGTCGCTCATGTGGCCGCCCCCAAGACCGCGTGCATCCCGGTGGCGAACCGCCGCCAACTCGCGCGCTGGGTGACCAGTGCCGCGCGGCCCTCCTCGGTCAGCGCGTACAGCCGGCGCCGGCGGCCGCCCTCGGTCGACCAGGACGACCGCAACCATCCGGTCTTTTCCAGCCGGTGCAGGGCGGGATACACGGTGCCTTCGGGGAGGTCGAAAACGCCGTCGCTACGGTCGCGCAGCCGGGTGATGATGTCGTAGCCGTGCACCGGGCCGGCCGCCAAGACCTCGAGCAGCAGCAGCTCGAGATGTCCTTTGAGTTGCTCATTCCCCATACCTAGCGACTCTAGGTATGGGCGACCGCCCCGTCAAGACGCGTTGACGCCCGCGAGGTTCAATCCGATCACGCCGGCGAGGATCAACCCGATCGACACCAACTTGAGCGTGGAGACCGCGTCGCCCAGCCACGCCATGCCGACGATCGCGGTGCCGGCCGCCCCGAGACCGGTCCACACGGCGTAGGCGGTGCCGACCTCAAGCTGCTTGAGCGCCGCGGTGAGCAGGGCGAAGCTGATCAGCGCGCAGGCCGCGAAACCGACGGTCGGCCAGATCTTCGTGATGCCGTGGCTGAGTTTGAGAAACACCGCGAAACCGGTCTCGAAGAGGCCGGCCACCACGACCATCACCCACGCCATCTCGCCCTCCCCGTCGTCCGACCGAACTCTTGCACCTCAACGCGACGCAATCACCCCACCCGTCACCAGGTGAAGTGACTGCGACCACGTGTTACCAGGTTAGGTGGCGCGGAGTCGGTGTTCCGGCGTGATCAACGCCTCCCGCGTCGTCCCGATTTCCGGCGTCGCCGCGACGTCCGGCGTCACCGTACGGCGGGGGCGTCGGCTGGCGCAGCTTCGCCAACTGCAGCGCCCGGGCGAAGTCGGCGGGCGTCAGCACGCCTACCGCGACGCCGTCGCGCAGCACGAGCGCGTGGCCCGCCAGGCGGGCGGCGGCCAGGTTGCGGGTGCGCGGCGTCAACCGTGGCGCGAGCTCCACCAGCGGCTCGTCCTCGTTCGTCACCGCGATCTGGTCGATCGGAGCGGCCACCGCGGACAGCCGGACGGTGTCGCGGTCCTCCGGCCGAACCGCCGCGAGATGCGCCAGCGCGACAAGACCCGCTGGCGAGCCGGAGAAGTCCTGCACGGGCAGCACAGTCCGGGTGTCACCGCTGCGTTGGTAGGTGTCGAGGAACGCCGACACGGTCCGCCAACCGGGCACCGCGGGCAGCGGCTCACCGGGCGGCAGCAGGTCGCGGACGGTCAGCCCGTCGAGCGCGTTGCGGGTGACAGTGTCGCGCGCCTCCGCGCCGGCGGCGCCGAAGACGAAGAACCCGATGAGCGCGGTCCACACGCCGCCGACCGCCGACATCAACAAAAACTGCATGGCGCCGACGCCGATCAGCAGCGAGCCCATCACCTGGCCGGCCTTCGCCGCGGTCACGGTGGCTCGTTCGCGGCTGCCGTGCCGCCGCCAAAGCACTGCGCGCAGAATGCGTCCGCCGTCGAGCGGCGCGGCCGGCAGCAGGTTGAAGACGCCGAGCATGGCGTTGACCCAGACGACGTACCCCGCGACCGCGACCGCGACCTGGGGAGCGGAGAACGCGGCGAGCGCCTGCGCCACGCCGAACGCGGCCGCGCCGAGGACCAGGTTGGTGGCCGGTCCGACGGCGGCGATCCGCCACTCCGCGCGCGGCGTCGGCGCGTCGTTGCCGAGCTTGGCAAGACCGCCGAACAGCCAGAACGTGACGCCTTCGACGCGGACGCCGTTGCGCCGGGCGACGATCGCGTGCGCCAACTCGTGCACCAGCAGGCTCCCGAGCAGCGCGGCCGCGGCGATCACGCCGCCGACCCAGTACGCGCCGCTCGAGGCGCCCGGCGCCGACGCGGGCAGCAACCCGTCAGCCGTGGTGAACGCGATCAACATGAACAGCAACAAG
>Ga0187809_10000724_pt1 | contig 16797 bp, 12 predicted proteins | sample NC_wetland_sal_i_8_FD_132415 | JGI IMG/M metagenome (GOLD analysis project Ga0187809, IMG submission 132415) | Wetland sediment microbial communities from Neuse River Estuary, North Carolina, USA - ASW_4 | ecosystem: Environmental > Aquatic > Freshwater > Wetlands > Sediment | place: USA: North...
GCGCCTGCATCACCGGATGCTCGGGGGAGAAGGTCTGCAGCAGCACCCGGCCCGGCGCCTCCGCCCGTCCCGCGCGGCCCGCCACCTGGTGCAGCAGCTGCACCGTGCGCTCCGCCGCGCGCAAATCGCCGCCGGCCAGGCCGAGGTCCGCGTCCACCACCCCCACCAGCGTCAGATGCGGAAAGTGCCAGCCCTTGGCGACGATCTGGGTGCCGATGATCAGATCGACCTGACGCGCGGCGATCGCCTGTGACGCCGCCGCCGCGGCCTGCGGACCGGGCAGCGTGTCGCTCGCCATCACCAGCCGGCGGGCCTCGGGGAACAGCGCGGCGGCTTCCTCGGTGATGCGCTCCACCCCCGGCCCGACCGGGGTGAGCGTATCCGCGGCGCCGCAGGCCGGGCATTCCGGCGGGATCGGCACGGCGTGGCCGCAATGATGGCATTGCAGCTCCCGCCGTGTGCGGTGTTCCACCAGCCAGGCGGTGCAGTTCGGACACTGCATGCGATGGCCGCAATGCCGGCACAGCGTCAGCGGCGCGTAGCCCCTTCGGTTGAGGAACAGCATCGGCTGCTCGCCCTTGGCCAGCGTCTCCTTCACCGCCGCGATCAGGGGCGGCGACAAAAACTGCCCGCGCGCGGGCGGCGTCTCCCGCAGGTCGATCGCGACAACCTCGGGCAGCGTGGCGCCGCCATGCCGGTTCGGCAGGTGCAGCTTCGCGTACCGCCCCGCCTCCACATTCGCCACCGTTTCCAGGCTCGGGGTGGCGGAGACCAGCACCGCCGGCGCGTGGCAGAACCGCGCGCGCACCACCGCCATGTCGCGGGCGTGGTACACCACGCCCTCCTCCTGCTTGAACGCGGTCTCGTGTTCCTCGTCGACCACCACCAGGCCGAGGTTGGGAAACGGCAGGAACAGCGCCGAACGTGCGCCCACCACCACCGGCGCCGCGCCCTCCGCCACCGCTCGGCGGGTGATCCGGCGCAGCCGCGAACCCAGGTCGGAGTGCCACACCGCCGGCGCCACGCCGAACCGGCGCTCGAAACGCTCCAGCCATTGCGAGGACAGCGCGATCTCCGGCAGCAGCACCAGCGCCTGGCGGCCCTGGCGCAGGCATTCGGCAACCGCCTCCAGATACACCTCGGTCTTGCCGGAGCCGGTCACCCCATCCAGCAGCGTCACTGAAAAATCCCTGGTCGCCACCGCGCGGCGCAATGCGGCAGCCGCCGTCGCCTGCGCCTCCGACAGGACCGGGCCGGGGTGACCTGGGTTTGGAATGGCGAAGGGCGGCGCCTCGGACAGCGGCGCCGGCAGCAGCAGCCCGGCATTGGCCATGCCGCGCACCACGCCGGCGCTGGCGCCGGTCAGCCGCACCAGCTCCGCGGTGGAGCGCGGCTCCGCGTGTGACAATGCCTCGAGCACCAGCCGCCGCGGCTCGGTCAGCCTGGCGTCGGGCAGCGGATCGGCACGGCGCCAGCCCGCGGCGGGCTGCGCCGGCGGACGCAGGATGCGCAGCGCCATCGCCATCACCTCGCCGGGAGGTGCCAGGGTGTAGGCCGCCATCCAGTCGATGAAGTGCCGCAGTTCGGCACGCATCGGCGGCGTGTCGATGATGCCGGCCAGCGGCTTCAGCTTGCGGTCCGGCACCGCGGCGTCGGGCGGCCCGTCCCATACCACGCCCACCTCCTCCCGCCGGTTCAGCGGCACCAGCACCACGTCCCCGGGCTGCGGGTTCAGGTCGGGCGGTACGCGGTAATCGAATGGTCCGGGGAAGGGGTAGGGGAGCAGGACGGGGATGCGCTTCATGGCATGGTGCGGAACGGCGGGGCGGGGAGAGCCGGGCAGCCTCCGTTCCCCTGAGTCATGGCCGGGCTCGACCCGGCCATCCACCCCTGTCAGGGCGAGTTCGCCGCAGCCCGACCCATTCGCAGCCGGGTGGATGGCGGGGTCAGGTTCGGCCATGACACGCGAGGGTGTTGCACGCTGATCTGCCACCCCACGGTTCCTGTCGGCCTCTGCCATCCTATATGATCCATCAGTCTCCCGGGGAGACGACCCCCCAGGCCCCAGCCGCAAACCGGAGCGATAGCATGAAGTTCTTCGTTGACACCGCCGACACGGCGGAAATCAAGTCGCTCGCCGCCAGCGGCCTGGTCGACGGCGTGACCACCAACCCCTCGCTGGTGGCCAAGACCGGCCGGAAGTTCCTCGAGGTGCTGGCCGAGATCTGTGACGTGGTGCCCGGCCCGGTCAGTGCCGAGGTCGCCGCGACCGACTTCGATGGCATGATGTCCGAAGCGCGCGTGGTGCGCGGGGTCGCCAAGAACATCGCGGTGAAGGTGCCGCTGACGCCGGACGGGCTGCGCGCATGCCGGCGGCTGACCGATGACGGCGCGATGGTGAACGTCACGCTGTGCTTCTCCGCCGCCCAGGCGTTGCTGGCCGCCAAGGCCGGCGCCACCTTCGTCAGCCCCTTCGTCGGCCGGCTGGACGATATCGGCGAGCACGGCATGGGCCTGATCGCCGACATCATGGCGATCTATCGTAACTACCCGATTAAGACCGAGGTGCTGGTCGCCTCCGTCCGCAGCCCCGTCCACGTGATCGAGGCCGCCAAGCTCGGCGCCCACGTCGCCACCTTGCCGCCGGCGGTGCTGCGTTCGCTGTTCAACCATCCGCTCACCGACAAAGGCCTGGCCAACTTCCTGGCCGACTGGGCGAAGACCGGCCAGAAGATCGGCTGATCCCGCCGGATGGGCCTGCCTGAGCCGGGGGAAACCGACGCCGCGTCCGTGGAAGCGTTCCTGCGCGCTCACCCGCGCTGGCTGGCGGAGCATCCGGAGCTGTACCGGGTGCTCACGCCCCCGCAACGGGTGCATGGCGAGCAGCTTGCAGACCACATGGCGGCCATGGTGCACGCCGAACGCACCCACGCGGCGGCGATGTCGGAACGCGCGGATTTCGTGCTGGCGGCCGGCCGTGCAGCCGCCGGCCTGACCGCCCGGGTGCAGGAGGCGGTGCTGGCCCTGCTGCGCTCCACCGATCCGCTGGACTGCATCATGGGTGAGATGCCGGGCATCCTGGCGGTCGATGCGGCGCATCTTTGCGGCGAGCCGCCGGGCCTGCCTGCCGCGCGGCCATTGCCGGCGGGGGCGGTGGCGCGTCTGCTGGAGGGCCGCCAGGTGCTGTTCCGCGATATCGCCACCGACGCCCGGCTGTTGCACGCCGAAGCGGCCGGTCTGGCCGGTCACGACGCGCTGGTGCTGATCCCGGGGGAGGGGCCGCCCACCTTGCTCGCCCTGCTGGCACGCGACCCGCGCGCGCTGGACCCGGCGCAAGGGGCCGGTGCGCTGGCATTCCTCGGCCGCGCGATCGCGGCGGCGCTGGGACGGTGAGAGCAGCGTCTGCGACGGGACTCTCTCTTCCCTTGCGGGCTTTGGCCGCGATGCGGACCAAGCCCGCAAGGGGAGGGGGATTTTTCTTCGCCTCTTTCGCCCGCCTTCGCTGCTCCCACGCATGACCGCCGAGGAAGCCCGCCGCGCCTTCCTCGACTGGCTGGTGCAGGAACGGCGAGCCTCGCCGCTGACCGCGGAGGCCTACGCCACCGACCTGGCCGACTTCCTTGGCTTCCTCACCCTTCACCTCGGCGGCGAGCCGGACCTGACAGCGCTGGCCACCCTGCGCCAGGCGGACATCCGCGCCTGGCTCGCCCGCCTGGTGCAGGACGGGGCGGTGAACGCCACCCGTGCCCGCCACCTGTCGGCGGTGCGCAGCTTCTTCCGCTACCTCGCCCGCCGGCACGGGGTGGACAACCCGGCGGTTCGCCTGGTCGCCACGCCGCGTACCCAGCGTCCCGCCCCGCGCGCGCTGCCCCCTGCGGATGCCCGCATGGTGGCCGAAGACATCGGCGAAATGTCCGACCGCGCGGCGACCCAGGCACGCGACACCGCATTGTTCACCTTGCTCTATGGTTGCGGCCTGCGCATCGCCGAGGCGCTGGCGCTGGATGTGCGCGACGTCCCCCTGCCGGACAGGGACGCGATGCTGCGCGTCACCGGCAAGGGCTCCAAACAGCGCATCGTTCCGGTGCTGCCGGTGGTTCGCGAGGCGATTGCCGCGTGGCTGGCGCTTCACCCGGACCGCCGTCCCGACGCGCCGCTGTTCCTCGGCGCACGCGGCAAGCGGCTCGATCCGGCGGTGGCGCAGCGCACGCTTCGGGCATTCCGGCGGCTGAATGGTCTGCCGGAACACGCCACGCCGCACGCGTTGCGGCATTCCTTTGCCACCCATTTGCTGGCTGGCGGCGCCGACCTCCGCTCGATCCAGGACCTGCTCGGGCATGCCAGCCTGTCCACCACCCAGCGCTACACCGCCGTGGACCAGGCCCAGTTGCTGGAAGTGTGGCGCAAGGCGCACCCGCGCGGCGCGTGATCGCCGTCGCTCAGAACCCGCCCTGGCCGAACAGCCCGTACAGCACGGCGTACACCAGCGCGCCCATCAGGAACCCGACCAGCGTGCCGTTCACCCGCACGAATTGCAGGTCCTTGCCCACCCGCAGTTCCAGCCGCTCGGTGATGGTGCGGGTGTCCCATCCAGCCACGACCTTGGCGATGAAGTCCGCCAGCCGCACCTGCGCCGAGGGCAGCAGCGAGCGTACCACCGCTTCGGCGGACGCCTCCACGCGGGCGCGCGCCACCGGATCGGACTCCAGCAGCGCACCCAGATTGCCGAGTGCGCCTTCCAGATAGGCGACGGTCCGCCCGCCGGGATGTGCGGCGTCCTGTTCCAGCGCCAGCCGCAGCCGCGCCCATATGTCCCACAGCCAGGCCTGCACCGTCTCGTGCGCCACCACGTGGCGGATCGCCACGCCGATCTCCGCGGCGCGGGACGGGTCCTCCTCGATCCGGGCGATCTCCCGCCGCACCCATTCGTCGAACGCGGCGCGCAGTTCCGACCCGTCCGGGCTCATCTTGTCCAGTTCGGCATTCAGCGTGGTGAGCACGCGCCGCGCGACCGAGGCGCCCAGCGCCCAGCCGACCAGCCTTCCCCCCTGTTCGCGCACCCGCTCCTCGATGGCCGCGCGCAGCGTTTCCTCCTTGCTGGCGAGCAGGGTCTTCAGCTGGCCGAGGATGAAGCTGAACACCTCCTGGTGCCGGCCGCCTTCGACCAGGCTGTGCAGTGCGCGGGCCACCACCTGGCCGGCGGCCGGGCCGCCGACGATGCGCGGCACCAGCCGGGTCAGCATCCGGCGGGCGCGGCCGTCCTCCACCGTCGCCAGCATCTTCGGCAGCATGCCGGCCAATGCCACCGCGGCGGGCCGGGCGGAGACCGGGTCGGCCATGAAGCGGTGCAGGATGCCGGGCAGGTCGAGGCGGGACAGCACGCCGGAGACTTCCTCGCCGGTGAACACATGCGTGGCGACAAACCGCCCCAACGCGCGGCCGAGCCGCTCCTTGTGGTTGGGGATGATGGCGGTGTGTGGGATTGGTATGCCCAACGGATGGCGAAACAGGGCGGTTACCGCGAACCAATCCGCTATGCCGCCGATGAATCCGGCCTTGGCGGCAGCCTGGAGCAGGTCGGACCACCAGCCGGAGGGCAGGGCGAGGCTGCCCACGGTCAAGCCGCCCATCAGGACCAAAAGGCTGGTGGCGAAGGCGCGATGCCGGCGCAGCGCGCGCCGGGCTTCCTGGTCGGGATCGGTCGGGGTCATGCAGCCGCGTTCATAGGCGGCGTCCGGGACGGTGTCATGGTGGGCGCAGCCTGTCGGCCGGGTTTTCCGTCTATGCCGCTGCCGCTGGCGGGACCGCTGTCGGGGCCATGTGCTGGACCGCCACGCCGGGATGCTGCCCCGCCAGCGCGGCGATGTGATCGTGGTGGGTGAACAGGATCACCTGCGTGCTGCGCCCCAGCGCGGTCAGCAGCCGGACCGCCGCCGCGGCGCGGACGTCGTCGAAATGCACCAGCAGGTCATCGGCAATGAACGGCAGGGGTTCGGCCTGCGCGGCATGCGCCTCCACCGCAGCGACGCGCAGTGCCAAATAGAGCTGGTCGCGCGCGCCTTCGCTCAACGCCTCCACCGGGCACTCCGCCCCCGTGTCGCGGATCGCCAGCAGCACCGGACGGCCGGAGGCGTCGTAGTCCACCACCAGCCGCTCGTAGCGGCCGCCGGTGAGCAGCGCGAAATGGCCGCCGGCGGCACGCAGCAGCGGACCCTGCTGCTCCTTGCGGAACCGGTCGATGCCGGCGCGCAGCAGCACCGCCGCCACGCGCAGCCGCGCATAGCGTTCCGCCGCGGCGCGCGCCTCCGCCAGGGCATCCGCCGCCTCCTGCGCCCTGGATGCCGCGTCATGCCCGGCGCGCATCTCGGCCAGCAGGCGGTCGGCATTGGTCCGCTGCGCGCTGAGTTCCTTGAGCCGTTCCCCCAGACCGGCCAGCTCCGCATCGATCTCGGCGATGCGCGCCACCGCCGCGTCCGGCTCGATCCCGGCCGCCTCGGCGCGCAGCGCGTCCTCTGGGATGCCGTCGCCCTGGCCCTGCAGCGCCTGTTCCAGCCGGTCGCGGTCGGCGGCGACCGTGTCGCGCCGGCGGGCCCGTTCGATCGTGATTTCCAGCGCCGCATCGTCCGCCGCCGCTGCCATGCCCCGCAACGCCGCGAGTTCCGCTTCCGCGGCATCGCGGCGGCGCGTGGCATCCGCGGCGGCGGCTGCATGCGCGGCGATGTCCGCGCCCAGCCGCTCGCCCTCCTGCGCGGCCTTGCGCGCCTGGGCGAGGCGGCGGCTCAGCCGGCCGGCGATCGCCGGCGCCGGCTCGCCGGCGTCTGTTTCGCCGAGCTGCGCCTGCGCGGCGTGGGCTTCCGCGGTGAAGCTGTCGATGCTGGCGGTCATCGCGGCGACGCGGTCCGCGTCGCTGCGCCAGGCCGGCACCGCCTCGGCGATGCGCTGCCAGGCCGCGAGTGCCGCCTCGGCGGCCTCGATGGCGGCGTCCGGCGGCAGGCAGAGCGCTGCAGCGGCCGGCGTCCAGTCCTGCTGCCATGCCAGCAGTGCTGCATGCGCCGCATCGGCCGCCTGCTGCTGTTCCGCCAGCCGTTCCGCCTCGTCGGTCACGGCCTTGCGGCGGGCGCGGTAATCCGCCTCCGCCGCTTCGGCAGCGTCGCAGGCGGTGGCCGCCTGCAGCAACAAGGCGGCGAGGCTGGCCGTGGCCGGCTGGTCCGGCAGCAAGGCGGCCAGGGCGGCCCGCGCCCGGTCCCGCCGCGCGGCGACATCGTCCAGGTGGCGGCGAGCTTCCGCCTCGTCCTGGGCGAGCCGCACCATGTCGGCCCGCGCGCGCCGCCATTCCGCCATTGCCGCCGGTGTTTCCGGAGTCACGCCGGCCGGCTGCCACAACCGCTGCCAGGCGGTCTCGGCCTCCCGCAGCGCGGCTTCCCGGCCGGCCAGTTCGGCGGTTGCCTGTTGGCACCGCGCGCGCAGCAGGTCGCGCTGGCTGGTCGCACTCAAAAAATCCGCCACCCGCTGGGCATCGGCCGCTCGGCGGTCCGCCAGGCGATCCGCCGCGTCGCGCAGCGACTCGAAGCGGTCCGCCAGCGAGCCGCCATGCTCTGCCTCCGCCAGCGGAGCCGCGTGCTCTGCCTCCGCCAGCGGGTGGCCGTATTCTGCCTTCAGCGATGGGGCGCTTCCTTCTGCCTGCGCCAACGTGCCGTCGTTTCCTGCCTTTGGCAGCGGGGCACCGTGCTCTGCGTCCGGCAGCGGGGCCCCGTGCTCTGCCTTCGGCGGCGGGGCGCCGCCCTCCAGCACGCGGCGCACCAGCCGCCAGATTCCGTCGCGCGCCGCACGCGCCGCCGCCACCGCGTCCGGCGTGGGGATCGTCTCACCCCGCGTCAGCCGGACGATCTCCTCCGCCACCGCGGCCAATTCGTCGGTCAGCCGGGTCAGCGCGAGCCGCGCCTCGGCACATTGCCGGTTGCCGGTGTCGAGCCGCAGCGCCACGGCGTCGGCCTTGGCCGGCAGGGGCAGCGGACAGGCGATCAGGCCGGCGATGTCGCCACGCCACAGCGGCAGGGCGGCCAGTCCGGCGGAAGTGGCCGCCGCGGCATCGGCCACCGTGCGTTGCGCGCGGTCCAGTTCGGCGTCCAGCGGTCCCTCGGCGCGCACCGCATCGACCGTCCGGCGCAACAGCACCGGGGAGGGTGGAGCTTCGGCCGCCTGCAGCGCCTGCTCCGCCTGGCCGTGCCGGCGGCGCGCGGTGGCCACTGCCTGAATCGCCGAGTCGACCTTACCGGCCAGGCCGGCATGCTGGCGGATCAGCCGCTCCACCTTGCGCCGCACCGCCGCCGCGGGCAGTGCGTCGCGCGCCGTTTCCGGCGTGAGCGGCAGAGCGAGGTCCTCGATCGCCTCGACCACTTTGGCCCGCAGCGCCGCGGCATTGGTCTGCACCGTTACCCGGTCCGCAATCGCCTGGAGTACGACCGGTTGCCGTGTCGCCAGGGCGTCGATTGCGTCCTGTGCCGCCAGGGCGGCGTGGTCCTGCGGCAGCTTTTCGCGTTCTGCGGTGAGCCTCTGGAGGTCGGCAGCCTCCCGCTCCAGGTCGCGGGTGGCGTCGCGCCGAGCGGCCTGCAGGGCGCGGAAGCGGGTTTCGGCGTCGGGCGGCAGGTGCGGTGCGTCGGCAAGCTGCGCCAGCGCCTCGCGCGCATCGGCGAGGCGGGCGAGCACCGGGGTCACGCGCCGGACACGTTGCAGCCGGTGGTTCTCCGCGGTCAGGTCGCGCATGCGCTGTTGCACTTCGGCGAGCGCCGCGACGGCATCCGCATATGCCGCGTCGGCGTCCTGCCAGGCGCGCGGTGGGATGGCGCAGTCCTCGGCTTCACGCTGCGCCTTGCGCCAGGCATCGACCGCCTCGGACAGGCGGCGGCGGCCGCGGCCGTCGCCGACCAGCGACTTCGCCTCGTCCTCGATGCGCGCCAGAGCGCTGCGCAGGTTGAGCAGTCCGGAGCCGGCCAGCAGGCTTTCGCCGGCCTCGCCGCCGAGGCGCAGCAGTTCCTGACCGCCCTCGCGCAGCCGGACGCCGTCCAGGCCGAAGCCGCGCTCGAACAGTTCGCGGCCGACGCCGCCGAGGAAGCGGCGTAGCGCGTCGTCGGACACCACCTGGTCGGCCGGGTCGCGCAGGGTGTCACGCCGGCCTTTCCGGCGCACGAAGCTGGCCTGCGTACCGTCGCTTGCCGCGAGGGTGAAGCCGATGCGCAACTGTGCGGCGCCATGCAGGAAATCGTAGCCGGTGCGGTGGCCGAAGCCGTACAGGGCGTCGGCGATGGCGGACAGCGCGGTGGACTTGCCCGCCTCGTTCGCGCCGAGCACGACGTGCAGCAGGGCGTTGTCCGGGAAATCCAGGGCTGCGTCGGTCAGGTGGCCGTAACGCAGCAGCTCCAGCCGGCGGAGCTTCATTCCGGTTCCGCCGCGGCGAGCGCGTTGGCGGCGATCTGCCAGGCGTCCTCCGCGAAGCCGCGCAGGGTTTCGGCGTCTTCCGGCAGTTCCAGTTCGGCGCGGGCCGGCCCCGGAAGCCTCTGGCGCAGGGCGGCAAATTCCTCCAGCAGCGTGGCAACCAGCTCCGGATCGTCCAGCCCGGCGGCGAAGGCCGAGCGCAACGGGGTGAGCGTGTCGGCGGATTCCTGTGGCGCCGGCCGGGTCTGCACGCGCACCGATTCGATCCACAACGCGCCGCCGGCCTCGATCGCCGCGTTGCGGCATTCCGCGGCGAGATGGCCGGTGTCGTTGAGCAGCGTGGCGTGCAGGTCGGTGGTACCGGTCAGCGTCAGCCGGGCAAACACCGGCAACCCATCGGACTGCGCGACCGCTGCGCGCGCTGCTTCGGCGATGAGCCCGGTGAGGCTGGCGACGTCCAGCCCGGTCACGTCGAGCGGCAAATTGGACCAACGAACCACGTCGACCGACCGGTGCACGACCGAGACCACTTGCCGGTCTTCCACCGTGACCAAGGTGCAGCCCTTGGGCCCGGTCTCTTTCGGGTTGCGGCCCTGCAGATTGCCGGGGAACACGATCCAGGGCCGTTCGGCCAGCACGCGGCGCGCGTGGATGTGGCCGAGTGCCCAGTACTCGTAGTCTTTCAAGGTGAGGGCAGGGACGCTGCACGGCGCATAGGTTTCGTGCTCGCCCGGATCGTCCGCCGAGGTGTGCAGCACGCCGATGTTCAGCATGCCGTCGATGCGGTCGCGATAGCCGGCGGACAGATCCTCCGGCACGGCGCGGTTGGGGAAGGAATGGCCGTGCAGGGCCACGCCCAGTTCAGGCAGTTCGAAGGTCTGGCAGGTGCGGGAGGAGAATTCCTGCACGTTCGGCGGCAGGCGCAGGCTGCGGGTGATCACCGAGCGCGCATCATGGTTGCCGCGCAGCAGGAAGCACGGCCGGCCCAGCCGCTGCATCTGTTCGGCGAAGAACAGGCCGGAGGAAAAGTCCTTCCAGTCGCCGTCGTACAGGTCGCCGGCGATCACCACGAAGGCGACGTCCTCGGCGCGCGCGAGGTCGATCATCGCGGCGAAGGCGCGGCGCGTGCAGTGGCGGATCACCGCGTCCGGCAGGTCGTCGCGGGAGCGCAGGCCTGCCATTGGGCTGTCGAGGTGGATGTCGGCAGCGTGCAGGAACTTCATGGCCGAACGTCTAGCGGGATTCGGGGGCGGGGCGGAAGCGTTGCGCTGGAGTCGCAGCGGTTCTGGTGTGCGCAGGGCCCAGGGCTGCCGACGGGCAGGCCATTCCGTAGGCGGCCCGGTGCTGCCGGCGGGCGGCTATCCGCAGGCGGCTACCCGGGGGCTTTGCCCGTGGGAGCGGCTGCGGGTGGGCGGCTGCCGCGGAAGCGGACCACCGTAAGGGAGGCGCGCACCGCGGCGGACACCGGCGAGCCGCCTCCACCGGTTGGCGGCCCTGCCGCACGGCTGAAACGCCGAGGAAAACCCGGAAAATGCTACTCCGCCGGTACCGGGTGAAATTCCCCGTCTTCGCCCAGCAACGTGAGCACGCCTGAGCGGATGCCGTACATCGCCCCGTGCAGCCGAAGTTTGCCGCTTTCCACCCGTTCCCTGATCCAGGGGAAGCTCAGCAGGTTCCGCAGCGACAGCCTGACCGCTTCGTGCTCGCAGGCGGTCTGCGGATCGGCCGGTGAACATTCGAGGACCCGGCGTTTGGCGGGCTCGGCGATCGCGATCCAGCCGGCCAGGAAGTCGCCCGCTGGTGCCGGCACGCCGTTCAGCAGCGCGTGGATGCCGCCGCACATGGCGTGGCCCATGACGATCAGGTCCGGCACCTGAAGCACGCGCACGCCGAATTCCAGCGCGGCGCTGGTGCCGTGCCAGTTCGTGTCCGGCTGATATGGCGGCACTAAATTAGCGATGTTGCGTACGATGAACAGCTCGCCCGGTGCGGCGCCGAAGATCATGGTGGGGTCCACGCGGCTGTCGGAGCAGGCCAGCACCAGGGCGCGCGGCGACTGGCCGTATTCCGCCAGCCGCTCATAGGTGTCACGGCGTTCAGGCCATTGGGTCTTGCGAAAGCGGTGATAGCCAGCGATCAGTCGGTCCATTCCAGGCTCTCCGTTCCAGGGCACCGCGGCCTTCGCATCCAGGCGTGCCCATTCCCCATTCTGCGCTGGCTCCGCCAAAGCCACGCCGTCACGCGCCGACAGGCCGGATACCAGAATGTGGCATTATCCATACTCATCTCTCTGGCCTCATGCCAACCCGTCTGTGCGTTCAACTCCGCCTTCCGGCGCAATCATCCGCCGGGACGGGCAGGTTCGGACTGTATGACATGCAGGGCAATGTCTGGCAGTGGGTCGAGGCTTGATTGCCCTTGGTGCGCTGGAGGCACTGATCGAGGCGACCTATACGCGGGAACGCACGCAGCATCTGCGGCAGGCCAATCTCGGGATCGAGAAACTGCGATTCCTGCTGCAGCTCGCAACCGAGCTGAAGCTGCTGGACACCCGCCGCTATGGGCATGCGGCACGCGAGCTTAACGCGACGGGTGATCCATAGCGCATCGGGCGAACAGACGCGGCGGAGCGAGTCTCTCCGCTGCCGGTCGTTGACTTCCGCATCGTCGAGCATTATGTCAAGCGATGACATAGTGAGACACCCGCCGTGGTCCGGGCGAGGAAGCAGTTCGATACCAGTCAGCTCTTCCCGGATGGCGACATGATCCACATGCGCGTGTGGGAGGTGCCGCAGCCGGTGCCGCCCTCGGAGCACAATTTCAAATACGCGCTGTTCTACGGTCGACCTGGAGAGCGTACGATCCTTTACGACAACGAGCGCGGCAAGGGCGACCATCGGCACTACGGCCCATGCGAGGAGGCCTACCGGTTCACCAGCGTTGAGCAATTGATCGAGGATTTTCTGGCTGACGTCCGCGCAATGCGGGGAGACAAGGAATGAGCAAGCATCAGGTGCAGGTCCATGTCGGCGAGACCCTGGAGCAGGTCGGCGCACGCTTCGTCGACGCCTGGCATCGCATGGAACACGGCGAACCGGTCAATGAAAAGCATGTCGGCTTCGCGGATTGGGAAACCATGGTGCGCGTCCTGTCGCCGAAGCGGTTGGAACTGCTGCGCCACGTTCACCGCCACCCCGCGCGCAATATCCGCGCGCTGGCCCAGGCGCTCGGCCGCGACTACCGCCGCGTGCACGATGATGTCGTCGCACTGAGCACCGCCGGCCTAATTGACCGCGACGCTGAGGGCGTGCGGGCCGACTACGACGTGTTCGATGTGCAAATGCGTGTCGCGCTGTAGGTTGCGGGGAAGCAAGGTGGGATCGGCAGGGGCTGAGCGGCGAATCTTCGTCGAGCTGATGGAGGGCGAGGAGCACCTGCAATCCACTGTTGATCGCACCAAGGCCCTGCGTGCGAGGGACGACGTAGAGCAGCTTGTGGAGCAGCTGATCCATCCTGCCGTCCTGGAAAAATTCGCTGAACTGAAGCTCAAATCAGGCAATCAGGGCTGACCGGAATCACGGCAATGCACTCTCATCATACGACCCTCGCCGACTGAGTTCGGCGCACTCGAAACTGCCCCCTTGACCCCACCCCGTCCCGAGTCCGATTTCCTCCCCCATGTCGCTCCTCGTCATCACCGGCGCCACGATCCGCCTTGGCGGGCGCACCCTGCTGGACGGCGCCGACCTCACCGTCGAGCCGGGCCGCCGCATCGGCCTGGTCGGCCGCAACGGCGCCGGGAAATCCACCCTGCTGCGCGCCATCGCCGGCGACCTGCCGCTGGATGGCGGCTCCATGCGCTTCTCCTCCCGCGCCCGCCTGGCGACGGTGAAGCAGGAAGCGCCCTCCGGCGGCGCCAGCCTGCTTGACACCGTGCTGGAGGGCGACCCCGAACGCCTCGCCCTGCTGGCGGAATCGGAAACCGCCGACCCGATGCGCCTGGCGGAGATCCACGAGCGGCTGATCGCCATCGGCGCCGAGTCCGCGCCGGCCCGCGCCGCCGCCATCCTCGCCGGGCTGGGCTTCGATGAAGCGGCACAGGCGCGGCCGGTGGACGAATTCTCCGGCGGCTGGCGCATGCGCGTCGCCCTGGCCACCGCGCTGTTCGCCGCCCCCGACCTGCTGCTGCTGGACGAGCCGACCAACCACCTGGACCTGGAAGCCACGCTGTGGCTGGAGGGCTGGCTGGCCCGTTTCCCCGGTGCCGCGCTGATCGCCAGCCACGACCGTGGCCTGCTGGACCGCGCGGTGGAAGCGATCGCGCATCTCGACCGCGGCAAGATCTCCCTCACGCCCGGTGGTTTCGACGAGTTCGTGCGCATCCGCACCGAGCGCGCCATGCAGCAGGTCCGCGCCGCGGAACGCATCGCCGCGGAGCGCGCGCACATCCAGGCCTTCATCGACCGCTTCCGCTACAAGGCCAGCAAGGCCCGCCAGGCGCAGTCGCGAATCAAGGCGCTGGAACGCCTGCCGCAGATCGACAACGTCATCGAGGACGCGCCGACCAAATTCGACTTTCCGCAGCCGGCGCGCATCGCCCCGCCGATCCTGGCGCTGGAGCGCGTGAACATCGGTTACGACGGCAAGCCAGTGCTGCGCAACGTCTCCCTCACCGTGGACATGGACGACCGCATCGCCCTGCTCGGCGCCAACGGCAACGGCAAGTCCACGCTGGCGAAGCTGCTGGCGGAACGGCTGGAGCCGCAATCCGGCGAAATTCGGCGCGGCCCGAAGCTGAAAGTGGGGTATTTCGCGCAGCACCAGACCGACGAACTGATCGCCGGCGAGAGTCCGATCGACCACATGGCTCGTGCCCTGCCACGCGCCACGCCGCCGCAGGTGCGGTCGCAACTGGCGCGCTTCGGCCTGGACGCCGACCGGGCGGAAACCCCGGTGGACAAGCTCTCCGGTGGCGAGAAGGCGCGGCTGCTGCTGGCGCTGGCCACGCGCGACGCACCGCAGCTGCTGATCCTCGACGAGCCGACCAACCACCTGGACATCGACGCCCGCGAGGCGCTGGTGAAGGCGCTGGCCGATTTCGAGGGCGCGGTGCTGCTGATCACCCACGATCCACACCTGGTGGAGCTGGTGGCCGACCGGCTGTGGCTGGTGGCCGACGGCACGGTGCGGCCATTCGACGGCGACCTGGACGATTACCGCACACTGCTCGCCCAGCGTGCGCGTCCAGCGGAGGCCAGCGGCACCACGGCTCGGCGGGAGGAACGGCGCGAACGGGCGGAGGCACGCGCCGTGCTTGCCCCGCTGCGCAAGCAGGCCCGGGACGCCGAGGCGCGGCTTGGCCGGCTCACCGCCGAACGGGCGAAGATCGAGGCGAAGCTGGCCGACCCGGCGCTGTATGCGCCCGGACGGGCGCAGGACATCACCGCGACCAACACGCGCCTGGCGGCGATCGTGCGTGAGATCGCCGACGCCGAAGCGGCGTGGCTGCAGGCCGAGGAGGCGCTGGAAGCGGCGAATTGAACCATGCCTTGCCGGTGACAGGTAACGTCAGCGAGCGGAAACGTTAACTCTCCATATCATCGCCGGTTTTGGCTCGGTCACCCGCGCCTTTCCTGCAGGGCGCACCAGGAAGTCTTGGCCGGCCGGCCAGGGCCTGTGCTCGAGCACACCTTCGGCGCGACAGGTGGACCGGCCATGACGCGGAGAGTCAACATTTCAATTAGCCGGTTCGCCGACCTGCCGGGCGAACGCGGAACGCAGCGCCGATGTTCGCGTCAATAACGACCGCGCAGGCGTAGCGGGTCTCCAGCCGAGCGTGGAGGCTGCGATACAGGGTGCGACACGGCGTTCCCGTGCGGCGTCGGAGTCGCTCACCGCGATTGACCGTGCCGACATGCGCTCCCTAATGTGCCGCGACCAAACCAACAACCGGGGGACGCTCATGTTGCGCATGGTCGGTTTCTGCTTGGGCCTGCTCGGCCTGCTCGCCGTCTCGCCCGGTGCGCAGGCACAGCAGACCGTCAAGATTGGAGTGATCCTGCCATTTTCCGGGCAGTTCGCCGACACCGGGGTGCAGCTGGACGATGGCATCAAGCTCTACATGCAGCAGCACGGCGACATGGTCGCCGGCCAGAAGATCGAGATCATCCGCAAGGACGTCGGCGGCATCGCGCCGGAGGTAAGCAAGCGGCTGGCGCAGGAACTGGTGGTTCGCGACCACGTGGACATCCTGGCCGGCTTCGCGCTGACGCCGAACGCTTTTGCCGCCGGGGAAATTTCCGCCAAGGCGAAGAAGTTCATGGTGGTGATGAACGCCGCCACCTCGGCGATCACCACCAAGTCGCCGTACATTGCACGCACTTCGCTGACCATTCCGCAGGTCGATGAGGCATTCGGCACGTGGGCAGCCAAGAGCGGCATCAAGACCGCGTACACGCTGGTGTCCGACTACGGTCCCGGCATCGATGCGGAAGGCGCGTTCCAGCGCGCATTCAAGGGGGCCGGCGGCACGATCGTCGGCTCGGTGCGGGTGCCAGTGGCGAATCCGGACTTCTCCGCGTTCGTGCAGCGCGCCAAGGACGCCAACCCGCAGGCGATCTTCATCTTCATTCCCGGCGGCACGCAGCCGGCCGCCCTCGGCAAGGCGCTGGCGGAGCGCGGGATCACGCCGAAGAACACCAGGATCCTGGGGCAGGGCGAGCTGACGTCGGAGGACGCATTGAAGAGCATGGGCGATGCGGCGATCGGCATCGTCACCGCGTTCCATTACGACTACAACCACCAGTCGCCGATGAACAAGCAGTTCGTGGCGGCGTACAACAAGGCGTTCGGGCGGAATCCGGACATCTACTCGATTGGCGGCTATGACGGCATGCACCTGATCTACGCCGCGCTGGCGAAGACCGGCGGCAAGGCCGATGCCGCGGACCTGATCGCGGCGGCAAAGGGTATGGCGTGGGAGAGCCCGCGCGGGCCAATCTCCATCGATCCGAACACGCGCGACATCATTCAGACGGTGTACATCCGACGCGTGGAGAAGGTGGATGGCAAGCTGGTGAACGTCGAGTTCGACAAGATCGAACACGTAAAGGACCCGATGAAGAAATAGGGGTCTCCTCTCCGCCCCACTGGTGCAAGGCGGATGCGCTACGCTCGGAGGAGCTTGCGCGGCATGGTTATCGCGTGATCCGCTTCTGGAACAATGACGTGATGGGCAAACCGGATGGCGTGCTGGAGAGCATTGTTCGGGCGATCGAGGTTACCCCCGCCTCACCCTGACCCTCTCCGCCCCAGGGGGCGGAGAGTGAACGGATGATCGGGGTTCTGTTCGACGGGTTCGCCTAC